>Ga0265798_10003908_pt1 | contig 20934 bp, 20 predicted proteins | sample P3T30metagenome_FD_192430 | JGI IMG/M metagenome (GOLD analysis project Ga0265798, IMG submission 192430) | Plant litter microbial communities from East Loma Ridge, Irvine, California - P3 T30 | ecosystem: Environmental > Terrestrial > Plant litter > Unclassified | place: USA: California... | reverse complement strand
CCGTCATCACGAGGCGGCATGGGTCATCGCCAACCATCCGGCCCCCCACCTTTCGCCGGCGAGCTCGAACCCGCATCAGCATGGTCCGGTCCTCGCGCCTCAGCCCGCCCGACTCACGTTGGCATCGGCCACCCCCAGCCGTCTGGTCCACCGCGTCTCCCTGGAGAGCTTGAACTCGCAGAGTCAGGCCCCCATGCATCTGGACGAGGCACACGCATGTCGAATATGCCCTCCCCACGTCCTTCTGGCACAGGAGGATCGCGTCAATCAGGCATGTCATTACGACCATCCGGCACTGTTGGAGCGCGCCAGTCTACAACGTTTGGCGCTTATGGCGATGGCGACTTCGTCAAGGTGGGACAGCAGGGTAGCGGTGCGCGTACTCAGGGCTTCGTTGGGCCTCGTGCTTCTGGCACGAATGGTCGGCGTTCTGGCGCGGCTGGTGTCGATAACTTTCTGGGTGCTTGGGGAGGACCGCAAGATCGCACGCCTTCAGCCCGTGGAGGAGGTCGTGGCCAAGGAGGACCTGGAGGGGGCGGTAGTCGTAGTGGCTTGGAATACTTCATGTCTGCTCCCGAACTGGGTGAGAGCGATCGCAACTGGCTTGCGTCACGTATGGGTCGTCGCTGAGTGCAAGTCGGTGGACTGGTGGATTGCGGATGTATCAAAGAACTGTTTGAGGGATGCTAGATGGGATAGTGAATTACTTCATGATTTGGACTAGTTACGTAGAAATGATTAGATGTTTACCTGTCTGATAATGTAATAGTGTCTATAATCTAATGCAGTGAATGTAACTTCGATCTATTCGTGAGACCCCGAGATGGGAAGTCAATGTAGCAAAACACACGTGCCGAGTTCGATGTTCGACGAAATCAGTACTTTCTGGATGAGTGGTTAAACCCTGCCGTGGAGTGACGAAAGACTCTTGTCCCAAGATAATCCATAAACTGGAGACTTCGAATCTCCTCAACGATATAAACATAGACTTGAAAGACTGTGCCAACACCGTCGATGCTTATGTTTGTTGTCGACCCATTACTTCACTTTTTCGTCTCGCAACCACTTGTGGCTCATGCCGGTCAAAGCGAGCAGTATCGGAAAGCGATGTAGGACCACCAAATCACAACGGCTTTTCACCAGTATGTATACATCCGATCTGCACACCATCAGCCTCATGCATTGAGAGTGGTGAGCTGTAGGCGCACATGACTACCTAGGCTAGTCATTCTCTTCCTAGTCCGATCGATGCGGCATGATGTACCAGACCTCCCGTCGAATTGCATCAAGGTGGTGTGCGACATGCCCAACTGCCCAGCTTCCCAAGTCTGCACGTGTTTATTACATTTGTGCGCATAAGGTTAGTGTCCTGAGCGGAGATGTGGGGTAGCTGCACAGCTTGTCGTGAGCTTGAGACCGCAAAGCCTCATTCTACCATTTCTTTGACTTCTCGAGTCAGAGCAAAAACACGAATGACAAAAAGAAAACGCCTGGAAAGTCTGAGACAATGCCGGTCGGGGTCGTTTGCTGGGTCGTGCGACTCGATGAGGCTTTTTGCGGCTGGTACCGGTGAGAATTGTTTGAGGCACCTTATACCAAGGGCTTGGGTCAGTGCTGCTGGTGTTGGGTTGCACCATGCATGTCAAATCCGGTTGACCTGCAACATACTCGAGGCTGCCTGCCTTTTGTCCTCCCGAGCCTGGCATGGCTTGACTTTCCCAGCTCACATCCTTCACGGCCTCTCCGCTGTTCCAAACCCATTCTGTACTTGCTAATACTTCCCCAGCCCAACCCTAAAAGCGCTATGGGATCCTTTATGTATGTAAACTCTTACAGCGACTAGCCATTGACATGTGTCACCTCTGCCGTATAACCTCAGCTGCTCAGCATATCCTTGAATCATCCGGGGCTCGGGTAGCTCGTAATCAATGAACACCAAGGCTCCCCAAAGGGCAATACAACGTGCCGAGAAACACAAGAGGAACACGCCAGTACTCGCCGAGGCTGTTCTTCACTCAGCACATGCAGCCACAGACGTTGCCGCTCTTCCATGTAAGAAACGGTAAAGACCCCTGTCGGTGATCGCGGCGCTATTGGCTGGCAGTAGTGAAGCGCGTGACTGAATCACAACAACGAACAGCGCCGAGAGCTGCTGACAAGGGGGCTCTGTCTTGTGTTCCCAGGAGCTGCGCTCTATCACAAACGCGGACCAAGTGGCCATCGCTGGGGCTACCCCCGCACGATGTATAAAGATCAAGCCCCGCTAGATGCCCGATTCTACTGCAGCACTGACTTGCGACATATCAAAATATGGCTGACAAGGACGTCGTTGAGTGAGTGTTGATCATAGGCCATTCTCTTACCCTCGTACTCATATCTGTACAGGCAGTCCAACGGTACCACACCACCAACTACAGAGCACCGCACCTCCGTTTTCAATGATGAACACAAGCGCAAAGCAAGCATAGTTCAACTGACCTCCAACCTCGAGGGCGAGATCCGCAATCCTCTCGTTGGAATCTCCAAAACCGATCTCATCGCCGACGTCAAGAACTTCGCCAAAGAGCACGGCCTTGAAGATGCCGAACCTCTCCTTATCAAAGGCGCCCTCTTCGCCCAATCTCCCACTACATTCGAAGAGATCGAAGAACTCGATGAAGCCGATCGCCTGGCTATACGCGAAGAGTTCACCAACCGCTTCAAACTCCCTCGCATGCTCTACTTCACTATCATTCTCAACTCCGTCGCAGCTGCTATCCAAGGCTGGGACCAAACTGGTTCCAACGGCGCAAATTTGACTTTCGGCCAGGCCTTCGGCATTGCTGACTCGGGGCCCGAATGTGAGGCTGCAGGCACTTGTGAGCAACACCAGTGGATCATCGGTTTCGTCAATGCGTGCCCGTACATTGCGATTGCATTGGCATGTGCGTGGCTTTCGGATCCGATCAATAATCTGGTCGGACGCAAATGGACGATATTCATTGCGGCTGTCTTCTCCCTTCTTGCCCCGCTAGGCTCCGCTTGTACTCAGACGTGGGGCCAGCTTGCAGCTTGTCGTGTACTGCTTGGCGTTGGTATGGGTTTGAAGGAAGTCACCGTACCTGTGTTCTCAGCTGAGATCGTACCTGCGTCTGTTCGCGGTGGTCTCGTCATGAGTTGGCAGGTAAGCAGACCTAGCAAGTTCATGTGAGATAGGACTGACATTCCCTCAGATATGGACTGCCTTTGGCATCTTCCTGGGTCTCATCGCCAATCTTGCCGTTATGGTAAGTTCATCTTATGTCAAGGGAATATGGACCAGTACTGACAGTCACAACAGAACACCGGCTCCATGTCCTGGCGCCTCCAGCTCGGTTCGGCCTTCATCCCTGCCATTCCTTTGGTCCTCGGGATTGCCTTTGTGCCTGAATCGCCTCGCTGGTTGATGAAAAAGCAAAGGTACGAGAAAGCATATCAGTCCTTCCTGAAGCTCCGAAACACTCCCTTCCAGGCCGCCCGCGATCTGTACTACACACATGCTCTGCTCATCCAGGAAGACGTCCTGATCAAAGAGGCTGGTCTGTCTCCCACCAGCAACTTCTTTAATCGATTCATCGAGCTCTTCACGATCTCTCGTGTCCGACGAGCCACGCTAGCGTCCTTCGTTGTAATGATTGGACAACAGATGTGTGGGATCAACATCATAAGCTTCTACTCGAGCACCATCTTCAAGGAGGGTGGCGCGAGCGAGAAGACGGCACTACTTGCCTCATTCGGCTTCGGTCTTGTGAACTTCCTCTTTGCGTGGCCAGCCGTATGGACCATCGACACCTTTGGCCGCCGTGGCCTTCTTCTATTCACCTTCCCCAATATGTTCTGGACTCTTCTAGCCGCTGGCATGTGCTACTACATCCCCAAAAGCAGCGACGCACATCTGGGCCTCATCGCGTTCTTCGTGTACCTCTTCTGCGCCTTCTACAGCCCGGGCGAAGGACCAGTTCCCTTCACATACAGTGCCGAAGTATTTCCTCTCAGCCATCGTGAGATGGGAATGAGCTGGGCCGTAGCGACCAACAACTTCTGGGCCGCAGTATTGTCACTCACACTACCGCGTATGCTCAAGGCCCTGAAGCCACAGGGTGTATTCGGCTTCTACGCAGGCCTGAACATCCTTGCAGTGATCATGATCTTCCTCTGGATGCCAGAGACGAAGCAGAGAACTCTCGAAGAGCTCGACTACATCTTCGCTGTGCCGACGCGTACCCATATGAAATACCAGGTCACGCAGAACCTGCCTTGGTGGTTCAAGACATACGTCCTGCGTCGCCCGGGTCTTTCGAAGCCGGTGCTGTACAAGCTGGGTAATCTTCCGCCCTCACCGTCGGTCACTGTGCAGATCAGCTATGCCTGGAAGACGTATGTCTTGCGGAAGAAGGGTCTTGTGTCACCGGACGCGTACGTGAGGGCGCAGCCGGTCGGCGAGAAGCTGGCCTGAATGATTGGTACGTAGCCGCGTTGAAGACTATGATATGTCGGGACGATTGGCACATGCCGAGGTGAAGATAAATGCGGAGGCGACTTGTGGATGGAATGTGGTAATGGTAGCAATGGTCGATTGTCGTTCGTTTTATACCCACACGACCTGCGTGGCCGGCTCGTCCGTTCCTTGAGAGTAGTTGAGTAGCGAGCCTAAGCTCATCAGCACTGCAATGAATTCATATGATGCTTTGATGAGAAACGCGAACAAGCAACGACACTTCGCACTCGTCGTCGAGATAGAGCACCACTAGATCCACGCTACTTCGTCCTCTCCACATGTTCGGACTCAGCACCCACATGCACCCCAAAAACACCATCCCGCAACCAACCACACGCTCGAGAAGATGCCTCGGTCCACCATCGACCAAAACGACCATATTGGCCGACAAAGACGTCCTTTGGCTGGCGATTGGGGCCATAGGTAAGCTGGGGACTCGCGGAGTAAGTCGTTGAAAGGGAAGCCTCAGCCGTTCGACCAAGCTTTCCCCGCGTCAGCGCCTTCCAACCTTACCTTCTTACCACCTTACCATCGCGACCGTTCCAACGTCCCAACACACCACAACACCAAGGATCAAGTCAAGATGCCTCTCTTCGACCTCAAGAAGAATCTCGTCTTCGTACGTGAGCCTTGCCATAGCGAAAGCTCCCAGCTGACCCGTCTTCCAGTATGGCGCATACCACCGCGACCCAGTCAACGTCGGTATACACATCGCCTGCGTCCCCATGCTACTAGCCACGGCTTTCCAATTCGTAAGAAAATATATCATTCGTTCTTCCTTCCTACTGATAACATCGACAGGGCTCCAACACACCTACCCTATCCATCCGCGCACCCGCCCTCCTCACACGCCTCAACCTCCCCCTCAACCTCGGCACTTTGACCGCACTCACCTACTCGACCCTCTACCTCCTCCTCTCCCCCAACTTCGCAGGCATCAGCGCCACACCAATTTTGCTCGCCGCCGCCGCCGCCGCCAACAAGCTCTCGACCAAATACTCCAGCACGAAAGTCAACACTATCGCAATCGCGGTGCACGTGGTCAGCTGGATTGCGCAGTTTGTTGGGCATGGGAAGTACGAGGGCAGGAAGCCTGCGCTGTTGGACAATTTGGTGCAGGCGCTGTTTTTGGCGCCGCTGTTTGTGTGGTATGAGGTGCTGTTCAAGATGGGGTTTTATAAGGGGTTGCAGAGGGAGGTTGAGGTTGGGGTTGAGGCGGAGGTTGCGAAGTTGAAGGCGGGGGTAAAGAAGTGAAGGTGGAAGTAGACAATACGAGGTGAGATGGCAAGGATGTGGATGTGCCAGCATGTTGGCGCTGTTGTATTTGAGGACTCAAGACATTCTTGCATTGCGTTGCGGGATTCTCGATTGTGTATGCGCAACGAGTTGTGCGCGACGCTCAGATAATTAGAGTTCTCCTCGCTCATGTATGTCACAGGTTTCTTGTGGCGACAGACACGTGAAGCTACTCAGTAGTCGCTGTCCCATTTCCGCCGACCTCGATGCCCATCTTGGCAAGATTCTCCATCGCCTTTGCGATCTCATGTTCCATCTCTCGTGCCTTCTTTTCCGCAGAATGGACGCTAATCTTGGGCAACATCTGCTCCGCCAGCTCGAATCGCGCAGCCAGATAAGCTTCCTCTAGCTCCACAAGGCTCTTGAAGCCTGCTTTGAAGGGAGCTCGTACATCTTCCTGCTTGGACATGGTCGCCGGCTGTGGCGTCTGCGGCAAGTCGTCATCCTGACTGACAGCCGACGTGACCGGGCTGTTGTAGCGAACAGATGAAGGAGAAGACACCCGATCTTCTGATAACAGCGGCAACGGTCTCTCCAGCCTTGGCGGCAGGCCTACGGGTCGAATTGCAACCTCAAATTTGCCAGTGTTGTATGCGTTCAGAACGGCGAAGTTGATTACACACTTCCGGGTCTTTGAGGGTGACCTGCTGGCTTTCTGCTCGAATTCAAGGCCGCTCAGTCCGTAGACATATGCAGCTCAGTTTCTGGCTTCACCAAGGTCAGTGAAAAAGCTGGGCCACTCAGGAATCAGCTCTTCCATCATCTGAGAGTTGATCGCGTCGACATCTGTGACTGTCCGACTTAGTCATCTAATTGATGTGATGAGTGAAGACACAAACCTATCACAGGGTCGGATGTTGAAACCGCCTGTACTTCCTGCTCATGTCCTGCATCTTGGTCTCTATCGATGACAAACAGCCCGGACTTCTCTGCCGCTCGCGTGAAATCCTTGTGGATACGACTCTTGACACCCCACGCGTGATCGGTTGTTGCGTTGATGTCGATACCGTAATCGAACTGCTGGGATGCAAGCCTCTGCGCGAGGTACTTTTCAGCTGCGGCGTACCCGGGAAATGGCGACGGGGCTTTGCGGAACAGAGGCCATGTCCTCGCGACAGCATCGCGTACCGTTTCTTAGCTTGTTAGCAACAAAAAGAATGCTGTAAGGAACTCTTACGATCTCGTTGTTTCCTAGATGCTTTGTAGGCCTTAGAAGCTTTGGGAGGCATATCGGATGTTCAACCACGATGGCTGGCTCTCGAGTTGATGGTGCTGACATCAGTTGTTGTGACAAAGAGACTGGACATGAGTGTGCGTGACGCGCGCTCGTCTTCACTCCCACGCGTTAATCCTGGATCATAACAGGAAGCACGTGCTTACTCACCTGTTCCCTTTCATCTTCACCTTGAAGCCCGTGCGTCAGCCAACTACGCACGCGCCTCTAGTACAAGTCAAGTGGGAGGCTTGTGAAGAGTGCTCGTTATTGTGCGTGCTCGGAACAGTTCAGTGACTCAATTGAGGCGCGCATAGAGAGCGACACGTCCATGTAAGCAGCAGAGTGTGTCTTAAAGATGATCTGGACGAACACAAGAGAGGACGGAGAAAGGCAGGAGCTCGCGTGGTCGTAGCGCACCTGCCTTGATTCCCACGGATAGCCCCACTTTACCACAAACATACAGTGAGAGAGCCAGCACCATCGCGTCGCAAATGTTCGATACGGCATACGGCAGCGATCAACATCAAAGCCGGAGTGACATGTGATGAGTAAGTAATAGATTGTGAGTAGGTCGTCACGTGTGATTTGGGAGGAAATGGACTTTTAATACACAATACTACTAGACCCCAGACACGTTTCCAACTCTAAGCCAAATAACAAGAAAGAAAGCTAAAGCATATAGACCAAACAAGCACTCCAGAATTCACAGCCTCGCAACCATCAAACACCAAAAATCAAGATCCACTGGCGCATCAAGTGACAACCCAATACGAGCAGCTCAAAGCCAGAACACAACCCAGAGCATCCATGCTTCCCAAGGAAACAATTTTGTCGCATAAAAACCACACCAAACCTGAGTACAGTCCACCTAGTCGAATGCAGCTTTGAGAATCGCCTTGCGCCTCATGGCAGCGACGAGATCCTGCAACACATCGTTAGCACCTCACGCCACCGTGGTGTAACTGAGCGTACCTTGAATGGATCAGCCTTCTTGCGGGCCAAGGCCTCTTTCTCCTCACACTGAATCTGCGCCGTGACTGCATCTTCTTCGTCCCTGGTGGGCTCGTCTTCGACTTCCACGAGCTGATACAGTTGTGGGGAATCGATCGCAGCATCGTCCTGAGCTGTGACCGTGTTCAGCGCTTCAACTTCACCAGACCGATCCACCTCATCTCTCTTACCAGCGTCCACGTCGTACGCCGCAGTACTCACACCAAACACACCCACCTTCTCCTCCGTCAACGTCTCATCCGAGCCCCGACTCACCAATCTCTCACCATCGCCGCCGCGCTTCACCTGTCCGACCCCCGCAACCCTCATAGCCTCGCCATCCTCGTCCAAGGCGAATTTACCCGCCTTGTACGCATGTTTCGCCGTGTTGAAGTGTACATACAGCTTGAAGATGTGGAGCTCGACATTCGGGTGACCGGTGTACTCGAAGCGCAGCACGTAGCAGAATTGGCGCACATAGTTGCGTGCAGCGTTGAGGCCGTGGAAAGATGAGGGCCAAGAAGGCAATACGGCGTTGAGGCGCTTGATGTCACGCTCGATGGCGGCGGGCAAAGTGAGTCTCTTCGCGGGAACAGACGTCTCCTTGTTGCTCTGCGCAGGCGCCGTCGAAGCCATGAACGTATCACGCCGCCAGCCATCCGGCAAATACCGTATCTCGAACTTGCGATCTTGCCACGCATGCCTCGCTGTATTAAACAACACGTACGACAAGAAACGCTCAGGCTCGACGCCCTCGAAATCCGTATACCCAATATCGTTTGCGCCTCAGAATTCGCTGATGAAGGACATGGCTTGGTTGATATTCAGGAAGCTGGACGGCCATGACAGTATGACAGGTAGAACCCAGGCGATGTCGGACTCGATAGCAGCTTGGATACGTCAGTGGCCGAATGCACTCGACGGGAGAGGCGTGTACATACCCCTCAGCACCGATCGATCGATCGACGAGCGGCGTATCGAGCCAAAAATCATGTGTCTCCAACGCCCTCACAGCAACGAGAAAGCACACCTTGTTTCTATTCTCACGGTACGCATACGCCGGTGCATCGGGGCCGAGTCCATAGCGGAAGCCTTTGGCGTCGCATATAGAGCCGATGTAGGCCTTTGCGTCTTCGATGTTGGGGAAGCGGGTTGGGTAGGTGCAGATTAGCTTCTCGGCGGCTCGGATGGCTGCGTGGATGGATTCTGGGAGTGTTAGGATTGGAGGGGACTGTGGGTGTGAATGGGTGGGCACCTTTGTTGTGGTTTAGGATGGGCATGGTTGGATGTGGGTTTGGTGGGATCTGGAGATGATGACTGGGAGTAGGGAAGATAAAGTGATGGTTGTGGAAGTGGTGAGAAGTAGAGTTGTCTGAGTAGGAGAGACGAATTGAACGAAGAACAAAAGAAAATTCCGAGGTGTCTGTTGCGGTGTAAGACGAACACGACAAATAAGCATCGATGCAAGATTGGGTAACCGCCAACCAATCGGTATATATCCAGACACATCTGGCCTGTAGCGCGCATGCTGCGGAGAGCATGCGGCTTTGAGAAACGAGCATCGATGCGACTAGGCCGAGCGATGAAGTAATGCCCGGCCAATGGTCCTGCAGTCGGCATTGTAACGCGCACGTTGCGGAAAAAAGCGGTCTTTGACAAACGAGTATGCACATGACTACAACGAGGGATTGAGTGTTCGTTGCTCGACAGCTGTTTAGTCTGGCCTATATTGAACATGTGACAGAAAAAGCCGAGTTTGAACGACCGAGCATCGAGAGGGTAGGTTGTGAGAGTTGATATTGATCAGCCAATAATCTTGAGTCGAGTGGGACTGGTCTGTTATATAGAATATGGACTCAAACGCTCTGCAGTGAGCCCTGTAAGCTCGGAGTGCAACACGTGATTCCAGAATATTGAGTCGAAAGATGTGGGAGGGGGAGGAAAGATATAGACGGACGTAGCGACCGGCTGACGAAAGAATTAGAGCAGGCGCACCATCGAGGGACATGCTACCAAAGCGAGGATGGTAAGTCTCATGTCTCGAATGGCAGAATGATAGGTCGACAGAACGCGGATAATCCTGTGTCCTTGAGAGTTCAAAAGGGTGGCTCGTAGAAGACGTGAAAGCCAGACTCATCCCCCTCCCTCATCATCATTTCCATGAGTCCATATCACATAAAACCCCTCGACACCCGTAAATCCCACACTCCCTTCCCATCCACTCTTCCCCACCAGCCCCTATTCCTCCTCCTCCTCCTCGTCATCACTCCCCTCCTCAACCCTATACATAAAATACTGCACAAAAACCCCCGCATCCAACACCAGTGTGCCAAAACTGCCCAACAACCAACTCATATTCACAGCGACATACCGCCCATAAACCGCGCGTGCCTCGCTCCCATGACACACGCCATTGTGCCCGCACCGCGGCTTGTACACAAGTATACTCAGTACGTACGTTAAATTACCTAGGCATGCGAACAGGAAGAACAACATGCTTATCCCCTCTGTCGATTTGCGGCGATAGTTAAGTAGGAGTTGCGGCACGCGCGATCCAAGATACAACGCCGCGCATACGTATCCGGATATCTGACCCCAGAGGTTAAAACGTAATGGTGTGGAAGGGGTGGAGTCCGTGGGAGGTGCGCGTCTCGCGCTGAGATACCAGCCAAAGACGCCCGCCGCAACGACGAGAACAATCGTGCCGAGATTGAATAAGACCGTTTGCACGCTCGACGTTGCGGGTCGGGGTTTAGCGGGGGCGATGTTCGACGCTGGGTCGTCGTGCAGCGGTGTTACGGGCGAGAGATGCGTGCCGTCGATGGAGAGGAAGCGTTCGCGAAAAGAGCCTTGGGAGTGCGAGGAGTGGCGTCTGTCGATGTCTGAAATGCGTGGGGGAATGATTTCATGGCCGTTGCCGTTGCCGTTGCCATTGGCGTACGAGGTGCCGTTGGTTTGGGCGGACAGCAGAGGTGAGCGCTCGGAGGGCGTGGAGGTGGCACTTGAGCCCGCGTCACCTGGCTTCTTGTAGTCATCTCTGAGCGTGAAGCCTTTGTACCAGAAGCACTGGAGCAACAGGACGATGTCTGCTAGCGTGTAGTACACGGCTAGGATGATCATGGTTGGCAACACGTCTTGTAGTACTGCGCCTATGATGTTGAAAAAGTCGCCGAGCAGCCATATTACGATGAAGACTACGGACAGGCCGTCTGCTGAGCTTCGTCTCCAGTTCTCGATGATTTGGGGTGAGAAGACGACTGTGGCACGTGTTAGCTGTGGACGCCATCATGTTGTGCGACTGTGGCAGATACTAGCATCAAGTAGCGAATGCACGTACCGATCCAACACGCAATACTGATAGATCCAAAGATCTGGCTGATAGCATCGACGTCGAGCTTTATGCCCTGGGACCCGCCATACGGAGGAAACATGAGTGCTATGACGTATGTGCCTCGAATAGTTCCTTCTCTTACAATTTCAGACGCCAGCGAAGCGAGTGAACCGTCCCAACAGCTAAATAGAATATGAAAGCGCGGTCCGAGTAGAGAATAGTCCTGCGCACTGAGTAATTGCCTCCGAGCTCGTCTTTCCAGGTAGCAAACAGTATGTGGCGAGAATAACGCGGTGCGAGGACTTTGACGAGTCAATGCGCTCGTAAATACAAGGTAACGAGTCAGCAATGTACAACGAACCGAGAATGTACAGTGAATGGAATCGCTCGTGCAGCTGAGGCGAAAACGCGCATGACTGAACAAGTGAAAACCTTACGCCAAGAAATCCGGGGTAAAGCGCAGGGATCAGCTCTTTTGCTGCAGGAACGAGCCGCAATCGGCGACGCTAGTGCACGCGACAACGGTATCACAGGATGTTGGCGATGTAAGGATATGATTGATGGGTCGACTGCTCGATATGATGAGTAGCACATACAGTTTCCAACTACAGATTATTATCCGTCTTAAACTTATCCCACGCCTCGTTCAGCGTCGCAAAAACACTTGCGCTAATCATCCTCTGCTCAACCGTCGCAGCTTGGGAAATCTGTGCACGCATTAGCTCAAGCCTAAAGTCCCCAGATTATTTCCACAACATACCTTGTCAGGATGCACCTTCGCAATCGCCTTCATGTACACAATCTTGACCTTATTCGGCATGACAAGATCGCCCATATTGACTTTCTTCCACCCGGCCTCGGGCCAGAGTACTTTGTCCAAGCTCCCCAGTAGCGCACGCAAATTGTCTGACTTCGTTCCTTTCCATGCAATGAGCTTGGAATCGACCTGGTCTGTGAGCGCGAATTTTTCGTCGTCTGCGGCTTCGGCGGCGGCATTGGCGGCTTTCATGCGTTTTACGGCGGCGGAGTCTTGAGTGGCGGAACCGCCGAGGTCGGACATGGCTGAGGGCCGTGGTGCTGCAGGTTTGCGTGCTGGTGGAGTGCGTTTTACTGGCGCGGCCTTGTTCGAGCTGCTGGAGGCTTTCTCGCATCTGTTGCGACCCGAGATACTGATTGCGCCGCCGACACCGTTCTGCACGGCTTCTTTCCACACGGCATGAGCATCTGTCCACTTCTCCATTGTCTCGAGTGCTTCGGCTTTTCGCATCAGCGCCTTGCCGTAGAACTCTTTCATGTCCTTCTCGCCTTCAATGCCACCTGTTGCAATCTTCTCGCCCTCGCCTTTTGAGATGCCGATGATGGCAAGAGCGGCATCTGCATCAGCGACGGCTGCTTTGGGATCGCCAACTTTGATGTTGGTGACGGCACGGTTGCAAAGGACTACGATGGTAACGGGATGAGATTGCGGAAGAGGGCTCAAGGCGGATGTGTAAGCAATATGAGCGCCTGAGTAGTCGCCTCTTTTAAAGGATTCTGAGCCACGCTGGCGGTCAGCTGAGGAGGAGCCGAGTGCAGAGGATGATACAGGGGGTATCTGTCGAGGCGGTGCTTTCGGTCGAGGTGGTGAGGGTGTTCTTGCTGGTGTCCTTGGCTTGGAAGCCACGTCGGCTTGCAGGAATGGGTTTCGTGACTGCGCAGCTGGTATCGGCTTCGAAGGTCGAGCGACAGGCGCAGCGTCGTCTGCGAAGAGATCTGCTTGCGGTTGTGGTGTGGCTTTCTTCCGCCGTGATGGGCTGATGTATGCTTGCGCACTCTGCTCTTCGACTTCCTGTCTTGTTAGTCGTGTTGCAGGTCGCTTGTCTAACGTTGGCGTTTGTTGTCGGGGCGCTGGCGATCGAGATGACATGCGATCTGGGTGACCGCTGCGTCCTTCCTGTTCTTTCCTTTGCCGCACAGGGAGGGGCTCGACATGTCGTGTCTCGCTCGATCGAGAAGGTTTAGATGGACGTCCACCACCCTCAAGCATCATAGCTTCATCCGTGGCACTGGGATCGAGACTCTGCTTTTGAGCTTGACGAGGGGCAGCCTCCGCCGCCTGTGCATCCCGCATCCACTTTGGCACGTTGGGGTCGCCGTCTTGCTGGAAGTCAGCGACTGCTTTCTGTACTTGTTTTCGGCCAGTCTTCCATAGCGAGTTTGCAGACTTGAAAAGGCTACTCCCGATTTCAGTGGCCATCTGTGAGACATCCTTCTCTTGACCACCGTCTTCCTGCTTTCGTTGACCAGAGCGACTTCGACCTTCTTCGCCTTTCATCCAAGCTGGTACAGGCTCGCTTTCACGTGCCTTCCTCGTGTTGGATCTGCTAACATTCCGCCTCGGTCTTTCTTCGGACTGCTCGGGGCTATGTCGTGATCCTTCTTGACTGCGTCCTTTGGTCTTCTGCTTGGCCTCTGCGTGAGCTTGGTTGAGTAGCCACCCCACCGCCGCCTGCACATCCAGCCCAGATTCTGTTGTTGCCAGCGCGATCGCAGATTTGTCAGGTGGAAAGCCCATGTCGACCAACTCAGCCACCGCCTTGTCATTATCGTTCAGCGGGCCTGGCGATGGCCTCCGTGGCTTTGTTTGCTCCTCCTCGAGTCGTTTCGCTGCCTTCTGCTGTTGTTCAAACTCTGATATTGGTTTCCCTAGCAGCCCAAGTATGTCATCATCTTCGCCGTTCGATTGTGGCGGCGGTGCGGGAGATTTCGGCTTCGGCGGCATTTGTTTCAGACCAAACATGTCGTCGTCGTCGTCGTCGTCTCCAAACGTATTGGAGGTCGCGGGCTGGGGGAGGGGCGTATGACCTCGAGAGACGTTTGAACTCATGGCAGGCGTGCTTCGCCCGCTGCCGTACGTTGCTGGAGGGAAGTGGCTCGAGGCATCGACGGGCGCCGCCTTATTGAAGGCGGCTAGAATGTCATCGTCGGCGGGCGGAGACTGCACGGGACGCTTCGAGGTGTCTAAGCCTGAAAATGGCTTGTTTATCACCCGTGACAATCCTTGACTCCCAGAGGCGTTTGTAGCAGGCTTTATCACACCATATAATGCCGGCTCTGGTGTGCTCTTCCCACTGCCCAAAGTATCCCAATGCTTCGAATCTGCACCGCCGAAAGTCTGGTCATACTGCTTCCTCCTATCCGCCTCTGCCTTCAGCTTCTCCGCCTGTATCTGCTTCTGGCGCTCTTGTAGGGAGAGGTTGCTGGCCGCCGCTTTCCCGCTGTTGAGGGACACGAGACCAGCGAAACTGTCGTTTGCTGGTGTCGCAGGTTTCGAAGGCGGTTTGAAAGCATTGCTGGCGGCCGGACTCGCTCGGGAGCCCGGTTGCTGCAGAGGAAGGCCGGCGAGAGGCGTCGAGCGTCCTGATAGTTGCGGTGTGGGGCTCTGGCGTAAAGCAGGAAAGGCCGCGGGAGTGTTGGAGGATGGCTGTTTGGACGGCTTGGACCAGTCAAGACCTGCTAGATCATCCATTGCGTAGTGTGCGTGAAAGAGAGTAGGTTAGTTTGTGAGGATGTCATATCATGGTTGCGACATGTGTAGCGGTCTCGCCGGTTTCGCGAGTATGCATGTCGGTCGCGCTTGCTTCAGTTGGCGCCACAGCTGCGCCACAACAGCCACATGAGACAGATCATTAGTAGATTCTACCACACAGTGCAGTTTCAATCAATTGCACGTGAACGTGAAAGAATTGTGAGTCCCAGAAGACTCGGCGCCTGTCGTGATACACTATATGTTCGCAGTGCCATACAATGATGGCAGGCAGTCAAGTCGATGCAATTGTGGCGTCTGTGCTTGAATGTCCTTGGCTGGCAGGCACAAGATACAAACCTCTATCCTCGAGTGACATGTGAGTATAGCCAAACGTATGGCATCATGTTGTCTGGAGCTGTACGCGACGCTAAATGACCAAGATGTCATAGAGGGCATTGAGCAAGTACCTAGGTACGACAGCAGGATTGACATCTTGAACTGAACCAGCATGCCTGCGAAGTCAATTGTTCCTGCAATGTGGCTGTAGGAGTAGCCATGAAGCATGAGCAAACGACGCAAGCTCGTGTATGTAAGCCCACGAGTCTCGTTGCGCCGCTCGCTACCAGACATGCGCACCTGCGGCCGGCTAATCCTTCAATGTCATTAGGTTAATTACACTGTTTAGCACAATCGTCGGCCGACTCTCGAAGTCTTCCCATCTCGTGCCTACTCACATCAATGCAACTGCCGACCTTCGACTCAACGACGTTGTCCAGACCAGTTGCTTATCGATCATTGAGCCTCCGAGGACATCGACATAAGAGCTGGTCAGTGGGCTCCCATGATCCATAACCACGACGCCGGAGTCGCAGCACGGCCTGGCGTGCGCGGGAAAGTCCCGAACGTCGTGCCCCTGACAAGGATGTCTTCAATCCAATAATTTCAGGATCGGCTCGGTGCTCGGTGCCTTCAGTTCCTTGACTCGGTCCGAACGACAATTTACTCTTCAACAACAATATACTCTATCTTGCGGCACAGTCTGCACGTATAGACAATGTCGTACAACTGTTGGTAGTTAATTCTCACGATGTGGTGGTGCTGGTGTCCGCAGAGACAAAACCCTAACGAAAAATTGACATGTTGATCGCGCCAACTTTGTTCGACTGGTGCCAGATTTGGGCGCTCAGAGCGGGACTGCCGACCCGGTGGCCCGCAAACCCATACCGTAGCCGTGGATACTGTGCTGCTTGGGTCCCGCGCATCCCCCAGCTTAGCGATATTGGTACCTGGCGCTTTTGCATCCTGGCCGCGCACACGCAACCTCGCGTGCGTGGCAATCAGTTCTGTTATGTTGATGCATATCGAGAACACGTGTCTGGTAAAGAAGTGAATACGTCGTAAAGAAGAACCGAGTCATGGTACTTGTGCAACGAGGCTTTCTAGCCTCATGGTGGAGTATTGGCGATAGTCTGAGACGGACGATTCGAGCTTGTCCAGATGGAGGGCAGTTTTAGGTTCCGCAAGACATGACGCCTTTGGACACTTGGCCGAGAAAAACGATCGGTATATGATGAGGCGTTCACATTATACCTTTGTAGGGTACGGGATGCGCTAGCCAACGGTTCATGTCAGACAGAGTACAAGTTGAAGCGAGATCCTACGACAGGGTAACAGGGCGCATCGTGCAGAGCGCAACGCACAACAGTGGGGGAACGATGCATGCGGCTCGCTTGGACGAGGGTGTCACGTTGTTGATGGGGAAGGGAGGGGCTTCAATCTGCAGAATTCATGAGCCACGTAGCAGAGTATCAACATTCACGTGAAGCGTGAAAGAACCGCCACACCCACAGCCACGCGAATGCCATGTTATTGACAGCAATTTGAATTTGCGAGCGTAAACCTGCCCCATCGGCTCCACTTAACCACAACTTCCCGTAGCGTGGCCCTTGCTCACTTGCGCGTTAGCATATGCGCTGCCGCGGTCGAGCTCTTTGTCTAGTGTCCCGCCGGCTTGATTTCTCTCGGGCTCTAAGTGACCCTCGACCCGACCCAAACAGTGCCTTGTTCTCCCAGGGCAAGAAGAACAACATTGCACCTTCCGTCTGAACTCACACGCCCTCACCCGCCGCCGCCATGAGACTCTTCGGGCGCAAAGGCTCCAAGCCCTCGAACTCGGACGTCGGTAGCCTGGCCAACTCGTCCAATGGCTCTCTGCGGTCCCCTGGCCCCACTCCCAATGGCTCGAGGCCGACGAGCTTCCCTGAGATCCCTCTGCCAAAAGCACCCGACCCGGCACTCGACCCCGCAGGCTACCTGCGCAGCATCTATGCCGTCCGAGAGCGCTCCAGACTGGTCCTCGAGAAGGCCAAAAAGAACCAGCTCAAGCACTTCACCGTGGACATGAGCAAGTTCCACGACGTTGCCAGCTTTGTAGTGTCTATAATTAAGGTGAGGATTTTTCGGGGAAGGAACAACCGGTGCATGGTTTTAACAATGCAACAGCGAGACTATGCGCCTGACTACGCCTCCATCCCTCCCCACGGCCGCTGGCAGCACTTCGACGTTGGTGGCCGCCCGCGCATCGACCAGCTCATGGCCACATGGCCGTCCTCGGTCGACAACCAGGAGCGCACGCGCCGCTTACTCGACCTCTTCCTCGTATCGGTTCTCCTTGACGCCGGCGCTGGAACGAAATGGCAATACAAGAGCAAAGAGTCGGGCAGAATCTATCGTCGCAGCGAGGGACTAGCGGTCGCGAGTCTGGAGATGTTCAAGGCAGGCGCGTTCAGCAGCAGCAGCGATCCCACCGAATTATGTCAGGTCGACAGCGTTGGGCTGAAGAAGCTGGACGTGGCGACCATGGCACGCGGTCTGCAAGTGACGGAGAGCAACCCACTAGACGGCCTCGAGGGTCGCACCAATCTGCTTATCAGACTCGGAGATGCGCTTCAGAACCAAGAAGTCTTTGGACTCGAGGCACGTCCAGGAAACATGCTGGGTAAGATCTTCTACCACATCTCGAGTATCCCAGCTTACCATCTCAGACTATCTTCTTTCGCATCCAACCACCCAAGCCTCTTCAGTACCCATCATCCCTCTACCCACGCTCTGGAACACGCTCATGGAGAGTCTCACACCAATCTGGCCCGCGAGTCGCACACAAATCGATGGCTTCCCCATCGGCGACGCGTGGCCGTGCTCAGTCATGCCGTCGCATCCCACACACCCTTGGGAAAACATTGTGCCATTCCACAAACTGACGCAGTGGCTGACCTACTCGCTCATGGTACCCATGACGAAGCTTCTTCACGTGCACTTTGCAGGCGCTGAACTCCTGACCGGACTACCAGAATACCGTAACGGCGGTCTATTCATCGACACCGGTCTTTTGACTCTAAAGGCAGATGACCAAAAGCGTGGCCTAGCACAATACCAGCGCAACGCACAACAAAAAGGCCAGCCAAGCATGGAGGTTGTACCAATGTTCACAGCCGACGACGATGTCATCGTAGAGTGGCGTGCAGTCACAGTGGGTCTACTAGACGACCTCCTCGTGGAAGTCAACAATCTGCTGGGCCTGAGCGGCAGCGACAAGTTGAATCTGGCACAGATGCTCGAAGCTGGAAGCTGGAAGGTGAGCCGCGCCCCAACCCATCATGTTACCCGCAAGCTAACCAAATCTACAGGGAGGACGAGAAATCGCAGAGGTGTCGCGACCCAACACAAAGGAGCCGCCAATCATGATTCTGTCCGACGGCACTGTTTTCTAAAAGATACCCCCCTAGTGCTTGTTCGTTTGTTTCACATCTTCTTCCCATCGAGCTGTTTCCCTCGGAATCCTTTTTTGAACCCGCGGATGCACGCTGCCGAGCTTATCGGCGTTTTCCGCCATGTTATGCTACCTACGAGTGGTACCTTCTCTTCACGGCCAAGTTAGCTTGGATTTACGACGCACGATCTTGACGGTCGATTTGGGAGGGCGGTTCTTTGTTCATACTATGTTCTTTCATCTATGTCGAGCGATGCAAGCTTTTTATGCGCGGGCGAGATCTTAATACAAAACCCTCAGCGGTCTTTCTGTGTTCGTCTACTTCTGCATGGCACTTTGAAGAAACACCATTCATGCATGGAGAGCAGAACATAACTTCAAGGGTTGTCTCACAGCTGGAAATACCGCAAACAAAGCTGCATATCACGCCCAATAGCATAAACTTACCCATAATTCATCTCGTGTGCGTGAAGCGCAAGATATGCGGAGGAGAAGCGCATCCCCGCTGCACCAAAGCGACCGAGCGAATCACGGTTCGGATTGTTCCGCGTCCAAGCTCCAAATATCAGTGAACCTTGAACGGCCCTTCTCACGTGTTGTCACGCTCTTGCATCGTTGGGCAGCAGCTCCCTCGCCCTGAAGGCAGACAAACGTGCGCGATCCGTTCCCATCCTCCACCCCGACGCACGTTGCTTAGCTTAGAGCGTACACATGCTGAACACGTGCGGCTAGCTCTGTTTACGATACGTCATTGCCAGCTCGAATAATTACACTCTGTCGTACTACACGCGATACGGGCCAGGAACCGGTGATATACGCCCCGATACAACGGTCTTCCAAGACACCTCCCTCCTCCGCAACGAGCTAGGTCGACAGCTGAAGCAAGATGAATTCGACCACCAAGCGGCAGAAGCAGCGCAAGGTGCTGCTGATGGGCAAGAGCGGCGCCGGCAAGTCTTCGATGAGAAGCATCGTCTTCAGCAACTATGTCGCAAAGGACGTGCGACGCCTTGGCGCGACCATCGACGTGGAGCACAGCAATATCAAGTTCATGGGCAATCTGATGCTGAACCTCTGGGACTGCGGAGGGTACGCCATGATACTCCCAGCTTCTTACGTAGAAGTAAACTGATAACATCTCAGACAAGACGGCTTCGTCGAAAACTACCTCACCCAATCGCGCGCCCACGTCTTTGGTTCCGTCGCCGTCCTAATCTTCGTCTTCGACATCGAATCCCGCGAATTCCCCGCCGACGTAATCTCCTACTCCAACATCATACGGGCCCTCCACGAATGCTCCCCCTCCGCCAAAGTCTTCTGCCTCATCCACAAAATGGACCTCGTGCAAGGCCGCCTGCGCCAAGCCATGTTCGACGAGCGCGCAGACTACATCCGCGAGGCGTCCGAGGGCTTCAAAGACAGCGTCGAGTTTTTTGCGACGAGTATATGGGACCAGAGCTTGTATAAAGCCTGGACGAAGATTATATACTACTTGATTCCGAATGCGGGGAGTATTGAGGCGCTGCTGGAACAATTAGCCGAAGTCATCGACGCGCGAGAGCTGATATTATACGAACGCACAACCTGCCTAACAGTCGCACACGTCACGCGCCCCTCCGAAACTCCCAACCCCTTCACCGACCGCTTCGAGCGCATATCCAGCATCCTAAAAACGCACAAGCAGTCCATGGCCCGGCACACCAACATCCCCGCCGGGTCCGCAAACTTTGCAGAAATGCAGATCAAGACGGGGCGCTTCATGTTCTTCATCACAAGGTTGACCGAGAATACGAATCTGGCGGTTGCGATCCCGCCTAGCGAGCAGGTGTTTAATGCGGCGAGGGTGAATATTTTTGGGGTTAGGCCGAGGTTTGCGGAGCTGGATATTGCGAGTAGGCCGAGGCCGCCAATTCAGCAGGCGTTTGCGGGGAGTGCGGATATGGTGGATGGGAGTGTGGGTGGGGGGAAGGGGAAGGAGAGGGAGAGTGGGTGAAGGGAAGGGGGTTGGGAATATTGTTACAGCAATATTGGGTATAAAACGCGGCATCGCGGCAGAGAGAATTGTGATGAGAGGGTAGCGGTGGGTAAGGACAATGAGAGGGAGAGTGGGTGAAAGGGAGGAGTTTGTCGGAGATATTGTTCCAGTGATATTGGGTATAGATTGCGGCGCGGCGCCAGAGGTATATGCGATGAGAGGGCCGTGGTGGGGAAGGAAAGATACATGACGTGGGAATCACGCGATGGTGTAGATGGCATACGTCCGCTCAAGACACTATCACTGGCCTGCCGGACCACACGCCCGGCAATA
>Ga0265798_10003907_pt1 | contig 20934 bp, 20 predicted proteins | sample P3T30metagenome_FD_192430 | JGI IMG/M metagenome (GOLD analysis project Ga0265798, IMG submission 192430) | Plant litter microbial communities from East Loma Ridge, Irvine, California - P3 T30 | ecosystem: Environmental > Terrestrial > Plant litter > Unclassified | place: USA: California... | reverse complement strand
CTGGGTTAAGGCCCAAAACGAGGTTACATTTAAGTACTTAGAACAGATTCCGTTTAGGGAGGCCATACGGTCGCGCCTCGAAAAATTATGGAACTACGAGCGGATATCGGCACCGTTTAACGAAGGCAGTTATACCTATTATTACAAAAATAACGGGCTGCAAAATCAAAGCGTTATTTACCGCAAAGACAAAAGCGGTAAAGAAGAGGTGTTTTTAGATCCCAATACGTTTTCTAAAGACGGCACAACCTCGTTAGCCAAAATTGCCTTCAACAAAAAGGGTAACTTGGCTGCCTATATGATATCTGAAGGCGGCAGCGACTGGGGAAAAGTGATCCTTATGGATGCCCTTACCAAAAAGCCACTGGAAACTCTGGAAAATATAAAATTTAGCGGCCTCGCCTGGAAAGGCAGCGAAGGCCTGTATTATTCAACTTACGAAAAGCCGGAGGGCAGCCTCCTCTCGGCAAAGACCGATGAGCATAAGCTGTACTATCACAAGATAGGCACAGCACAAAAATCTGACAAGGTTATTTTCGGCAATAACCAAAAAAGAAGGTATATAGGTGCAAGCCTTACCGAAGATGAGCGCTACCTGGTAATCTCGGCGGCAAATTCAACGTCGGGTGAGGAACTTTTTATACAGGACCTTAGCAAGCCCAACAGCCCAATAATTACCGTAGTTGATAACTTTGACAGCAACAGCCATGTTATTGATAACAAAGGCACTACCCTGTACATCTTAACCGACTATAAAGCGCCCAACAATCGCCTGGTTACTGTAAATGCTGCCAACCCACAACAGGCCAACTGGAAAGATCTTATTGCTGAGACCGATGATGTACTTACCGTTAATAAGGGCGGCGGCTACCTTTTTGCCGCGTATATGAAGGACGCTGTATCTGCCATTAAGCAGTACGACTACAAAGGCAAACTGGTAAGGGATATTGAGTTGCCGGGACTGGGTACTGCCGGAGGTTTTGGCGGCAAGAAAGACGAGAAAACCCTGTACTATTCGTTTACAAACTATGTTACGCCGGGCACCATTTACTCGTTCGATGCAAAGGCGGGTAAATCGGCGGTGTACCAAAAGCCTAAAGTAGATTTCAACAGTGATGATTACATCTCTAAACAGGTATTTTACAACTCTAAAGACGGTACTAAAATACCAATGATAATTACGTACCGCAAGGATTTAAAACTGGACGGTAAGAACCCAACTATACTGTACGGTTACGGTGGCTTTAACCAGAGTATTACCCCTACATTCTCTATTGGTAATGCCGTGTGGCTCGAAAATGGCGGAATTTATGCTGTAGCTAACCTGCGCGGTGGTGGTGAGTATGGTAAAAAATGGCACGATGCCGGTATAAAAATGCACAAGCAAAATGTGTTTGACGATTTTATTGCAGCTGCCGAATACCTTAACACCAACAAATACACATCACCTAACTATCTCGCAATACGTGGCGGTTCTAACGGCGGCCTTCTTGTAGGTGCCGCCATGACACAGCGCCCTGAGTTGTTTAAAGTAGCGCTGCCCGCCGTTGGTGTAATGGATATGCTGCGTTACCACACCTTTACCGCAGGTGCAGGCTGGGGTTATGATTACGGCACTGCCGAAGACAGCAAAGAAATGTTTGAGTACCTAAGGGGTTACTCACCAGTACACAGCATTAAAAAAGGCATTAAGTACCCAGCAACCCTTGTTACAACCGGCGACCATGACGATCGCGTTGTACCGGCACACAGCTTTAAGTTTGCCGCAACCCTGCAGGAAAACCAGGCAGGCCCGGCGCCGGTGCTAATACGTATTGATGTCAACGCAGGCCATGGCGCAGGAAAATCAGTCAAACAAAGCATTAACGAGCTGGCCGATATACAATCGTTTACGCTTTACAATATGGGCGTTGTGCCCAAGGCGAAGTAGTTGTTGGTTGACAGTTGACAGTTGTTGGACAACGCCTTATAGTAATAAATAAAAGCGGTAAAGTAACCTTAGTTACTTTACCGCTTTTTTATGCAGTCTCAATTCTGAAATTTGAATTCTAAAATCTGAAATTAATGCAGCATATACGACAATACTATAGAGCCGTAATAATACCCTTCTATAACATTGTTGTATAACTCTTTACCGCGATAGTTGAACGAGTAGGAGTATGTCCAGGCATTTTTGCGGTATTTAACACCGGCTTCAGCATTAAAGCGGTAAGGTACTAAGGGGAATGTAACCGGACTTTTATCGTTAAAAGGGCTGCCCTCAATGGTAGCATCAAAATACTGATAGTTAATGTTGGGGTTAACGTAAATGAATAGTTCTCGCTGTTCTTTATACGCTTCAGGATCGTGATTTAAAGCCGCTCCATGTAACGCAGAGTCAAACATGGGCAACAACAACCCTTTAAGGCTTATGCGCGCCATAATGCCTGCAGAAGCGCCAATCCATATAGTACCGGCATCGGCCTGAAGCTGTGCGTGAAAATCGACCTTCTCTTTAAAAGTGCCTCTTAATATTTTGTGGGAATATAATCCGTTAAGCTGTAATGCAGGCGTGGTGGTTATCTGGTAGTTCCACCCCCTAACGGTGTGGTAGCCCAGCAAATCGTGCAGGCCCTGCTGCGCCTGTTCGGCACCGGCTTCGGGGCCTACTACCCCGCCCTGGAAGTTAACTTTAAGTACGCTTTCATTCTTGTAGAAGGTGTTGATGCCTGCTTCGGCAAAAAGGTAGCCTGCAAAAGGCCTGTCGTGCACGTTAAGCTCCGCCGCCTGTATCGACTGTGGGTTGTAAATGTACATGCCCAGCTTAAATTCGGTTATTTTCTTGGCAACATTTTCATTTTTAGATTTACCCAGGTAGCGGCAAATAAGTTCTATACCGGCAGTATAATACTGATCGTTAGTTGGCGATGTATACAGGTCGTTATCGGTAACAAAAGAGAATTCAACCGGCTTTTGTGCCGCGCATGCTAATGTAAAAAGCAGGGTTATAACAAAGCCGAAATGCTTTTTCATGATTAGTATTCCAGCTTTACGTAACGCATAAGCTTTACGATCCGGCCCTTGCGGCGCTCAATATACCTTGAAGATTTTGTAGCTCTGTATTTAAGCGGATTGGGTAGTATAGCGGCTATACTAGCAGCTTCGCGCTTGGTAAGGCTGGCCGCATCCTTATGGAACCAGTGCCCTGCAGCGGCCTGAGCACCATATACGCCTTCGCCCATTTCTATGCTGTTTAAGTACACTTCCATAATGCGTTCTTTGCTCCACAGCAGCTCTATAAGTACGGTAAAGTAAGCCTCAAGCACTTTGCGTACATAACTCCTGCCCTGCCATAAAAAAACATTTTTTGCCGTTTGCTGGCTAATGGTGCTGCCCCCTTTTATTTTCTTGCCTTTTTTATTGCCCTTGTAGGCTTTATACATAGCATCAAAATTAAAACCGTGATGGGTTAGAAATTTATCATCTTCGCTGGCAATAACCGCTTTTTGAAGATTGGGCGATATCTCCTCTATAGGCACCCAGTCGTGGCTGCTGTGCATTTCCTGCCCATCGGCTTTTTGCTCAAAAGCGCGGCTTATCATAAGAGGGGTAAAGGGTATGGGTATAAAACGCAGCAGGAGTACCGAGAGTACCGATACTACAACAAACCACAGCATCAGCTTATACAATAAGCGGAGTATTTTTTTAAACATAAAAACAACAGGTTAACAGGCTGCGAAATTACGAATTTACCCTTTAGTAAATCATAATCAGGCAGTAAAACTATTCGGCATCATACGAAGAGTTTCCACTTTCCGATTCTTCGTAATCATTAATGAGGTTCTCTAACATCTCCAGTTCCTCACCGTCGGGCGTGTTGGGCTGTGCATGAAAAAGTTCCATAGTACGCCTGATGGCCAATTCGTATTCTGCCTCTGTAGTAATAGTTTTCCAATCCATTGGTAGGTGTTTTTAACGAAGATAAAACTTTTTTACATAAATCAGGAGCTTAATTTTCAAACAATTAGCACATCAATTAACTACGCTTCCTCCCCGTCGTCATCTTCGGCTTCAATGCCGTGTTCTTCCTCATAATCGGTAACCTGCTCTAACAGTTTTTCCAGTTCTTCCTCTTCCGCAGTACCGGCTTCGGCATTAAATAATTCAATAATACGCTCAGTGGCTTTTTGGTATTCTTCTTCTGATTGTAGTGGCTGTAAACCCATAGTATTTCTTTTTTACGAAGGTATTAAAGTTTTTATTAGAAAACTCCCCGCCCGTAATCTATTAGCTCCCCTCTTTTATTATAGGTTAAATTTATGTTGGTATTTATTTCAGTATAAAAAAAGTAAAATGCATACTTACCTTTCTCTTTTACAAATCTGTGCAATACAATTTTTGGATCAACTATTATACGAGAATTTCCAACCTCTACTTTAAAGTTTACTTTTTGAAATTTCACTAATCCTCCACCCTTTATTGGTACGTTTGCAGCATTCTCAAACCCACCAACAGCATCATATACAATTACCTCATTGCCAATTTTGACTCTATCATGATAAAATTTCTCAAATTCTTTCGATTGTATTGCCTTAGCCAGCATACCAAAATCACTTATATGTTTAGATGAACCACACCCCGTAAGCAAAAAAACGGCAAAAAGTGAGAGCACTAATTTAAAATTCATATACGCTTGATAAGCACTAAATATACAAACAATCCCGTTCAAAAAAAATCCGGCCAGGATATCGAAAACATTCAACACCCTGGCCGGACTTACTTTATAACGACGTGCTTATCGCGCTATCATAATTTTCTCGACGACGCCCTGCCCTGCTGCACCGTTCTGGCTAAGCTTTGCAAAGTAAACGCCTGTTGGCAGGTCGCCCACATTCATAACCATTGTGCCGTTTGCCTGTGCTGTACGAACCACCGCACCTAAAGCATTATAAAGCGATACGGTAAATGAGCCATTAGCCTTCGGGTTAAATGTTAACTTATCTGATGCCGGGTTAGGGTAAAAACTGAATTGTGGTGCTACCGGTGTAGTAACCGCCATTGTTTCCTGTGTTTTTAGTGCAAACTCGTTAGCGCCTATACATCCCGGTATATTGCCCGTAGCAATGATCTCTAACGTAGTGCCATCAACAACCTCGTAGGTAGAGGGGCCTGCAAAGGCACCTGCTGTACCCAACACAAAATCACCCGAAACAGCATCTACATCAAAGCCTTTACCGTAAGCAAAATCCCAGGTACCGGTAAGGGTGCTGGTGTATAGGGCCTCAGCAGGTACGTCCTGGTTTTCGGTATCAAAGGCATACACCACTTTTCCCGAAAGGAAATACAGCACATCGTTAGCAAACCTAAGGTAACCCGCACCGGTTATACCGGTTAATGCAACAGGATCAGACAACACATCGGTATCATCGGCAATGGCCTGTAAAGCCATAGTACCAAGTACCCATACGGTGTGGCTGTCGGCATCATAGGCAAGGCCATTTATACCGCCTACAGCAGGCGAAATGGCTGCCACCACCGCATTGGTAGCAGGGTTTATCTTAACGAGCTTAGAAGGCATAACTACGTATACAAACCCGTTGGCATACAGCATATAGTCAGAGTAGCTGGTTATATCGTTATTAGCATCGGCAACCTCAGTAGCCGTGTTGGTAGTAAGGTCTATCTGGTAAACCGCATTGGGGTTACTTACCGAAACATACGCCTTGTTATCGCCACCCGTTACAAGGGTTTGCGGCGCGCCGATGTTGGTAAACGTTTGTACATGTTCAAAAGAAGGATAATTGGCCACAATAATGCTGTAGGTTGTGCCCTTAGAAAGAAATACGGCCTTATCGCCTATTACTTCATAATCTTGCAAAACATCAAAGCCGGTAGCGCCGGTGTTAGCAGTTTGGTACAGCGGACCCTGCTGTACAACGCTGCCTGTAGCGTTAGAAAGGTGAAACACATCGCCGTTAGGTGTGCCAAAGTTACCTTCGGCAACAACACTAAGTTCAAAAGTTTTTTGCTGTGCAACAGCATTTTGCAAGCCCAATAAGGCAAAGCCAATAAGTAAAAGTTTTTTCATTTTTCCTGTCAGGGAGATTAAGGGTTAGGTGGCTGCATGACACAATACAGCCTAACCCTTAACAGGGGAAGATTGCATTTGAGTCTTTTTGCCGAAAACTAAATACGGCCTGATGGCAGGTCTCCTGGCTTAGCCCCCATATGTTTGCCTTCCCGCTTGCGGCAGTGGCATAATAAACATACAGTTACAGGCATTACAGTTGCGGAAACAGCCGTTGATTTTAACAACGTTCCCTTTTAATCCTTCGCAATGAAGGAACCATTAAGCAGCGCAAATATAGGGTTTAATCCCGAATAGCATAGGAAAAATGTAATTGGGGTGCGTTATGTAGCTGCGATTTTGAAGATAATTTAAAAACTCACTTAAACCAAATCAGCCAGTTCCTGACCTATAATGCTGCCAACGGCGATACCCATGCCGCCCAGCCTTACGCCGCAGTACACATGGTTAGAGAGCTGCTCTACCACGGGCTTTTTAGCCGCACCCATACCCATGATACCACTCCAGCGGTGGGCAACGGTAAAATCGCTTGTAGGGAGGATAACCTCGCGGAGTAGTTTCTCTAATTGGTTTTGGATGATATCGGTCTCGCCGAAATCAGTGGTAGTTTCGACCTCAAAGTCGAGGTTGCGGGCACCGCCAAAGAGTATGCGGTTGCCAATATTCCTAAAGTAATAATAACCGCGGTCGATATGGAACGTGCCTTTAACATCTAAATTGGGGATAGGATCTGTAATGAGGACCTGCGCCCGTGCAGGCTTTACAGCACCGTTGGTTAATTGCGATGCAAAACCGTTGGTAGCAAACAGCAGCTTTTTAGTGTTGAAGCTAAAATCGTCCAAGCTGACCTGCACCTCATCGGTTTTTTCGTGATAGGCGGTAACCGTCTGGCTGTTTAGTATAAGTATGTTATGTGCGGCGGCTTCTTTAAGCAGCGCCTGCATCATGCGGCCGGTATCAATCTGCCCCTCAAAAGGATTAAACACCAGCTTTTCCTGCGTGCGTTTAAAGCCAAAGCGGTCGGCCTCAGTAGCAAAAACATCGGCTTTAAACAACGGGCGAAGCACATCGTTTACAAACGGCAAACGGCGCAGGCAGGCTTCATAGCCGGCCGTATCATTCTCCAGAAAGATCTCGTACCCGCCGTAGGGCTTAAAATCAATTACGGCATCGCCCAGGCGTTTCCGCAGTAATTGGAGCCCGCTCCAGCGTTTTTGTATCAGGGTTATAACCTCATCTTCGGAGTGGGTAGTGAGGTCGTCTATAATTTCAGAAAGGCTCCCAAAACAGGCAAAGCCTGCATTTTTGGTACTGGCCCCCTGCGGTAGTGGGCCTCTTTCTAAAACCAGTATTTTACTGTGAGGGAAACGCTCGCGCAGCCGTATAGCCGCGTGCAGGCCTACAATGCCGCTACCTACAATGGTATAATCGACATTAGAGAACCAACTGTCTATTTCCCACCAGCTGAGTTTCAATTCGGGAAAATGCCTGGTTTTTCGTTATCGTCGTCATCCGTAGCCTCTTCTTCAAACTCTTTTTCGGTAACCTTATTACCTTTAAGGGCGTTAAGTACAAGGGGCACAGTAGTAATAAGTACAATAGCTATGATTATAAGCTCAATGTGCTTTTTAAGATCGATATCAAACTTGTTCATAAACAGCTCATACAGGTAGTGGCCCGCAAAAATTAGCGTGAACGACCACAGTATAGAACTGATGATGTTAAACAGCATGAACTTTTTCTTCTCCATCTTAACTACACCGGCTATAATGGGTGCAAACGTACGGATGATGGGTAAAAAACGCGCAAAAATGATGGCACGGCCACCGTGTTTTTCAAAAAATTCGTGCGATTGTATAAGGTACTTTTTCTTGAACCAAAAACTATCCTCTTTAGCATACAGGTAAGTTCCGCTCTTAGCGCCAAACCAGTAGCCAAAGGTATTACCCACAATACCCGAAGCCGCTACAAGCAGCGCCAGTATGGTAACATTTAAAAAGTCGCCATCAAAACTAAGCACGGTGCTAACCAGCTCTGTACTGTAAATACCCGCAAGGAACAAAAGGCTGTCTCCCGGAAGGAAGAACCCCGCAAAAAGCCCCGTTTCGGCAAAAACAATAAACAATACAACATAAATACCTACCGGTACCCCACCTATTTGCAGGTTAATATAAAACTCCGGGTTAATTAACTGCATCCAGTCGAAACCGTTTTCCATATCGCTTTAATTTTTTAAATCTATTTTAGTTTCCCATTTATCCACCGCTGTGGTGGCAAGGGCGTTGCCAAGCACATTAGTCATGCTTCGCGCCATATCGCAAAAATGGTCTATGGGTAATATAAGTGCTATGCCTTCCGGCGGAATACCAAACATGGCGCAGGTAGCCACCACTACAATAAGTGATGCGCGCGGCACACCTGCCACACCTTTGCTGGTAAGCATAAGCACCAGCAGCATAAGCAATTGTTTTTCTATAGGCATATCTATGCCGTATACCTGTGCAATGAACAGGCTTGCAAACGTCATGTACATCATGCTGCCATCCAGGTTAAACGAGTAACCTAACGGAAGCGTGAACGATACTATTTTAGGGTCGCACCCAAAGCGTTCCAGTTCTTCTGTCAGCTTAGGGAAAACCGCCTCACTGCTCGTGGTACTAAATGCAATAAGTAACGGACTCGCCAGCCTTTTTAGCAGGGCAAACAGTCGCTTGCCTAATATTAAATACCCAACAGATAACAGCAAAATCCATAATAATAGTATACCGAAGGCAAAATCTACAAGGTAGTTGGCATACAGCTGCCAGATGTCAAAACCGTAAACAGCTACAGCTCCGGCTACTGCACCAAAAACACCCAGTGGTGCAACCCACATAATATAGCCTACCATTTTAAGCACCACGTGCGATACCGTATCTAAAACCTTAATAATGGGCTTACCAATATCGCCTACAGATGATAGCGCAATACCAAACATTATGGCAAAAATAACGATCTGCAATATCTCGTTAGCTGCCATAGCTTCTATAATGCTCTTGGGCACTACGTGCACCACAAAATTTTCGAGGGAAAAAGACCCGGTGTTGTGTACAAGGTCGTCGGCCGGGGCAACATCTTTCATGCTTACCGCGGTATTGTTGCCCGGCTCCAGCCAGTTTACCAATACCATACCCAACAGCAGCGATATTAACGATGCCGATATAAACCAGCCCATAGCCTTACCGCCTACGCGGCCCACCATTTTCATATCGCCCATTTTGGCAATACCCACAACAAGGGTACTAAAAACAAGCGGGGCAATTATCATTTGTACCATGCGTATAAATATGGTACCCAATAGCTTGATGTTTTTAGCAAAGGCCGGGGCGCTCTCGGGCGTATTATAAAATACCCATCCTCCCAGTGCCACACCGGCTACAAGGCCAATAATTATGGCTATAAATAATTTATTATTGCTTTTCAATCCTGCCTGTTTTAAGCGCGTGAAATTACTGATAATTTTTTAAACGAGCCTTAGTAAATGGTTATTTAAACGGCACAGGCTGCTAACTGTTGTTATACCAATAGCGTTGATGCCGACATTAATGCTGTTGGTATCACTATTTATTAAGCCATCCCTTAAACAGTTTTGTAACAACCGGCATTACTACCCACGTAAGCAAACTTACCATACATACTGCAAAAATAAGTTGCTTTATCAGCATATGCCAGTCAGCTATAAGCGGGGCAATAGTGTATGACAGGAATAACGCCGTTGGAAATACCCCACACAATGTAGCCAGCGCCATTTTATACCGTGGCGGCTGCATGGGCGACCTGAACCATGCTTCAAGTCCGGTTAGGTTGCGGTACACCGGTGGCTCTGTTACGGTATTGGCATACGCCTCCCACTCTTTAAACAATTGCGAGTTGTAAAAGGCATCGCGCTCGGCTTCGTTAGCAAATGTGCGCAAAATACCTATTTCATTAGGCTCGCCACCCGGTAGTGCGGTTATCATACCGGCTCCCTGCACCCCGCCCTGTATAAAAGATTCGCCTAAAAAATTCCTGAGGGCAGCTTTAAAGGCCTCTTCTTTTCCGGGCAGTACTTTTCTAACAATGGCAACGTGTACAGGTTTTTGTGTTTTCATGATATGGTTGTAAATGGTGGGCATAAATATAATCCATTTTTAAAAAGCCTCTAAATCTTTATAGCGCTTTACAGTAATTTGATGTTTATTGCCTGTGCCTAAAAACTATTATTTATTTTTGGGAAAGTTTTACAAATTAAACACATGAAAAAAGTTCTTCTCTTAACATTAACCATCATGGGATTATCTGCTTCGGCACAAAAAAGCATGACACCGGAACTGCTTTGGAGCCTGGGCCGCGTGAGCACGCTGGGCATTACAAAAGACGGAAAAAGTATTGTATATAAAGTGAGCAAGCCCAATGTGGCCGAGAACAAATCGGACGCTAAGTTTTACACCATCCCCGTAACCGGGGGCGCAGCTACCGAAATTGCCGAATACAAAACGCTGCTGGCCGATAAGTATGTATCGCCCGACGGCAAATACTTTCTTACAAGTAAAGAAATTAAGGTTGAGAAAATTTTAGGGAGCGACCATTATACCGACCTTGGTAAAAGTACCGTACAAATATATGACGGGCTGGATTACCGCCATTGGGATACCTGGAACAACGGTACGCATAATCATGTGGGGTTTACCCCAGTCGCCGACAAAGATAATTTTACAGATATTATGCCTAATGAGCTGTATGATTCGCCTCAAAAGCCTTTTGGCGGTGAGGAAGATTACGCCTGGAGCCCCGATGGCAAAAGCATTATATACGTAAGCAAAAAGAAAGCCGGCACGGCTTATGCCACCAGTACCGATACTAATATTTATGAGTACAACCTGGCTACTAAAACTACCTCCAACCTAACGCCGAAGAACCCGGGGTATGATACCAACCCAGCGTATTCGCCTGCGGGCGATCTTACCTGGCTGCAAATGAAACGCGACGGCTATGAGGCCGATAAGAACGATATCATTGTGCGCTTTAAAGGCATGGACATAAACCTCACCGGTGGTTGGGATGGCACGGTAGACAGTTTTATGTGGAACCCCGACGGTAAAAAAGTATATTTTGTTGCCCCTATAGATGGTACCAAGCAGCTGTTTGAGGTCAACTTTCCCGGCCTGACAAGGATAGCCGTTACCGTTACGCAACTTACCGATGGCTTTTTTGATGTAAACCATATTGTGGGTTTTAGCGGCAACACCGTTATCTTAGAACGCGCCGACACCAACCACGCTACCGAGATTTACAGCTACGACCTTAAAAAGAAAACCTGGAAACAGCTTACTACCGTTAATAACGAAGCGTATAGCGCCATAAAGCTCAGCAAGACCGAGAAACGCTATGTTACCACAACCGATGGAACAAAGATGCTGGTTTGGGTAATACTGCCCCCTGATTTTGATGCGAAAAAGAAATACCCTACCCTGCTGTATTGCCAGGGCGGCCCGCAAAGTGCACTAACGCAGTTTTATTCGTTCAGGTGGAATTTTCAGCTTATGGCGGCACAGGGTTACATTGTTGTTGCGCCTAACCGCCGCGGTATGCCGGGGCATGGTGTGGAGTGGAACGAAGCCATTAGCAAAGACTGGGGCGGCCAGGTTATGGACGATTACCTAAGCGCGATAGATGATGTGGCTAAAGAGCCGTATGTAGATAAAAGCAGGCTGGGTGCGGTGGGTGCGAGCTATGGTGGGTACTCGGTATTTTATTTAGCGGGCATACACAACAACCGCTTTAAAACCCTCATTGCACACGATGGTGTATTTAACCTGCAAAGCATGTATGGCACTACAGAGGAGGTTTTCTTTACCAACTGGGACAGCGGCGGCCCGTATTGGGAAAAAGATAATGCAGCAGCGCAAAAAACATACACGCAGTTTAACCCGGTTAATTATGTAGAGAAATGGAATACCCCGATACTTATCATACAAGGTGGTGTAGATTTCCGTGTGCCGATAGGACAGGGACAGGAAGCCTTTCAGGCAGCGCAGCTACGGGGCATTAAAAGCCGCTTTTTATATTTCCCGGATGAGAACCACTGGGTGCTAAAACCGCAAAATGCATTGGTTTGGCAACGCGAATACTTTAAGTGGCTAAAAGAAACCTTGTAGAATTTTCACAAAACATTAAGATTTTGTAAATTTTATGTATTTTTGAGGCTTTAATACACACATTAAATAGTATACAGCTATGTCTAATTTTTCAATTAAGCCCTTTGTAGCCGCATCATTATTGCTTGCAGGCTTTCAGGGTGCCAATGCACAGGATTACCTTGTGAATTCACTAAAAAGCAACCAGAGTGCCAACAGTAAAGATTCTTTTCAGTTTAAAGATGTTATAAATATCGAGAACACCCCGGTAAAAAACCAGGGATCATCGGGTACCTGCTGGAGTTATTCGGCCAACTCATTCCTTGAGTCGGAAATGATACGCGCAGGCAAACAGCCGGTAGAGCTTTCTCAAATTTATACCGCACGTAATGCTTATATAGAAAAAGGTATTAATTATGTGCGCATGCACGGTGCTATTACCCTTGGCGATGGTGGCGCGCTGCACGATGTTATAAACATGTACCGCAAATATGGTGCGTTGCCTCAAACCGCATATACCGGCCTTAACTACGGTACTACCAACAATAAATTTGGCGAAATGGCTGCCATGAACGAAGGCCTGCTTGCTGCTGTGGTAAAAAACCCTAACGGCGAGCTTTCTCCAAACTGGGTTAAAGCCTATACATCGGTTATTGATACGTACTTAGGCGAAGTACCACAGTCTTTCGACTATAAAGGTAAAAAATACACCCCGCAAACTTTTGCTAAAGAGGTGGTGGGCCTTAACCCTGATGATTATATTGAGATTTCATCGTTTACAGATCATCCGTACTACACACAGTTTGTACTTATGGTGCCGGATAACTGGTCGCTTGACTTAGTGTACAATGTAAAGATGAACGACCTTACCGATATTATTGATGCTGCCCTTAAAAACGGGTACACTGTAGGCTGGGCCGGAGACGTAAGCGAAAAAGGCTTTAGCTGGAAAAATGGTGTTGCTTACATCCCTGCAAAAGACCCGGCTTTAATGACAGCGGAAGAGAAAGAGACTATTTTTAAAGGCCCTCAGCCTGAACTTGAAGTTACCGAGGCGCTTCGTCAAAAAGCATTTGACAATTACCAAACCCAGGACGACCACGGCATGCACATTGTAGGCCTTAGTAAAGATCAAAACGGTAAAGAATACTACATTGTTAAAAACTCATGGGGCGCCACTAACGATTACAAGGGCTACCTTTACATGAGCAAAAACTTTGTAAAATATAAAAGTACTGCCATACTATTAAACAAAGGTGGCCTTACTAAAGAGATGACTAAAAAGTTAAACCTCAAGTAATAGTTCTTACTTTTAAGATATACAGCCCGTAACAATGTTGCGGGCTTTTTTTGTGTTGTTAAATGGTTAAGTGCTTCATTATTTAAATTTTAAAGTTATTTTAGTCCTGTCGGTTATTAAATTTCCCAAAGAATTGCATGGAAAAATTACGATGTTTTATTATAACACTCATGGCCTGTTGTGGCATTAGCACGCACGCCCAGGACAGCTTTATTGCACAACCACAACCCACAGTACGCAGCCTTGTAAACATACAGGTGGGTATTGTAGGCGGGTATGTTAGTTATGAGGCGCGCCTTGGCAACCAGTTTGCCCTGCGCACCGAAGCCGGCCTGGCAACCAATCTTTATAGCCGTATTGGTGAGGGCTACTTTACCCCCAACCTTACCGTAGAACCACGCTGGTATTATAATATAGAAAAGCGCGTGCGGCTTAATAAACGTACCCGCAACAACAGCGCTAACTTTGCCACTATTGCCGTTACGTATTATGATGCGGTATTTAAAGTAAGGGGCGGTGACGACGATGATTACGTTCCGCAGCAAATTGCTTTTATGCCCAAGTATGGCATTAAGCGCGATATAGGCCGAACCAACTTAAACTATGAAATCGCATTGGGCATAGGCTACCTGCTATTTTTAGATGATGCCACTAAACCTACCGCAAAGACCGGCGAACTGGCCGCCGACATCCATTTTAGGATTGGATATACTTTTTAAAGATAACCTAAGTTATGTTTTAAGCTTTAAGCGTTTAAAAATATGGCTTTGCACTTGACTGCTATAATTTTAAAGCTATTTTTGCGCAAATTAATCTCCCTTATGAAAAACACTTTACTTGCCTTATTTTTTATGGGCTTTGCATTTAGCGCTTCTGCACAAACTGCTGAAACTAATACCACTGCAACTACAGCCGGAACGGTAGAAAAATCGTTATTTAATGTTCAGGTTGGTGCCGTGGGTGTATGGGCAAGCCACGAGGCGCGCCTTAGCAACAAATGGGCCCTGCGCAGCGAAATTGGCCTTGACCTGTGGGCATACGATACGTATTTTGACGGCAGCGGCACAGTAATGGTACCCAGCATTAGCGTTGAACCGCGCTGGTATTACAATATAGAAAAACGTGCCAACAAAGGTAAGTACACAGCTAACAACAGTGCGAGTTTTGTAACGGTTGCTGTAGAATATTACCCCGACCTGTTTATTTTAGGCAGTGCACCAAGTTACATTTACGTTCCTAACCAAATGACTATTATCCCTAAATGGGGCATACGCCGTGCGATAGCTAAAAGCAATTTTAATTATGAATTAGGTATTGGCCTTGGCTACGGCTTTTATTTTTCCGATTCGGATGATGTTATAAAAAATGCCGGAGATGTGGCGATAGACCTTCATGCACGGATTGGCTACACGTTTTAATATCGTATACTATACACATCCCGAAGTTAGCGCTTCGGGATTTTTTTTGGATGCTGCGAAGGCCAGCTCCGCGAAGTCTCCAGACCTTTTTACTTAAATGCATGTCAGGAGACATGCTAACACGTGCACAAAGTCGGGAGACTTTGCGCAGCTAAAGACTTTGCAAAGCGAAATACACAAACGTACTGTGCAGCTCCGCGTGAGGGATTGCAGCGAACAGCCCACAGCAGGTGGCTGAGGCACAAAGCCACAAGCGAGGACTGGCAGCGTAAAGCCCGGCCCGAAGGGACACGCCCGAAATTACTTATGCATAATAATTCAAAATAACGTTTTCATAATATTTTAGGCAAGGTTATAGCGATGTTAAATAGACAGTTCTAAGTAATTTTGTAGGGATTAACTATAATAATTCTGCGCTTTGGGCCTTTGCCCTCGCACAGGGTACCACTGTATATGAGAAAAATATTTTTAATTGCCAGCTTTACCGCCCTGGCAATAATTGCACTGCTAACCTATATAAATGTAAAGTCGGCATTATTGCTGTTCATATTTTTGCCGCTAATTTTAATGGGCTTGTATGATATGTACCAGTCTAAAAAAACTATAAGGCGCAACTTTCCGCTACTGGGCAGGCTTAGGTATTTGTTAGAATCAATTGGCCCCGAGATGCGCCAGTACTTTTTTGAAACCGACCTGGATGGTAAGCCCTTTAACCGTCTGCAGCGCAGCCTGGTATACCAGCGTAGTAAAAAAGATCCTGACACCATGCCTTTTGGTACGCAGTTAGATGTTTATAACGAAGGTTATGAATGGATAAACCACAGTATACGTGCCATACCTTTTAACAAGGTAAACCTGGAGCCGCGTGTAAAAATAGGTTCATCGCAATGCGAAAAGCCGTATGAGGCCAGCCTGTTTAACATTAGCGCCATGAGCTATGGGTCGCTTAGTAAAAATGCTATCCTGGCGTTAAACTCGGGTGCAAAGCAGGGTAATTTTTACCACAATACCGGCGAGGGTGGGCTCTCTCCATATCACCTTCATGAAGGAGGCGATGTAGTATGGAACATTGGGACCGGTTACTTTAGCTGCCGTGATGATGACGGTAATTTTAGCTATGAGCAATATACTAAGCGCGCCGTGCTGGATAACGTAAAAATGATTGAGATTAAATTCTCGCAAGGTGCCAAGCCCGGCCACGGCGGGATACTGCCCAAAGAAAAAGTAACCGAGGAAATTGCCAACATACGTTTAGTGCGCAAAGGGCACGATATTATAAGTCCGCCCTACCACTCGGCTTTCACAACGCCATTAGAGTTGATGGACTTTGTAAAACTGCTGCGCAAAGGCAGTGGCGGCAAGCCTATAGGCATGAAAATTTGTATTGGTAACAAGCACGAGTTTATTGCCATTTGCAAGGCGATGGTGCAGACTAAAACCTACTTTGACTTTATTACCGTTGATGGTGGCGAAGGCGGTACCGGTGCTGCCCCGCAGGAATACAGCGACCACGTGGGTATGCCGCTACGCGATGCCCTTGCCTTTGTGTACGACTGCCTTGTGGGCTATGGCATTAAAGACCAGATAAAAATTATTTGCAGCGGTAAGATTATTACCGGTTTTGATATTATTAAGGCGCTTTCTATTGGTGCCGACCTGTGTAACTCGGCGCGCGGAATGATGTTTGCCCTTGGGTGCATACAGGCGCTGGAGTGCCATAATAACACCTGTCCTACCGGTGTTGCCACTCAGGACCCGCACCTGGTTAAAGGGCTGGTACCCGAAGAGAAGAGCGTGCGTGTGTTCCGTTTTCAGCATGAAACGGTTAAGAGCGCTATGGATTTAATGGCATCGGCAGGTATTGCACACCCTGATGATGTAGACCGCAGTGTGGTGAGTATGCGTACCGACCGTACGACGATTAAAACCTACGAGCAAACCTACCCTGAGCCTGTACCGGGCTGTATGCTGGAAGGCCACTCAGTACCTACAGATATGTTTTACTTTTGGAAGAAAGCGAGCGCAGAGCGCTTTTAATACAAGATGAGTTCGACACGAATTTCACTAATTATCATAAATTAATTCGTGGAAATAGGTGAAATTCGTGTCGCACATTAAGCAAAGTATCAAATTCAAAAACAAAACCCGAAGCGATATGCTCCGGGTTTTTTATATCCTTATTTTTCAAGGCAGTCTTTTAATTTCTTTTTGTTGTCGGCCCTGCCTGCACCATAAATTTTGTACTGGTCTTCGGTAAGCACGCTTTTAAGTTTCGCTTCGCGGTCGTCGTCAATAGTTTTTAGCTTTTTAGCCTGCTCTACCTTGTTAACGCTTTTTGCTTTACTGTCTTTAACTTTTACCAGGTAGGTTTTGTTTATTTCTAACACTTTAGCATACTGACCATCGTTGAGGGAAAGCTGTGTTTTCATACCGTCGGTTACTTTTTTAGTACCCTCGGCAACTTTGTCCTGCGCCATAGCCGCTGTTGTAAACATAACAAGCAGCGCCACTGCACTTGCTAACTTTTTTAAGATCTTGATCATTATCTGTTTTATTTATAGGTTGATAATCCGGATTTAGGACAGCAAATACCTGCCCAAATTTTGATTGTCCGAATATACTTATTTTGATTAGCTATACAAAAAAATTGTTGGGGGTTAGGGTTAAATTTTTAAGGATATGTATAAACTGCGATTTATATTGGCAGTAATATTACTCCCAAACACACTGACTGTTGATAAGCAGATACGGAAAAATTTCCTGACTCCAATTTTCTCCATCTTCAGTAATAATAAGGCAAAGAGCGTCCCTTTTTTCATCTACTCCATGAGCATTTTCCAAATTAACTACTACATCATATGCTACAGCGCCAGCCTTAATCAACCCTTTTTCTATTTCTGATGAAATACTTATTTTCATCATATTGATGAGTTCAACACCTTCAATTGAATCTTCAAAATCTATATAGGCCATTACATCTTTGACCGTATATCCATGCAATTTCGCACCGAAAGGCACAAACGACCCCATATCTTCAATAAATATTTTAGCCCTGTAAAATATATTTTCTTTAAGTCTTGTTATATTGTTTCCCATAATATTTTTTACTTGTGAGAGTTATTAGTAGGCACGGATTACAAATCCGCGCTATCGTGGGATAGTATCCAGATTTGAATAATCGTAATTAACGTGTGCTGATAAATCGTTTTTTTTTTGCACTATACTTTCGTTCAAAAAAAACAATTTCTCATCCGCAAAAACTTCAATATTATCATTATTAAATTCACTCAGAAAAATAAATGTAATATCGCAATGTCTCGATTTTTTATAAAAACCTAATTTTTTGCCGGTCTCATATTGAACCTCCAAACTTGTACCACAAGTTAAACTATAAATAAAATTATTTTTTGCAGAATTACACCCGGCCAGGCATAGAGCTATTAAAAGCATGTATAATGTAGCATTACCCCTCATATAATTTACTGTAAGAACGAATTACAAATCAGCGCTACGAAGGTTACTTATCATTTTTACCTCGAACTAAAAAATAAGTAATTTCTTTATTTATAGGTTTGATTTCTAAATATAGAGCATCATCTTTATCATATAACCTGAAAACATATTCTAATTCTCCACTCAAAAAATGAGATTGGTCTTCGGGCGAATCAAATGAGAATTTTATTAAACCCCGCTCAATTCTCCATTTATATTTAAACATTAAACTATCGCCCATTAACAACTCACCATTGCCATTTTCATTTAAATTTATTGTTTGGCATATATTCGACATAATAGAATGTTCAATTGTATGGGAGCCATCCGGTAAATTAACTATCTCAGTAAACGTACTTTTACACTTTGACCAACTACCTTGTACCTTTTCTTCCTGCATGATATTTGTAAAATTAACTACATAGACACTTTTACCTTGATTAAAGCTAAAAAGTAAAATAATAAATATAAATATTTTCATTCGTTTGATGGTTTAGCGGCTTGCTAATATTATTCCAATTTTCATATTTATTTACAAATAATATCGCAATATACCACTTTACCCCAAATAAAAAGCCCCACGCATTGCGGTGGGGCTTAATGTATATTGAAGTGCAGAGGAAAACTATTCTTCTACTCGTTCGTTCATTTTAAAACCTTCCATAAACTTGGTGGTGTAGTTACCGGCAACATAATCCGGCTCATCCATCAACTGCCTGTGGAAAGGAATAGTGGTTTTAATACCCTCTATAATAAACTCATCTAAGGCACGCTTCATTTTGCTTATGGCCTCTTCCCTGGTTTGGGCTGTGGTAATAAGTTTAGCGATCATAGAGTCGTAATTAGGCGGTATGGTATAACCGCTGTAAACGTGAGTATCTAACCTTACACCGTGGCCACCCGGCATGTGCAGGGTAGTGATCTTGCCCGGCGACGGACGAAAATCGTTATACGGGTCTTCGGCATTAATACGGCACTCAATAGAGTGCATTTGCGGCAGGTAGTTTTTACCACTAATAGGCACACCCGCTGCAACAAGTATTTGCTCGCGTATAAGGTCGTAATCTATAACCTGCTCGGTAATAGGATGTTCTACCTGTATACGTGTATTCATTTCCATAAAATAGAAGTTCCTGTGTTTATCTACAAGAAATTCTACCGTACCGGCGCCTTCGTAAGCAATGTACTCTGCGGCTTTAACAGCAGCAGCGCCCATTTTATCGCGAAGCTCATCGGTCATAAATGGCGATGGTGTTTCTTCTGTAAGTTTTTGGTGGCGGCGTTGTACCGAACAATCCCTTTCAGAAAGGTGGCAGGCTTTACCAAAAGAGTCGCCCACTACCTGAATTTCAATATGGCGTGGCTCCTCGATAAGTTTTTCCATGTACATACCGTCGTTACCAAAAGAGGCGGCAGCTTCCTGCCTGGCGCTTTCCCATGCTTTAAGAAGTTCTTCTTCTTTCCACACGGCACGCATACCTTTACCCCCGCCGCCGGCCGTAGCCTTAAGCATTACAGGGTAGCCAAATTCTTTAGCAAGTTTTACGGTTTGCTCGTACGATTCTAATAAACCGTCAGATCCCGGTACACAAGGTACACCGGCAGCCTTCATGGTTGCTTTGGCCGTAGCCTTGTCACCCATTTTGTCTATCATCTCCGGCGAAGCGCCAATAAATTTAATACCGTGTTCCTGGCATATCCTGCTAAAACGTGCGTTTTCGCTAAGGAAACCGTAACCCGGGTGAATAGCATCGGCATTAGTAATCTCGGCAGCGGCAATTATATTTGATATTTTCAGGTAAGAAAGGTTGCTTGGCGGCGGGCCTATACATACGGCCTCGTCAGCAAACTTAACGTGCAGGCTCTCGGCATCGGCAGTACTGTATACCGCAACGGTTTTTATGCCCATTTCCCTACAGGTCCTTATTACACGAAGTGCAATTTCTCCCCTGTTTGCAATTAGTATTTTTTTGAACATCACTTAGAATTTTAAATGTTGAATTTTAGATCTTAAATTATTTCAAACGGTGAAATTCACCATTTGAAATTTATAATTTAAAATTCTTTATGATGGGTCTACAAGGAATAACGGCTGGTCATACTCTACCGGAGATGAATCATCTACCAGTACTTTTACGATCTTGCCCGATACTTCGCTTTCTATTTCGTTAAACAGTTTCATAGCCTCGATAACACAAACAACATCTCCTTTAGAAATGGTGCTGCCAACCTCTACAAACGTTGGCTTATCCGGCGATGGTTTCCTGTAAAGCGTACCAATAATTGGCGACTTAATTACAAGGAATTTAGATGTATCATCTGCCGCAGGGGCTGCCGGTGTAGTAGCTGCCGGGGCAATTTGCTGCTGCGGCTGGGCTGCGGGAGCCTGCTGCTGAACCGGTACATGCTGAACGTAGGTAGTAGTTTCCGGGGCGCCGGCCTCGTTAGTTGTTTTTATGGTGATCTTAATATCATCCATCTCTAATTTCACTTCTGTAGCTC
>Ga0265798_10003905_pt1 | contig 20945 bp, 13 predicted proteins | sample P3T30metagenome_FD_192430 | JGI IMG/M metagenome (GOLD analysis project Ga0265798, IMG submission 192430) | Plant litter microbial communities from East Loma Ridge, Irvine, California - P3 T30 | ecosystem: Environmental > Terrestrial > Plant litter > Unclassified | place: USA: California... | reverse complement strand
CTTGTAGTTGAAGCCGGCGCGGACGATGCTGCCCTCGGTCCGGAAGCGCGAGATGTACGAGCCGGTGCCGACGCCCGGGATGGCGCCGACGAGCACGCTCTGGCTGCCGAGATCGTAGTGCAGGTACTCGGCCTTGATGGTCACGGCGTCGTACTTGATGCCGAAGTACTTGCCGACCGCGAAGGTGTTCAGGAAGCTGTCGGTCGGGATGGCGAACTCGATGCCGCCGCCGTAGGCGAAGCCGGTCTTGAAGTCGTCGTAGCGGCCGGCGAACTGCAGGGCGCCGCCCGGGGTGTAGAAGTTCGCATCGTGGAACACGTTGCCGTAGGCGAGACCGCCCATGCCGTAGACCATGACCCGGTCGAACGCGTAGCCGACGCGGCCCGTGAGGGTGCCGAGCCAGTCGAGGCTCTGGCGGAACTGGCTGATGTTCGGCGGGCCGCCCGCGACGTTGCCGGTGCCGAGGACGACACGGTTCTTGGTGATGTCGGTCCAGTCGATGCTGTTGGCGACACCGACGACGATGCCGGAGCCCGGCGTGAACTGGTAGTTGTAGCCGGCGGTGCCACCGATGTTGGCGAAGCCGTCCTGCGAGGTCGAGGTCAGGAGCGGCCGGCGGCCGAGCGCCACGTTGTTGGCGTTGCCCGGCAGGACGCCGACGGTGGTGATGCGCTGGTTGTCGGTGAAGGTGTAGGCGGACTCGAGGCCCGCGTAGAAGCCCGTCCAGGTGAAGACCGGCACCGGGGTGAAGACCGGCGGCGGCGCGGCGCGGCGCGGCAGGTCGGCGGCGACGGCGGCCGTCGAGACCAGGGCCGTGGCAGCGCTGGCGAGGAGGAGCTTCTTCATCATGTTCGCGGAACCCGGGTGACCAGTGGTTGTCCCCACTTAAGCTCGGCTGCTCCAGGTCCGCTATGCCCTGCGGGCCACACTGTGTCTCGAAAGTGTCCACCGGAAGTGGTGGGCATCAATATTCACGCCGCCCAATGTGGCGGTTCGGCGCTTGACAGACGCCGTCGTCCCGAGGGTCCCGTGCGCGCCGGACCTTGATCGCAAGCGGCCGACCCTCTAAGCGAACCGCGTTTTTCGCCCCGCTTCCGCGTTCGGGGCGGCCGTCCAGGATCCGGGGAACAGCGTGGTCCCCGCCGCAGGAATGGGAATCATGGGCAAGGAAAAGTTCGCTCGCACCAAGCCGCACTGCAACATCGGCACGATCGGTCACGTCGACCACGGCAAGACGTCGCTGACGGCGGCGATCACGAAGGTCCTGGCTGAGACGGGCGGTGCGACGTTCACGGCCTACGACCAGATCGACAAGGCGCCGGAGGAGAAGGCGCGCGGGATCACGATCTCGACCGCGCACGTGGAGTACGAGACGGCCAACCGTCACTACGCGCACGTCGACTGCCCCGGCCACGCCGACTACGTGAAGAACATGATCACGGGTGCCGCCCAGATGGACGGCGCGATCCTGGTGGTGTCGGCGGCCGACGGCCCGATGCCGCAGACCCGCGAGCACATCCTGCTCGCCCGCCAGGTCGGCGTGCCGGCGCTGGTGGTGTTCCTGAACAAGGTCGACATGGTCGACGACGAGGAGCTCCTGGAGCTGGTCGAGCTGGAGGTGCGCGAGCTTCTGTCGAAGTACGACTTCCCGGGCGACGACATCCCGATCACCAAGGGCTCGGCGCTGATGGCGCTGGAGGACAAGGAGCCCAAGATCGGCAAGGAGGCGGTGCTGGCGCTGATGGCGACGGTGGATGCCTACATCCCGCAGCCGGAGCGTCCGATCGACCTGCCGTTCCTGATGCCGATCGAGGACGTGTTCTCGATCTCGGGCCGCGGCACGGTGGTGACGGGTCGCGTCGAGCGCGGGATCGTCAAGGTCGGCGAGACGGTGGAGATCGTCGGCATCCGGGCGACCACGACCACGACGGTGACCGGCGTGGAGATGTTCCGCAAGCTGCTCGACCAGGGCCAGGCGGGCGACAACGTCGGCGTGCTGCTGCGCGGCACCAAGCGCGAGGACGTGGAGCGCGGCCAGGTCGTGTGCAAGCCGGGTTCGGTGAAGCCGCACACCAAGTTCAAGGCCGAGGCGTACATCCTGACCAAGGAGGAGGGCGGCCGCCACACGCCGTTCTTCACCAACTACCGGCCGCAATTCTACTTCCGGACCACGGACGTGACCGGGGTGTGCGAGCTGCCGGAGGGCACCGAGATGGTGATGCCGGGCGACAACGTGACCATGGACGTCACGCTGATCGTGCCGGTGGCCATGGAGGAGAAGCTGCGCTTCGCCATCCGCGAGGGCGGCCGCACCGTCGGTGCCGGCGTCGTCGCCGCCATCAACGACTGAGACCCCCGACGGAGATCCCGTTCGGCCCGGCCCGTCATCGGGCCGCGGTCGCGCGTGATCGGATCGGCGCCGGCCTCCGTCCCCACGGAGGCCGGCGCCGCCATGTCGGGCTCCCGCAGGCCCGAACCCACCCGCGACGCCGCTTTCGGGCTGCAGCCCCCTGAAAGTCCTCGGGAACCGGCAGCAAACCTCTTGCAAGCGACGCCGCGATCGGGCATTTGGCGGAACGCTAGGAGTGTAGCTCAACTGGTCAGAGCGCCGGTCTCCAAAACCGGAGGTTGCGGGTTCGAGTCCCTCCACTCCTGCCAGACATCTCACCCAACCCCGCGCGGTCGCCCGGTCGACAAGCCGGCGGAGTTGCGCTAGAGCGGGCGCAATCCGAGATCTGAAGCGACCGTCGGTGCGGGCCTGCCCAGGCTCTCGGCGCCGGATGTTCGCGTTCCCGGAAGCAGGCCCTGCCTCGGGCCCGCGCTCGCAAAAAACACTGGCGCCATGGCATCGAACGAAGCGACCAAGAAGGTGGATGTGGCGCGCGGCGCGGCTCGCGGTCCCGCGAACACGCCGCCGGCCCGCCCGGCCACGCCCGCCAAGGTGCCGCAGAAGCGCGCGACGCCCGGCGAGTTCTTCTCCCAGGTCCGCGACGAGGCCCGCAAGGTCACCTGGCCGTCCCGCCGGGAAACCACGATCACCACCATCATGGTGTTCGTGATGGTCGTGGTCACCAGCCTGTTCTTCACGGTGGTCGACCAGGCCCTGCGCTTCGTGGTCGGCCTCGTGCTCGGCCTCTGAGGGGCAATATCGATCGGGGGAGACCTCGCGGACGTGTCGGAGTTGAACGGAACCGTGTCGAAGCGCTGGTACATCGTCCACGCCTACTCGAACTTCGAGAACAAGGTCGCGCAGTCCATCAAGGACCAGGCGGCCCAGCGCGGGCTGACCGAGCTGTTCGACGAGGTGATGGTCCCGACCGAGAAGGTCGTCGAGGTGCGCCGCGGCCGGAAGGTCGATGCCGAGCGCAAGTTCTTCCCCGGCTACGTGCTGGTGAAGTGCGACCTGACCGACGAGGTCTACCACCTCATCAAGAACACCCCGAAGGTCACGGGCTTCCTCGGGGCCGACAAGTCGAAGCCGGTTCCGATTCCTGACGCCGAGGCCGAGCGGATCAAGGGCCAGGTTGCCGAGGGCGTCGATCGGCCCAAGCCGTCGATCGCGTTCGAGATCGGCGAGACCGTTCGGGTCGCCGACGGTCCGTTCGCGAGCTTCAACGGCACCGTCGAGGAGATCGACGAGGCCCGCTCCCGCCTCAAGGTGGCCGTGTCGATCTTCGGCCGCGCCACGCCGGTGGAGCTGGAATACGCCCAGGTCGAGAAGGCCTGAGGCACGCACGTTTTCGGCGGCCGGTTTTCGGCCGTCCCTCCTCTTCCGGCCGGCGTTCCGCCTCGGCCGTGAAGCGGCCGTACCCTCCAAAGGGGCGGTCTCACCCGCGGAAGATCCGCCCGGCCTCGCCTCCGGGATCCACGGATCGCACCGCGACCTGTCATCGTCCGACCCGCCCGCGCCTAGGCAGCCCGGCGGCGGACGCAGTTTGGGAGGTATCCCATGGCGAAGAAGATCACGGGCTACGTGAAGCTTCAGGTCCCGGCCGGCGCGGCGAACCCGTCGCCCCCGATCGGTCCCGCGCTCGGTCAGCGCGGCCTCAACATCATGGAGTTCTGCAAGGCCTTCAATGCGAAGACCGCGCAGATGGAGAAGGGCACCCCGATCCCGGTGATCATCACCGCGTATCAGGACCGCTCCTTCACCTTCGAGATGAAGCAGCCGCCGGTCACCTTCTTCCTCAAGAAGGCCGTCGGCCTGAAGATCGGCAAGAAGCCGGCTTCCGGCTCGAAGACCCCCGGTAAGGGCCCGGTTGTCGGCAAGATCTCCGAGGCGCAGCTGCGCGAGATCGCCGAGAAGAAGATGCCCGACCTCAATTGCGACTCGGTCGAAGCGGCCGTCGCCATGATCCGCGGCTCTGCCCGGGCCATGGGCCTCGAAATCACGGCCTGAGGGAGGACATCATGGCACGCGAAGGAAAGCGCATCCGCGCGGCCCGCGAGGGCATCGAGGTGACCAAGCTCTACCCGCTCGACGAGGCGATCAAGCTGGTCAAGGAGCGGGCGACCGCGAAGTTCGACGAGACCGTCGAGGTCTCGATGAATCTCGGCGTCGATCCGCGCCACGCCGACCAGATGGTCCGCGGCGTCTGCAACCTGCCGAACGGCTCCGGCCGGACGGTCCGCGTGGCGGTCTTCGCCCGCGGCGCCAAGGCGGACGACGCCAAGGCGGCGGGGGCCGACATCGTCGGCGCCGAGGATCTCCTGGAGATCGTCCAGAGCGGCAAGATCGAGTTCGATCGCTGCATCGCCACCCCGGACATGATGCCGCTGGTCGGTCGTCTCGGTAAGGTGCTGGGCCCGCGCGGCCTGATGCCGAACCCCAAGGTCGGCACCGTCACCATGGACGTGAAGAGCGCCGTGGCCGGCGCCAAGGGCGGCTCGGTGGAGTTCCGCGTCGAGAAGGCTGGCATCGTCCATGCCGGCGTGGGCAAGGTCTCGTTCGATGCCGACAAGCTCGTCGAGAACATCAAGGCCTTCGCCGACGCGGTCGCCAAGGCCAAGCCGGCGGGCGCCAAGGGCACCTACGTCCAGCGCATCGCCGTCACCTCGACGATGGGCCCGGGCGTAAAGGTCGAGCCGAACACGGTCCTGACCGCCTGAGGCTGAGCCTCAAACCAACCGCTCCAGAAGCGCCCGGCCGGAAACGGCCGGGCGTTTTGCGTTGCATGCCCCGGCACCCAGCCCCGGGCTGGAGAAAACGCGCCCCTGTCCCGGGTCGGTGGAGCGCGGCGGAGCCTGGGCTGGGATCCAGCATGGGACCTGCCGCGCAGCGGCTTTTTCGCACTGTCCTTCACGTCATTCTCAACATGGAAGGGGGCGCCATCCCGCGCGGCTGTGCTAGATAGACCCCATGCGCAGCACAGTCTCCGTCACGACCCGCCGACGCATCCTCTGCGTCTTTCCCGCCTACACGCCCTCGTTCGGCACATTCTCGCACGCCTACCCGCTGATGGGGGGCGTCAAGGCGTTCATGCCCCCGCAGGGCCTCCTGGTGATCGCGGCCTACATGCCCGAGAGCTGGGAGTACCGCTTCATCGACGAGAACATCCGGCGCGCCTCCGCCCAGGACTTCGCCTGGGCCGACGCGGTGTTCGTCTCGGGGATGCACATCCAGGAGGGCCAGATCCACGACATCGGCCGGCGCGCCCACGCCGCCGGCAAGGTCGCGGCGCTTGGCGGCCCCTCGGTGTCCGGTGCCCGGGAGAAATATCCGGACTTCGATTATCTCCATGTCGGCGAGATCGGCGACGCCACCGATCGGTTGATCGAGCGGCTCGACGTCGATGTCGCCCGTCCGACCCAGCAGGTGGTGTTCGAGACCGGTGAGCGGCTCGCGCTCTCGGACTTCCCGGCCCCGGCCTACGAGGCGGCGCCGCTCAAGCGCTACCTGATCGGCTCGCTGCAATTCTCGTCCGGCTGCCCGTATCGCTGCGAGTTCTGTGACATCCCGCAGCTCTACGGCCGCCAGCCCCGGCTGAAGAGCCCGGAGCAGATGTGCGCAGAGCTGGACGCGATCATCAGCCAGCCCGGGCACCCGGCGGTGGTCTACTTCGTGGACGACAACTTCATCGCCAACCGCAAGGCGACCCGCGAGATGCTGCCCCATCTCGTGGCGTGGCAGAAGAAGAACGACTACCCGCTGCAATTCGCCTGCGAGGCGACGCTGAACATGGCCAAGCAGCCCGAGATCCTCGAGCTGATGCGCCAGGCCAACTTCATGACCGTGTTCGTCGGGATCGAGACGCCCGAGGCGGACGCGCTCAAGGGGATCGACAAGACCCACAACGCCGCCGTGCCGATGTACGAGGCGATCGAGACGCTCAACTCCTACGGGCTCGAAGTCACCTCGGGCATCATCCTGGGGCTCGATACCGACAGCGACAAGTCCGAACAGAACCTGATCGACTTCATCGACAAGTCGGCGATCCCCGTCCTGACCATCAACCTGCTCCAGGCCCTGCCCAAGACCCCGCTGTGGGATCGGCTGGAGCGCGAGGGGCGTCTGGTCCACGATGCGGCGCTGGAATCGAACGTCCTGTTCAAGCGCCCGCACGACACCGTCGTGTCGAGCTGGCGCCGGGCGATCGCCCACGCCTACGAGCCGGATCAGCTCTTCTCCCGGTTCAAGCACCAGTGCCAGACCACCTACCCGAACCGGATCAAGACTCCGACCAAGGGCAAGCTGACCTTCACGAACCTGCGCCGCGGCCTCATCCTCGGGTTCAACATCATCACGCGGGTCGGTCTGCTCTCGGATTACCGAAGGCCGTTCTGGAGCGCCGCCGGCTACGCGCTCAAGCGCGGGCAGATCGAGGCGGTGTTCAACATGGGCTTCGTTGCCCATCACCTGATCCGCTTCACCCGCGAGGCCCTGCGGGGCGAGCACAACGCCTCGTTCTACGCGGCCAAAGCCGCGGAGGCCGAGGATGCGCGGCGGCGCTCGTGGTGGGAGAATGCCCGGCGCAAGCTGGCACCGGAGCGGGAGGCGGCCTAGCCCGCAAACGGCGCCGCCCGCGGCATGTGCGCCGGCTAAGGGCGGCCGTGAGCCTTGGGGGGCGCGCTGCAGGCGGGGCGTTAGCCGGCTCTGATGCGCTCTGCGACCCGATCGGGCCGGACGGCCCCGGACGGTCGATCGGGTTCGTCCGCCGGTTCCGCGTGCCTTGCGAACGGTTTTCCGCAATGACGAATATTGGGCGGGCTCGCGACGGCCTGAGACGCAGCCTTCGGCTCATCGCCTTTGACCGGCGTCTCGTGATCGTCGATGCGGTGCGACGCGATCGAATCGGCACCCTGCGGATCATCGATCGAGGGCGGGACGTCGGGCCCCTCTCAAGAATGCCGCAGGCCGGGATCGACGGATGCCCGGCGTCCCGAGCGAATTCTTCGCTCCGGCCCTTGCCTGCGGCGGAAAAGTCGCGCTTCAGCCCTTGGCAGGTGGCTTGCTAGCCTCTATACACCGCGCCTTACGCATTTCATCCTCACGGAAGGAGACGGCCAATCGGCCGGTTTCCGCATGAAATGTCGCCCGGGCAACCGGGTGGCAATAGCCGGCAGGATCCTGAGGGCGACGAGCCCCGCGGAGCCTTGTCCGGCTATGTCCTGTCCGAGACTGCAGGTGCCGGTTCGCCGGCTTAATCCACGCCCAACCTGCACAGACGGGGAAGACCGAACTTAGGAAAAGCCTCGCTTCGGCATATGCCGCGGAGGGGTGTCGGTTTGAACCAACTCACCCGAAACGGCCCTCACGGGCACGTGCGGGGACAGGGCCGCGAAGCGTCGTTCGGACGTTCCCGGTCTCTTGAAGGCCGAGACGACGTCCGGGCGGCATGTGCAACCGGCGGACCCGATTTCGGGTTCCGCCAACCGGAGAGAGCCCAGTGGACCGGACAGCTAAAGCTGACCTCGTCTCGACGCTCAACGGCGTGTTCAATCAGAGCGCCGTCGTCGTCGTGGCCCACTACAAGGGCCTCACGGTCGCCGACATGCAGAAGCTGCGTTCGCAGATGAAGCAGGCCGGCGCCACCGTGAAGGTCGCCAAGAACAGCCTCGCCGGCATCGCACTCGATGGTACGGACGTCGCCTCCATCAAGCCGCTCCTGAAGGGCCCGACCCTGCTCGCCTATTCCGGCGACCCGGTCGCAGCCGCGAAGGTCGCGGTCGATTTCGCCAAGACGAACGACAAGCTCGTGATCCTTGGCGGCGCGATGGGGAAGACAACCCTGAACCCGGACGGCGTGAAGGCCCTCGCCTCGCTCCCGTCCCTCGACGAACTGCGCGCCAAGATCGTGGGCCTGGTACAGGCGCCCGCGACCAAGATCGCTCAGGTCGTCAATGCGCCGGCGGCCAAGCTCGCCCGCGTGTTCGGGGCCTATGCCACCAAGGACGAGGCCGCTTGAGGCCCTTCAAAAACCCATCGTTCGAACCGATATCTGAGAGGAATTGATAATGGCTGATCTTGCCAAGCTCGTCGACGACCTGTCCTCGCTGACCGTTCTCGAGGCCGCCGACCTGGCCAAGATGCTCGAAGAGAAGTGGGGCGTCTCGGCTGCCGCCGCCGTCGCCGTCGCTGCCGGCCCGGCCGCCGGTGGCGCCGCTGCCGCCGTCGAGGAGCAGACCGAGTTCACGGTCGTGCTCGCCGCCGCTGGCGACAAGAAGATCGAGGTCATCAAGGAGGTCCGCGCGATCACCGGCCTCGGCCTCAAGGAGGCCAAGGACCTCGTCGAGGGCGCTCCGAAGCCGGTCAAGGAGAGCGTCACCAAGGACGAGGCCGAGAAGCTCAAGGCCCAGCTCGAGAAGGCCGGCGCCAAGGTCGAGCTCAAGTAAGTCGACGATGGGCCATATCCGGCCCATCACCCCACGGAGGCCCGTCCTGGGCCTATCGTGACTGGAGCCCGCGGGTGCAGCACCCGCGGGCTTTAGGCCGCTTCGGCGGAGGGCCCTGAAAACGGGCCAGAGAGATTTGGTTCGGTGGCGCGGTCCGGCGGGGCGCGCGTTACGGCCCGGCGCGGGAGGTCCCTTTCGGGAACGCTTCCCCGGGCGCGAGGCACGCGGGATGGAGCGAGTTCACATGGCCAACACGCTGGTCGGTCGCAAGCGCATTCGGAAGTTCTTCGGCAAGATCAAGGAAGTCGCCGAGATGCCGAACCTCATCGAGGTTCAGAAGGCATCCTACGACCAGTTCCTCATGGTCGACGAGCCGGAGGGCGGCCGCGGTGACGAGGGCCTCCAAAGCGTGTTCAAGTCGGTGTTCCCGATCTCGGACTTCGCCGCGACGGCCCTGCTCGAGTTCGTGCGCTACACCTTCGAGCAGCCGAAATACGACGTCGACGAGTGCCGCCAGCGCGGCATCACCTTCGCGGCCCCGCTGAAGGTGACCCTGCGGCTGATCGTGTTCGATGTCGATCCGGACACCCAGGCCAAGTCGGTCAAGGACATCAAGGAGCAGGACGTCTACATGGGCGACATGCCCCTGATGACGGAGAACGGCACCTTCATCGTCAACGGCACCGAGCGCGTCATCGTCTCGCAGATGCACCGCTCGCCGGGCGTGTTCTTCGACCACGACAAGGGGAAGACCCACTCGTCGGGCAAGCTCCTGTTCGCCGCCCGCATCATCCCGTATCGCGGCTCCTGGCTCGACGTCGAGTTCGACGCCAAGGACATCGTGCACGTCCGTATCGACCGGAAGCGCAAGCTGCCGGCGACGTCGCTGCTCTACGCGCTCGGACTGGACGGCGAAGAGATCCTGTCGACCTTCTACAACCGCGTGGTCTACGACCGCGACGGCGCCGAGTGGCGCGTGCCGTTCGACCCCGAGCGGATGAAGGGCATGAAGGCCACGGTCGACCTGATCGACGCCGATTCCGGCGAGGTCGTGCTCGAGGCCGGCAAGAAGCTCAACGCCCGCAACGCCCGTCAGATCACCGACAAGGGCACCAAGTACCTTAAGGCGACCGACGAGGATCTGGTCGGCCAGTACATCGCCGAGGACCTGGTCAACACCGAGACCGGTGAGATCTGGGCCGAGGCCGGCGAGGAGATCTCCGAGAAGCTCCTGAAGAGCCTCGACGAGGTCGGCATCATCGAGCTGCCGGTGCTCGACATCGACCACGTCAATGTCGGCCCCTACATCCGCAACACGCTGGCGGTGGACAAGAACTCCAACCGCGAAGGCGCGCTGTTCGACATCTACCGGGTCATGCGCCCGGGCGAGCCGCCGACCCTCGACACCGCCGAGGCGATGTTCCACTCGCTGTTCTTCGATTCCGAGCGCTACGACCTCTCCGCGGTCGGCCGCGTGAAGATGAACATGCGTCTCGACCTCGACGCTGCCGACACCGTCCGCACCCTCCGCAAGGAGGACATGCTCGCGGTCGTCAAGGCGCTGGTCGAGCTGCGCGACGGCAAGGGCGAGATCGACGACATCGATCACCTCGGCAACCGCCGGGTGCGCTCGGTCGGCGAGCTGATGGAGAACCAGTACCGCCTCGGGCTGCTCCGCATGGAGCGCGCGATCCGCGAGCGCATGAGCCAAGTCGATATCGACACGGTGATGCCGCAGGACCTCATCAACGCGAAGCCCGCGGCGGCGGCGGTGCGCGAGTTCTTCGGCTCGTCGCAGCTCTCGCAGTTCATGGATCAGACCAACCCGCTCTCCGAGGTGACGCACAAGCGCCGCCTGTCGGCGCTCGGCCCAGGCGGTCTGACCCGCGAGCGCGCCGGCTTCGAGGTGCGCGACGTGCACCCGACGCATTACGGCCGCATCTGTCCGATCGAGACGCCGGAAGGCCCGAACATCGGTATGATCAACTCGCTGGCGACCTTCGCCCGGGTGAACAAGTACGGCTTCATCGAGACCCCGTTCCGCCGCGTGCGCGACGGCGTGGTCACCAATGAGGTCGCCTACCTCTCGGCCATGGAGGAGGCGAAGTATTACGTCGCCCAGGCCAACGCCCAGATGGATGAGAACAAGAAGCTGACGGAGGACCTCGTGGTCTGCCGCCGCGCCGGCGACGTGATCGTCGTCGGTCCCGAGCGCGTCGATCTCATGGACGTCTCGCCCAAGCAGCTCGTCTCGGTGGCCGCGGCCCTGATCCCGTTCCTCGAGAACGACGACGCCAACCGCGCCCTCATGGGCTCGAACATGCAGCGGCAGGCCGTGCCGCTGGTCCGCGCCGACGCACCGTTCGTCGGCACCGGCATGGAGGCGGTGGTCGCCCGCGATTCCGGTGCCGCCATTGCGGCGCGCCGCTCCGGCATCGTCGATCAGGTGGACGCCACCCGTATCGTCATCCGGGCCACCGAGGAGGCCGACGCCACGAAGCCGGGCGTCGACATCTACCGCCTGCAGAAGTTCCAGCGCTCCAACCAGTCGACCTGCATCACGCAGAAGCCGCTGGTCCGCGTCGGCGAGCCGGTGAAGAAGGGCGAGATCATCGCCGACGGTCCCTCGACCGAGTTCGGCGAGCTGGCGCTCGGCCGGAACGTGCTCGTCGCGTTCATGCCGTGGAACGGCTACAACTTCGAAGACTCGATCCTGCTCTCCGAGCGGATCGTGAAGGATGACGTGTTCACCTCGATCCACATCGAGGAGTTCGAGGTGATGGCCCGCGACACCAAGCTCGGGCCGGAGGAAATCACCCGCGACATCCCGAACGTCTCCGAGGAGGCGCTGAAGAACCTCGACGAGGCCGGCATCGTCTACATCGGTGCCGAGGTGAATGCCGGCGACATCCTGGTCGGCAAGATCACCCCGAAGGGTGAAAGCCCGATGACGCCGGAGGAGAAGCTCCTGCGCGCCATCTTCGGCGAGAAGGCCTCGGACGTGCGCGACACTTCCCTGCGGGTGCCGCCGGGCGTCACGGGCACGATCGTCGAGGTCCGGGTGTTCAACCGCCACGGCGTCGACAAGGACGAGCGCGCCCAGGCGATCGAGCGCGAGGAGATCGAGCGGCTCGCCAAGGACCGCGACGACGAGCAGGCGATCCTCGACCGCAACACCTACGCCCGCCTGGCGGACGTGCTGATCGGTCAGGCGCCGGTGGCCGGCCCGAAGGGCTTCAAGAAGGACACCACGCTCACCCGTGAGCTGATCAACGACTACCCGCGCTCGCAATGGTGGCAGTTCGCCGTCATCGAGGACCGTCTCATGACCGAGATGGAGGCGATGCAGAAGCAGTACGACGAGTCGAAGAAGCGTCTCGAGCAGCGCTTCCTCGACAAGGTCGAGAAGCTGCAGCGCGGCGACGAGCTGCCCCCCGGCGTCATGAAGATGGTCAAGGTCTTCGTGGCGGTGAAGCGCAAGATCCAGCCGGGCGACAAGATGGCCGGTCGGCACGGCAACAAGGGTGTCGTGTCGCGGATCGTGCCGATCGAGGACATGCCGTTCCTGGAGGACGGGACCCATGCCGACATCGTGCTCAACCCGCTGGGCGTGCCCTCGCGCATGAACGTCGGCCAGATCCTGGAGACGCACCTGGGCTGGGCGGCTGCGGGCCTGGGTCGCAAGGTGTCCAAGGCGGTGGATGCCTATCTGAAGTCGCACGACATCGCGCCGCTGCGTCAAGAGATGGAGGCGATCTACTCCCCGGGTGAACTCGATGGCCTGACCGACGAGGAGCTGGCCGAGGCCGGCAACAACGTCCGTCGCGGCGTGCCGATGGCCACTCCGGTGTTCAACGGTGCCAAGGAGGCCGACATCGAACAGATGCTCGAGATGGCCGGCCTCGACCGCTCGGCGCAGTCGACGCTCTACGACGGGCGGTCCGGCGAGCCCTTCGACCGCAAGGTGACGATGGGCTACATCTACATGCTGAAGCTGCACCACCTGGTGGACGACAAGATCCACGCCCGGTCGATCGGCCCGTACTCGCTCGTCACCCAGCAGCCGCTGGGCGGCAAGGCGCAGTTCGGCGGTCAGCGCTTCGGCGAGATGGAGGTCTGGGCGCTGGAGGCCTACGGCGCGGCCTACACGCTGCAGGAGATGCTCACGGTTAAGTCGGACGACGTGGCCGGCCGCACCAAGGTCTACGAGGCGATCGTCCGCGGCGACGACACCTTCGAGGCCGGCATCCCGGAATCGTTCAACGTGCTCGTCAAGGAGATGCGCTCGCTCGGCCTCAACGTCGAGCTGACGTCCTCCAAGAAGGCCGCGAACGACCAGCTCGAGCCGCCGGCCGACGCCGCCGAGTAGCGGCGGTCGCACGACAACCTCCCGTGGCGGCGTCGGGCCGCCACGGTCGAGCGGGGAGGGGCGGGGCCTCCCATGACGACGGCCAGCGGCGCTCGAACGGGGCGCGGCGCCGGATCTTTTTCAGGACACGATGGCCCGGCGCGGGGCGATCGGCGTCAACAAGGAGCGGATCATGAACCAAGAGGTCATGAACCTTTTCAACCAGCAGGCCACACCGGTCAGCTTCGATCAGATCAAGATTTCGATCTCGTCGCCGGAGAAGATCCTCTCCTGGTCGTACGGTGAGATCAAGAAGCCCGAGACGATCAACTACCGGACCTTCAAGCCCGAGCGCGACGGCCTGTTCTGCGCGCGCATCTTCGGGCCGATCAAGGATTACGAGTGCTTGTGCGGCAAGTACAAGCGCATGAAGTACAAGGGCGTCATCTGTGAGAAGTGCGGCGTCGAGGTGACGCTGGCGCGCGTCCGGCGCGACCGCATGGGCCATATCGAGCTGGCCGCCCCGGTCGCCCATATCTGGTTCCTGAAGTCGCTGCCCTCGCGCATCGGCCTCCTGCTCGACATGGCCCTCAAGGACCTCGAGCGGATCCTGTACTTCGAGTCCTACTGCGTCATCGAGCCGGGCCTCACCCCCCTCAAGGAGCGTCAGCTCCTGTCGGAGGAGGAGTACCTGCGCGCCCAGGAGGAGTACGGCGAGGACAGCTTCACCGCCATGATCGGCGCCGAGGCCATCCGCCGGATCCTTCAGGAACTCGACCTCGACAAGATCGCCAACGATCTGCGCGAGGAGATCGCGGTCACCACCTCGGAGCTGAAGCCGAAGAAGCTCCTGAAGCGCCTCAAGATCATCGAGGCGTTCCAGATGTCCGGCAACAAGCCGGAGTGGATGATCCTCACCGTCGTCCCGGTGATCCCGCCGGACCTGCGCCCGCTGGTCCCGCTGGATGGCGGCCGCTTCGCCACCTCCGACCTGAACGACCTCTACCGCCGTGTCATCAACCGCAACAACCGCCTGAAGCGGCTGATCGAACTGCGCGCCCCCGACATCATCATCCGCAACGAGAAGCGGATGCTGCAGGAGGCGGTGGACGCGCTGTTCGACAACGGCCGCCGCGGCCGGGTCATCACGGGTGCCAACAAGCGCCCGCTGAAGTCGCTCGCCGACATGCTGAAGGGCAAGCAGGGCCGGTTCCGCCAGAACCTGCTCGGCAAGCGCGTCGATTACTCGGGTCGTTCGGTCATCGTGGTCGGCCCCGAGCTGAAGCTGCACCAGTGCGGCCTGCCGAAGAAGATGGCGCTCGAGCTGTTCAAGCCGTTCATCTACGCGCGGCTGGACGCCAAGGGCTTCTCCGCAACGGTGAAGCAGGCGAAGAAGCTGGTCGAGAAGGAGAAGCCGGAGGTCTGGGACATCCTCGATGAGGTGATCCGCGAGCACCCGGTGATGCTGAACCGCGCGCCGACCCTGCACCGCCTCGGCATCCAGGCCTTCGAGCCGAAGCTGATCGAGGGCAAGGCGATCCAGCTGCACCCGCTGGTCTGCGCCGCGTTCAACGCCGACTTCGACGGCGACCAGATGGCCGTGCACGTCCCGCTGTCGCTCGAGGCGCAGCTGGAAGCCCGCGTCCTGATGATGTCGACCAACAACATCCTGCACCCGGCCAACGGTCAGCCGATCATCGTGCCGTCGCAGGATATCGTGCTCGGCCTCTACTACCTGTCGATCGTGGCCGAGGGCTCGAAGGGGGCGTTCAATCCGGACAATCCCAAGAACCCGATGCAGGGCGTCTTCGGGGACATGGGCGAGCTGGAGCATGCGCTCGCGGCCAAGACCGTGTCGCTGCACACCAAGATCAAGTGGCGCTGGACCGGTATCGGCCCAGACGGCGAGCCGCTGACCAAGACCTACGACACCACGCCCGGCCGGGTGATCCTGTCCGGCGCGCTGCCGAAGCACGCCAAGGTTCCCTACGACGTCGTCAACAAGCTGATGACCAAGAAGGAGATCTCGGCGATGATCGACACCGTCTACCGCCACTGCGGTCAGAAGGAGTCGGTGATCTTCTGTGATCGGATCATGGGCCTCGGCTTCAACCACGCGTTCAAGGCCGGCATCTCGTTCGGCAAGGACGACATGGTCGTGCCGGACAACAAGTGGTCGATCGTCGACACCACGCGCACGCTCGTGAAGGACTACGAGCAGCAGTACAACGACGGCCTGATCACCCAGGGCGAGAAGTACAACAAGGTCGTGGATGCCTGGGCCAAGTGCTCGGACAAGCTGGCCGCCGAGATGATGAACCGCATCTCGAGCGTCCAGAAGGACGAGAACGGCGCCGACAAGCAGGTCAACTCGATCTACATGATGAGCCATTCGGGCGCCCGTGGTTCGCCCGCCCAGATGAAGCAGCTCGCCGCCATGCGCGGCCTGATGGCCAAGCCGTCGGGCGAGATCATCGAGACGCCGATCATCTCGAACTTCAAGGAAGGTCTGGACGTGCTGGAGTACTTCAACTCCACGCACGGTGCCCGTAAGGGCCTCGCCGACACCGCCCTGAAGACCGCCAACTCCGGCTACCTGACCCGCCGCCTCGTCGACGTGGCTCAGGACGCGGTCATCCGCGAGGTCGATTGCGGCACGACCAACGGCATCAAGATGCGCGCCATCGTGGATGCCGGCCAGGTCGTGGCGACGCTGGCGACCCGCATCCTCGGCCGCGCCACGGCCGAAGATCTGGTCTCGGCCGACGGCACGGTGATCGTGAAGACCGGCGAGACCATCGAGGAGCGGCACCTGCCGGCCATCCAGGCTGCGGGCATCCAGGAGGTGAAGATCCGCTCCGTGCTGGTCTGCGCCACACGGAGCGGCGTCTGCGCCACCTGCTACGGGCGCGATCTCGCCCGCGGCACGCCCGTCAACATGGGCGAGGCAGTCGGCGTCATCGCGGCGCAGTCGATCGGCGAGCCGGGCACCCAGCTCACCATGCGCACCTTCCACATCGGTGGTGCGGCGCAGATCGCCGACTCGTCGTTCATCGAGTCGAGCTTCGAGGGCACGATCAAGATCCGCAACCGCGCGATTGCCAAGAACACCGATGGCGACTTGATCGCCACCGGCCGGAACGTGGCGGTCGTGATCGTCGGGTCGGACGGGGTCGAGCGGGCGGTCCACCGCCTGCAATACGGCGCCAAGCTCCGGGTCGACGAGGGCGACAAGATCAAGCGCGGCCAGCGGATCGCCGAGTGGGACCCCTACACCCGTCCGATCCTCACCGAGGTCGACGGCATCGTGGCCTACGAGGATCTGGTCGATGGCCAGTCCATGACCGAGACAACCGACGAATCGACCGGCATCGCCAAGCGCGTCGTCGTCGACTGGCGCGGTTCTGCCCGGACCTCGGACTTGAAGCCCGCCATGGTGGTGGTGGACCGGGACGGAAAGCCCGTGAAGCTGCCGCGCGGCTCGGATGCCCGCTACTTCCTGCCCGTCGACGCCATCATCGGCTTCGATCCGGGCGGCAAGGTGCAGGCCGGCGACATCCTGGCCCGCGTCTCGACCGACTCGGCCAAGACCCGCGACATCACCGGCGGTCTGCCGCGGGTGGCGGAGCTGTTCGAGGCACGGCGCCCGAAGGACGCGGCGATCATCGCCGAGAAGTCGGGCACCATCGCGTTCGGCCGCGACTACAAGAACAAGCGCCGGCTCACGCTGACGCCGCATGACGGCTCGGAGGCGGTGGAATACTTGATCCCGAAGGGCAAGCACATCCACCTGCAGGACGGCGACGTGGTGGAGCTCGGCGACTACATCGTCGACGGAAACCCGGCGCCGCACGACATCCTGGCGATCAAGGGCGTGGAGGAACTCGCGGCCTACCTCGTCAACGAGATCCAGGAGGTCTACCGGCTTCAGGGCGTGTCGATCAACGACAAGCACATCGAGGTGATCGTCCGGCAGATGCTGCAGAAGGTCGAAGTGACCGACGGCGGCGACTCGGACATCCTGGCGGGCGACCAGATCGACCGCACGGAGCTGACCGAGTTCAACGAGAAGCTGCTCGCCGAGGGCAAGAAGCCGATCCAGGGCGTCCCCGTCCTGCTCGGCATCACCAAGGCGTCCCTGCAGACGAAGTCGTTCATCTCGGCGGCCTCGTTCCAGGAGACGACCCGGGTGCTCACCGAGGCGGCGGTCAACGGCAAGGTCGACCATCTGGAAGGCCTCAAGGAGAACGTCATCGTCGGCTCGCTCATCCCGGCGGGCACGGGCTCGATGGTGGCCGACATCCGCGCCGTGGCGCGCCGTCGCGACGCGATGATCCTGCAGCAGAAGCAGGCCGGCAGCGCCGTGGATCCGATGGAAGGCCTGCCGCCCGCCGCCGAGTGATCGGTACGGGAGCGCAGACGCTAGGAGGGGCGGCCGAGAGGCCGCCCTTTCTTTTGCCGGCTTCGATCAGCCGGCCACGAAGATCAGCACGGACGCCACCTGCGCGCCGTTTCCGCGCAAGCGATGGGGCAGGCTGCCATCGTAGGTGCGCAATCGCCCGCCCCCAGCGCGATGAGGCGGTCGGCTACCGCCAAGTCGGCGGCGGCCGATTTCCCGAACAGTTCCGCCATCTGGGTACCGAGCGCCTGGGCGATCGCCTCCAGCGTCCCGACCGAGGGCGCTTTCTCGCTGCGCTCGATCCGGGACGGGTGCCCCTTGTGGGTGCCGGCGGCGGCCGCCAGCGCTTTGAGGGTCAGACCGCGGCGGTGGCGGAAGGCGCGACGGCGACAATCAAGCAGACCGGCGCCATCACGGCGGTCCCGAGAAGGCCGTGCACCGGTACGCGTTCGATCGTTACGTCGGCTGTCGGCTGGAACTGCCGGAGGCGGAGCCGTCGCTCCTCGTGCGGCCCGGTGCCTTCGGCGAGAACCTGTCGACGTCCGGCCTGACCGAACGCCACATCTGCGTCGGCGACCTGTGGCGCGCCGGTTCGACCCTGCTGCAAGTCAGCCAGGCCCTGCAGCCCTGCTGGAAGCTCAATCACCGCTTCGCCATCGCCGACATGGCCCGCCGGGTCCAGGCGAGCGGGCGGACCGGCTGGTACTCCCGCATCGCCGAGCCGGGGATGATTGTGCCGGGTGATCGCCTGCGCCTGATCGAACGTCCGCATCCGGTCTGGCCGCTCGCCCGGCTTCTGCGCGTCTTCTACGTGGACCGGCTGGATCGCGATGCCCTCGCGGGCATCGCCGATCTCGCTGCGCTGTCGCCGTCCTGGCGGGAGCTGGCCCGGCGGCGTCTCGACAGCGGCAGGGCCGAGGATTGGACGGGGTGGATCGAAACGCCCCGCGGTTGAGGGGGCGCGGGTCGGAATGCCGTCCCCATTCGGGTGTGCGTCCAAAGTCGCGCTTAACCCGACCTCAACCATGCCGGCGGATAAATCCCGGACCGCACCGGAACCGCCGTCATCGGTGGGCGGGATCGCGGATGGGGTTGAGTAAGACGGGTCTGTAGCCGTGGGCGTGAGACGAGGACGACGGGAATCGAGCCTGCGCTGGCTCTCGGCCGCCCTGACGCCCTGGATGGCGGGGCTCGGCCTGCTGGTCTCGTTCACGGCCGATGCCGGAACCGAGAACGCCATCGGCTCGAGCCGGCTCGGGGCGATCGACGCCTTCACGGTGCCGGCCCTGCCGCCCGGCACCGCGCTGATCGGGTCCGCCCTGCGGCGCAGCGCCGACGAGCCACTCCAGGGCGTGTTCAAGACCGGCGCCCACGTCTTCCCGGTTGTGCAGCGCCAGACCAAGGGTGACCCGTTCCGGCCGCCGGCCGCGAGTTTCGCCAGCCGCGCCGCCGCCTTGCGCGAGACCGGGGCCGCCCTGGTGTTCGGCGACGTGACCGGCAGCGTCAGCGGCGTGCTGAGCGCGGGTTCGGCGGTCTGGGACCCGGAGGCCGAGCCGCAGGCCGGCTTCGTGCCGGTGCCCGATCTCGGCTTGACCACGGGGTCCGGCAGCGCCGCCTCCACGGGCGAGAGCAGCGCCGACCTGACCGGAGATGGCGAAACCGAGCGCCGCTACGACGGCTCGACCCCGCCGGTACCCCGGGCGGTCGCCCTGTCGTCGACCACGCCTGCGCCCGCGGACGCGATCCCGATCGAGGTGGCGGCCGCAAGCCTGGCGCTGCCCGACTTCGCGATCCGCCCCGAGCGACCCGGGATCCTCCAGTCGGTCCCGGAGGATGCCAGCCGGCGCTACGCCGACCTGATCGACCCGGAATCCCTCGACAAGGAGCAGCGCTGCCTGTCGGAGGCGGTCTATTTCGAGGCCCGAAGCGAATCCGAGGCCGGCCGGGCCGCCGTGGCTCAGGTGGTGTTGAACCGCGTGAAGAGCGGCCTCTATCCGAGCAGCGTCTGCGGCGTCGTCTACCAGAACCGGCACCACTACATGGGCTGCCAGTTCTCCTTCGCCTGCGAGGGCAAGTCCCTGCGCATCACCGACGCGGGCGCATGGGAATCCGCCACCCGGATCGCCCGCTCGGTGATCGAGGGCCGGACCTACCTCGCCGAGGTCGGGGCGGCGACCCACTATCACGCCGACTACGTGCGGCCGGGCTGGGCGCGCCGCCTGCGCAAGATGGACGTCATCGGGCGGCACATTTTTTACCAGCTCAAGCCTGGGCAGACGTGAGGGTCTGTCGGCCGGATTGCCGGTCCTCGCCCCCATACTGAGGCGCAATGGGCTGGTGGAGCGCTGATCAGGCTCGGGGCGAGCCGCTGCCGGACCCCGTGGCGCCACTTCTGGGGCAGCGTTAAGGATTAGCACCGATCTTCGATCGCATCTTACCTAGGTAGTGGATCGCTAAGCAGTCCAAACCGAGGGTTAATTTTACCTTCATTCCGAACTCTGCTTGCGAGTCGGGCAACGACTCTGGCCTGTAGTGCGTCGAGACCAGCGCCGCCTTTGCGCAGCATCTCGCCCGTACCGCGTACCAGAGGACTTCCATGACCGCGCCGGTCGCACGCTCCACCCTTCTCGCCGCCGCCTTCGGCGGCCTGCTGTTCGCAGCCCCCGCGCAGGCCGGCGGCTGCTACGGCTCCGCATGCTACCGCCACGTCACGACCCCGCCGGTCTTCGATACCGTGCAGGAGAACGTGCTGGTCCGGCCGCCACGCACGGTCTATCGCACCACGCCGCCGGTCTACGACACCGTGTCCGAGCGCGTGATGGTCGCCCCCGGCGGCCGCGTCTGGCAGACGAGCCGCGGCCCCGGCGGCGAGCTGATCGGCTGCTGGATCGATACGCCGCCGCGCTTCGCCGTGCGCAGCCGGACCGTCCTCGTGCGGCCCGCGCAGTCGATCCCCGAGACCATCCCGCCGGAATACGCCACCGTCAGCCGGCGCGTCCTGGTGGCGCCGGCCCGCTCCGGCTGGGTGTCGGCCGGCGGCGGGTACGGCGGTTATGCGGGCGGCTACCGCTCAGCCGCCTATGGCGGTCCCTTGGTCGGCTCGATCCCGGATGCCGTCGGCATCACCGGTGCGAGCTCCGCCGATATCGGCGTCGGCCTCGGCTTCTCCACGGGCAGCCGCTACGACGGCTACTGATCGGTCGATCGACGCCCTCGTCCTGGAGCGCGCCCCCGGGACGAGGCCTCGGCGTTTGACGGGGCTGCCTTGATTCCGGGCATCCCGGCGACACCTCTCCGTGGATAGACGGGAGGTGACGATGGGGACGTTCAAGGCCTGGGTGGTCGACAAGGGCGAGGCTGGGCAGA
>Ga0265798_10003903_pt1 | contig 20946 bp, 19 predicted proteins | sample P3T30metagenome_FD_192430 | JGI IMG/M metagenome (GOLD analysis project Ga0265798, IMG submission 192430) | Plant litter microbial communities from East Loma Ridge, Irvine, California - P3 T30 | ecosystem: Environmental > Terrestrial > Plant litter > Unclassified | place: USA: California... | reverse complement strand
GCCCACACTTTCAGTGGTTTCACTTCAAGGCCGCGGAGCTCCAGGTTGGGCAACGCTACGCGTTCACGCTGCAGAACGCTGCGCAGTCTTCCTATAACAATGCCTGGCACGGCTACCACGCGGTGGCGTCCTGCGACCAACAGACCTGGTTCCGCGTGCCCAGTACGTTCGATGGCCAGGCACTGCGGTTCGGTCTGGACGCTCAGGGCAGCGAGATGTGGTTTGCCTATTTCGAGCCCTACAGCCGGCAGCGGCACGATGCCCTGGTCAATCGCGCGATCACCCAGGCAGGCCTGCAACTGCTGGCTGTCGGGCAAAGCTGCGAGGGACGGGAAATACCGTTGCTGCGCAAGGGCGACGGTGCGCCCGGCAAGCGTCGGCTGTGGCTGATCGCCCAGCAACACCCTGGCGAACACATGGCGCAGTGGTTCATGGAGGGCGTGATCGACCGCCTGCAGGCGAATGATCCGCAGATTCAGGCCCTGCTGGCGGTGGCCGATCTGTACCTGGTGCCGAACATGAATCCCGACGGCGCCTTCCACGGCCACCTGCGCACCAATGCCCGCGGCCGCGACCTCAACCGTGCATGGCAGGACTCCAGCGCCGAGTACACCCCCGAGGTGTTCTTCGTCCAGCAGCAGATGGACAAGCACGGCGTCGACCTGTTCATCGACGCCCATGGCGATGAGGAAATCCCGTACGTGTTCACCGCGGCCTGCGAGGGCAATCCCGGCTATACACCGCGCATCGCCCAGCTGGAACAGACCTTTCGCGACCTGCTGTGCGCCCGTACCCCTGATTTCCAGGCGGTACACGGCTACACCCGTGACAAGCCGGGCGAGGCCAACATGACCCTCGCCTGCAACAGCGTCGGCGAGCGATTCGACTGCCTGTCGCTGACCCTGGAAATGCCGTTCAAGGATCACGATGCGGCTCCGGATACCCTCACCGGCTGGAACGGCCAGCGCTCGGCGCGACTGGGCGGCGATGTGCTGAGCGTGCTGGCGCAGATGGCGCCTAACCTGCGTTGACCCCCACGTTGCTCAAGGAGCGCCCTGATTGACCGCACCGCCGTCGCTGCTCGCCTTGTACAGGCGTCTGTTCAAACCTGAACGCAACGCCCAGCCCTGCGCCAACACTGGCTACGCCGGTGGCGCACTGCGCGCCTGGTTCGACGAGCGCGCCCGGCAGGCGGGCTATACGCTGGGCGCCGATCAGGCGCGGGTCATCGACAGCATGGCCGAGCGCATGCCCGCGTTGATGCAGGGCACGCCGGCGAGGGGTCTGTACCTGTATGGGGCCGTGGGGCGCGGCAAGAGCTGGCTGCTCGACGGCCTGTTCCGCGCCGCCCCTGTGGATGAGAAACGCCGCCTGCATTTCCATGATTTCTTCGCCAAGCTGCATCAGGGCATGTTCCATCACGGCCAGGCCGATGATCCGCTGGCCAGCACCCTGGATGAACTGCTCGATAACTGCCGCCTGCTGTGTTTCGACGAATTTCACGTGCACGACATCGGCGACGCCATGCTGATCACGCGCTTGTTCAAGGCGCTGTTCGACCGCGGCATCCTCTTGGTAGTGACCTCCAATTACCCGCCGGAAGGCCTGCTGCCCAATCCGCTCTATCACGAGCGCTTTTTGCCCGTCATCGAACTGATCAATGCGCGCATGCAAGTGCTCGAAGTCGGCGGCGCCACCGACTACCGCAGCCTGGCCCAGTCAGGTGCACAGCAGTGTTTCACCCGCGGTCACTACGTATGGCCGGGCACGGCGGTACAGCGTGCGCTGCTGCAACTGCCGCCCGCCGATCTGGCACCGCTGGCGTTCACCGTCGGCCACCGCGAGCTGCATGCCCGCCTGATCACCGGCGAGCGTATTCATTTCAACTTCGCCGACCTGTGCGAGGAACCGACCGCTGTCATTGATTACCTGGCCCTGTGCAAGCGTTTCCAGCACTGGAGCATTGACCATCTGCCGATGCTGGACGACTGCTCGACCGCCGTGCAGCAGCGCTTCATCAACCTCATCGACGTGCTGTACGACCAGGACAAGACGCTGATACTGGTCAGCGAGCGGCCCCTTGCAGAGAGCCTGGCAGGGTCGGTCATCGACCTGATGCGCACACGCAGCCGATTGGGGCAACTGACCATGCTGGGCGAGCCACCGCGCCGGTAGCTCGTCCTCACCTAGCGCGCCGCGAGCACCTGGGCGATTTCCTCCAGTATCGCCGGGTCATCGATGGTGGAAGGTGCGACGAACACCTCCTGCGCAGCGATCTTGCGCAGCACCGCCCGCAGGATCTTCCCCGAACGCGTCTTGGGCAGGCGCTTGACCACCAGCACCCGTTGCAGGCATGCCAGCGCCCCGATGGATTCGCGTACCTGCGCGACCAACTGTGCCTGCAGCACGGACGGACTCACCGCGCTGCCGTCCTTGAGCACCACCAGCGCCAGCGGCACCTCGCCCTTGATCTCATCGCTGACGCCGATGACGGCGCATTCCGCCACGTCGGCATGGCGGGCCACCAGGTCTTCCATTTCACCGGTCGACAGCCGATGGCCCGAGACGTTGATGACATCGTCGGTGCGCCCCATGATGTGGACATAGCCGTCGGCATCTAGGTAGCCACCGTCGCCGGTGTGGTAATAGCCGGGGTAGCGCTCCAGATAGCTTTGCAGGTAGCGCGGGTGATCGCCCCACAAGGTCTGGCTGCAACCGGGAGGCAACGGCAGCGCGATGACGATTGCGCCTTGCTCGCCGGGCGCCATCAGCTCGCCTTGCTCATCCATTACCTGAACGTGATAGCCCGGCACCGCTCGGTTGCTCGAGCCCACCCGCACGGCCGAGCCTTCCAGGCCCATGCAGGGTGCGGTCACAGGCCACCCCGTCTCGGTCTGCCACCAGTGATCGTGAACCGGCTTGCCGGTTTGCGCTTCGAGCCAGCGATGAGTGCTGGAGTCGAGCTTCTCGCCGGCCAGGAACAGCTGCCGCAGCGAACTCAGGTCGTAACCGCGCAGCAGCAACCCCTCGGGGTCTTCCTTGCGGATGGCACGCATTGCAGTGGGCGCGCAGAACAGCGCGTTGACGCCATACTGCTCGACCACGCGCCAATAGCTGCCGGCATCCGGCGTACGAATGGGCTTGCCCTCGTAGAGCACGCTGGTACAGCCGCACATCAGCGGCCCGTAGACGATCAGCGAGTGGCCAACCACCCAACCGACATCGGAAATTCCCCACCAGACATCGCCTGCGCGCATGCCGTAGATGGCGCCCATGGCGAAGGTCAGGGCCACCGCGTTACCACCGGTTTCGCGCACGATGCCCTTGGGTTTGCCGGTGGTGCCGGAGGTGTACATCACGTACAGCGGATCGCCGCTGGCCATGTCCACGGCCGCCGCAGGCGCAGCGTCGGCCAACTGTGCCTGCCAGTCCAGGTCGCGGCCCTCCTGCAGTGTCGCCAAAGCCTGCGGACGTTGCAGCACCAGCACCTGTTCGGGAGCATGGCGAGCCAGGCCCATGGCCTTGTCCACCAGCGGCTTGTAGGCAATCACCCGGTCGAATTCCACACCGCACGAGGCGGTGAGCAGCAATTTGGGCCGGCAGTCGTCGATGCGCAGCGCCAGTTCATTGGCAGCGAAGCCGCCGAACACCACCGAGTGCACTGCGCCGATCCGCGCGCAGGCCAGCATCGCCATGGCGGCCTCGGGCACCATCGGCATGTAGATCACTACGCCATCGCCCTTGGCCACCCCCAGGCGGGTGAGCACGCCCGCCAGCCGCGCCACCTGGTCGAGCAGCTGCTGATAGGTGAAGCGTTGCTGTACGCCGGTCACCGGCGAGTCGTAGATCAGCGCTGTCTGTGCGCCGCGACCCAGTGCCACTTGCCGGTCCAGGCACAGATAGCTGGTATTGAGACGGCCATCGGCAAACCAGCGATGGGTGCCGTCGGGCTGTACGTCGAGCACCTGCTGCGGAGGGTGCGACCAGGCGACCGCGCGGGCCTGTTCTGCCCAAAAACCGGCAGGGTCGGAAATGGAGCGTTCGTACGCTTGCTCATAGTTCATCGGTAGCCAACCCTGGATTGTTGTTATTGAAGGGCGAGCGTTGAGTATGGCTGGGGTTGGCCGAGCTGCCAGCCGACCAAGGTCGAACGTCGAACGTGGCGTGGCGCGCACGAACCGCTATGATGGCCACCGCGATTTCCTTGATGACGGTTGTCCCATGAATACCCTCGAGCTGCTCGAAGCCGGCCATTTGGCTGGCGCCACCCGCCTGGACCTGGCCTGCGGCCTGACCGAATTTCCCCAGGCCATCTTCACCCTGGCCGACAGCCTGGAGGTGCTCAACCTCAGCGGCAACGCCCTGACCCGGCTACCCGATGACCTGCATCGGCTGCACAAGCTCAAGGTGCTGTTCTGCTCGGACAATCCGTTCACCGAGCTGCCCGCCTGCATCGGTCGCTGCCCGCAGTTGAGCATGGTCGGCTTCAAGGCCAACCGGATCGAACACGTACCTGCGCAGGCATTGCCGCCACAGCTGCGCTGGCTGATTCTCACCGACAACCGCATCGAGCGTTTGCCCGACGCGCTGGGTGACTGCCTGCACCTGCAGAAACTGATGCTCTCGGGCAACCGTCTGCAAGCCTTGCCCGAGCGCCTGGCACAGCTGGAAAACCTCGAGCTGCTGCGCCTGTCGGCAAACCGCCTGCCGGCCTTGCCCGACTGGCTGCTGCGCCTGCCACGGCTGGCCTGGCTGGCGTACGCCGGGAACCCCATGAGCGAAGCCTTCACCACACCCCACAGCGAGGGCACACGCGGGCACATCGCCTGGAGCGACCTGCGCCTGGACGAGCGTCTGGGCGAAGGGGCTTCGGGCATCATCTATCGTGCACACCTGGAAAGCGGGCAGCCGGTGGCGGTGAAGCTGTACAAGGGCGCGATGACCAGCGATGGCTCGCCGGTCAACGAGATGAACGCGTGCATGGCTGCGGGCGAACATCCGCAGTTGATCGAGGTGCTGGGACGCTTGAGCGGGCATCCCGACGACACTGCGGGGCTGGTCATGGCGCTGATCGATCAGTCGTTCGCCAACCTGGCGGGTCCGCCCAGCCTGGCTTCTTGCACGCGCGACATCTACTCGGCCGATTTCGCCATTGATCGCGATGCCCTGTTGCGCTTGCTGCGGGGTATGGCCGGAGTCGGCGCCCATCTGCATGCGCGCGGGATCAACCATGGGGACTTCTACGCCCACAACGTGCTGTGGCAGGAAAATGGCGAGTGCCTGTTCGGCGATTTCGGCGGCGCCTCGTTCTACCCCGGCGACGGTGGCGAGGTATCGCAAGCACTGGAGCGGATCGAAGTTCGCGCCTTCGGCTTGCTGTTCGAGGAGCTGCTGACCCGTTGCACTGAAACCGACGACGGCTTGTGGGCCTTGCAACGCGAGTGCGTCCAGCCCCAGGTTCTGGCCCGCCCCAGCTTCGCGCAAGTCACCCAGCGCCTGGGTACCTGACGATCAGACGCCAGATCCCCTGTAGCAGCGGCGCAAGCCGCGTCAACGGCCGCCGTAATCTACCTGACGCACCGCGTTGAACCCGGACGCGGCTCGCGCCGCTGCTACAGGGGTGGTGTCGGCCGCGTCCTTGCGATCTGCCTGGCCTATAGCGGTAAAGACGGTTACCGATCAGCCGGCGAGGCCGACGTAGACGTTTTGCACGTCGTCGTTGCCGTCGATGGCGTCGAGGAAGTCTTCCACTTCGGCCAACTGCGCGGCGTCATCCAGAGTCACCGGGTTTTTCGGCACGTAGCCGATCTTCGCCGACACAACGGTGAAACCCTGCCCCGGCAGCGCCTTGCACACCGCGTCCAGATCGGTGGTTTCGGTCAGGAACAGGAACGCGCCCTCGTCGCCCTCCTCGACCTCCTGCGCACCGGCTTCGATGGCCGCTTCCTCGGCATCGACGTCGGCCGAATCAGGCGTTGCTTCGATCATGCCGTAGTGATGGAAATCCCAGGATACCGAACCCTCGGCGCCCAGGGTGCCCTTGCGAAACAGCACGCGAATCTGCGAAACGGTGCGGTTGACGTTGTCGGTCAGGCACTCGACGATGACCGGCACCTGGTGCGGGGCAAAGCCTTCGTACTTGACCAATGTGTAGTTGACCGCGTCGTCGCCTACGCCGGCGCCCTTCTTGATGGCACGCTCCAGCGTCTCGCGGGTCATCGAGGCCTTCTTGGCCTGTTCGATCACCAACCGCAGGCGGGCGTTGGTGTCCGGATCGGTACCGGAACGCGCCGCGATCGAAATTTCCTTGGACAGCTTGCCGAAGATCCGCCCCTTGGCGTTGGCTGCTGCTTCGCGATGTTTAGCTTTCCACTGTGCGCCCATTTACCCGCTCTCTTGTTCGCTCGACCCATGCGCAGGCGACTGCAGCCCGCGCGTTGCGGCGCAGTTTACCTGCCCATCGCAAGCGCATCGACCAAAATTCTCCGGGCGCAACATCAACCCACGCGGGCCACCCACTTGCCGAAGCCGTCGATGAAACCCTGCAGGAACGGCCGGCTCTTCTCCACCACCTGACCGTTCTCGTCGAACAGCCCACCTGCGTGACCCAGGTACGCTTCGGGCTGCTGCATCATTGCCACGTCGAGGAACACCATGCACTGGCGCAGATGCTGGTTGGCGCCAAAGCCGCCTACCGCACCGGGCGAGACGCTGATGACCGCGCCCGGCTTGCCGGTGAAGTGGCTCTGACCGTAAGGCCGCGAGCCCACGTCGATCGCGTTTTTCAAAGGTGCCGGTACCGAGCGGTTGTACTCGGGCGTGACGAACAGCAGCGCATCGGCTTCGCCCAGCGCCCGGCGAAAGGTGGTATAAGCAGCGGGTGGGGTGACATCGATGTCTTCGTTGTAGAGCGGCAGATCGCCGATTTCCACGATTTTCAACGTCAGGTTGTCAGGTGCCATGGCCTGCAGCGCCAGTGCAACCTTGCGGTTGATCGACTCTTTTCTGAGGCTGCCGACCAGTACCGCAACCGAATAGACCTTGCTCATGCCTGTACCCCTGTGATGAATGGACCGAGGGCTAGTTATAGATGACTTGGCCCGGTTTGTCCGCCATCGGTCAGGCGCCCGCACTATTTTTTCTCGCTGGCAAAACTACCTGAATAAACAGGGGTCTACAGTGCCAGCGAGATACACGCAAAATTCTTCAGAGGTTGGAACTAAAATGGCGGTAGTCCTGGTTGGGCAATTTCATGCACGCGATGCGGAAGGTCGTATCTATCCGGTGCATGAGTTTCAGGAGTCGACCCCTGTGGTCGAAGGCAGTGCGCCGACCCGTACCTACAAGCTGGCCATTGGCGATCGGGTCAACCACTTGGGCGACGACCGTTTCCAACTGGTACAGAGCGGCGTGGAAATCATCCGAATCCCTTGACAGTCCGTGCACCCATTCACGCTGACACGCCCCCCGCGTTGTTAGCCGGCAGGGAACGCGCATGAGACTGCGCCATATCGAAATCATCCAGGCGCTCTGCCAGACCGGCGAACTCAAGAGCGCTGCGCAAATGCTCGATCTTCCCGTGCAGACCCTCGAACAGAACTTGCAGGACGCCGAGCGAAAGCTGGGCTTCCTGCTGTTTGCGCGGGCCCGTGGGAGGTTCCAGCCGACCCCGGAAACCCTGCGCATGCAGGCTGCCATCGCCAACGTGCAAACCCAGGCGGACCGCCTGCAACGCCTGGCCGACAGCCTGCGCGAGCATCAGGATCCCGGACTACACGTGGTGTGCACAGCGTCCCTGGCCCACCAGTTGCTGCCGCAGAGCATCGCTGCCCTGCGCCGACGCTTTCGTGAAACCCCGTGCACGCTGGGTGTGCAGAATACCGATGCAGCCTGTTGCTGCAGCAGACCGACGTCGGCCTGAGCCTGCACAGTCCCAAGCACGCGTCCATTACCAGCCAGGTGCTGGCCGAAGGCAAACTGCAGTTGCTCGCCCCTCAAGGCTGGCTCTCCCCCAAGCACCGCTACATCGCACTGCATGAACTGGCGGGACAGGCGATGATCGGTCTGGAGGGGGAAGACCCGCTGAGCCTGGTGCTGGAACACAAGCTTCAAGCGCTGAACCCGCCCCCGCGCATCCAGACTCGCGTGCAGACCTACCAGATGATGCGCAGCATGGTCGAGGCCGGCGAAGGGCTGGCCATCGTCGATCCATTTACCGCAGCGGGCGCGCGTGCCCAAGGACTGGATACGTGCCCGCTGTCGCCCGCGGTGCCGGTCACCCTTTACGCCCTCACGCGTAGTACGGCGTCGGTTTCCGCAGCGGAGAAGACCCTGCTCGAAATCATCGCGCACAACGCGCAGGCGTTGCTCTCACCCGTCCGCGAATAGCCTGTACCAGAACAGCGCCGTTTCGTGGCTGGCCGCATCGATGGCCTGGTAGCGCAAGTAGTCGATCCCACCCAGCCTGAAACCACAGCGTTCGTACAGCCGGCACGCTGGCAGGTTGTTGTTCTGGGTTTCCAGCATGATGCCTGGCAAACCCTGCTTGATTGCCCAGAAACGCACCACATCGAGCAGCGCCTTGGCCACGCCCTGCCCGCGCGCCAACGCATCGACCGCCAGCTCGTCGACATAGGCAAGGTTGTTCCAGTGACGGCTGACCACCACATGACCGACGGCCTGCTCACCGAGCCACGCCACGAAGATGGCACCGCCGGCCTCGGGTTGGCGATAGCGGGCGAACTCGGCAGGGTCTATGCCGTAGTCCTTGCGATAGACACGCACCGTCCTGAGCGGCCATTGGGCGACTGGCTGGTTGAACACGGGGGATACATAGCCACAGATCTGGGCACTGAAATCGGCGCCCAGCACGTAGTCGTCGAAACGCTCATCGGCCAGGCGAATGCAGGGTTGGCTGTCGGTCAAACCACCGACTGCGCCATTGGCAGGCGACACTGCGGGCTACGCGCCCAACTGCGTCCAGAGCGCATCGGCCCCGGCAGCTTTGGCGATGACCTGCAGGCGGGCCAGGTGCTCGTCGAGCTCGGCCTGGCTGGCGCGGATGATCGCCGTGGGCCGGCGGTCTGCCGGCAATCGGCGGATCTCGCTGCCCTGCTTGCCACCGCCGTCGCCATCGCTGGCGTTGCCTGCCAGCGAAAGGCTGGTCTGGCCACCGGTCATGGCCAGGTAGACGTCCGCAAGGATCTCGGAGTCGAGCAATGCGCCGTGCAGTTCACGCCCGGAGTTGTCGATGCCATAGCGCTTGCACAGCGCATCGAGGCTGTTGCGTTGCCCCGGATGGCGTTCGCGCGCCATCGCCAGGCTGTCGATCACCGTGCAGTACTCGGCAATGTTGGCCCGCTCGGGCATGCCGGCAATCTTGAATTCGTTGTTCAGGAAGCCGACGTCGAAGGTCGCGTTGTGCGCGATGATCTGCGCGCCCTGGAGGAACTCGTAGAGTTCGTCGGCGACCTCGGCGAAACGCGGCTTGCCCACCAGAAACTCGTGATGCCGTGGACGCCGATGGCGCCCTCGTCACTGGGCCGGTCCGGTTGTACATAGACGTGAAAATTGCGCCCGGTCAACCGCCGCCCCATCAGTTCGACGCAGCCGATCTCGATCACCCTATGGCCATCGGTGACCGGCATACCGGTGGTTTCGGTGTCGAATACTACGGAACGAACGGCCATGGGCAGAAAACTCTCGAGCAGGGTGAACGAAGATCAAGGTGGAGCGATGGGCATGAACGGCAACCGGTGAAACTCTAGCACAGCGCAGCAGGGGCTCCTATCCGGTTACCTGACGACCGGGCCGCCTACGCCTGACGCATGCCACGCACTTCATCGACCCCACGGTTGGCCAGGTCGTCGGCGCGCTCGTTGCCCGCATGGCCGTTGTGGCCGCGTACCCACTGCCATTTGACCTGATGGCGATTGACCTGCTCGTCGAGCTGCTGCCACAGGTCGGCATTCTTCACCGGCTGCTTGGCGGCGGTTTTCCAGCCGCGCTTTTTCCAGTTGACCATCCACTCGTTGATGCCTTTCATCACGTACTCGGAGTCGGTCACCAGCAGCACGTCGCAGCCGCGCTTGAGTTCCTGCAGCCCGCGAATGGCTGCGGTCAGCTCCATGCGGTTGTTGGTGGTGGTGCTTTCGCCGCCCCACAACTCCTTCTCCACGCCCTTGCACACCAGCAATGCCCCCCAGCCGCCGGGGCCAGGATTGCCCTTGCAGGCGCCGTCGGTGAAGATTTCCACAGTGTCACTCATCAGGCTTTTCCATCGATGTTCGAATTGTCTCGGTTGACCTTGGCCATCGGCAGCGGCAGCAACTTGCCCATTGGCTCGCGGCGTTGCTGCACCAATGGCCGCAGACCTACCACCATCTTGCGCGCAACCAATATATAGAAGCCCCCACCGCCACTCTGCCACTTGCCGGCGACGCGTTCGAGGCCGGCCAGGCGCGCCTGCCAGCGGGGCGAGGCAAGCGGCGGACGATAACACCCGAACCGGCGTTTCTCCAGCCCGAAGCCCAGCAGGTTCAGCCAGTCGGCCACCCGCGAAGCGGAGAAGCAGCGCGCCTTGTGCAGCCCGTCCTTGGCGAACACCCGGCGCGCGCCCCAGGCGCTCCACGGGTTGATGCCGACGATCAGCAGGTGCCCACCCGGCCGCACCGCGCTGGCCGCTTCGCGCAGCAGGCCGTGGGGCGAGAGGCTGAAATCCAGCCCGTGCTGCAGCACCACGACGTCCGCGGCATGTTCGCCCAGCGGCCAGGCCTGCTCTTCGCACACGATCTCGACGCCTGGAAAGGGCGCACCCATCCGCACGTTGCGGTGGATTTGCCCGGCCACCGGTGGTGGCTCGGCGCTGGGGCCGTAATGCACCAGATAGCCGCCGAAGAAGCGCGCCAGCTCTTCTTCGAGCAGGCGCTGTTCTTCGCGCAGCAGCAACTGGCCGTGCGGCCCGGCGAACCATTCGCGGGCCTGGCCGATCAGGGCCAGCCACTGTGGGTCGGCCTGGGCAAAGGCGGTATCGGTCATGACGATCTCCCACACTGAGGTTCACCTAATGCCGACGGGGCACTAAGATGGACCATTAATCGAAATCAAGCGAACCGAGCCATGATACAGATTCACGCGCTGAACGCTTTCTCCGACAACTACATCTGGTTGTTACAAGACACTGCGGCGCGCCAGTGCGCGGTGGTGGATCCGGGCGACGCCGGGCCGGTCGAGCGGTGGCTCGACGCCCATCCCGACATGCGCCTGACCGATATCCTCGTCACCCATCACCACAACGATCACGTCGGCGGCGTTCAGGCGCTCAAGCGGCGCACCGGCGCGCAGGTCAGCGGGCCGGCACAGGAATCGATCCCGGCGCGCGACCGCGCCCTGCGCGAGGGTGACAGCCTGGACGTACTCGGCCTGCACCTGCAGGTCCATGACGTGCCGGGGCATACTGCGGGGCACATCGCCTTCTACCACCTGAGCGACACGCAGCCCCTGCTGTTCCCCGGCGACACGTTGTTCGCCGCCGGGTGCGGGCGATTGTTCGAAGGCACCGCGCAGCAGATGCACGCATCGCTTTCGCGCCTGGCCGTACTGCCCGATGACACCCTGGTCTACAGCGCTCACGAATACACCCTGAGCAACCTGAAATTCGCCAGCGCGGTAGAACCCGCCAATCCGGACATTGCCGAGCGTCTGGAAGAGGTCACTGCGCTGCGCCAGCGCAACGCGATCACCCTGCCCACCTCGATCGGCCTGGAAAAGCGCACGAACCCGTTTCTGCGGGCCGCTGAAACATCCGTTAAACAAAAAGCAGACGAACGGGCCGGAACCTCTCACGGCACGGCGCAGGCGGTGTTCGCAACCTTGCGTAGTTGGAAAGATAAGTTCTGAAGGGCACTGATTTGTGTCGGAAATTTCTCAAAGGTTGACCGACCTTCGGTCACTTTCTAGAATCGCCCGACATTTTCGCGCGGAACTATCCTCCAGCCAATGTCGTCATCCATACGTAAAACCATCAAGTCCGACGCATTGACGCGACTGGCCCAGGCGATCGCGGTCACGCTGTGCGCCGGCCTGGCCGGCTGCCAGAGCACCGCCAGCGTGTCCTCGGGCGCCGCCCCGGACGCCCGCCCTCACGCCCTGACCGCACACGTGCGGCCCAAGCCGATTTTCGTCAACCAGAGCCAGCCCAAGAAGGCCCCACAGGACGTGTGGGAGCGGATTCGCGACGGTTTCCAGCTGCAAGACAGTATTGCCATGAACCCGCGCGTCGAACAGCAGCGCCTGTGGTTCGTCAGCAACCCATCGTTCCTGGAAAGTGCCAGCGGCCGTGGCAGCCTGTACATGCACTACATCGTCGAGCGCCTGGAAGAACGCGACATGCCCCTCGAGCTGGCGCTGCTGCCGGTCATCGAAAGCGCCTTCAACCCGATGGCCTATTCGCGCTCCGATGCCTCCGGGCTGTGGCAGTTCATCCCGTCCACCGGTCGCTACTTCAACCTGCGCCAGACCAACTTCTACGATGGCCGCCGCGATGTCACCGCCTCCACCGGTGCGGCGCTGGACTACCTGAGCAAGCTGCACGAGATGTTCAACGGCGACTGGCTGCTGGCCCTGGCGGCCTACAACGCCGGCGAAGGCACGGTCAGCCGCGCCATGGAGCGCAACGAAAAGCTCGGCCTGCCTACTGACTACTGGAACCTGCCATTGCCGCAGGAAACCCGTGACTACGTGCCCAAGTTGCTCGCCCTGGCCGAACTGGTGCAATCGCCCCAGGCCTACGGCGTCAATCTCAACCCGATCGCCAACCAGCCGTACTTCGACGTGGTGGAGGTCAACCAGCGCGTCGACCTGTCCCGCGTCGCGGCACTGGCCGGCATCGACGAAGACGAGATGTTCCAGCTCAATCCGGCATTCAAGAAGCGCGTCACCATGGAGCCCACCCAGCACCTGCTGGTGCCCACGGCCAAGGCGCAGTTGCTGACCGCCAGCCTGTCGAACATGAAGCCCGAAGAACTGCTGACCCTGGCACCCGCCCAGCGCGTCTTCGACGAAGTGGCGGTGGTGCAGCCCAGCCGGCCCAAGTCGTACACCGTGCGGCGCGGCGACAACCTGGCGTCCATCGCCAAGGCCAACAAGGTCGACACCCGTGACCTGCAGCGCTGGAACCGCCTGACCGGCAAGAACCTCAAGGCTGGCCAGACCCTGGTCATGCAGGCCGAAACCCCGGCCAAGGGCCGTCTGGTGGCCAAGGCTGGCTCGGCTGCCAGCGATGCGCAGAAGACCACCACCTACAAGGTGCGCAAGGGCGACTCGCTGTACCTGGTCGCCAAGCGCTTCAACGTCGAGATGCAGCACCTCAAGCGCTGGAACCCGCGCAGCGGCCACGCGCTCAAGCCCGGCCAGACCCTCACGGTCTACCTGAACCGCCGCTGAGTGCGCGCGGACCTGGGACGCTCCCCGCAAGGAGCGTTCCAAGGCCAGCTGAACGCCATCATCACTCTTCTTCCTGCTGAGACAAACTGTTACTGTAAGCGCAACAAAGTCATTGCCGACCGGTTCGGATTCATGAATTGATGTGTCCCCTTCCCTTCCGCCTGCTGGCCTGCCTGCTGGGCCTTGCGTTGAGCGCCTGCGCCAACGCGACGATCATCCAAAGCCACGGCTATGCGCAATTCGGAACGCTCAAATACCCGGCACGCTTCAGCCACTTCGATTGGGTCAACGCCGATGCGCCCAAAGGTGGCACGTTGCGGACGATGGCCTTCGGTACGTTCGACACGCTCAACCCCTATACCTTCAAGGGCACCAGCCCGGTCCAGACCGCGAACTTCCTGCAGTACGGCATCAATGAGCTGAACGAGCCGTTGATGGTGGGCACCGGCCAGTACGCGCCTTCGGGAGACGAGCCGACTTCCAGCTATGGCCTCATCGCTCAGTCGGTGGAATACAACGAAAGCCGCAGCTGGGTGGTGTTCAATCTCAGGCCGCAGGCGCGGTTCAACGACGGCCACCCGATCACCAGCGCCGACGTGGCGTTCTCCTACCGTACCTTGCTGACCCAGGGCCATCCGATGTACCGCACCAACCTGCAGGAAGTGCTGCGGGTCGATGTGCTGAGCCCGACCCGCATCCGCTTCGTGTTCAAGCGCTCGGGCAATCCGCTGCTGATCCTGCGCCTGGGCGAACTGCCGATCCTGCCCAAGCATTACTGGCAGGGTCGGGACTTCCAGGCGACCACTTTCGAGGCGCCGGTGACCAGCGGCCCCTATCGCATCAAGCAGGTGGTACCGGGCAGAAGGCTGGTCCTGGAGCGAGATCGGAACTGGTGGGGCAAGGATCTGCCGGTGAATCGCGGCAAGTACAACTTCGATCGCATGGAGGTCGAGTTCTACCGGGACAGCGACGTGGCCTTCGAAGCGTTCAAGGCCGGCGAGTTCGACATCTACATCGAGCACCAGGCGAAGAACTGGACCAACGGCTATGACTTTCCCGCGGTGCGTCGTGGCGATGTGATCAAGGCGCAGATCCCCCACAAGATCCCGACGCAGACCCAGGGCCTGTTCTTCAATACTCGCCGCCCGGCCTACGGCGACCCCCGCGTGCGCCAAGCACTGGGGCTGTTGCTGGATTTCGAATGGACCAATCGCGCGCTGTTCAGCGGCGCGTATCGACGTACCGAAAGCTATTACCCCAACAGCGAATTCGCCGCCACCGGCCTGCCCAGCGGCAAGGAACGCCTGCTGCTGTCGGCGTACAAAAACGCACTGAGCCCGGCCCTCTTTCTGGAAGCGCCGAGCATGCCCGGTACCGACGGCAACGGCATTCCGCGCGCCACGTTGCGCCAGGCCCTGCAACTGCTCGGCGATGCAGGCTGGACGCTGCAGGGCGACCGCCTGCGCAATGCCGCAGGCCAGCCGTTGCGCCTGGAAATCCTGCTGGTCAATTCCAATCTGGAGCGCATTCTGGGGCCCTATGTCGCCAACCTGGCCAGTATCGGCGTGCAGGCCAACCTGCGCAGCGTCGATCGCGCGCAATACAAACAGCGCCTGGACCAGTTCGATTTCGACATGATCTCGCTGACCCTGCCGCAGACCCTGAGCCCGGGCCTGGAGCAATGGCAGTACTTTCACTCCAGCCAGGCCGCTGTGCGCGGCAGCAAGAACTATGCAGGCATTGCCAACCCGGTCGTCGATCGCCTGCTCGAGCAACTGCTCGGCGCCCAGAGCCGTGACGACCAGGTAGCCGCCGCCAGGGCACTGGACCGCGTGCTGCTGTCGCAGCACTACATGGTGGCCAACTGGTACCTGGACTACCACCGCCTGGCGTACCGCAGCCGGTTGGCGTTCGTCACCACACCGCCGTACACCCTGGGCCTGAGCGCCTGGTGGGTCAAGCCTACGGAGAAGAGTCAATGATGCCATTACCTGCCTTGGCCAGAGCCCTCGGCGCATGCGCGCTGAGCCTTGCGGCCAGCCTGGCACAGGCCGCGCCCCAACATGCCCTCACCCTGTACGACGAAGCACCGAAATACCCGGCCGGCTTCCAGCACTACGACTACGTCAACCCCGACGCGCCAAAGGGCGGCACCTTTCGCCAGAAAGGCGTGGGTAGCTTCGACAGCCTCAATCCCTTCATCAGCAAGGGCGTGCCTGCCGACGACATGGACCTCAACTACGATACCTTGGCGCGGCAAAGCCTGGACGAGCCGTTTACCGAGTATGGCCTGGTTGCCGGGCGCATCGAGAAAGCCCCGGACAACAGTTGGGTGCGCTTCTACCTGCGCCCCGAAGCGCGTTTCCACGATGGCCGGCCGATGCACGCCGAAGACGTCGTGTTCAGTTTCCAAACCCTGATCCAGAGCGGCTCGCCGCTGTATCGCAGCTACTACGCCGACGTCGCCGAAGTGGTCGCCGAAGACCCGCAACGGGTGCTGTTCAAGTTCAAGCACAGCAACAATCGCGAGCTGCCACTGATCCTCGGTCAACTACCGGTACTGCCCAAGCACTTCTGGGAAGGCCGCGATTTCACCAAGGGCAGCCTGGACATTCCGCTGGGCAGCGGGCCCTACAGGGTGGCAGAGGTCAAGGCCGGTCGCTCGATACGTTACGAGCGGGTCAAGGACTATTGGGCACGCGACCTGCCGATGAACCGCGGCATGTTCAACTTCGACGTGCTCGACATCCAGTACTACCGCGACAGCACCGTGGCCCTGGAAGCCATGAAGGCCGGACAGTTCGACTACTGGCTCGAAAGCAGCGCGAAGAACTGGGCCACCGCCTACGACATTCCTGCAGTCCGCGAAAAGCGCCTGATCCGCGAAGAAATACCCAACGGCAACCCGACCGGCATGCAGGGCTTCGTGTTCAACCTGCGCAAGCCGCTGTTCCAGGACGTGCGCGTGCGCGAAGCCCTGGCTCTGGTGTTCGATTTCGAGTGGACCAACAAACAGCTGTTCAACGGCGCCTACACGCGCACCGACAGCTTTTTCGAGAACTCCGACATGGCGGCCTCGGGCCTGCCAAGCCCCGCCGAACTGAAGATCCTCGAACCGCTGCGCGGGCAGATTCCCGAACGAGTCTTCGATACACCGTTCAACAACCCGGTCACCGACGCCAGCGGCATGCTGCGCGAGCAGCAGCGTCGCGCCTACAAACTGCTGCAGGAAGCGGGTTGGCGCATCGTCGACGACAAGATGGTCGATGCCCGGGGCACACCGGTGAAGATCGAGTTCCTGCTGACCCAGGCCGATTTCGACCGGGTGCTGCTGCCGTACAAGCGCAACCTCGCCGACCTGGGTATCGAACTGGTGATCCGCCGCGTCGACGTCTCCCAGTACATCACCCGCATTCGTTCGCGCGACTTCGACATGATGGTCGGCAGTTTTTCCCAGTCCACCTCGCCCGGCAACGAGCAGCGCGAGTTCTGGGCGAGCTCCAGCGCCGACAAGCCTGGCAGCCGCAACTACATCGGGCTCAGGGACCCGGCCATCGACAGCCTGGTGGAGAGCCTGATCAATGCCACCTCGCGCCAGGACCTGGTCGATCACGCCCGGGCCCTGGACCGAGTCCTGCTCTGGGGCCACTACGTGGTCCCCAACTGGCACATCAAGACCTGGCGCGTGGCGTACTGGAACCACATCGGCCACCCGGCCATCACGCCACGCTACGACGTGGGCCTGCAGACCTGGTGGAGCAAGCCCCACGCCACGCCGGCGGTAACCCCCACGCCTTCCGAGACGCCCTGACATGCTGGCCTATACCCTGCGCCGACTGCTGCTCATCATTCCTACCCTGCTGGGCATCCTGATCATCAACTTCGCCATCATCCAGGCCGCGCCCGGCGGGCCGGTGGAACAGATGATCGCCAAGCTCGAAGGCTTCGACGGCGCCACCAGCCGCATCGCCGGCGGTGGTGCCGAAGTGGCGGTCGCCGGTTCCAGCTACCGCGGCGCGCAGGGCCTGGACCCGGCGCTGGTGAAGGAAATCGAGAAGATGTACGGCTTCGACAAGCCAGCCCCCGAGCGCCTGTGGATCATGATCAAGAACTATGCGCAGCTGGATTTCGGTACCAGCTTCTTCCGCGATGCAAGGTCATCGACCTGATCGTGGAAAAGATGCCGGTGTCGATCTCGCTGGGCTTGTGGAGCACCCTGATCATGTACCTGGTGTCGATTCCCCTGGGCATCGCCAAGGCCACCCGCCACGGCAGCCATTTCGACGTCTGGACCAGCTCGGCGATCATCATCGGCTATGCCATTCCCGCCTTCCTGTTCGCCATCCTGCTGATCGTAGTGTTCGCCGGCGGCAGCTACCTGGACTGGTTCCCGCTGCGCGGCCTGACGTCCAACAATTTCGAGGAGCTGAGCTGGAGCGGCAAGGTGCTGGACTACTTCTGGCACCTGGTGCTGCCCGTCGGCGCCCTGGTGATCGGCCACTTCGCCACCATGACGCTGCTGACCAAGAACAGTTTCCTCGACGAAATCGGCAAGCAATACGTGGTCACCGCCAAGGCCAAGGGGCTGAGCAATCGCCGCGTGCTGTACGGCCACGTGTTCCGCAATGCCATGCTGCTGGTGATCGCCGGCTTCCCCTCGGCCTTCATCGGCATCTTTTTCACCGGGTCCCTGCTGGTCGAAGTGATCTTCTCCCTCGACGGCCTGGGGCTGATGAGCTTCGAGGCGGCGATCAACCGCGATTACCCGGTGGTGTTCGGCACCCTGTTCATCTTTACTTTGCTGGGGCTGGTGGTGAAATTGATCGGCGACCTTACCTACACCCTGGTCGATCCACGCATCGACTTCGGCCATCGGGAGCACTGAGATGAACCTGTCTCCCCTCAATCGGCGGCGCTTCGAACGGTTCAAGGCCAACAAGCGCGGCTGGTGGTCGCTGTGGCTGTTTCTGCTGCTGTTCGGCCTGAGCCTGGGCGCCGAACTGATCGCCAACGACAAGCCCCTGGCGGTGCGCTACGACGGCGAGTGGTATTTCCCTGCCTTCAAGCGCTACCCGGAAACGACGTTCGGCGGCGAATTTCCCCTCGAAGCCAACTACAAAAGCCCCTACCTGCGCGAACTGCTGGCGGCCAAGGACAGCTGGACGCTCTGGGCGCCGATCCCGTTCAGCTACCAGAGCATCAACTACGACCTCAGGGTGCCGGCACCGGCGCCGCCTTCCGCGCAGAACTGGCTGGGCACCGACGACCAGGGGCGCGACGTGCTGGCGCGGGTCATCTATGGCTTCCGCATCTCGGTCCTGTTCGCCCTGACGCTGACCATCGCCAGTTCGATCATCGGAGTCATCGCCGGTGCGCTGCAGGGCTTCTATGGCGGCTGGGTGGACCTGGCAGGCCAGCGTTTCCTGGAGATCTGGTCCGGCCTGCCGGTGCTGTACCTGCTGATCATCCTGGCCAGCTTCGTGCAACCCAATTTCTGGTGGCTGCTGGGCATCATGCTGCTGTTTTCCTGGATGAGCCTGGTGGACGTGGTGCGCGCCGAATTCCTGCGTGGCCGCAACCTGGAATACGTGCGCGCAGCCCGCGCGCTGGGCATGCAGAACGGCGCGATCATGTTCCGCCACATCCTGCCCAACGCCATGGTCTCGACCATGACCTTCATGCCGTTCATCCTGACGGGCGCGATCGGCACCCTGACCGCCCTGGATTTTCTCGGCTTCGGCCTGCCTGCCGGTTCGCCATCGCTGGGCGAACTGGTCGCCCAAGGCAAGTCCAACCTGCAGGCGCCCTGGCTGGGTATCAGTGCCTTTACCGTGCTGGCCCTGATGCTCAGCCTGCTGGTGTTCATCGGCGAATCAGCCCGTGACGCCTTCGACCCGAGGAAATGACATGAGCCAGGACAATCTGATCGAGGTCCGCGACCTGGCCGTCGAGTTCGTCGCCGGGGAAAGTCGGCAACGCGTGGTCGAACACATCAGCTTCGATATCCGCCGTGGCGAAACCCTCGCGCTGGTGGGTGAAAGCGGCTCGGGCAAGTCGGTGACTGCGCACTCCATCCTGCGCCTGCTGCCCTACCCGCTCGCCCAGCACCCCAGCGGCACCATCGTCTACAACGGCCGCGACCTGCTCACGCTCCCGGAAAAACAGCTCAGGCACATCCGTGGCAACCGCATCGCGATGATCTTCCAGGAGCCGATGAGCTCGCTCAATCCGCTGCACAACATCGGCAAGCAGATCGGTGAAGTGCTGGCCCTGCACAAAGGGCTCACCGGGGCCGCCGCTGCCCGACGCACCCTGGAGTTGCTCGAGCTGGTCGGCATCGGCGAGCCGCACAAGCGCCTCAAGGCCTTGCCGCACGAATTGTCCGGCGGCCAGCGTCAGCGGGTGATGATCGCCATGGCCCTGGCCAACGAGCCAGAACTGCTGATTGCCGACGAGCCCACCACCGCACTCGACGTGACCGTGCAGCTGAAGATTCTCGAACTGCTCAAGGACCTGCAGGCGCGGCTGGGCATGGCATTGCTGCTGATCAGCCACGACCTCAACCTGGTGAAGCGAATTGCACACCGGGTATGTGTCATGCAGCGCGGTCGCATCGTCGAACAGGCTACGTGCGAAGAATTGTTTCGAGCGCCCCAGCACCCGTACACCCAAGTTCTGCTAGGTGCCGAACCCAGTGGCGAGCCGGCGGCGACACGGGTTGGCGAACCGACTCTGTCGGTCGACGACCTGCGCGTCTGGTTTCCCGTCAAGAAGGGCTTCCTGGGTCGCACCGTGGATCATGTCAAGGCGGTTGACGGCATCCAGTTCACCCTGCCCCGTGGGCAGACCCTGGGTATCGTTGGCGAAAGCGGCTCTGGCAAGTCCACACTGGGCCTGGCGATCATGCGTTTGATCGCCAGCCGTGGCTCGATCCGCTTCCAGGGCACCGCGCTGGACGGCTTGGCCCAACAGCAGGTGCGACCGCTGCGCAAGCAGATGCAGGTGGTCTTCCAAGACCCGTTCGGCAGCCTCAGCCCACGCATGAGCGTAAGCCAGATCGTCGGCGAAGGCCTGCGAATACACAAGATCGGCAACGAAGCCGAGCAGGAACAGGCTATCATTGCCGCGCTCGAGGAGGTTGGGCTGGACCCGCAGACCCGCCATCGTTACCCTCACGAGTTCTCCGGCGGGCAACGGCAACGTATTGCCATTGCCCGGGCCTTGGTTTTGAAACCGGCGTTGATCCTGCTGGACGAGCCCACATCGGCGCTCGACCGCACCGTTCAACGCCAGGTAGTGGAGCTGTTGCGTTCACTGCAACTGAAATACAACCTGACCTATTTGTTTATCAGCCACGACCTGGCGGTAGTCAAAGCCTTGAGCCACCAACTGATGGTGATCCGGCACGGTCAGGTCGTCGAACAAGGGGCGGCGCGGGCTATCTTTGCCGCGCCGCAGCACCCTTATACACAGCAGCTGTTGGAAGCAGCCTTCTTGGCCCCA
>Ga0265798_10003902_pt1 | contig 20949 bp, 19 predicted proteins | sample P3T30metagenome_FD_192430 | JGI IMG/M metagenome (GOLD analysis project Ga0265798, IMG submission 192430) | Plant litter microbial communities from East Loma Ridge, Irvine, California - P3 T30 | ecosystem: Environmental > Terrestrial > Plant litter > Unclassified | place: USA: California... | reverse complement strand
GGCGCGGCACGTCGTCGGCGGGCAGCGTGCCCTCGGCCGACATCTGCCGCACGATCTGCTGGGAGCCGAGCCCGAAGCGGACCTCGGTGACGAGCGCCCAGGCCCCGATCACGGGCAGCACGACGAGGGCGACCCCGAGCACGACGCCCACGGGCTCGCCGGTGGAGACGAAGAGCCAGGCCCGCTGCGCGACGAGCGCGAGGTACAGGGCGAGGAGCGCCACCATGACGGCGGCGGCGACGCGGCCGCGCACGTCAGTCGAGGGGCAGGACGCGGTCGAGGCCCACGACGACGCCGCGGACCCCGCCGACGGCGCGGAGGGCCACGAGCACGCCCTGCTCGTAGGCGGACTGCGAGATCGTGTCGTGCCGCAGGGTGAGCGTCTCGCCCTCGCCGCCGAGGACGACCTCCTGCCGCGCCACGACGCCGCGCAGGCGCAGGCTGTGCACGGGGACGCTCGCGACCTGCTGCCCTCGGGCCCGCTGGTCGGCGTGCGGCGCGTCGACGGGCCCGAGGTCGCGACGGGCCTCGGCGACGAGCTCGGCGGTGCGCACCGCCGTGCCGGACGGCGAGTCGACCTTGCCCTCGTGGTGCGCCTCGACGATCTCGACGGAGTCGTAGAAGCGTGCGGCGACGGTCGCGAAGCGGGTCGCGAGCACGGAGCCGAGGGAGAAGTTGGGCACGACGAGCACGCCGGGCCCGGTGGCCGGGTCGGCCACCTCGCGGACGAGCGTGGTCAGGGTGGCCAGCCGGTCGGCGCTCCAGCCCGAGGTGCCGACGAGGACCGGGAGGCCGGCCCGCACGGCGTGCTCGACCACGCCAGGGCTCACGGCGGGGTGCGTGACGTCGACGACGACGTCGGCTCCGTGCATCTCGGCCAGGTCGCTCCGCGAGGACAACCCGGCGTGCAGCTCGAGGTCGGGGGCGGCCTCGACGAGGCCGACGATGTAGGAGCCGAGGGTGCCGGTCGCGCCGACGACCGCGATGCGGGTGGTCATCCCCCGACCCTACCCGGCGGCGTCAGATGGGCTGCTCGACGGGCAGGCCGGTGCGCAGCTCGACGGGCAGGTGGCCGAGGTCGTTGTGGGTGACGAGCTCCGGCGGCTTGGCCGAGCGCACCCGGATGATGGTGAGGCCCGCGTTGGCCTGGTTGATGCCCATCCAGCGCCACGCGGGCGCACCGAAGACCTCGCGCACGAACCAGCCGATGACGAAGTTGTGCGTGATGAGGAGGTCGTGGCGGTCCTCGCGCGACGGGGTCAGCCACTCCGAGACGGCGTCGGCCATCTGCGCCTGCCCGGCCTCGACCTCCTCGTCGGTCACGGCGCCGAAGAACGGACGGTAGGCCTGGGGCATGTCGGGCGTGGGGCCGCTCGGCACGCAGTCGAAGAGCAGCGTCGAGGGCTCGCTCGTCAGGGCGGGCAGGCGCTCGGTCATGATGCGCGCGGTCTCGGCGGCCCGCTCCAGCGGCGAGTGCCACGCCGCGTCGAAGGGCACGCCGCCGAGCCTCTCGGCCACGAGGCGCGCCTGGCGCTTGCCGCGCTCGGACAAGGGCCCGTCGGGCAGGCCGTGCTCGGCGTCCTGTTGCTCGCCGTGCCGGACGAGGTAGAGGTAGTGCGACACGGGGGCCTCCTGGTTCACCGGGCCCCCGCCGGCAGCGTCGCCGGGAGGGCAGCTTCGTCGACCTCGCCCACCACGACGGTGGAGAGGGGACCGCGCAGCAGCGCTGCGGCGAGGTCGCGGACGTCGTCGGGGGTCACGCGCTCGAGCCGCCGCAGGGACTCGTCGAGGTCGACGAACTCCCCCGTGGCGAGCTCGGCGCGCCCCAGCCTGTTCATGCGCGTGTCGCTGTCCTCGAGCACGAGCGCCGCGGCGCCGCCGAGCTGCCCGAGCGCCCGGCGGTGCTCGTCCGGCGTGATGCCGTCGGCCGCCAGGCCCGCCAGCTCGTCGAGCATGAGGCCCGCCACCTGCGGGGCGTTCCGCGGCGCGCAGCCGGCGTAGAGGCCGAAGAGCCCGGCGTCGGAGTAGCTCGGGCCGAAGCTGTGCACGGAGTAGGCGAGCCCCCGGCGCTCGCGCACCTGCTGGAAGAGCCTCGACGACATCCCGCCGCCGAGCACGGCGTTGAGCACGCCCAGCGCCGGCCGGCGGCCGTCGCCGATCGGCACGCCGGGCACGCCCAGGAGGACCGTGGCCTGCTCGAGCGGTCGGCGCACGACCGTCACGGGCGCGCCCTGGCGGAGCGGGGCGTCCCCTCGGGGACGACGGGCCGCCGGCGCGGACGTGCCAGCCCCCCAGCCCGCGGAGTCCAGCGCCGTGGCGACCCGCTCGACGACGACGTCGTGGTCGACGGCGCCGGCCACGGAGACCACCAGCCGGTCGGGGCCGTAGTGCCGACGGAAGTGCTCCACGACGTCGTCGCGTCGGGCGGCACGGATCGCCTCGGGCGAGCCCCCGATGGGGCGGCCCAGCGGGTGGTCACCGAAGACGGACTCGAACAGCCGCTCCCCCGCGACGTCGGCCGGGTCGTCGTCGGCCATGGCGAGCTCCTCGAGGATGACCCCGCGCTCGGTCTCGAACTCGGCCGGGTCGAGGACGCTCGAGGTCACCATGTCGGCGAGCACGTCGACGGCCGTGGGCAGGTCGACGTCGCGCACCTTGGCGTAGTAGCAGGTGTGCTCCTTCGCCGTGGCCGCGTTGTGCTCGCCGCCGACGGACTCGAAGGCCACCGCGACGTCGAGGGCCGATCGGGCGGGCGTGCCCTTGAAGAGCAGGTGCTCGAGGAAGTGCGTGGAGCCCCGGTCGGAGCCCGACTCGTCGCGCGAGCCGACGGCCACCCAGAAGCCCACCGTGGCGCTGCGTGCCCCGGGGACGGACTCGGTGAGCACGCGCGTGCCGGAGGGCAGGACCGTACGCCGGACCAGCGCGTCGCCGGTCGCGAGGAACGACAGGTCGACCGCGTCGAGGGGAAAGGGGACCGCGCCGTTCATCGGGTCGAGCCTACGGGACGACGCCCCGCGAGGACCGTGGCACTCGCAATGGGGTACAGGATGGGGACCCACAGACGACTTTGTTTGTCCTCTTTTCTGCTATCGTCAGACCGTCGCCGCCGCTCCGTCCCTGTCGGAGCGCCACGGCGCACGGTCGCCTCCCCCGCGACCCGGCGACGGTCCCCCGGCCGTCGCCTCCGCCGACCAGCCCGAGGAGCACGCCATGACGGTCGAGTCCCCCACCATCGTCCCGCCCGCCCCCGCCCCGGCCGTCGGCGCCGGCCCTCGGTCCGGGGGCGCCAAGCAGCGCGTCCTCGACACCGCGGACCGCCTCTTCTCCGACGAGGGCATCCGCGTGGTGGGCGTCGACCGCCTCATCGCCGAGTCCTCGGTGACCAAGGCGACGTTCTACAAGCACTTCGGCGCCAAGGACACGCTCGTCCTCCACTACCTCACCCGTCGCCACGAGGCCGACGTCGCCGAGCACGACGAGGTCGCGGCGTCGACCGACGACGGGGCCGCCGCGCTCCGCGAGCTCGTCGAGCGCCTCGCGACGCGCCTGCAGCGCGCGGGCTTCCGGGGCTCGCCGTACGCCAACGCCGCGGCCGAGTTCAGCGACCCCACGCACGCCGTGCGCACCCTCGTCGCCGAGCACCGCGAGTGGCTCACCGGCGCCTACGCCGAGCTCTTCCAGCGGGCCGGCCACCCCATGCCCGGCGACGCGGCCGACGACCTGCAGCTCGCAGTCGACGGCGCCCAGCTCGGGGCCTACTCGGGTGACGCCATCGCGGCCGTCGCGAGCCTCCGGCGCTGCCTCGAGCACCTGCTCGCCGCCTGACGCGACGGGAGCACGACCGAGGGCCCGCCCGACCACCTGGTCGGGCGGGCCCTCGGTCGTCGGACGGAGCGCCACGGCCCGTCCCGCCGGGTCAGGAGCTGGCGCGGTCGAGGTCGAGGACCTGCGTGCGCGTGAGCTGCACGCGGGCCGCCTGGGCGAGCTGGACGACCTGCTCCGCGGTCGTGGCGCTCGCGACCGGGGCGACGACGTTCGGCTTGGCGAGCAGCCAGGCGAGCGCGACGGCCGCGGTCGACACCTCGTGGACGGAGGCGACGCGGTCGAGCTCGTGCAGCACCCGCAGGCCCCGCTTGGTGAGGTTGCGCACGACGGCCGCCCGACGGGGAGTGCCCGAGGCGTCGGACCGCGACCGGTACTTGCCGGTGAGGAAGCCACCGGCCAGGGCGAAGCGGGGCATGACGGCCAACCGCTGCTGCGCCGCCACGTGGGCCAGTCCCTGCTCGTACTCCGTGCGGCGCAGGAGGTTGTACTCGTTCTGGAGCGCGACCATCGGCGCGACGCCGAGCATGCCCGCGGCGATCCGGGCCTCGTAGAGGCGGTTGCCGGAATGGTGCGAGCCGCCGAACCAGCGCACCTTCCCGGCGCGGATGAGGTGGTCGACCGCGAGCAGGGTGCGCTCGAAGGCGACCTCGGTGTCGTCGACGTGCAGGTAGAGCAGGTCGATGCGGTCGGTGCCCAGCCGCTCGAGGGACGCCTCGACGCTGCGCTCGACGGCCCGGGGCGTGAGCCCGGGGTGGTCGGCGCCCTTGCCCACCTTGGTCGTGACGACCATGTCGTCGCGGGCACCCCGGGCGCGCATCCAGGCCCCGATCATGATCTCGCTGCGGCCGCCCGCGTAGGAGTCCGCGGTGTCGACGAAGTTGCCGCCCAGGTCGTGGTACGCGTCGAGCACCGACGTGGTGGCGGCCTGGTCGGCGGTCCAGCCGAACACGTTGCCGCCGAGCGCGAGGGGGAACACGCGCAGGTCGGAGACGCCGAGCCGGCGGCGCGGCTGGATGACGCCGAGGTCGACGGGCACGGTCGGCAGGCCGGCCGAGGCCGTCTGCCGAGCGTCGGCCGGAGTCGGCGCGGGAGCCGCCCGATCACGGCGGCGACGCGGCTCGGGCAGCTCGACCCCCGGCACGACGGGCAGGACGCCCGTGCCGCGTGCGCGGGCGGCTCGGTCGGTCACGCTGCCTCCTCTGGGTGCCTGGCGGCACCCGGCCCCTGTGCGACGCGGAGCGGCCCGTCCACGTCTCGCCCCCGAGCGTACGGGCTGCGGGCGTCGCGAGCACGGCGACTCACCCGATCGTGGCCGGGACGACTCCCCGAGTCCGGGGGACGCGGCCGTGGAGCCGGCCCCGGACGCACGGGAGGCCCGCCCCGACGGATCGGGACGGGCCTCCTGCGGGTCGGGTCGGGTCAGCCCTCGACGGGCGCCTCGACCTCGGGCGAGGCGGCGTCGTCGGCCTCGTCCGCGACGACCGGGGCGAGCGACAGCTTGCCGCGGTCGTCGATCTTCGTGATCTCGACGAGGACCTTCTGGCCGACGCCGAGGACGTCCTCGACGTTCTCGACGCGCTTGCCACCGGCGAGCTTGCGCACCTCGCTGATGTGCAGGAGGCCGTCCTTGCCGGGCAGCAGGGAGACGAACGCACCGAAGGTGGCGATCTTCACGACGGTGCCCAGGAACTGCTCGCCGACCTCGGGGTTGGTCGGGTTGGCGATGGCGTTGACCTGCGCGCGCGCGGCCTCGGCCGACGGCCCGTCGACGGCTCCGATGTAGACGGTGCCGTCCTCCTCGATGGAGATGTCGGCGCCGGTCTCGTCCTGGATGCCGTTGATGGTCTTGCCCTTGGGGCCGATCAGCTCGCCGATCTTGTCCTGCGGGATCTGCACCGAGATCACGCGGGGCGCGGTCGGGGCCATCTCGTCGGGGCCGTCGATGGCGCTGGTGAGCACCGCGAGGATGGCCGTGCGGGCCTCCTTGGCCTGCTTGAGCGCCGCGTCGAGGACCGCCGTGGGCAGCCCGTCGAGCTTGGTGTCGAGCTGGATGGCGGTGACGAACTCGCTCGTGCCGGCGACCTTGAAGTCCATGTCGCCGAGGGCGTCCTCCGCACCGAGGATGTCGGTGAGGGCCGCGTAGCGGGTCTGGCCGTCGACCTCGTCGGAGACGAGGCCCATGGCGATGCCCGCGACGGGCGCGCGCAGCGGCACGCCGGCGTTGAGCAGCGACAGCGTCGAGGCGCAGACCGAGCCCATCGAGGTCGAGCCGTTGGAGCCCAGCGCCTCGGACACCTGGCGGATGGCGTAGGGGAACTCCTCGCGGCTCGGCAGCACCGGCACGAGGGCGCGCTCGGCGAGGAAGCCGTGCCCGATCTCGCGACGCTTGGGCGAGCCCACGCGGCCGGTCTCACCGGTCGAGTAGGGCGGGAAGTTGTAGTGGTGCAGGTAGCGCTTCTTCGTGACCGGGCTCAGCGAGTCGATCTGCTGCTCCATCTTGAGCATGTTCAGCGTGGTGACGCCCATGATCTGGGTCTCGCCGCGCTGGAAGATGGCGGAGCCGTGGACGCGCGGGATGACCTGCACCTCGGCGTCGAGCGGGCGGATGTCGGCGAGGCCGCGGCCGTCCATGCGGACCTGCTCGGTGAGGATGCGGTCGCGGACGACCTTCTTCGTCGCCGACTTGTACGCGGCGCCGACCTGGCCGAGCGCCGAGTCGGGCAGCTCGCCCGCCTCGACCTTGGCGGCGATCGCGTCCTTGACGCGGGCCTTGAGGGCGTCGTCGGCGTCCTGGCGCTCGATCTTGCCGGCGATCGTGTAGACCTCGGCGAGCTCGGTGCCGGCGGCCTCCGTGACGGCCGAGAGGACCTCGTCCGTGTAGGGCAGGAAGACCGGGTAGTCGGCGATCTCCTTGGCGGCCTGGGCCGCCATCTGCGCCTGCGCGTCGACGAGCTGCTTGAGGAACGGCTTGGCCGCCTCGAGGCCCTGGGCGACGACGGCCTCGTCGGGCTTCGTCGCACCGCCCTGGATGAGGCCCCACGCGTGCTCGGTGGCCTCGGCCTCGACCATCATGATGGCCACGTCGTCGTTGCCCTGCGCGTCGGTGACGACGCGGCCGGCGACCGTGAGGTCGAAGACGGCCTCGGCGAGCTGGCTCGCCTTGGGGAACGCGACCCACTGGTCGCCGATGAGCGCGAGGCGCACGCCGGCGATCGGGCCGGAGAACGGCAGGCCCGAGATCTGGGTCGAGGCGCTGGCCGCGTTGATGGCGAGGGCGTCGTAGAACTCGTCGGGCGCGATGCTGAGCACCGTGATGACGACCTGCACCTCGTTGCGGAGGCCCTCGACGAACGAGGGGCGCAGCGGCCGGTCGATGAGGCGGCAGACGAGGATCGCCTCGGTCGAGGGACGGCCCTCGCGGCGGAAGAACGAGCCGGGGATCTTGCCCGCGGCGTACGAGCGCTCCTCGACGTCGATGGTCAGGGGGAAGAAGTCGAAGTTGTCCTTCGGCTTCTTGCTGGCGCTGGTCGCGCTCAGCAGCATGGTGTCGTCGTCGAGGTAGGCAGCGACGGCTCCCTGGGCCTGCTGCGCGAGACGACCCGTCTCGAAGCGGACGGTGCGCTTGCCGAACTTGCCGTTGTCGAGGACGGCTTCGCCGAACTTGATCTCTGGACCCTCCATGGGGGGTTGCTCCTCTTTGTTTTCCATCGAGGCCCCGTGTGGGCCTCGATGTCGTGCGGGAGCAGGGCGGTCGCGGCAGGCTGCGGCCCCGGGTCCCCGGGGCGCGCTCGCTCGTCGACGGCACAGGAGGCGGTCGCACGTCTGGCCAACAGTAGAAACGGTCGGACCCCCAGGGGTTCCGCCTGTCACCACCGGTGACCAGCAGCCGTGTCGGCCTGCTCCGGGCCCGATGCTACCACCGGCCCTCGTGCGGACCGGGGAGGCGGCGCTAGGGTCGTCGGCATGCCCGTCGCCCCCGAGCCCCGCCCGCGCCGCACGACGCGCCGCCGCCGGTGGGCCCGGACGGCGCTGGCCGGCCTCGTCCTCGCGACCTGCGCCTCCGGCCCGCTCGTCGCCCCCGCGGCGCCGGCGTCGGCCGTCGACCACCCGTCGTGGGACGACGTCCGCGCCGCGCAGGGCGACGCCGCCGCGACGCAGCGCCAGGTCGACGCGGTCGAGGGCGCGCTCGACGAGCTCGAGGCCTCGGCCGCCGAGCGGGGCCGCGAGGCCGTCACCGCGGGCGCCGCGGCCGCGGAGGCGCAGGCGGGCCTCGACGCCGCCACCCGCGAGCGCGACCGCCTCGACGCGGAGGCGGACCGGGCGGCCGAGCACGCGGCCGCGTCCCGGCGCACGGCCGGGCAGCTCTCGGGCGAGCTCTTCCGCACGGGCGGCACGCGGTCGCTGGGGACCGGCCTCGTCGGCTCCGCCGACGCCGGGGACACGCTCTACCGACTCGGCGCGCTCACGCAGCTCGGCGACCGGTGGCAGGGCGTCCTCGCCGACGCCGAGGCGGCCACCGGCACGGCCACCTCGCTCCGCGACCAGGCGGGCCGCGCCGCCACCGCCCTCGAGGACGCGGCCGAGGAGGCCGAGCGCACGTCGACCGAGGCGTCCGAGGCGCAGCGCGCGGCCGACGCGGACGTGGCGACGGCGCAGGCCGACGGCGCGGAGCTCTACGAGCAGCTCGCGACCCTGAAGCGGACGAGCGCCGACGTCGAGCAGCAGTACCGCCGGGGCGTGGCCGCGGACCGGGCCTACGCCGAGCAGCAGGCCGCAGGGGCGGCGAGGGCCGCGGCCCCGGCCGCAGGAGGCGCGCCCGGCTCGTCCGGTGGCTCCCGGCCCGCCCCGCCGGTCGCCGGCGGCGGCACCGTGGTGGCGCCGCCGGTGGCCGCCCCTCCCGTCGCGGCCCCGCCCGTGGCCGCTCCCCCGGTGACCGCTCCCGCCCCGGCGCCCGTCGCGCCTCCTGCCCCCGTGGTGGAGGACCCCACGGGCGCGAAGGCCTACGCGCAGGGCGTGCTCGCGGCACGCGGCCAGGGAGCCGACCAGTACTCGTGCCTCGTGCAGCTGTGGAACCGCGAGTCGGGCTGGCGCACGGGCGCGACGAACCCCTCCAGCGGCGCCTACGGGATCCCCCAGGCGCTGCCCGGCTCGAAGATGGCCTCGTCGGGCCTCGACTGGCGGACGAACCCCCGCACCCAGGTCGACTGGGGGGTCGGGTACATCAGCAGCGTCTACCGCACCCCGTGCGCGGCGTGGGACCACTCGAACCGCAAGGGCTGGTACTAGGCCCCCTGCGCGGGGACGAGGAACGGCCCGCCCCTCCGCGAGGAGGGACGGGCCGTGGGGTCGGGACGAGCCCGACGAGGTGCTGGACCGGGAAGGGTCAGCGGCGCAGGCCGAGGCGCTCGATGAGCGCACGGTAGCGGTTGATGTCGACGTTGCTCAGGTAGCCGAGCAGGCGGCGACGCTGACCGACCAGGAGGAGCAGGCCACGACGCGAGTGGTGGTCGTGCTTGTGCTCCTTCAGGTGCTCGGTGAGGTCCTTGATGCGCTGCGACATCACGGCGATCTGGACCTCGGGGGATCCGGTGTCGCCGGGGTGGGTCGCGTACTCGTCGATGATCGCCTTCTTGACCTCGGGTGCGAGTGCCATGGGGATCCCCTCTCTCGTTCGTTGCGCGGTGCTCGACGCAGGATGCGTGAGCTCTCTTGATCCGCGGCCGTCATGACGGCAACCTGTGGAGCTTACCAGACGGGGGCCTGCTGACGGGACCCGGCGCGGGGGCGCGACCGGCGGCTCCTGGGCAGGACCATGCCGACGAAGGCGGCCCCGATCGCGGCGCCCAGCGTGTTCATGACGAGGTCCTGCGGGTCCGAGAAGCGGGTCGCCGAGAGGTAGGTCGCCTGGGCCCACTCGATGCCGCAGGTGGCCGCGAAGCCGACCACGATGCCGACCCACCACCACCGCCTCGGCAGCAGCAGCGCCGGGAACATGCCCATCGGCACGAACATGGCGACGTTGGCGGCGGCCTCGACGCGGGCGAAGGTGATCCAGTCGGTCTCGTCGTGCCGCGAGAAGAAGCCGAGCGCGCGGTACAGCAGGTCGGACGCGCCGGGCCCGTACACGGAGGGGCGCAGCGTCATCCAGGCCACGAAGGCGAGGTAGACGAGGCTGAGGACCAGGAGGACGGCGCGGCGCATCCCACCATGGTGGGGCAGGCGACCTGGGCGGCGCCCCTCCCGCGCTCACATCTCGTCCGCGAGGACGACCGGGATCGCCCGGACGTCGCACCGGTCGTGGTGGGGGCGCCGAGGCGTGCCGGGCCGGCTGCCCTCGTCGCGCCCTACCCTGTCGGGGTGCAACAGCTCAGCGACCTCTGGTCCCGCGTCGTCCTCCGCGCGGAGCCCCTGCCCGCCGGCTGGCTCCTGGGGGCCGTCGCCGTGGGCGTGCTCCTCGTCCTCCTGCCCACCACCTGGCGCCTGGTGCGGCACGCCGTCACGGTGCTGCACGAGGGCGGCCACGGGCTGGCCGCCGTGCTCTCGGGCAGGAGCCTCTCCGGCATCCGGCTGCACTCCGACACCTCGGGCCTCACGGTCTCGCGCGGACCGGCCCGCGGCCCCGGCATGGTCGTCACGCTGCTCGCGGGCTACATCGCCCCCGCCCTGGCCGCGCTCGGGGCGGCCTGGCTGCTCGGCGCCGGCTACGCGGCGGGGCTGCTCTGGCTGCTGCTCGTGCTCCTGGCGCTCGTGCTCGTGCAGATCCGCAACTGGTTCGGGCTCTGGGTCGTGCTCGTGGGCGTCGCCCTCGTCGCGGGCGTGACCTTCGGCGCTCCCCCGCTGTGGCAGCACGCCTTCGGGGTGGTCGTGACCACCGTGCTCGGCGTGGGAGCGCTGCGCGCCAGCGTCGAGCTGCAGGCGAGCCGACGCCGGTCGCGGTCGTCGGCCTCCGACGCCGACCAGCTCGCCCGCCTCACGCACGTGCCGGGGATCGTCTGGGTGGGCGTGTTCGTCACCGTCGCGGCCGCCTGCGTCGTGGGCGGTGCCGTGCTGCTCGTGCCCGGCGTCGGCGACGCCGTCGGTCGCGTCGGCGGCCTCGGTAGCTAGGCCGGCCGGGCCCGGCAGGGCTCCCAGGAGCCCCCGGCCCGGTCCGCCCCGGGCGCGCGGCGCGTCAGGCGGGCGCGCTGGTCAGCGCGTGGACGGGCACCGTCGACGCGAGGCGGTCGCGGCCGCCCAGGCCGTCGAGCTCGAGCAGCACGGCGATGCCGACGACCTCGTACCCGGCGCGCTGCAGGAGAGTCACCGTTGCGAGGGCCGTGCCGCCGGTGGCGAGCACGTCGTCGACGACGAGCACGCGCGCGCCCTGCGGCAGCTGCCCGGGGCGCACCTCGAGGGTCGCCTCGCCGTACTCGAGCGCGTAGCTCTCGCTGAGCACCTCGCCGGGCAGCTTGCCGGCCTTGCGGACGGTGACGACGCCGACGCCCTGCTCGATCGCGATGCCGCCCGCGAGCGCGAAGCCACGCGCCTCGATGCCCGCGACGGCTGTGAAGGAGCCGTCGAAGGGCTCGGACAGCGCTGCCGTGACGCTGGCGAAGGCGTCGGCGTCCGAGAAGACGGGCGTCACGTCGCGGAAGAGGATCCCCGGCTTCGGGAAGTCGGGCACGAGCGCGGTGAGGCGGTCGACGAGGGAGGCGGCGTCGGAGGTGGTCATCCGGTCCACGGTACCGGGGCGAGGGGCGCGCCGGGACCGCGCGGGTCTCCTGCGCTGCCGACGCCGGACCGACCGGTCGCTCCGTCGGTGGTCGGTGGCAGGGTCGGGACATGACCCGCCACGTCGTCCCCCCGTACCTGCTCGCCCGCCTCGCCGAGTCCGGCGACCGCTTCGACCGGGCCGCCCGCGCCGCGCGCGCCGGCCTGGCCGGGTGGGAGCAGCTCGCCGCCCACCGCGACGACGCTCCCCCCGCGGCCCGCCCCCCGCGCACCGGGGGCCTCGACCGCACCGTCTCGGACGCCGAGGGGCGCGAGGAGCTGCCGGGCCGCACCGTCCGCACCGAGGGCGACCCGCCCACCGACGACGTGGCGGCCACCGAGGCGTACGACGGCCTCGGCGCCACCCATGCCCTCTTCGCGGAGGCCTACGGGCGGTCGTCGATCGACGGCGAGGGCCTGCCCCTCGAGGCGACGGTGCACTACGGCGACGACTACGACAACGCCTTCTGGGACGGCGAGCGGATGGTCTTCGGCGACGGCGACGGCGAGGTGTTCCGCCGGTTCACCGCGTCGCTGAGCGTGATCGGCCACGAGCTGGCCCACGGGGTCACGCAGTACACGACGAACCTCGCCTACCGCGGGCAGTCGGGCGCGCTCAACGAGTCCGTGAGCGACGTCTTCGGGGCCCTGGTCGAGCAGCACGCGGCGGGGCAGACCGTCGACCAGGCCTCCTGGCTGATCGGTGAGGGGCTCTTCACCGACGCGGTGCAGGGCCGGGCGCTGCGCTCGATGAGCGCGCCGGGGACCGCCTACGACGACGACGTGCTCGGCACGGACCCGCAGCCCGGGCACCTCGACGACCTCGTCGTCACCGAGGAGGACGCCGGCGGGGTGCACATCAACTCCGGCATCCCCAACCGCGCCTTCCACCTCGTGGCCGTCGCGCTCGGCGGGCACGCGTGGGAGCGCGCCGGGCAGGTCTGGTACGACGCGATCACGGCGGGGACCCTGCCGGCCACCGCCGACTTCGCCCGGTTCGCCGCGGCCACCCTCGAGGCGGCCGTGGCCCGGTACGGGGCGGACTCGGACGAGGCCCGGGCGGTCGAGGCCGGCTGGGCCGGCGTGGGCCTGCCGCTCGCCGGCGCCTGACGACCGCGGCGCCTGACGACCGCGGGGCCCGACGACCGCGGGGGTCCGACGACCGGAGGGGCGGCAGGAGGCGCGGGTAGCATCGCGGCATGATCGTCACCGTCGCGCGCACCGGCGGCGTCGCCGGGCTCACCCGCTCGTGGCGGGTCGACGTGGACGCCGAGCCCGACACCGAGTCGTGGCTGGTGCTGCTCGCCTCGCTCCCCTGGTCGGAGGCGCCGCACGAGCCCGCTGCCCGGCCGGACCGCTTCCTCTGGGTCGTCACCGTCGAGGCCCGACCGGTGCGGGAGGCGGCGCTGGGCGAGCAGCAGGTGACCGGCCCGTGGCGCGAGCTCGTCGACCGCGTGCGGTCCGCGGGCACGGCGGAGCGCGCCTCCGGCCGGGGCGACCGCCCGGGGCGCGACGCCGGCTGAGGCACCCCGGGACCCTCACGGCCGAGCGGGGCACACTGGGGCGATGCGGACGACGGACGAGGGGCCCACGGTGCGCCGCGCCGACCACGACGACCTGCGGGCGGCCGCCGAGCTGCGCTGGCGGTGGATCGTCGAGGACCGGGGCGGCACGCCCCTCGGCAGCAGGGCGGACTTCGTCGCCTCGTTCGCGGCCTGGGGCGTCGAGCACGAGGGCACGCACACCTGCTCCGTCGCGGTCCTGCCCGCCCACGACGGCACGGGCGAGCGGGTCGTCGGGCTCGCCTGGCTCGCCGTGCAGGAGCGCGTCCCCACGCCGGCCCTGCCCCGACGGGCCACCGGCGACGTGCAGTCCGTCTACGTCGCCCCCGAGCACCGCGGGGCCGGCGTCGCCGCTCGCCTCGTCGACGCCCTCCTCACCGAGGCCTGGCAGCGCGGGCTCGAGCGGGTCACCGTGCACTCCGACCCCGGCGCCGTGCGCGTGTACGAGCGCGCCGGCTTCGCCGCCACCCCCAGCCTGCTCGAGATCGACCGACCGGCGCCCGCCGCCGACGAGGAGCACCGCCCGTGAGCGACCCCGCCCGCACCGCCGACCATCCCGAGGCGCCACCCGTGGCGCACCGCCACGCCGTGCTGCCGATCCTGCTGTCGCTGGGGGTGGTGGCGCTGGCCGCCGTCGTCGTCGTCGCGTTCGCCGTGGCCGGGCCGGAGGCCGCGGACGGCCACCGCGCGGACGTCGCGACGGAGCAGGGCGCCGCCACGGCTCCCCCGTGGCCGGCGCCGGAGGGTCGCCCGACGCTCGAGGACCGCGCGGCCGGCGCCGGGCTCGAGGACGTCTGGGGCCGGGACCTCGCGATGCACGACCACACGCACGTCACCGTCACGGTCGACGGCGAGCCCGTGACGGTGCCCGGGAACGTGGGCCACGACGAGGACACGCGGTTCGCCGCGGAGATCCACACGCACGACACCTCGGGCATCGTCCACGTCGAGTCGCCCACCGACGAGACCTTCACCCTCGGCCAGTTCTTCAGCGAGTGGGGCGTCGCCCTCGACGAGGACCACGTCGGCTCCCTGGGCGGCACCGCCGAGCAGGAGCTCACGGTGTGGGTCGGCGGCAAGGTGCACCACGGCGACCCGGCCGACATCGTGCTCGAGGACCTCGTCGACGTCGACCTCGTGCTCGCGCCGGAGGGCTCCCTCGCGACGCCGCCCGCACCGTTCGAGTGGCCCGCGAACTACCGCTGAGCGGAGCCTCCGCTCGGGCCGGGGCCCCGGGCGTCGGTGTTCGGGCGTCGGCGGCCGGGCCGGACGGCGGTCAGCCGACGACGGTGAGCCGCTGGGTGGGACGCGTCTCGGCGACGTAGAGCGAGGCCGCCCCGCGTCGCGTGCCCGTGCGGATGCGCTGCGGGGCGACGACGACGACGGCGTCGAACTCGAGCCCCTTCGACGTCGCCGGGCTGAGCACCGCGATCGGCGCCGTCAACGAGGCCGACCCGGCGGCCACGAGGCCCTCGAACCGTTCCGTGAGCGCCGCGAGCAGGGGGGCCACGAGCGGCTCGGGGGCGATGACGGCCAGCGTGCCCGTCGTGTCGATCGCCCGGTCGTCGGCCACCGCGTCGACCGTCGCCGACACGAGCGCGGCGTCGTCGTCGGCGACGGCGACCTCGCGCACGGGCCACTCGCTCGACCGGACCGAGCGGCTCGGCGTGACGCGCAGGCCGGCGGCCCGGGCCTCGGCCTCGGCGTGCTCGACGATCTGCGTCGGCGTGCGGTAGTTGACGGTGAGCTCCTCGAGCCGCCAGGGGCGGTCCTCGGCGGCGGAGGGCGCGCCTCCTGCCCTGGACGCCGCGGCCGGGCGGCCGGGCCGGCGACGCGGTCGGCGGCGGTCGGCGAAGAGCGCCCGGAGGGCGTCGTCCCAGGACGACGCCGAGGCCGGCGACGAGGCCTGGGCGATGTCGCCCACGACGGTGAACGAGCGCAGCGGGCAGCGCCGCGCGAGGACGCGCCACTGCATCGGCGACAGCTCTTGCGCCTCGTCGACGACGACGTGGCCGTAGGCCCAGGTGCGGTCGTCGGCGGCGCGCTCGGCGGTCGTCATGCCGGCGGCGCGCTCGGCGAAGCCGCCGGCGATCTGCTCGGCCGAGACCATGCCCTCGACGCCCATGTTCTCGATCGCCCGTTCGGCGTTCTCGACGTCGCGGGCGGCCTGCGCCTCGCGCGCCAGGCGCTCCGGGTCGACCCCGGCCTGGAACTCGCCGAGCAGCTCGGCGGCCTCGTCGAGCAGGGGCACGTCGCTGACGGTGACGGCCGACCCCCGAGGGCGGCGCAGCAGCGCGCGCTGCTCCGGGGTCCAGTCGGGGGTGATGCCGGCCAGCCAGTTCGGCCGGGCGTAGAGGTCGTCGAGCAGCTTCTCGGCGCTGAGCGGCATCCACGCCGTGTTGAGGAGGACGCGCACGTCGTACGACTGCCGGATGTCCTCCCGCAGCACCTGCTCGTCGTTCTCGTCGACCGTCGTGCCGCGCTCCCGCAGCTGCGCCACGAGCAGCTTCGCCAGCGCGGACAGGGCGGCCTTGTTGAAGGTCACGCGGCCCTCGTTGTGCGGCTTGCCCCTCTCCTGCGCGCGGCGCAGGGCGTCGACGACGAGCGAGGCGGGGACGACGAGCCGTTCGCCGTCGACGTCGACGGTGGTGGGCCCGGTCGGCTCGATCTGGCGCGAGCGCACGGCCCGGCGCAGCAGCGCGGCCATCTCGGCGCGGCCCTTGAGCGCGGCGACCTCGGGCGCGTCGTCGACCTGGGCGTCGACGCCCGGGTAGAGGCCGCCGACGCTCGACAGGACCACGCCGCTCTCGCCCAGCGAGGGCAGCACCTGCTCGATGTAGCGGAGGAACGACCGCGACGGGCCGACGACGAGCACGCCGGAGCCGCGCAGCCGCTCCCGGTGCGAGTACAGCAGGTAGGCGGCCCGGTGCAGGGCGACCGCCGTCTTGCCGGTGCCCGGCCCGCCCTGGACGACGAGCACGCCGTCGAGGCCGGACCGGATGATGCGGTCCTGCTCGCCCTGGATCGTCGCGACGATGTCGGTCATGCGCCCGGTGCGCTGGGCGGTGAGGGCGGCCATGAGCGCACCCTCCCCCTGCAGCTGGACCTCGTCGCCGTCGAGCAGGTCGGGGTCGAACACCTCGTCCTCGAGGCGGACGACGTCGCGCCCCTGCAGGGTGAGGTGCCGTCGGGCCCGGACGCCCATCGGGGTCGCCGCGGTCGCCTGGTAGAAGGCGCTCGCCCCGGGAACGCGCCAGTCGAGCAGCACGGGGTGGTGCTGCTCGTCGCGCAGGCCCACGCGGCCGATGTAGCGGTGGCGGGACGAGCCGGCGCCGTCGGTCTCGTCGGGCTGCTCGAGCTCGAGGCGGCCGAAGGCGAGGCGCTCGTCGACGGCGCCGAGCTGCACGATGGTGTCCTCGTAGAGGCGCGCGAACGCGTCGCGCTCGGAACGGCTCTGGTGGTTGCCGCCCACGGACTCGCCGCGCACGCGCTCGAGGCGCACGCGGGCGTCGGCCTTGAGCTCGTCGAGGCGTCGGTAGAGCGACGCGACGTAGGCGCGTTCGCGCTCCATCTCGGACTGCACGGTGGTCACAGCTGCACGCCCCCTCGGGAAAAGTCGGCACGCCAGTCTAGCCGGTCGCCCCTGCACGCGACGACGCGCACCCCGCCGCGAGGACAGGGTGCGCGTCGGTCCGACCGCGAGGGCCGGAGGGGTCAGAACTCCTCGTGCGTCTCGGGGTCGCCGTCCCAGAGTCGGCCGCGCTCGAGGCCGCTGATCGCGGCCACCTCGTCGGGCGTCAGCTCGAAGCCGAAGACGTCGAGGTTCTCGCGCTGCCGACCCGCGTCGGCCGACTTCGGCACGGGGACCGCGCCGAGCTCGACGTGCCAGCGCAGGACGACCTGCGTGGGGGTCCTCCCGTGCGCCCGGGCGATGTCGACGACGACCTGCTCGGTGAGCAGCTCGCTCTGCTTGGCCAGCGGGCTCCAGCTCTCGGTGACCACGCCCATCCGCTCGTGCACGGCACGGAGCGCCGCCTGCGGGAAGTACGGGTGCAGCTCGACCTGGTTCACCGCGGGCACGACGCCCGTGGCGTCGGCCACGCGCTGCAGGTGCTCCTCGGTGAAGTTCGAGACGCCGATCGAGCCGACGAGGCCGTCCTCCTGCAGCTTCACGAACGCGCGCCAGGAGTCGACGAACTTGTCGACGCGGGGCAGCGGCCAATGGATGAGGTACAGGTCGATCCGGTCGAGGCCCAGGTTGCGCCGGGACTCCTCGAAGCTCGCCAGGGTCTCGTCGTAGCCGTGGTGCCGGCCGGGCAGCTTCGACGTGACGACGAGCTCGTCGCGGGGGACGTCGACGCGGCGGACCGCCTCGCCGACGGCGCCCTCGTTGCCGTAGTTGAGCGCGGTGTCGAGCAGGCGGTAGCCGCTCTCGATCGCGGTCGCCACCTGCGCGGCGCCCTCGTCGCCGTCCATCGAGTAGGTGCCGAGGCCGAGCGCCGGGATCGTGCGCCCGTCATTGAGCCCGATCGAGGGGACGGAGGCCATCAGCTCACGCCGAGGAGGTCGATGACGAAGATGAGCGTCTTGCCCGAGAGCGGGTGACCGCCGCCGGCGGGGCCGTAGGCCAGGTGGGGCGGCACGACGAGCTGGCGGCGCCCGCCGACCTTCATGCCGGGGATGCCCTCCTGCCAGCCGCGGACGAGCGCCGCGAGGGGGAAGTTCACGGGCTCGCCGCGGCTCCACGAGGAGTCGAACTCCTCGCCGCTGTCGTACTCGACGCCGAGGTAGTGCACGTTCACGGTCGAGCCGGGCTGCGCCTCGGCGCCGTCGCCGACCGTGACGTCGGTGCTCTCGAGCTCGGCGGGGGCGGGGCCGACGGGGGCGTCGATCTCGGGCTTGGTCTGGGAGTCGTGGGTCATGCCCTCCATCCTGCACCGGGGGGCCGACGCCCGGTCCGCCCGGCCCCCCGCCGACGTGCAGGGTGCGCAACGAGGGCCCCGGATGCGGGCAGGATGGTCCGCACACCATGACCGATCCCGCCCAGGCCCCCGCGCCTCCTGCCCGCCGCCCGCTCCTCGTCGACGTCACGCCCCTGCGCACGAGCCCCGCCTTCGCCCGCCTCTTCGCCGGCAGCGCGATCTCGGGCATCGGCACGCAGCTCACCCTCGTCGCCGTCGGCCTCGAGATCTACGCCCTCACCGGGTCGACCTTCGCCGTCGCGCTCGTGGGCGTGGTGTCGCTCGTGCCGATGATCCTCGCCGGCCTCTACGGCGGCATGCTCGCCGACGCCTTCGACCGGCGCACCGTGGCGCTCGCCTCGGCGGTCGCGGCCTGGCTCTCCACCGCGGCGATCGCCCTGCACGCGTGGCTCGGCCTCGAGGAGGTGGTGCTGCTCTACGTGCTCACCACCCTCAACGCCGTGGCGGGCACCCTGATCGCCACCTCGCGCGCCGCGATCGTGCCGCGCCTGCTGCCCCGCGAGCTGCTGCCCGCGGCCTCGGCGCTCGGCGGCATCAGCACGGGCGTCATGCTCACCGTGGGGCCGGCCCTGGCGGGCGTGCTCGTGGCGGGCGTGGGGTTCCCGGTGACGTACACGGTCGACGTCGTGCTCTTCTCGGCGGCGTTCCTCGGCATCGTCACGCTGCCGCCGATCCGGCCGGAGGGCGTGGTCCAGCGGCCGGGGCTGGCCTCGCTCGTCGAGGGGGCGCGGTTCCTGCGCCGCTCCCCCAACGTCCGCACCACGTTCGTCGCCGACCTCGTCGCCATGGCCTTCGGGCAGCCGCGCGTGCTCTTCCCGGTGGTGGGCGCGGTCGTCATCGGCGGCGGCGCCGTCACGGTGGGCGTGCTCACGGCCTCGTTCGCCGTCGGGGCGCTGCTGTGCAGCCTCTTCTCGGGCCGGCTCGGCCACGTCCGGGCCCAGGGGCGCGCCGTGACCACGTCGATCGTCGCCTACGGGGCCTGCGTCGCGGCGTTCGGCGTCGTGCTGCTCGTCACGCCCGCACGCGGGCTGGGCAGCCTCACGGAGGGGCTCGGCGAGGCCGACCTCGTCGCCCTCGTCGCCGCCGCGGTCGCCCTCGCGGGGGCGGGCGCGGCCGACGCCGTGAGCTCGATCTTCCGCTCGACCATCCTTCAGGCGGCGGCACCGGACAACATGCGCGGGCGGCTGCAGGGCATCTTCATCGTCGTCGTCACGGGCGGCCCCCGCCTCGGCGACCTCTGGACCGGCCTCGTCGTGGCGGCGGGCGTCGCCTGGCCGCCCCTGCTCGGCGGGGCGCTCGTCGTGGTGCTCGTGCTCGTCGTCGCCCGGCTCACCCCGTCGTTCCGTCGCTACGACGCGCTGGCGCCGACGCCCTGACGCACGGGGGCGCACCGGACGGCGGCCCGGACCCGGACCCGGACGGCGGTCCGGCCCCTCAGAAGCGGTGCTGCCCCCAGCCGGCCTGCGGCAGTCCGGGGTGCTGCGCGTAGCCGGGGAACGCCGTCGCCGGTGCCTGCAGCGCCGCGCGGCTCTGCGTGAGCTCGGTGAGCAGCTCGGACTCGTCGCGGCGGGCCTCCTGCCGGACGCCCACGACCCTCCTGCCCTTGAGCATGCGCTGCCGGGTGAAGGCCAGGCGCGTGGCGATCGAGACGAAGCGGCGCATCTCGGCGCGCTTGCCCTGCGTGCCCGCCCAGGCCGTCACGCGGCGGCGACCGGCCGACGTCGACAGCAGCGAGACCTCGTCACGGCTGAACCAGCCGGCCGCGGCGTACTCGGCCAGGCGGTCGTGCGTGACGTGCCGCTCGTTGCGGCGGAGGAACACCACGAGCAGCACCATGGCCACGAAGATGGGCACCTGCACGAGCAGGTACCAGAGGAAGAACCCGTCGCCGACGACGTAGAGCGAGCCGTTCCAGAGCGCGTGGAGCAGGATCGCCGGCACGAGGCCGAGCAGGAACCACGGGATCGCGCCCAGCCGGCCCGTGCGCCGCGCCGCCCAGCCGAGGGCGATGCCGGTGCACGCCGTGTACATGACGTGGGCGAACGGCGACATGAGCGCGCGGACGAAGAAGACGTAGAGCACGCCCGCGCCGCCGCTCGCGAGGTCGTCGGTCACCTGCACCGCGAAGTACTGGACGTTCTCGACGAAGGCGAAGCCGGCGGCGACGGTGGCCGCGTAGACGATGCCGTCGACCGGCCCGTCGAACGACCGGCGGAAGATCCAGAGGACGAACAGGACGCCCGCGCCCTTGGCGACCTCCTCGACGACCGGGGCCTGCACGACCGCGCCGAGCACGTCGGCGGTGTCGGAGTACCCGCCCGTGACGACCTGCGTCACCGTGCCGACGACGAGGTCGACGAGCAGAGCCGTGACCACGGCCACCCCCGCACCCCAGCCGAACGCGAACAGGAGGGCGACGCGCGGCTCGGGCTCCCAGCGGTCGACGAACCAGATGCCGGTGAGCACGATGACGAGCGGGACCACCGCGAGCACGCTCGCGGCGAGGATCACGCCCGGCTGCAGGAAGAGGAAGAAGTAGACGACCACGCCGAGCAGGAAGACGCCGAGCACGGAGAACCCGACGGCCAGCGCCACGCTGCTCGCGACGGGACGGCGCCTCGGCGGCTGGGCGAACACGGGCTGCACCGGGTACCAGACCGGCTCGGCCGCCCGGGCGACCGGCGACGCGTGCCGGGCGACGGGCTGCCGCCCCCACGGGTCGGCCAGGGGGCGCCCCCACGCGTCGACCACGGGTCGGCCGGAGGCGTCGAGCTGGGGAGGGGTGCCGGTCATGGCCCCGAGCGTACTGGTCGGGCACGTCGCCGCCCCGGCGT
>Ga0265798_10003901_pt1 | contig 20955 bp, 20 predicted proteins | sample P3T30metagenome_FD_192430 | JGI IMG/M metagenome (GOLD analysis project Ga0265798, IMG submission 192430) | Plant litter microbial communities from East Loma Ridge, Irvine, California - P3 T30 | ecosystem: Environmental > Terrestrial > Plant litter > Unclassified | place: USA: California... | reverse complement strand
GGCGCGGGCGTCGCGGGGGCGGCCGGGCGCGCCACCTGCCGCACGAGCCGCGCCGCGAGGGCGGGCGCGAGGGCGACGTCGCCGCGGGCCACGGCGCGCACGCCCGCCAGGATCTCCTCCTCGGGCGCCGCCTTCAGCAGGTAGCCGCTCGCGCCCGCCTCGATGGCGGTGAGGATGCTCGCGTCCGTCTCGTACGTGGTGAGCACCAGCACGCGCACCTCCGGCGCCTCCTCGCGGATGCGGGCGGTCGCGCCGACGCCGTCGAGGCCGGGCATGCGGAGGTCCATCAGCACGACGTCCGGGCGCTCGGCGCGCGCGAGCGCGACGGCCGCCTCCCCGTCGGACGCCTGGCCGACGACCTCGAGGTCGTCGGCGGACGCGAGCAGGGCGGCGAGGCCCGCGCGGACGACGGGGTGGTCGTCGACGACGGCGACGCGGATGCGCGCGGGCGTCATGCGCGGGCCCTGGAGGGGATCGGTGCCGGGGCCGACGGCGCGGCGGGTGCGGGGACCGGGGAGCCCGTCGGGTCGGCGCCGCGCGGACCCGGGGGCGCCGCGGCGGGCGCCGGGATGCGCGCCGTGAGCCGCGTGCCGCCCGGGCCGCCGGTGACGTCGAGGCGTCCGCCGGCCGCGTCCAGCCGACGCCGCATGCCGTCGAGGCCGTACCCGCCGGATGCGCGGGCGGGGTCGAAGCCGCGGCCGTCGTCGCCGATCGTGAGCACGACGTCGCCGCCGTCGCGGTCGAGCACCAGCTCCACCGCCGCGGCGGCCGCGTGACGGCGGACGTTGGCGAGGCCCTCCTGCGCGCAGCGGAGCAGGACGACCTCGACGTCGCGGGCGACGGATCCGACGGCCGCGTCGGCGCGTACCGCGACGGGGATGCCCGCCTCCCGGGCGAGCCGCGCGCCGAGCCGCGCGAGGGCCGCTCCCAGGCCGTCCGACAGCTCGACCGGCGCCGTGGCGGCGACGATCGCGCGGGTCTGGGTGAGCGCGTCGCGCGCGCCCTCCTCGAGCTGGGCGAGGGTCTGATCCATCGCGTCCGTCTCGCCGCCGCGGAGCTCCCGCCTGCCCCGCTGCGCCAGCATCACGAGGCCCGTGAGGTCCTGCGCGACCGTGTCGTGGATGTCGGCCGACAGCCGCTCCCGCTCGCGGGCGGCTCCCGCCTCGCGGCCGAGCTCCTCGACCTGCGCCTGCGCCGCGCGGAGCCCCTCGAGCAGATGCAGGCGCTCGTGGCTGAGGTCGGCGATGCGCGTGATCCAGAGCCCGAGGGCGATGCTCCCGCCGAGGCTCAGCCCCTGCGACACGGCCATGGTCGGGAGCGCGCCCGGCAGGTCACCGAAGCCGATCACGAAGCCCACGGCGACGGATCCGGTCAGCGCGAGGGTGCCGATCACGGCGTCCCGCACGCGGTCCAGCAGGAGCCAGACGAGCGGGCACAGCACGCACTGCACGACGGCGAAGGACGACAGGCTCGCGACCCCCCAGGTGGCGGCCGGGATGACGAGCGCGAGGAAGGCGATCGCGGACGGCAGCGGCGGCACCGGCCCGGCCTTCGCCGCCGTCGCCGCCGCGGAGGCCTCGAGCGCACGGGCGCCCAGAAGCAGGTAGAGGGCGGACATCGCCGCGATCGCCCCCCACGCTCCCCCGTCGGCGTCGCGCCCGGCGCCGATCGTCAGCACGACCAGCAGCACCATGGTCACCGCGTAGCCGACGTGGACGGTGCGGGTGGGGATCATGCCCTGAGCCTGCCATCCCGGCCGATCGCCGCGCATGATCAGGAGTCCCGACGGATCCAGCGGAAGGTGGCGACCGCGGCGACCGTGCCGCCGACCAGCCAGATCGCGAGGACCCCCGCGACGCCCCCGAGGTCCCAGGTGCCGCCGCGTTCGACGGAGGCGAGCGCCTCCGGGAGGAACACGGCGCGCATGCCCTGCGCCATCCACTTCAGCGGCAGGAAGGCCGCGACGTCCTGCAGCCAGGTCGGCAGCATCGTGAACGTCAGGTACACGCCGCTGATGAACTGCAGCACGAGCACGATCGGCGTGATGACCGCCGTGGCCGAGGCACCGGAGCGCGGGATGCGGCTGAGGGCGATGCCGAGCACGGCCGACGACGTGATCCCGAGCGCGTACACCCACGCGAACGTCAGCCAGCGGCCGGCGTCGGTGGGCAGATCCACCCCGAAGGCGAACCGGGCGACGAGGAGCAGCACGACCATCTGGAGCAGGGACGTGACGACGACCTGCCCGGCCTTGCCGATGAAGTACGAGAGCACCGGGAGCGGGGATCCGGCGAGCCGCTTGAGCGTGCCGTCGCTGCGCTCCATCGCGATGTCGACCGCGAGGTTCTGCACGCCCGAGAGGAGGATGCCCGCCGCGATCATGCCCGGCAGGTAGTAGGCCGCGGCGCTGACGCCGCCCGACCCGTCGGGCGCGGTGCCGAGGTTCCCGGACGAGCCGAAGGCCACCGAGAAGATCGACAGCATGATGACCGGGAAGAGGAACGTGAAGATGATGGTGTCGGTCTGCCGGAAGTAGCGGCGCACCTCGTAGCGGATCCGGTGGATCCCGAGCGGCAGGACGCCCGGGAGGGCGGGGGCGCGGTCCGCGGCGGGGCGCGCGGGGCGGACGGCGGTCATGCGGTCACCCCCTCGGCGGAAGCCGGGGTCGTGGCGGTCGGAGCGGTGCCGTCGGCGCCCGCGGTGCCCGTCGCCGGGGCGCCGGCCTCGGAGAGGAGCCCGAGGTACACGTCCTCGAGGCTCGGCCGCACGACGCGGAGGTCGCGCGGCTCGCCGCCGGCCGTCGCGGCGGACAGGCGCGACACGAACGCGGCGGGTTCCCGCGTGCGCTCCTCATGCGGTCCGTCGTCGTCGCGCCAGAGCACCCGCGGGACCCGCGCCTCCTCTCCCCCGATCTCGTCGAGCCGGCCGATCGCCACCAGGCGCCCGCCCGCGATCACCGCGGCCCGGTCGCCGAGCTGCGCGGCCTCGTCGAGGTAGTGCGTGGTGAGGAGGATCGTCGTGCCCTCCGCCTTGAGCTCGCGCACGAGATCCCAGAACCGATGCCGGGCCTCGGGGTCGAAGCCCGTGGTGGGCTCGTCGAGGAACAGCAGCTCGGGCCGGCCGATGATCCCGAGGGCCACGTCCACCCGCCGGCGCTGGCCGCCCGAGAGCGCGCGCAGCAGGGTGCCCGCCTTCTCGGTGAGGCCGACGGCCGCGATGGTCGCGTCGACGTCGCGGGGACGCGGGTACATCCGGGCGAAGTGCGCGACCTGCTCGCGGACGGTCATCGCGCCGCTCTCCGAGCTCGACTGGAGCACCATGCCGATGCGGGCGCGCCAGTCGCGGCCGCCGGTCGCGGGGTCGACGCCGAGCACGGTCGCGGATCCGCCGCTGCGGAGCCGGTACCCCTCGAGGATCTCGATGGTCGTCGACTTCCCGGCGCCGTTCGGCCCGAGGAGCGCGAACGTCTCGCCGCGGTGGATGTCGAAGGAGACGCCCTCCAGGGCGGTGGTCGTGCCGTAGGTCTTCGCGAGGTCGCGCACGCGGACGTGCTCCTCGACGGCTGCTGTGGTCATGGGTCCAGCCTCGCGCGCGCCGCCCGGGAGCGGAACGGCCGAGCGGTCGATCCGCGGCATCGGCCGATCGGTGGATGCCGCCGGCCGCGCGGGACGGCGGCATCCGGGGATCAGCGCGGGATGAGCCCCTCCGCGCGGTAGCGCTCGAACAACCCCAGGAAGCTGTCGAGCGTGCGGTGGTGCGTGTGGAACCCGGCGAGCCGGCTCTTGCTGATGTCGGTGACGACCTCGATGTCGCGGCCGAGGTCGGCGTCGGTGTGCCACCAGGACGCGATGCGGCCGAGGTCCGACTCCGCGAGCCCGGCCTCGCGGGCGATGCGCGCCCACTCCTCCTCGTAGCCCGCCATCTGCTGCTCGAGCGGACGCGGCGCGTCCTCGAAGCCGACGGGCTCGACGCCGAAGGAGGCGGCGAGGCGCGGCCACATCCAGCGCCAGCGGAAGACGTCGCCGTTGACGACGTTGAACGCCTCGTCGCGGCCGGCCTCGGCGGTGGACGCCCAGATCATCTGGTCGGCGAGCACGGTCGCGTCGGTCACGTCGGTGAGCCCGTCCCACTGGGTCTCGCTGCCCGGGAAGACGAACGGCAGGCCGAGGTCGCGGCAGATGGATCCGTACACCGCGAGCGTCAGCCCCATGTTCATCTGGTTGCCGACCGCGTGCCCGATGACCGTGTGCGAGCGGTGCACCGACCAGGCGAAGCCCTGGCGGGAGGCGGCGGCGAACAGCTCGTCCTCCTGCGCGTAGTAGAAGTTCGGGGCGTCGAGGCGCTCCTCCTCCTCGTGGAACGGGGTGTCGGGCATCGCGCCCTGGCCGTACGCCTCGAACGGGCCGAGGTAGTGCTTGAGGCCGGTGACGAGCGCGGCGTGCTCGACGGGCGCGCCGTCGAGGGCGGCGAGGAGGTCGCGCACCATGCCGCCGTTGACGTCGATGTTCTCCTGCTCGGTGGCCTGGCGCGACCATGCCGTGAAGAACACGTGGGTCGGCCTCTCGGGCGCGAGCGCGCGGCGCAGGTCGTCGGCGGAGCGGAGGTCGGCGCTGATCCAGCGGACGCCCGGGCGGTCGGCGCCGGCGCGGCGGCTGAGGGCGAGCACGTCCCAGCGCTCCGCGGTGAGCTGGTCGACCAGCGCGGATCCGCTGATGCCGGTGGCGCCGACCACGAGGGCCGTGCGGCCGGTGCCGTCGGAGCGCGGGGACGCGGCGGGGGCGGACGTGCGGGCGGGGGTGTCTCGGATCTCGGTCATCCCCTGCCCCAACGGCGAGGAGCCGCCCGGGCATTCCGGGCGGCTCCTCGCGGGCGTGTCGGACGGATCAGGCGGGGTGCGGCCCGTCGACCTCCGCGTCGGCCTCGCCGTCGATGCCGTCGCTGCCGGTGGAGGTCGCCTGCGTCGCCGCGGGGTCGGCGGGCCCGTCGCCGAGGCCCGCGTCCTCGATGCGGCGCTCGAGGTCGGCGGCCATGGCCTCGGATCCGCTGTCGCGGTGGTCGTAGGCGACCTGCTCGGCGAGCCCGGCGCGCTTCTCGTCCGCGGTGGCCTCGCCGGCGCCGTCCATGATGGGCTGGTCCTGCTCGTGGGTGCTCATGGTCCGACGGTACGCCGTCGCGCCGTGCGCCGGATCCGCGCGGCCCTTGCCGGACGGCCACCCGCCTGCCACGCTCCAGGCACACCACCAGGCAGGGAGCGGACATGACCGACACCGGATTCTCGGCGGACGAGCGCGCGGCGATGAAGCAGCGCGCGAAGGAGCTCCGCGAGGAGGCCAAGGCGCAGAAGGCCGCTGACAAGCAGGCCGCCGCGCTGCAGGGCGTGCTCGACGCGTTCGCCGCCATGCCGCCGGAGGAGCGCGCGATCGCCGAGTGGCTGCACGGGCTGGTGCTCGCGCACGCGCCCGGCCTCTCCCCCAAGACCTGGTACGGCTTCCCGGCCTACGCCGACGCGGACGGCAAGCCCGTCGTGTTCTTCCAACCGGGATCCAAGTTCGGCACCCGGTACTCGACGCTCGGGTTCCAGGATCCGGCGCGCCTCGACGAGGGCACCATGTGGCCGACCTCGTACGCGCTGACCGCGGTGGATCCCGCGAACGAGGAGCGCGTGGCGGACCTGGTGCGGCGGGCCGTCGGGGGCTGATCGGGCCGGGGCGCGCGCCGGGATCAGCGCCCGTCGACGATCGACATGAAGCCCGCGAACGCGAAGACCGCGGGCACGAAGACCAGCAGGAAGCGGAACGCGACCCAGGCCAGCCAGCCCAGGCAGCCGATCGTGCCGGTGCGGTGGTCGCGCACGTCGAGGCGGCGTCCGTCCGCGGCGATGCGCGGGAGCCGCGGATCCGGCGGCTGCTCATCGCGGTCCTCCCGGAGGGGTGCCGCCGGTCCCCCGTCGCCGAGCAGCGCCCGGTCGTCGCGGTAGCCGCGCGCCCGGCGGAGGAGCCGCGGGCCGACGCCGTCGAGGATCCGTCCCGCCGCCTCCCACGGCTCCGGCGTCGCGTGGTCGACCGGCTGGCGGCGGAAGAACACGATCCAGCGGTCGACGACCTCCACGTTGAAGCCGGCCGCGTCGTCGACGAGCGCCGCCATCACGTCGGGCGTGAGCAGGTACAGGGCGTCGCGCTCGTACTCGCCCGGCGCGTAGAGGCGGAAGCGCCGGTCGAAGTCGCCCTCGAGGGAGAGCCGCTGGTCGCGCTGCACGCTCGCCGGCAGATCGCTGCCGTGACGGTCGTTGGCCGTGGAGTCGAGCACGAAATGCGGCAGCGGGACCGGCAGCTCGAGGGCGACGTAGGCCCAGTCGCGGCGGGTGCCGTGCTTCCTCCGCACGACCCCGAGCTCCGCACCGGCCGCACGGAACCGGGGGGTCGTGACGACGCCCGTGGTCTCCTCCGTGATGAGCGACCGGAACGCGGGACCCTGCACGGGCCGCGGCTCGAACCCGTTGGCGAGCGCGGTGAGGTGCTGCCGCCATTCCCGGCCGCGGGCACGGGGCGACGGCGGTCGCGCGGCCCACCGATGCAGGAGGCGGGACCCGAGGAGCCACGCCGCGAGGACCACCGCGGCGCCGGTGAGCCCCGTGATCGTCGACGGCGTGACGGTGCCCTCGCCCGCGCCGTCGGTCACCACGCCCCCGTACAGGAGGACGACGCAGACGTACCAGAGGATCAGCGAGTCGTTCACGTGCGCGAGCACCTTCCGGCGCGACGGCACCCAGGACGGCCGCGCGCTGGTCCGCACGGTGCGCATCGCCTCCGCGACCTCGTCGTCGGGCGCGCTCAGCCAGCGCAGGTCCATGGCGATCCCCCTCGTCGGTCCAGGCTAGGGGCGCCGCGCGCGCCATGACACGGCCGACGGCGGGCGATGGGACCATCGACGCATGACCGACCTCGTCCGCCTCGGATTCGCGTCCGTCGACGACCCGGACGAAGCGGGCGCCCGGAAGCGCGAGCTGACCCTCGACGGCATCGGCGCCGAGGAGGCGCTCACCGACGTGACCGTGGTGTCGGACGTCCACAGCTCACCCATGTGGGACGCGCCCGCATACCTCGCCTCGCTCCTCGGCACGGGACCCTCGATGGTCGAGGACCTGCCACCCGGGCGCATCGTCCTGCTCATGTGCACCGCGTGCGGCGACCCCTACTGCGGCTTCGTCGCCGCGGATCTGGTGATCACGGAGGACCGCGTCCTCTGGACCGGTGTGCGCTTCGAGTGGCCGCCGGGCATGTGGGAGTCCGTGCCGACGGGCATCGGGCGATGGATGCGACGCATCCTCGGCCGCGAACGACCCGAGGACCTCGAACCGTGGGCCGCCGAGCCCGACCCCATCCACGAGGACCTGGTCTTCGACCGCGCGGAGTACGAGGCCGCCGTGCACCGTGAGATCGCCCGCTGCGCCGATCCCGGGGCTGGCTCCGCCCCCGCGGAGCCGCCCCGGGAATGATCCCCCGTCCCATGCGTTTGCATGGACATGGCCCGACCGGGCCGCGCGGAAGGAGCGCCTCATGACCGCCAGCACCCAGGGCCTGCACCACGTGACCGCCATCGGCGGCGACCCGCAGCGGAACGTCGACTTCTACGTGCGCGCGATGGGCCTCCGGCTCGTCAAGCGCACGGTGAACTTCGACAGTCCCGGCAGCTACCACCTCTACTACGGCGACGCCGAGGGCCGGCCCGGATCCCTCCTCACCTTCTTCCCGTGGAAGGGCGTGCCCGCGGGCCGCGTCGGCGCGGGCCAGTCGACGACGACCGCCTTCTCCGTCCCCGCCGGGAGCCTCGGCTGGTGGGCGGAGCACCTGCGTGCCGTCGGCGTCGCCTCGTCGATCGCCGCGACCGGTTCGGAGGAGGAGCGCCTCTCCCTCCGCGACCCGGACGGGCTCCAGATCGACCTCGTGGCCTCCTCCGTCGCCGACCCGCGCGCGCCGTGGGACTCGGCCGACGTGCCCGCCGAGCACGCGATCCGCGGCCAGCACTCCTCGGTGCTCACCGTGCGGGATCCGGCGGGCACGGCATCCGTGCTCACCGACGACCTCGGGCTCCGGCTCGTCGACGAGCGCGACGGCCGGTTCCGCTTCGCCGCGGGCGACGGCGGGCCGGGCGCGATCGTCGACGTCGTCGCCGACCCGGGCGCGCAGCAGGGCCTGACCGCGGGCGGCACCGTGCACCACGTGGCGTTCCGCGTGCCCGGACGCGTCGAGCAGCAGGCATGGCGCGACGAGCTGGCGGCCCGCGGGCACCAGGTCACGCAGATCCTCGACCGGCAGTACTTCACCTCCATCTACTTCCGCGAGCCCGGCGGCGTGCTGTTCGAGATCGCGACGGACACCCCCGGGTTCGACATCGACGAGCCGCTGCTCGAGCTCGGCCGGAGCCTGCGCCTCCCGCCGTGGCTCGAGCCGAGCCGCGCCGACATCGAGGCCGCCGTGCCGCCGCTGCGCCTGCCCGACGAGGACGCGGCCGAGACCGCCGACGCCGGGACCGGGTCCGCCGCGTGAGCGCGCTCCTCGACGCGACGCCCCACGTCTTCCGGCCCGGCGCGGAGACCGGACCCGTGATCCTCGGCCTCCACGGCACGGGCGCCGACGAGCGGCAGGGCCTCGAGCTCGCGCGGCTCGTGGCGCCCGGGCAGCCGGTGCTCGCGCCGCGCGGGAGCGTGCGCGAGGGATCCGCCGCCCGCTGGTTCCGGCGGCACGCGGAGGGGGTCTTCGACGTCGACGACGTGGTCGCGCGCGCGGCCGAGCTCGTGGAGCTCGTCGCCGCGGCCCGATTCGCGCACGACCTGGGCGACCGGCCGATCCTCGCGGTCGGCTTCTCGAACGGCGCGAACATGGCGCTCGCGACGACGCTGCTGCATCCGGACGCGCTGCCCGCGACCGTCGCGTTCTCGGCACGCTGGCCGCTCGGCGACCGCGCGCCCGCCGCGGACCTCGCGGGGACCCGGATCACGCTGCTCAACGGCGACGCCGACGCGATGGCCCCGCTCGTCGACGTGGAGCGGACGGTGCGCGAGGCCGCCGCCCGCGGCTCCGACGTCGTGTCGCGCGTGCGCCCGGGCGGGCACGGGCTCGACGCGCGCGACCTCGAGGCGGCCCGGGCGCGGCTGCTCGGGGGCTGAGGCGGGCCGGCGGTCTCCTGCCGCGGGAGGAGGCGCCTGGTCCCCGCGGAGGACGCGCCGCAGCGCTCGTCCGGCCAGCCTGGGGAAATCGCCCGCCCGGGCGGTGGATCTGGAGGATCCCGTGCCCGTCGTCGTCGCCCCCCTCGCCGCCCCGTCCGCGTCCGTCGCGGCTGCCGATGCCCGCGCTCCCCGCGCGGGCGATCCCGTCTGCGTCGCGTTCACCGAGGCCGCCGGGCCGCTCCGCCTCGCCGGCACGCGGATCCTCGAGCTCGACCTGGCCCCGTACCTCGCGGCCGCGGCGGGCGAGGCCGTCGCCCGCGCCGCCTGAGCCCGCGCCGCCGGAGCCCGCGCCGCCGGGCGCCCCTGACTGGGGGTGCGTCCGGGGCGCCGCGCGACGCGCCCGGGCTTCCGAGCGGGTGCGGCTCCGCCTAGCCTGGCCCCAGGAGTCTTTTCTCCATCTGAGGAGCACCATGTCGTCCACCCCGCCCCCCGCCTCCCCGACGTCGGTCACCCCGGCGTCCGACGAGCCCGGCTGGTACGGGGACGGCGCAGGCGACCAGCGCTACTGGGACGGATCCCGCTGGACCGCGCTCGTGTCCGGCCGCCGGGTCTTCCCCGGCCGCGCGTCGTCGACGCCGGAGCCGCGCCTCATCACGGAGTCGCCGCTGCCCGCGGACTACGCGCCCGGATCCGCGCCCGCCGGCGCCACCGGCCCGGCCGTGGCCGCACCCGCGGGAGCGCCGCTCGCCCCGCCCACCGGATCGCCCGTGGCCCCGCCCGCCGGGTACCCGCTCGCCCCGCCGACCGGCGCGCCCGTCGCCCCGCCGACCGGGGCGCCCGCCAGCCCGCGCGCCACCCCCGCGCCTCCGCGTCCCGCGACGAGCGCCGCATCCGCCGCCGCGCTGCAGCGGACCGCGCCCTCCCCCTCCCGCGGCGCGCGCGGCACCTGGCCGTGGGCCGCGCTCGCGATCGCCGCCGTGCTCGTCGTCGCCGCCGCGTTCGTCGCCGGCCTGCCGGGGCTCCTCGTCGCGCTCGGCGTCGTGGCCCTCGTCGCGGGGATCGTGCCGCTCGCCCGCAGCGGCGCCGCGTGGATCCCCGGCATCCGCTCGCGCACCACCGGCGGGGTGGCAGCCGGCCTCGCCCTCGTGCTCATCGCGGGCGGCGCGGTCGCCGCCGCGATCCCCGCCGCCGACGAGGACACGCTCGCCGACCGCGACGCCCTCGAGATCTCGGACTCGCGCCCGGTGCCCGACGCCACCGCCCTCGCGAACCCGCTCCCGGTCTCCGCCGACGGCCTCGTGGAGATGATCGACGTGACGCGCATGACCGGCGCCGACGCGGGCGACACCCTCGCCGCCTCCGGCTTCGGCATCGCGTTCGCGGGCGGCGGCCTGGTCCGGCAGGACAACGGCATCGTCGCCAGCCAGGATCCGGCCGCCGGCGCGCGCGTGGCGCCCGGGACGGTCGTGACCCTCACCCTCTCCGTCGCCGCTCCCGAGCGGATCGCGCTCCCCGTCGTGCCGAAGGCGCCGAACGTGCCGACGCGTACCCCGAGCCGACCGGGCACGCAGACCGGCGGCGGCAACGGCGGAGGCGGAGGCGGCAACGGCAACGGCGGCGACGGCGACGGCGACGGCGGCAGCAACCCCGGCGACGGCGGCACGGGCACGTCCCCGGCCCCCGTCGATCCGCAGCCGACCACCGATCCCCAGCCGACCACGGACCCCGTCGATCCCGGACCGGTCGACCCGCCGCCCGCGACGACCGACCCCGTGGACCCGAGCCCGCAGCCCGACCCGGATCCGACCGTCGACCCGGAGCCCGAGCCCGACCCGGTCCCGGTTCCCGACCCGCAGCCGTCCGAGGCCCCGGTCGACCCGATCCCCGAGGGCTAGGGCTCCCCGGGTCCGTCGGCTAGCGCGGAGCCGCGGGCTGGCGGGACGACGTCCCGTCGGGATCCGCCCCCGCCGCCGACGCGGCGAGGTGCGCCCGCTGCCCGTCGCGGTCGAGGATCGTGAGCACCTCGGTCACGCCCCGGTGCGCGCTGATCGCGTGCGGCACCATGGTCGAGAACTCGGCCGCGTCGCCGGCCTCCACGAGGATCGTGCGCTCCCCCAGCTGCAGCCGGGCCGTGCCCGACAGCACCGTGAACCAGTCGCGGCCCGGATGCACGCCGAGCTCGCCCACGGGGAACGGCCGCCGCGGGGTCAGCCGCATCTTGGCGACGAACACGCCCGAGGCGTTGCCGCCGCCGCGCGAGAGCACCCATGTGGTCCGGCCCGCGTCCACGTCCGTGTGCGGGCGGATGACGACGTCGTCGTCGTCCCCGGACTCGATGAGCTCGTCGAGCGTCGTGTCGAGGGCCTTCGCGAGCGGCACGAGCTGGTCGAGGGCGATGCGGCGGTGGCCCGTCTCGATCCGGCTGAGCGTCGAGGGGCTGAGGAAGCAGCGCGCCGCGAGCACGTCGAGCGACCAGCCGCGGGCCTCGCGGAGCCCCCGGATGCGCTGGCGGACGAGGGCGTCGACATCGGTCTCTTGCGTCATGGGCAAGATCGTATGCGCTTCAGGCAGCGGCGGGCGAGCATGGATCCATGCCCCACCACCAGCACGCCCCCACGACCGCGCACGGCCACGCCGACCCGTCCCTCGCCGCCTTGCTCGACCTCGACGCGCGGATCCTGCACCGCCACCTCCTCGAGGTGACGACCTGGATCCGCCGCCTCGCCCGCGACACCGCCGGCCGCGTCGTCGTCGACCTCGGCGCCGGGACGGGCACCGGCACGGTCGCGCTGGCGCGGCGCTTCGGCCGGGCCGAGGTGGTCGCGGTCGACGCGAGCGCGGCGATGCTCGCGCGCGTCGCCGAGCGGGCGGTCGTCGACGGCCTCGCCGACCGGATCCGCCCCGTGCGGGCCGACCTCGACGCCGGCTGGCCGGCGCTGCCGCCCGCCGACGTCGTGTGGGCCTCGCTCATGCTGCACGAGGTCGCCGACCCCGCCCGCCTCCTCGGCCGGATCCGCGACGGGCTCGCGCCCGGCGGGATCCTCGCGGTCGTCGAGATGGACGGCCCGCCGCGCTTCCTGCCCGACGACCTCGACCTCCGTCCCGGCCTCGCCGACCCGGGCCTCGCCGACCGCCTCGACGACGCCGTCACCCACGGCGGCACGGGCGGCCCCTCGCACCCGGACTGGGCGCCGTGGCTGCGGGACGCGGGCCTCGTCGACGTCGCGACACGCACGTGGGCGATCGATCCCGACCCGGCGGATCCGGTCGCCGCGGCCGCGACGCTCCCCTACGCCCGCGCATGGCTCGCCCGCGTGCGCGACCGCTCGGCCGACCGCCTCGAGGCGCGCGACCGCGCCGCGCTGGACGCGCTCCTCTACGACGCCGGGCCGCACGCGCTCGCCCGCATCCCGGGTCTCGCCCTCCGCGGCACCCGCACGGTCTACGTCGGACGCCGCCCGCGCTGACGGCCGGTCAGACGCCGGGCGTCGGCCGGGTCGCGCCCCGCAGCACCGCCACCGCGAGCGCCGCGAGCAGCACCGCGACCACCATGCCGGCGCCGCCGCGCGTGATGACGACGAAGACGAGGCCGCGCAGCGCGTCGAGATCGCGCGGCACGCCCTCCTGGGCGACCGGCAGCGCCACCGCCACGACGGCGATCGAGACGAGGACCCCGACGAGCGCGCGCCGGAGAACGCGGGCGGACGCCGGGCCCGCCGCCGCCCTCGTCCCCGTCGCGGCCGGGCGGGGTCGCGTCCGGCGCAGCCACAGGACGGCGGCGACCCCGAGCACGAGCAGGCCGCCGACGGAGGACGCGTACTGGATCCACCGGAACCCCGGCAGCGGTCCCCACGGCTCGGCGAGAGCCGGCAGGAGCGCGGATCCGGCCCGCCCCTCGTGCGTGAACGCGTCCCACGCGACGTGGGTCAGCACGCCGAGGAGCAGGGCGGCGAGCGCGAGGAGCGCCCCGCGCCCGGTGGGCCGGGAACGGTGCGCCCACGCCACCGGCAGCCGGGATCCGACGGATGCCGGGAGCAGGACGCCCGCGGCCGGCCGCAGCAGCGCGATCCAGACCGCGTAGAGGACCGCGGCCACGGGCAGCGCGGTCACGAGGAGGCTCGGGAACCCGTGCGTCGCCGCGTAGGAGAGGCCGCCGGGGAGGAACAGCGGCACGTCCGGGGCCATCGCGCCCGCGGCGACCGCGGCGGCCGGGAGGGGACCGCGCACGGCGGGCAGCGCGACGACGGCATGGCTGACGGTGAAGGGCATGGCCCATGATGACGCGCTCACCCGCGCAAGTGGGGCGCGCGGCGCCCTCGACCCCCTACCGTTGAGGCATGAGCACTGACGACACCGCATCCACCCCCGACGCGGACGCCGCCCCCCGCACGACCTTCAGCGACCTCGGTCTCTCCGACCAGGTGCTCAAGGCACTCAAGGACGTGGGCTACGAGACGCCCTCCGCCATCCAGGCCGCCACGATCCCCTCCCTCCTCTCCGGCCGCGACGTCCTCGGCGTCGCCCAGACCGGCACGGGCAAGACGGCCGCGTTCGCGCTGCCGATCCTCTCCAACCTCGACGTCTCGCAGAAGACCCCGCAGGCCCTCGTGCTCGCCCCCACCCGCGAGCTCGCGCTCCAGGTGTGCGAGGCGTTCGAGCGCTACGCGTCCGGCATGCGCGGCGTGCACGTGCTCCCCGTCTACGGCGGCCAGGGCTACGGCGTGCAGCTGTCCGCGCTCCGCCGCGGCGTGCACGTGGTCGTCGGCACCCCCGGCCGGATCATGGACCACCTCGACAAGGGCACCCTCGACCTGTCGCAGCTCAAGTTCCTCGTGCTCGACGAGGCCGACGAGATGCTCAAGATGGGCTTCGCGGAGGACGTGGAGACGATCCTCGCCGATACCCCGAAGTCGAAGCAGATCGCGCTGTTCTCGGCGACGATGCCCGCGCAGATCCGCCGCATCTCCGGCAAGTACCTGCAGGACCCCGAGGAGATCACGGTCAAGAACAAGACCACGACCTCCGCGAACACCACGCAGCGCTACCTGATGGTGTCGTACCCGCAGAAGGTCGACGCCCTGACGCGCATCCTCGAGACCGAGAACTTCGAGGGCATGATCGTGTTCGTCCGCACGAAGAACGAGACGGAGACGCTCGCCGAGAAGCTCCGTGCCCGGGGATACGCGGCCGCCGCCATCTCGGGCGACGTCGCGCAGGCGCAGCGCGAGCGCACGGTCGAGCAGCTGAAGTCAGGCAAGCTCGACATCCTCGTGGCCACCGACGTCGCGGCCCGCGGCCTCGACGTCGACCGCATCAGCCACGTCGTCAACTACGACATCCCCATCGACACCGAGTCGTACGTGCACCGCATCGGCCGCACGGGCCGTGCCGGGCGCAGCGGCGCGGCGATCAGCTTCGTCACGCCGCGCGAGCGCCGCCTCCTCACCGCCATCGAGAAGGCGACGCGCCAGCCGCTCACCGAGATGCGCATGCCGAGCGCGGAGGACGTCAACGTCACGCGCCTCACGCGCTTCGACGACGCGATCACCGCGGCCCTCGCCGACCGCGAGCGCCTCGACGCGTTCCGCGACATCGTGGGCCACTACGTGAACCACCACGACGTGGTCGAGTCCGACGTGGCCGCCGCGCTCGCGATCGTGGCGCAGGGCGACACGCCGCTCCTCCTCTCGGCCGACGACCTCCGCCCGCCGCGCGTCGAGCGCGAGCGCCGGGACGACCGTCCGGGTCGCGACGGCGACGACCGCGGGGAGCGCCGCGCCCGCCCCGCGCGCGGCGGCGGCAACATGGCGACGTACCGGATCGACGTCGGACGCCGCCACCGCGTCGAGCCCCGCCAGATCGTCGGCGCGCTGGCCAACGAGGGCGGCTTCAGCCGGGAGGACTTCGGGCACATCGACATCCGCCCGGACTTCTCGCTCGTCGAGCTGCCGGCCGGCCTCCCCCAGGACAAGCTCGACCGCCTGTCGGGCACGCAGATCAACGGCCGGCCGATCGACATCCGGCCCGACCGCGGCGGCCCCCGCGCCGCCGAGCGCGGCGCCGCCCCCGAGCGCCGGGGTCGCAAGCCCCGCGACTGATCCGCGACGCACGACCGACGGCCCGTCCCCTGCTGCAGGGGGCGGGCCGTCGTGGTGTTATGGGATACGTAATTTGAAACGCTTTTAATGCGTGCCGACGAGCTTCAGACGGCGTCTCCCCAACGATCGTTTTCGAGATCACTGGCACGCGGTGGGTACCCCGCTCCGGGGGACTAGTCTCGACACAGATCCCCATACAGTGGCCAAGGAAGGCAGACCGTCATGGTGCCAGAGTCTCCGCACAGCGCTAGCGGCCAAGCCCTCGGCTACTTTCATCAGTGCATGTGGGCACTGGTCGAGCTCGGCAAGAGGTCACGGGACGAACCGGCGACGCAGCTTCGCCTTGAGGCACTCGACGACGTCCAGTTTGAAGAAGCTGGCTTACCGACCGAGCTGTTGCAAACCAAACATCACATCAGCGGAAGTGGGTCGATCACTGCACAGAGCGTGGACTTATGGCGGACGCTCAACGTGTGGATCGATCTCGACAACCGAGACAACCTCGTCCTACGACTGGTTACGACACAATCGCTGGCTGATGACTCGAAGCTCATTCACCTCCGCACCGACGATCGTCGTGACACCACCGCCGCCACGTCTGCTCTCCTACTAGCCGCCAACGAATCAACTAATCAGACATCGCATCCGTGGCGTCAGAAATTCATAGCCATGAGTGACGACGATCGAATTGCACTCGTGGACCGCATCATCATCGAAGACATGACGCCAGTTGCAACGGATCTTGATAAGGCATTGCGGAGCACGTTCCGCTACGCTTATCCCGTAGGTAAAGAGGAAGTCTTTGTCCATCTTATAAAAGGCTGGTGGGCGGGTATTGCCGTTCGCCTTTTAAGCCGCACACTGCATGCCATTACTGGCCAAGACCTACATGGTCAGATATCTGAGATATCTGACCAACTTAAAAGTGACAGCCTCCCGGTCGATCCAGCCGTCATGACGGACCCCGACTCATCTACCTCTGATTCGTATAGAGATAGGCTTTTTGTTCAACAACTCGTCTGGATTGCACTTGACGAACAGCGTCTCTGGAAAGCCATCAGGGACTATCACCGATCTTACACGCAGCGCTCATTCTGGTTGCGTCACCAGCTATTAGCCGAGACCGAGCTTAATTCCTTCGCTTTCCGTCTACACGATGAATGGGAGCAAGTATACGATTCGCGGGTCGCCGCCATGAACCGCGAGGGCCGCATGGACCGCGACATCGTAGGGCAGGAGATATTGGATCATCTAGCTAGAGACTCTAGGACACGTCTTCGCCGGCGTTTTGATGAACCCTGGTTTAATCGCGGGATGTTTCATGCTCTAGCCGACGGAGAGTTAGGCTATAGAGTCGGCTGGCACCCGGATTTCGAATCCAAGTTGGAGAGCATACTCAGCGATGTCACCGCAAATTAATCAGGGGATATCAAGGTCTGAGCGCGCTCCCGAGGCCATCGCACTATTTAACGCGGTTTTTACGTCGGAAGTAATTGTTAATGCGTGTTGGTCGAACATGCAGAGAGGCTCCTCTGGTCTGCCTTGGCCTGCGGCGTTTCTTATACTACCTATAGCCCTGCATCCCCAGACCCGTGAAAGCGTGCCGCGCGATAGGCGCATGACGCTTGCACGATGGGCCGTCCGTCACGGGGATCTCTTAGCAGACTTCGACTTTAGGGTCGCAAACATGGTAACGCCTACTAAGCGAGCCATACGCCACGGCATTCGTGTAGGCCGCCTTGAGTTACAAGGATCGAACATTATTGCCTTGGCCAGACCCAAAACCCCGACGCCCAGCTGGCCGGCTGAGATGACTGACTCAGTTAAGGCTGCGCGCTTCTGCGGCCAATGGTTTAACGACATTGAGACACATACGGCTTTCGAACTACTAGGACTAGGTACCTGATTATGCAGATCGTCTCACTCGGAGTCTACGGCCTAAATGGAGAGCGTCGTGACGTGGCTTTTCGGATCGGGGCACTTAATATACTTACCGGAAAGTCCAAGACTGGGAAGTCTGCAATACTTGATATTATTGAGTACTGCCTTGGACGAAACACTGTCACCATCCCCACTGGCGTTATTAGTGATCACGCGTCTTGGTACTACGTGCTCGTGCAGTTTGACCAAGAACGCGTTTTGATTTGCCGCCCAAATCCAGAAGGTGCCAGTACTCAAAGGGCCATGATCATGACCGGCGGTCTCGATCTCCGCGTGCCGGTGTTCCACGATCTCCAGATCAACGCCGACACAGACGTGATCAAAGATGTACTCACAGAGCGCCTGGGTATTGAGTCCTTCGTCGTGGACCGCGAGTCCGGTTCCTTAAGGCAACCTTTCGAGGTGTCCGTTCGTCATGCCCTGCTTTTTTGTTTCCAAAATCAAGGCGAGATTGCAAGCCGCGACGTCCTTTTCCATCGGCAAGTTGAGAATGAGATCAAGACCATTGTTCGCGACTCGCTTCCCTACTTTCTTGGTGCTGCGACACCTGAGCAAGGGGCGTTGCGGCGGCAGCTGATCGCAACTCGTCGAACTTTGCAACGCGTGATGAACAGTATCAGTGCAACCGAATCAGACTTAACCCAGCGCGAGACTCGAATAAGCAGCCTGGTGGCCGCCGCAACTGCTCTTGAAATCCTTCCCTCCGACGTATCACTCGGAGTAACAGATAGCGCCCAAACACTTTTGGAGCGCATCTCGGTCTACGACGCAGGATCCACCGCCGCTTTCTTGCCCGAAGAGACTTCGGCCAGGCAAGGACTTGTTGAGGAAAGCCGACAGATCCGATCACGGCTTCGTGAGATAGATGATCGAGTCGACTTGCTGAAGCGGTTACAGAGCGAACAGACTGCATCAGAAGCTGAGACCGACTATCAAGTTAATCGACTTCGAGCGCTAGACCTGATGGTACCCACGGACGCTCTGCACTCAGGAGACGTGAGCGTGTGTCCGCTGTGTGATCAGCAACTGGAGCACGCAGATGAGACCATCGAAGAACTGCGCCACGTGTTGGACACACTTTCGACTCGCCTCCAGTCATCGTCCGGGATGTCATCCCGGCGGGACGCAACCATTGATCGGCTCGTTAATTCGCGTGTGCCATTGATAGAGGCACTGCGGGAAAACACCATCGAGTTGGATGCAATCGCGCGACAAGAGGCATTGAGCACAGCAGGACGCCAGAGGCGAGAACAGGTTGCGTTCCTCCAGGGTCGAGTTAGTCAAGAACTCGAGCGCGGCATTGACGTTTCGAGCGATCTCGCCAAGCTGAAAAGCGATGAGCGACGATACAGAGGGCAGCTCGCGCGCCTAGAGGATATGAGCGAACGAGACGATCCTGCGCTTGCCCTCCGCAGCGCGCTGGATTCTGTGTCGGAGTTGATGACAGACTACGCGCGCTATCTGGAGCTGGAAGGGTCAGATCACTACGTGCGGCTGGACGCCACTGAACTCACAGTGGCAGTCCAGCGCCCTGGGGGTCGGGTGCCATTAAGCCGGATGGGCAGCGCGGAGAATTGGGTTGGATATCACCTGGTTGCGCACCTCGCATTACACCATTGGTTTGCTAGCGAAAATCGACCTGTTCCTCAGTTTTTGTTGTTTGATCAGCCAACGCAGGCGTTTTTCCCTGAGGAGGTTGTTGACTCTGCGAATGACGAAAACGCAGACTGGGAGGCAGTTCGTCGTCAATTCAGTCTGATGAACAGCGTCGTCCGCGAGTTGGCTGGCGACTTGCAGGTCATTGTATGCGACCATGCGAATTTGGCTGATGATTGGTTCCAACAGGCAGTTGTTGAAAACTGGCGAAATGGAGTGGCTTTGATTCCAAGCAATTGGTTAGATTATGAAGAGGCTCATTAGTACACTAAAGGAGTAGCAACGGAAGTGACCAGCTGCTCGCTTGGTAAGGGCAGCGTTGGAGACGCGACATAAGGGCCGTGCCGTAGGCCCGCAAGTGTTGCCGCCCACCCTTGTAATGACGCGCCTACCGAACGGCGTTGCCGAAGTGTCGATTGCAGAGTTTCGGGTGCCGAAGGGCATCGCCGCGATTAGCCCGAGCGGCGCCCGGCCTCGGGCTGGCGCGCGAGCGCCTGCTCGACGGGCATCTCCGCATACGCGGCCGATAGCGTGGCCCGATGGATCCCGTGACCCTCCGAACCCCGCGTCTCGTCCTCCGTCCGCCCGCGCTCGACGACGTCGACGCGATGGCGGCCGCCTGCCAGGACCCGGCGATCCAGCGGTACGTGCCCGTTCCCGTCCCGTACTCGCGCGACGACGCGCTCTCCTTCGTCGCCGCGTTCTGCCCCGCCGGCTGGGCGTCGGGCGAGCGCCTCACCTGGGCGGCGCTCGAGGGCGACGCGGTCGCCGGCACGGTCGCGCTGGGCCAGGTCGCGGACGGCGCCGCGGAGATCGGGTACTGGCTGGCGCCGCACGCACGGGGTCGCGGGATCATGCGGGAGGCCGCCGCGGCGGTCGTCGACCAGGCGTTCGACGCGTCCGCCGGCCTCGGGCTCGTCCGGCTCGGCTGGCGCGCCTACGGCGGGAACACCGGATCCGCCGGCGTCGCGCGCGCGCTCGGCTTCCGCTTCGAGGGCGTCCTCCGCCTGGGCGCGATGGGCCGCGAGGGCCGCGAGGACGACTGGCTCGCGGGACTCCTCGCCACCGACGACCGGACCCCGCAGCCGTGGCCCGCGCTCGCGTGACGCCCGTCCTCCTCGGGCAGGAGGTGGTCGTCTCCACGCCCGACGGCCGACGCCTGCGCGCGAGGGTCGACGGCGCCGGCGACGACCTCGTCGTCCTCGAGGCCGGCCTCGGCGGCAGCGGCCTCACCTGGGGCCTCGTTCACGGGATCCTCGCCCGCACGCACCGCGTGGTCGCCTACGACCGGGCGGGCCTCGGATGCAGCGACCCGGATCCCGCGCCGCGCGACCTCGACCGCCTGGCCGACGACCTGGAGGCCGTCATCGCCGCGTTCCCCCACCGTCGCCTCGTGCTCGCCGGGCACAGCTGGGGCGGGCCCGTCGTGCGGGTCGTGGTGGCCCGGCGGATCGCGCGCGGGCTCGCGACCGCGGGCGTGGTGCTCGTGGACCCGAGCGACGAGCGCGCCCGCGCCTACGCGGGAGCCCTCGCGCGCGCGGCCTTCGCGGCGCAGGCGGCCCTGCTCGTGCCGCTCGCTCGCCTCGGGCTGCTCGCGCCGCTGCACCGGATCGCGCTCGCGGGCCTCCCCGCGCCCCTGCTCGCCGCCGCCGTCGCCGCGGCCGGCTCGGTCACGGCCGCGCGGGCGACCGCCGCCGAGCAACGGCACCTGCTGCCGGGACTCGCGGCGCTGGCGGCACGGCCCGGGGCGACGGCCACGCTCCCCGGCGTAGCCGTCCGCGTGGTCTCCGGCACGACGTCCGGCGCGCTCACCCGACGGCAGCGCGCCGACCTGGTGGGCGCGCACCGGGCGTCGGCCGCCGCGGCGGTCGACGGCGCGTGGATCCCGGCGCCGCGCTCCGAGCACATGGTGCCGGTGACGGATCCGGACGTCGTCGCCCAGGCGATCGCCGCCCTGCTCTGACGCGGGCGCCGCTCAGGGCGCCGGGATCGCCCCCACCCACGCCCGGAACGACGCGGCATCGGATCCCGTCAGCACGGCGACGGGACCGGGCATGGGATCGCGGACGGGGACGAGCGCGAGCGCGTCCCCGG
>Ga0265798_10003900_pt1 | contig 20957 bp, 18 predicted proteins | sample P3T30metagenome_FD_192430 | JGI IMG/M metagenome (GOLD analysis project Ga0265798, IMG submission 192430) | Plant litter microbial communities from East Loma Ridge, Irvine, California - P3 T30 | ecosystem: Environmental > Terrestrial > Plant litter > Unclassified | place: USA: California... | reverse complement strand
CACCCTGGACGAGGAAACCTGGGCTGCCGAATATGGGGCCATGGAAGACGCCCCCGCCGCCTGGCTGGAAAAAAACGCCGTCGAAGCTTTCGATGAGCGCATCGGGTGGGCGAAAGACATCCTGAATAACCAGCCCTACACCACGGTGCAGCGCATGGCACGCTCGACCGTGCAGGAGACCGGCAAGCCCGAGTGGCTGGAGCTGGTACGGCGCGTGCTGGTGCGCGATACGCCCCTGTACCTGCTGGGCGGCGAACAGTCGGCGGCCGGCTGGGACGTGCCGGAATTCGTGCTGGCGGCGGCGCGCCAGGTCCTGGTGCAGCCGCGCGCGGGGCACATGATGATGCTGGAGGATCCGGCGGGTTTCTGCCGGATCGTCGAGGCGATCATCGAGGGTGATGCATAAGTTTTTTTAACGAAGCAAGGCAGCCGCAACAATGAGTGATAAGAAACAGGTCCACGTCATGCGCCAGGATATCCGCTGGGGCGACATGGATGCATTCGGGCACGTGAACAACACGGTGTATTTCCGCTACATGGAGACGGCGCGCATCGCCTTCCTGGAAGAGGTCGCCGGTCCCACCGACACCTCGAGCGAAGGGCCGGTGATCGTCACCGCCTACTGCACCTTCAGCAAGCAGCTGAAGTATCCGGGCCAGATCGAGGTCCGCACTTTCGTCGGCACCCCGGGCCGCTCCAGCATCGAAGTCACGCACGAGATCCGCCTGGTCGATGCGGACGGCAATGCCGGGGTCGTACATGCCGAGGGCGGCGCCAAGGTGGTGTGGGTGAATTATGCGGCGGAGAAGTCGGTGCCGCTGCCGGAAGGCTTGAAGGGGCTGGTACCGGCTGCTTGATTTGACGGCCCTGCTATCGCGTACCTGAGCGGAGCCGACACGTATCACCGCGCCACGCCGACCAGCTTGTGCACCAGCTCGGACGAGGTCGACGCCGAAAACTTCTTCATCAGCTTGGCCCGGTGCATCTCGACCGTGCGCGGGGACAGGTCGGTCTCGCGCGCGATCACCTTGCTGGTCTTGCCTTCGACCAGCAGGGCGGCGATCTCGCGCTCGCGCGGGGTCAGCTCGGCCGTGACCGGGCGCTTTTCGCTGACATCCTCGAAGGTCCAGACGCCGGCGCCGAGCGGCTTGCCGGGGTCGATCGCGCGGCCGCTCACGTGGCACCAGAACAGCTCGCCGTCGGCGCGGCGCATGATGCGCTCGTCCGAGTAGCGGCCCTTGGTGTTCATGATCGGGATGATGCGGTCGCCGGTGCGCAGGAACTCGTCCATGGTGGGGTAGAGCACCGCGAACGATTGGCCGTTCAATTGCGCGCAATCATAGCCGAACATGGCGGCGAGGGCATGGTTGCAGGACTGGATGACGCGGTCGACCGAGATGCACATGCCGACCGGCGCATGCTGGAAAATCATCTCGTAGTCAATCGCGTATGATGCGTTCTTATCAAGCTGCACGTCGGCTGTCTCCGGTCGGCTGTTGCCGGTATTTCTACGGTATTGTGCTTTGAGGGGGGCTATTCTATTCTGCGATTTTACTCTGCTGTACAGAAAGAGCTCTCGGCTTAACTATCAAAGGGACGGGTATGAATAAAGTTTATCCTGATGCGCGGTCCGCGCTCGAAGGCGTCGTGCAGGACGGCCAGACCATCGCCGTCGGCGGTTTCGGGCTGTGCGGGATTCCGGAAGCGCTGATCCTGGCGCTGCGCGATTCCGGCGTCAAGGACCTGACGGCCATCTCGAACAATGCCGGCGTCGACGACTTCGGCCTCGGCCAGCTGCTCACCACGCGCCAGATCAAGAAGATGATTTCGTCCTACGTCGGCGAGAACAAGGAATTCGCGCGCCAGTACCTGGCCGGCGAACTCGAGCTGGAATTCACGCCGCAGGGCACGCTGGCCGAGAAGCTGCGCGCCGGCGGCGCCGGCATCCCGGCCTTCTTCACCAAGACCGGCTACGGCACCATCGTCGCGGAAGGCAAGGAAACCCGCGAATTCGATGGCGAGATGTATGTGATGGAACGTGCGCTGGTGCCGGACGTCTCGCTGGTCAAGGCCTGGAAGGCCGACCGCGCCGGCAACCTGGTGTTCCGCAAGACCGCGCGCAACTTCAACCCGAACGTTGCCACCGCGGGCAAGGTCTGCATCGTGGAAGTCGAACAACTGGTCGAGATCGGCGAGATCGATCCGGACCAGGTGCACACCCCGAGCATCTTCGTGCACCGCATCGTCCACAACCCGACGCCGGAAAAGCGCATCGAGCAGCGCACCGTGCGCCAAGCCTGACCAGAACGGAGACAACCATGGCATGGACTCGTGATGAAATGGCCGCGCGCGCGGCCAAGGAACTGCAGGACGGTTTTTACGTGAACCTGGGCATCGGCTTGCCGACCCTGGTCGCGAACTACGTACCGAACGATATCGAAGTGTTCCTGCAGTCGGAAAACGGCTTGCTCGGCATCGGCCCCTTCCCGACGGATGCGGAAGTCGACGCCGACCTGATCAACGCCGGCAAGCAGACCGTCACCGCGCTGCCGGGCTCGAGCTACTTCAGCTCGGCCGATTCCTTCGGCATGATCCGCGGCGGCAAGATCAACCTCGCCATCCTGGGCGCGATGCAGGTGTCGGAACAGGGCGACCTGGCCAACTGGATGATCCCGGGCAAGATGGTGAAGGGCATGGGCGGCGCCATGGACCTGGTCGCTGGCGTCAAGCGCGTGGTAGTCGTGATGGAACACGTCGCCACCGCCAAGGATGGCTCGACCAGCCACAAGATCCTCAAGAAATGCGACCTGCCGCTGACCGGCGTGGGCGTGGTGGATCGCATCATCACGGATCTTGGCGTGCTCGACATCACCGAGACCGGCCTCAAGCTGGTGGAACTGGCGCCGGGCGTGACCGCGCAGCAAGTGCAGGCCGCGACCCAGGCCGAGCTGGATACCTCGGCAGTCTAGCCGGTCCAATCGCGGTCGCCCGTCAAGGGCGATCCGGCAGTTGCGATCCGGCAGGGGCGAACGGCCCGCAGGCGAACGCCGCTTGCGGGCCGTTCGCGCTTGCGGGCCCTTCGCTTACCTCGGCGTTTAGCTAATCGCCCAGATGTAGGTGATATCCGTCCACGCCTCGACCGGCCGGCCGTCCTGCATGGCTGGCCTGAACCGGCATTTGTCGATGGCCAGGCGGGCTGCTTCATCCATCAAAGGATAGCCGCTGGAGCGGTTGACTTTCGATTCCATCACCTTGCCGTCCTCGCGGATCCGGTATCCGAGCACGACCGTGCCCTGGTGACCCGCACGCAGGTCGGGCGCCGGATACTCGGGCTTGGTGCATCCCGTGAAATCCACGATGGCGATGCGCGTGGCACTGTCGGCGCCGTCCTGGGTTGCGATGCGCGGGGCACTCCCGGCACCGCCCCGGGCCGGCGTCAGCGGCGCACAGCCGGCGCTGACGCCGGCCAAGATGAGGACGAGCGCGGCTTTGTGTGCCTGCGACAATGTGATCGGGCGAATCAAGCGTTCGATGCGGGACATGCATATCTCCCCGGCCTGTGGCCATTGGTTTTTTATTCGAAGGTCCAGACGTACTGCACGTTGGCCCATTGCGCCACGGCGCGCCCCTGGACCATCCCGGGCTTGAACGTGCATTGGGCGATGGCCGAGCGCGACGCTTCGTCCAGGCTCGCGTAGCCGCTCGAGCGGCTGATTTTCGATGCGGCGACGCGGCCGTCGATGCCGACCAGGAAGGCCAGCGTCACCGTGCCCTGATGGCCGGCCTGGAGATCGGCATGCGGATACTCGGGCTTGGCGCAGGTCGAGAAATCGGCGATCGGGCCTTCGCTGGCGCCGTGCAGCGTGTCCGGATGGGTGGTCGCCGCTGCGGGTGCCGGCGCGAAGATCGAGCCGGAAACGGGCGCGGACGCCGGCCTGAGCGCAAGCGCGCTGAAGGCGCAGGCCAGCGCCAGGCCCAGTACGGGCAGGGACGCCGTCCAGTCCAGCGCCTGCGTACCCGGGCGCAGCAGGCGCCGGATGCGCGCCATCAGGTCGCCGCCGTTGGCCGCCTGGGCCAGGTGGTGGCCGGAAAACTGCAGGCGCTCCAGTTCCGACAGCGCCAGCGCCAGGCGCCGCGGCTCGCCCAGGTGGCGGGCCGCGAAATCGTCGGCGATCTGTTCGCGCTCCAGGCGGATGCGGCCTGAAATCCACCACACGGCCGGGTGATAAAACAGCAGGGTCTCGATCACGTTCTGCAGCAAATTGACCAGGTAGTCGTGGCGCTTGACGTGGCCGAGTTCGTGGGCGAGCAGGGCTTCCAGCAGCGTCGGCGACATGCCCGAGACCAGCGCGGCCGGCACCAGCACCACCGGCCGCCACCAGCCGGCCGTGATCGGGCTGCTCAGATCGTCGACGATGCGCAGGCGCACTTCGCGGCCGAGCCCGCAGCGCCCGGCCATCCGCGACAGGCGCGCCTGCCAGGCCGGATCGACGCTGTCGACATCGCCGGCGCGGCCGATCCACAGCAGGCCGAGCGCCATGCGCAGGGCGAGGGCGCAGGCGCAGGCCGCCCACAGTCCGACGATCCAGGCCAGGTGGCCCTGCAGCCAGGCCGGCAGGCCGCCGGCCGCGCCCTGGGCCACGCCGGCCACCCGGCCCGGCAGGTCGAGGCCGGCGCGGGCGCCATCGGGCCCCGCCTGCAGCGACAGCAGCAGCGAGGCCAGCGGCCACGCCAGGCAGGCCAGCAGGCCGGCGCAGGCGAGCGCGTAGCGCCGTTCCGGGCTGGCGTTCCTCAGCGCCGTCAGCGCCAGCGCCGTGACGCAGCCGACCAGCGCACCCTGCCAGACGAAGTGCAGCAGCGCCCAGCCGACGGCCGTGACCAGGGCCGCGGCGCTCATTGCTTGTCCTCGTCCTTGAGCAATTTCTCGATCTCTTCGCGCTCCTTCTTCGAGATCCCGGTCTTCAGCGCCGCCAGCACCAGCGCCTTGGCCGAGCCCGAAAAGGCGCGCTGCATCAGGTCCTTGAGCAGGTTGGTCTGCAGCGATTCCTGGGCCTGCGCGGGCGCGTACACGTGCGAGCGTTCGCTCTCGTCGCGGATCAGGAGGCCCTTGCCGTGCATGATCTGCATCAGGCGCAGCACGGTGGCGTAGGTGACGTCGGGGCGGGTCTTGAGGATCTCGTCGTGGACCTGGCGCGCCGTGCCGGAGCCCAGCGGCCAGAGCACCTGCAGCAGGTCGAGTTCCGCCGGGGTCGGCTTGGGGAGAGGGGGAGACTTGGCCATGGTGGTCCTCGTAGTGATAAGGTCGCACGCGTAGACTATCGGTTCTAGAATCGGCTGTCTATCGAAATATTTGAACACGCGCCGCTTGCGGAAGGCAACGGTGTCGGGCTAGCATAGACATCAATGTCTACTTTGTGGAGGCGGTCCGATGAGCTTGCGTAACCTGCGCCTGGCCTGGCGCCTGCTGGGCAAGGAACCCGGGTATTCGGCCGTCGCCGTGCTGGGCCTGGCGGTCGCGCTGGCGGCCTGCTTCCTGCTGGCCGGGCTGGTGCGCTATGCCTGGACCTACAATGATGCGATCCCGGGCAGCGGCGCCATCTACACGGTCAAGGAGCGCCGCAAGCTGTTCCCGCGCCCGGAGTGGGGAGAGAGCGGTCCGGCGCCGCTGGCCCGGGCCGCGCTGGCCGCCGGCCTGGTGCTCGATGCGACCGGCGCCAGGCGCGCCACGGTCGGCGCGCGCGTGGACGGGCCCGGCCAGGGGCGCCTGCGCCGGATCGAGCTGGCCGTGGTCGAGGCCAACTACCTGCGCTTTTTCGGTATCAAGGCGATCGCCGGCGACGCCGATGCCGCGCTGGCCCGGCCCGACGCGCTGGTGCTGGCCCGCGCCGAGGCGCTGCGCCTGTTCGGCACCTCCGACGCCCTCGGCAAGGTGCTGCGCATCGAGGGCCGGCCCTTCACCGTGCGCGCGATCCTGCCCGACCTGCCGGACAACACCAGTCCCGACTTCAGGATTCTGCGCGGCAAGGGCGTGCATAGCTGGTACACGCCGCCGGCCACGGCGCAGGATGCCTGGTTCGCCCTCGGGCGCCTGTACCTGAAGCCGGCCCCCGGCGTGCAGGCGGCGCGGCTGGGCGCGGCGCTCGAAGACATGGTCGCCACCCGCCGCGACGCGGCCCTGCCGGCGCAGCTGACCGCCGGCCGCCCGATGCCGCTGACCGACATCGGCGTAACGCCCTTGAGCCGGGTCTACTTCGATGCCGACCTGCTGGCCGGCAGCGGCGATGGTGCCCGCGATGGTGCCCAATATGGCAGCCCGGCCGCGATCGCCGGCCTGGCGGCGCTGGCGCTGCTGATCCTGGTGCTGGCCGCCAGCAATTACGTGAACTTGGCGGCGGTGCGTACCGCCGCGCGCCGGCGCGAGATCGCCGTGCGCAAGGCGCTGGGCATCTCGGGCGCGGGCCTGGCCGGGCAGTTCCTGGCCGAGGCGCTGCTAGTGGGGGCCGGCTCGACCGCGATCGGCGCCGTGCTGGCCTGGCTGGCCCTGCCGCTGTTCTCGGAACTCGTGAACCGGCCGCTGGCATCGGCTTTCACGCCGGCGGCGTGGGGCCTGCTGGCCGCCGCCGGCCTGGGCACCAGCCTGCTGGCGGGGGGCTATCCGGCCTGGCTGGCCGCGCGCGTGCCGGCCAGCAGCGCCCTGGGCGGGCGCGCCGGCGAGACGGTCGACGGCCTGCGCCTGCGCCGCGTGCTGAGCGTGGCGCAGTTCGCCGCCGCGATCGGCCTGGTGGCCGCCAGCCTGACGGTCTGGTGGCAGGCCCGCTATGCGAGCGAGCTCGATCCCGGTTTCGATCCGTCGCAGCAGTTGGTGCTGACGCTGCCGGGCGAGCCCGGCTCGAGCGGGGCCCACGCATTCCGGGCCGAGCTCGAGCGCCTGCCCGCCGCCGCCGGCGTGACCGTGATCTCGGAAGCGATCGGCCGCGACGGCATGCAGATCACGAAAAACGTGGCGGTCCCGCGCGCCGGCGGCGGACAGGACCAGGTGCCGATCGAGGTCAAGGAGGTCGGTGCCAACTTCTTCGAGGTGTTCGGCTTGCGGCCGGTGGCCGGCAAGCTGTTTTCGCGCCGTGGCGAGGCGGGCGTGGTGCTGAACGCGCGCGCCGCGCTGGCACTCGGCTTTGCCGCGCCGGAAGCCGCGCTGGGCCGGATCGTCGACGGCGACAAGCGCGTCATCGGCATCGCGCCTGACCTGCGCTTCACCACGCTGCGCGACAAGCCGGGGCCGATCATGTACATCGTGGACGAAGCGAACAAGGTGCTGGTGGCGCGCGTACATGGCGATATCGCCGCCGCCCGCGCCGCGATGGAAGCGCTGTGGGCGCGCCACTTCCCGAATGACGAACCGGACATCGAAACGGCGGCGTCGGTCTTCGCGCGTAACTACCGCGACGACATGCGCCAGGCCAGGCTGCTGGCGCTGGCCAGCACGGTGGCGACCGCGCTGGCCTGCTTCGGCATCTACGTGCTGTCCAGCTACACGATCCGGCGCCGCGCCGGCGAAATCGTGCTGCGCAAGCTGCACGGCGCCGCCCCGCGCCACATCGGCCTGCTGGTGGCGCGCGAGTGGCTGGCGCTGCTGGGCCTGGGCGCGGCCCTGGCTTTGGTGCCGGCCTGGCTGTTCGCCGAGCGCTACCTGGCCGCCTACGTGGAGCGCGCGCCGATGGGGGCGTGGCCGCAGCTGGCGGCCTGCGCGCTGGTGGCGCTGGTGGCGCTCGGCGCCTGCCTGCGCCAGGCCATCGCCGCCATGCGCATGCCGCCGGTCCAGGCCCTGCGCGATTAAAACAGTTTTTTCAAAGGAGACCCGATGCTGAAGATGAAGACCCGCCTGCGCGCCGCCGCGCTTGCCCTGAGCCTGGCCACCGGCATGGCCACCAACGCCGCCAGCGCCTCGCCCGTTCCCGACTATGCCTTCGTGCACGTGACCGGCAGCGCCTTCACGGCGATCCTGCCCGACATCGCCACCCTCGACTTCGAGATCGTGGCGGTCGACGCCGACCCGGCCGCGGCGCGCGCCGTGCTCGAAACGCGCGTGGGCGAGATCCGGGCCCTGATGCAGCACCTGAGCCTGGACCCGGAAGACGCCGTGGTGCGCGAAGTGCGGCAGACCGCGCGCAAGGGGGAACAATCCCCGGCGGGCGGTCCGATGTACGAACTGCGCTGCGACGTCAAGATCAAGGTGCGCAACGTGACCAGCTGGCCCGCGCTGGCGGGCGGCCTGTTCGGCAAGCCGAACCTGGACGGCTTCGCCTCGTCTTTCGATTCGAGCACGATGGACAAGACCGTCGACGAGCTGGTCACCCAGGCCGTGCTCGATGCGCGGCGCCGCGCCGAGGTCATCGCCGCCGCCGGCGGACGCCGCCTGGGCGCGATGACCGGCGCCACGCCGGACGCCATCAAGAACCTGAGCACGGCGATGGGCCTGCAGCGCGACGAGTTCCGCATGCCGCGCCGGGCCGGGGCACAGGAGGCCCAGAATGGCGTGCAGGACCGCGATCAACTCATGAGCATCCAGGCGATCAAGCTGCAGCAGCCGGTGGACGTCATCTTCCGCCTCGAAAACCTGCCCGTCGCACGCAAGGCCAGATAAAGGCATCTAAACCGCCGGTTCACGGTCCAATGGGAAACCACGATGGACCTGGACATGGCGGACAATCCCGAACGGCCCCAAGACAGCGACCGGCACCGTTTCGCGACCGAGCTGTGGGGCGTGATGAAGCAGTACCGCTGGCGCATCGCGTTCTCGATCGCGCTGCTGCTGGTGGCGAAGGTGGCGACCGTGGCGGTGCCGCTGCTGCTCAAGCGCATCATCGACACCTTCTCCACGGCGCCGCTGCCCGCGCGCCTGGAGCTGGGCCTGCCTTTGTACCTGCTGGCCGGCTATGCGCTGCTGCGCTTTTCGTCGACGCTGTTCAATGAATGGCGCGACCTGATCTTCGCGCGCGTCACGCTGTCCACGGTCAAGGCCTATGCCGAGAAGACCTTCGCCCACCTGCACGCGCTGGGGCCGCGCTTCCATGCCGGGCGCCAGGTCGGCAGCCTGTTGCCGGACATCGACCGCGGTACGGGCGGCATCGCCTTTCTGCTCGGCGTCGGCCTGTTCACCATCGTGCCGACGCTGGTCGAGATCGGCCTGGTGCTGGCGGTGATGCTGCAAAATTATTCGCCGGGCTTTTCCGTCATCATCCTGGCCACCTTCCTGGCCTACTGCGCCTTCACGCTGGTCTTCACGGCGCGGCGCGTGCTCTACCAGCGCCGCGTCAACAAGCTCGATTCGACCGCCAAGGGCCAGCTGGGCGACAGCCTGATGAACTACGACACCGTGAAGGCCTTCAGCAACGAAGCCTGGGAGTCGACCAAGTTTTCCGGCACGATGGACCGCTGGAAGGACGCGGGGCTCGGCAACCAGCGCGCGCTGTTCATCCTGCACGTGGGGCAGAGCGGGGTGATCGCCATCGGCGTGGCCGCCATCATGGTGCTGGCCGGGCAGGCGGTCCTGCTGCGGCAGATGAGCGTCGGCGACCTGGTCCTGATCAACGCCTATGCGCTGCAGGTGTGTTTGCCGCTGAACGCGCTCGGCTTCGTCTACCGCGAATCGCGCGACGCCTGGGTCAACGCCGAGCGCCTGTTCGCGCTGCTGCGGCAGCAGCCCGAGATCGAGGATGCGCCGGACGCGCCGACCCTGCATGCGAGCGCCGGCGAAGTCGTGTTCGAGCACGTCAGTTTTCATTATGCGCCCGAGCGGCCGGTGCTGTTCGACGTCAGCCTGCACATCCCGTCCGGCACCACGCTGGCCGTGGTCGGGCGCAGCGGCTCCGGCAAGTCGACGCTGGCGCGCCTGCTGCTGCGCCTGTACGATCCGGACAGCGGCCGCATCCTGATCGACGGCCAGGACATCCGCCACCGCAGCCCGTCGAGCGTGCGCCGCGCGATCGGCGTCGTGCCCCAGGACACGGCCCTGTTCAACGACAGCATCGGCAACAACATCGCCTACGCGCGCCTCGATGCGACCCGGGACGAGGTGGCGGACGCCGCCCGCGCCGCCCAGCTGCACGAGCTGATCGCGGCCCTGCCCGAGGGCTACGCCACGCCGGCGGGCGAACGCGGCGTGAAGTTTTCCGGCGGCGAGCGCCAGCGCATCGGCATCGCGCGCGCCATCCTCAAGCATCCGGCCATATTGATCTTCGACGAGGCGACGTCGGCGCTGGATTCGGTATCCGAGCATGCGATCGCCCAGGAGCTGGAACGGCTGTCGCACAAGCGCACGACCTTGATCATCGCGCACCGGCTGTCGACCATCGTCAATGCGCATTCGATCGTGGTGATGGACCGCGGCCGCATCGCCGAGCAGGGCGCGCATGCCGAACTGCTGCGCCGTGAAGGCCTGTACGCGCGCCTGTGGCTGCTGCAGCAGCGGATGAGCCGGGAAGAGGACTAGCGGTGGCCGCGTCCGCCGCCGCCTCCACGGCCGCCGCCGCCACCGAAGCCGCCGCCCGGACGCGGACCGCTACCCGGGCGCGGTCCACTCCAGCCAGGAGCACCGGCATGCGGGCCGCCGGGGCGCGGGCCGCCCCATGCATGGCCGCGCGTGTACGGCGGCCCGCCCGCGCGTGGACCACGCCAGCCCGGGCCGCCGTGGTAGCGGTGCTGGTAATAGTTGAAGTTGAGCGCCACCGGCGGGCCGCCCCAGCCATAACGGTAGGGATAGACGCCGTAACCGTAGTAATAAGGCGCGTAGTAATCGGGCGAATAATAGGAAGCGTAGTAGGGTGCAACCACGGCCGCACCGCCATACGCCGGGTAGGGCGAATCGTAGACCGCGCAACCCGACAGGGCCGCGGCAGCCGCCCCCGACAGGATCAGGCGCTTCGCCATGTCTTGAATGCGGGTGTCCATCTCAAGATCCCCGAATGTTTATCTTCCCTGCATGTTAGGTCGGACGGGGCTGTTTTCAATGGATAAAAAAAACGCCGGGCGAACCCGGCGTCGGAACGAGGAAACGGAAACTCAGGCGGCTTCGCGCACCGGACGCAGGTCCTTGGCCTCGTCGGCCGAACCCGGGTTCTTCAGCTCGGCGGTCAGGCGCTCCTTGTCCAGCTCGCCTTCCCACTTCGACACGACGATGGTCGCCACGCCGTTGCCGATGATGTTGGTCAGGGCGCGGCACTCGCTCATGAACTTGTCGATGCCCAGGATCAGGGTCATGCCGGCCACCGGAATGGTCGGGACCACGGCCAGGGTCGCGGCCAGGGTGATGAAGCCGGCGCCGGTGATGCCCGATGCGCCCTTCGAGGTCAGCATCGCCACCAGCAGGATGGTCAGTTCCTGGGTCAGGGTCAGCTCGGTGTTGGTGGCCTGCGCCACGAACAGGGCCGCCATCGTCATGTAGATGTTGGTGCCGTCCAGGTTGAACGAGTAGCCGGTCGGTACCACCAGGCCCACCACCGATTTCGGGCAGCCCAGCTTTTCCAGCTTGCGCATGATGGCCGGCAGCGCGCTTTCCGACGAGCTGGTGCCCAGCACGATCAGCAGTTCTTCCTTGATGTAGGCGAGGTAGCGGAAGATCGAGAAGCCGGTGTACCAGGCAATGGCGCCCAGCACCACGATCACGAAGATGGCGCAGGTCAGGTAGAAGGAACCGACCAGCGACGCCAGCGGGATCAGCGAGGCGACGCCGTATTTGCCGATGGTGAAGGCCATGGCGCCGAAGGCACCGATCGGGGCGGCCTTCATGATGATGTTCACCACGCCGAAGATCGCGTGCGACAGGGTCTCGACGCCGTGGGCGATCGGACGGCCGCGCTCGCCCATCAGCGACAGCGCGAAGCCGAACAGGATCGCGATCAGGAGCACCTGCAGGATGTCACCCTTGGCGAAGGCGCCGATGAAGGTATCCGGGATGATGTTCATCAGGAAGTCGGTGGTCGTCAGCGCCTTGGTCTTCTCGGTGTACTGGGCGATCGAATGGGTGTCGATGGTGGCCGGGTTGACGTTGAAGCCGGCGCCCGGTTTCACCAGGTTGGCGACCAGCAGGCCGATGGCCAGCGCGAAGGTCGACACGATCTCGAAGTAGAGCAGGGCCTTGCCGCCGACGCGGCCGATCTTCTTCATGTCCTGCATGCCGGCGATACCGGCGACGACGGTACAGAAGATCACCGGGGCGATGATCATCTTGATCAGCTTGACGAAGCCGTCTCCCAGCGGCTTCATCGCGGTCGCGAGGCCCGGATCGAAGATGCCGAGCAGGATGCCGACCACGATCGCGAACAGGACCTGGATATACAGTACTTTATAGAAAGGTTTTTTCATGATTGAGTATCATGCGCTAATAATAGTGCTGTCATCATTACGCAAAATATCTGTATGAGCTATTGTGGAAACCCGCAATGGCTCCGGGAATGACGGATGTGCGGGGTGTGAATAATAGAGGCTCCAGAAAACGGACTCGGGCGTCAATACGTCGCTCCTGCGGAGGCAGGGGCCCAAGTTGCACGCGTTTCGATAGCGACTGCATAACTTGGGTCCCTGCCTCCGCAGGGACGACGTGCGGGTGCTGCGGGCTCAGGGACGCTTGTATACAGTCCCGCCCTTCATCACGAAGCCCACCTTGCGCAGCGCCGCGATGTCCGCCGTCGGATCCCCGTCCACCGCCACCACGTCCGCCAGCGCGCCATCCTTGAGCGCCCCCAGATCCGGCTTGCCCAGGATGCCGGCCGCCACCACGGTGGCTGCGCGCAGCGCTTCCGTCGGGCTCATGCCCAGCCGCACCATCCACTCCAGCTCGCGTTCATTGGTCCCGTGCGTGAACACGCCGACGTCGCTGCCGTTGCCGATGGTGACGCCAATCTTCCTGGCCAGCTGGAAGGCGCGCGCCGCCTGCTGCATGGACGGGGTCGGCGCGCCGCCGCGCACGTGCTTCTGGAAATACTCGCCAATCGCTTCGGGCGCAGTGAGCGTCGGCACGTAGGCGGTGTTGCGCTCCTTCATCAGGCGGAAGGTCGCTTCCGAGGCGCCGTAGCCGTGCTCGATGGTGTCGACGCCAGCCAGCACCGCCAGCCGGATCGCATCGTCGCTGCTGGCGTGGGCCGCCACCTTGCGGCCCGTAACATGCGCCGCCGCCACCATCGCCTTCATCTCTTCCAGCGTGAAGGTGGGGCGGGTGCTGCCGTCGATGCCGGTGCGGTAGTCGGCGTAGATCTTGATCCAGTCGGCGCCGTGGGCGGACTGTTCGCGCACCGCCTTCACGCCTTCGTCGGCGCCGGTGGCCTGCTGGGCGCCGTAGGGGATCTCCATGTCCGGGCGGTAGCTGCGCTCGGCCGGCCCGTAGCTGGCGGTGGCGACGATGGCGCGGGTGGCGACCAACAGGCGCGGACCCGGCACCTGGCCTTCCTCGATGGCGCGCTTGATGCCGACGTCGTCGTAGCCGGCGCCCTCGGTGCCGAGGTCGCGCAGGGTGGTGAAGCCGGCCTGCAAGGTGTCCGCGGCGTGGCGCACGGCCAGCGCGACGCGGTAGGCCGGCGCTTCCTTGATCACCTGGTCGTCCCAGGTCGTCTCGTTGTACGGGTGCAGCAGCACGTGCGAGTGCAGTTCGATCAGGCCCGGGATCAGGGTCTTGCCCGGCAGGCTGATGCGCTCGGCATCCGCCGGCACGGCCAGGCTGGCGGCCGGGCCGACAGCCTGGATGCGGCCCTGGGCCACCAGCACGCTCCAGCCGGCGTGGGGCGCGCCTTCGCCGGTCCAGACCTGGTCGGCGCTGATCAGGACCGGGCGCGGCGTAGCGGATGCCGGCGTCGGCTGCTGCGCTTGTGCGGCGCAGGCGGCCAGCGCCAGGGTAGCGAGAGCGAGTTGTCGGGCCCAGGATGCCATGTCTTCCTCTTGTTAAAGTGAAATTTTGAAGACGCCATCATAGCGGAGCGCCAGGGAAACTGTCGGGCAGGTTTGCTACCTCAGCTTTAAGGTATAGACAAGTAAAAAAATAAAGTCTGGAAATCTTTTCACATATTTACCACATCAGTTCAAATTCCTTGTATTAATAAAAATCAAGCAATAGTATTGACGCGCGTCATTGTTTTATTTTCATCATAAGAGTCGAAGGTTAACGGAAAACGCAAGAGTCACGTCCAGAGAGGGCAACGCATGAAAACCAAGAGTTTCAACCCGAGCATGAGAACCATTGCCGTTTGTGTTGCCCTGGCCTTCACGGCCGGGTTGCCGGCCGCGCAAGCCGCGCAGGCAGAGCCCACAGGGAAGGCCGTCATCGGCCAGCGCGCCGCGCCCCTGTGGCAGAGCATTTCCGTTGGCCCGGCAGCCGCCACGGCGGGCGCACGCGTCGCCGTGTCGAAAGCGCCGGCATTACAGTTGACCCGTTTCCACGCAGCCGCGCTGGACCTGCCGGGCATGCAGTCGGTCACGGCGGCTGCCCCGCGCGAGCAGGCGCGCACGGTGTCCAGCAGCCTGACCATTTCGCTGCCGCATCCGGACGGCAGCTTCCAGCGCTTCGTGCTGGAAGAATCGCCGATCATGGAAGACGGCCTGGCCGCCAAGCACCCGGACATCAAGACCTACCGCGGCAAGGGCCTGGACGATCCGACCGCCACCCTGCGCATGGACATCACCCCGCTCGGCCTGCACGCCTCGGTGCGCTCGCCCAACGGCGGCTGGTACGTCGACCCGTATTACCAGAACGACACCAGCGTGTACGCCGCCTACGGCCGTGCCGACCTGATCAACCCGCGTCCGGCGCTGGTCGAAGGCAAGCTGGACGCATCGCAGCTCAGCCTGTCGCGCAGCCTGTACAACCAGGGCGACAGCGTGCAGGTCAGCGGTTCCGGCTTCGCCCCGGGCGCCAGCGTCGAGCTGGCCGTCCGCGCCGAAGGCGAGGAAGTGCCGCTGCAGACCCTGCGCGCCACCGCCGACGCCAAGGGCGGCATCAGCGTCACGCTGCCGGCCGGCGCCCGCTCGGGCGCCTATGAAATCAGCGCCGCCAACGGCACCAGTGCCGCCGCCTCCTTCCTGGTGGTCGACGGCGACGTCACCGCCGCCGCCGCGACCGGCGGCCAGCTGCGCACCTACCGCCTGGCGCTGGTCACCGACCCCTCGTACGCGAACTACTTCGGCGCCGCCAACGTCACCGCCGCCAAGGTCACGCTGATCAACCGCGTGACCCAGGTCTACGAAGAAGAAACCTCGATCCGCCTGGTACTGATCGCCGGCACGGACGCCCTGAACCTGAACACCGCCGCTGCAATGACCGGCGCCAACGGCCCCTGCGGCGGCTCGGCCTGCTTCACCGCGAGCCAGGCATCGACCTGCTCGAGCTCCACGCTGACGCGCAACCGCGTGGTCGCCGGCCTGCTGGCAGGCGCCAGCAACTTCGACATCGGCCACATCGGCCTGGGCCTGGACGGCGGCGGCATCGCCTCGCTGGGCGTGGTCGGCGGCACCAGCAAGGCGCAGGGTTGCACCGGCATCCCGACCCCCGTCGGCGACTTCTACGCGGTCGACTACGTGGCGCACGAGATGGGCCACCAGTTCGCCGGCAACCACACCTTCAACGGCGTGATCGGCAGCTGCGGCGGCGGCAACCGCAACGCGGGCACCTCGGTGGAGCCGGGCGGCGGTTCGTCGATCATGGCCTACGCCGGCATCTGCGGCAGCGACGATCTGCAGCCGCACAGCGATCCATACTGGTCGCAGCGCACTTTCGACGAGATCACGACCTACACCTCGAGCGCCGAGACCAATGCGGCCGAAGTCCAGATGGGCGTGCTGAGCAATTACGTCGCCAATGGCCAGCAATTCCAGCTGTCGTACAACGGCGCGCTGTCGGCGCCGATCGTGCGCGGCACCAACTTCACCACGGCCGGCGTCAAGGCCGCGATCGAAGCCATCCCGGGCTGGCCGACCGGCGGCACCGTGACGGTCAGCGCCCTCACCGATACCGGCTTCACGGTCACCTTCGGCGGCTCGCTGAACACGACCAACGTGCCGACCCTGGTCATGGCGAACGTTTCCGGCGGCGTCACCGGCTACGTCGGCGAGATCACCGCCGGCGGCCCGACCACGCGTCGCGGCAGCGTGAGCGCCACCGGCAACACCGCGCCGGACGTGACCGTGCCGGCCGGCTACACGATCCCGGTGCGCACCCCGTTCGCCCTGACCGGCAGCGCCACCGACCTGGACGGCGATGCGCTCACCTACATGTGGGAGCAGAACGACCGCGGCGCCGCGAGCGGTACTGGCCTGGTCAGCAACACCAAGACCAACGGTCCGCTGTTCCGCCAGTTCGGCACCCGTGCCGTCGTCACCAACAGCGGCACGCTGCAATACGATTCGCCGGGCGAGAACCACACCACCGCCAACCCGACCCGCGTGTTCCCGGACATGGCGCAGATCCTGGTCAACAATACCAATGCCGAAACCGGCGCCTGCCCGACCGCGTCGACCACCCCGACCGCCGCGCAGATCGACTGCTTCTCGGAGTTCCTGCCGACCGCCGCCTACGTCGGCTTCGCCGGCACCAACGCCTCGCCGCCGTCGCTGCACTTCAAGCTGACGGCACGCGACGGCCGCGGCGGCGTCAACAGCGCCACCACGACCCTGACCCTGGCCCCGGCCGCCGGTCCCTTCCTGGTCACCTCGTTCGGCACCAGCGGCACGACCGTGGACGGCGGCAGCACCCAGACCGTGACCTGGAGCGTGGCCAATACCAACGTCGCCCCGGTCTCGGCCGAGAACGTCAAGATCTCGCTGTCCACGGACGGTGGCTTGAGCTTCCCGACCGTGCTGGCCGCGAGCGTGCCGAACAACGGCAGCGCCAGCGTCACCCTGCCGGCGGTCGTGACGAACGCCGCGCGCATCAAGGTCGAGGCGGTCGGCAACGTGTTCTTCGACGTGTCGAACGTGGACTTCGCGATCCAGCAGGCGGTGGTGGTGCCGGTGCCGGGCGATGCGGACGGCGACGGCGTGGTCAACTGCACCGACTACGGCATCGTCAAGGCATCGCTCGGCAAGCGTCCGGGCCAGGCCGGCTACGACGCGCGTGCCGACGTCAACAAGGACGGCGTGATCGACGCGCGCGACCTGCAGTATGTGAGCCAGCGCCTGTCGCAAGGCCTGACCTGCAAATAACGATGCGATCGCCGGCCGGGTGGGCATCCGGCCGGCGCTGGAATGAATCTGCCGTATAGGCAATAAGGAGAAGAAAATGATGGGATGGAAAAAAACGCTGGGCGCAGCGCTGCTGAGCATGGCTTGCGTGCAGGCCTGGGCGACCACGCTGTCGGTGACGTCGACCCCGGGCAGCACGACGCCGGGGTCGACGGTCAGCGTTGCCGTGAACCTGGCGGACGTGAGCGACCTGTCGACCTACCAGTTCTCGCTGAACTACGACCAGAGCCTGCTGCATTTCAGCGGCTACACGGCCGGCGGCTTCCTGAGCAGCGGCGGCGCCACGACCGACGAGTTCGTCAGCTTCGAGGACCCGGGCTCGGTCTCGTTCGTGACCGGCATCGCCTTCGGCGGGGCGAGCGTGAGCGGCAGCGGTACCCTGGCGTATTTCACCTTCGACACCCTGGGTGCGGGCGTGGCGGCGCTGAACCTGTCGGACATCTTGCTGCTCAACACCACCGGCGGCGACATCGCCGCGACCATCACCGGCGGTTCGGTGACGGTGGAAACGCCGACGGCGCCGCCGACCGGCGACGTGCCGGAGCCGGCAAGCTGGATGCTGATCGGGGTGGGCCTGGTGGCTGCGGGCGCGCTGCGCAAGCGCCGCGTCGCTGCGCCGGCGATGGCAGCTTGATGCAGTAATCACGTCGTCCCCGCGCAGGCGGGGACCCAAGTTCGTAAGCGTATCGTTAGCGCATGCAAACCTTGGGCCCACGCCTGCGCGGGGGCGACGAGCATGCGCTAACGAGTCTCGATATCGTTCGTATTACCATCACTCCAGATCCTGCCGCGACTGTCCAATCCCCACCATCACATCCTCCAGAAACGCCGCGCCGCGGTTCGACAGCGCGATCCCCGGCACCGCCAGCTCCACCAGGCAGGACAAGGTCTGCCGGAACCAATCCATGTCCGTTCCCATCAGCGGCAGCGCGTGCGCGTCGATGATGTAGTGCACCGCGCGCGTCAGCAGGTTCGGATCGCGCCCGGCGTTGCCGACCAGCGGCGCGAAATCGGCGGCTTCGCGTTCGAAGCGGTCGGCCAGGGTTTCCAGGATGTCGGCGGAGACTTCGGGGCGGCTCGAGAGCAGCACGATGCGCGCCAGTTCCAGGCAGGCGTCGTGCAGGTTCTCATCGTCCAGGCGTGGCATGGGTGTCCTCGGGTGCGGTGGTCAATCCGCTACTGTACACCGCTCACTGGAATTTCTGCTCGTACCTGCTGGGCCAGGGCGCAGGTGGAGGCGGCGAGGGTGGCGAGGGTGGCGAGGGCGAGGGCGAACTTGTTCGGCATGCGGGTTCCGATCAATGTAGACATGTGTGTCTATGTTTGATCGAAAGGTGGAATTCAGTCAAGTTAATTAATTTGGATAAATGCTAGAACGGTCGTTCTAAGTATGTAGAACGTTGGTGCAGTTTTTTGAGTTAGCAAAAGCACGTCGTCCCTGCGAAGGCAGGGACCCAAGTTGCACGCGTTTCGACAGCGCAAGCAGAACTTGGGTCCCTGCCTGCGCAGGGAGTCGTTTCCGGCAGTGCCGGGAACGACGTTTGAAAGCTGACGGTAAAAGGTGACTATGCCTTATTGCGCCGCCCAACCCCCATCCATGTTCCACGCCACCCCGCGCACCTGGTCCGCCGCCGGCGAGCAGAAGAACACCGCCAGCGCCCCCAGCTCTTCCGGCGTCACGAATTCGCCCGACGGCTGCTTCTCCAGCAGCAGCGCGCGCTTGGCCTGTTCGTTGGTCACGCCTTCGCGCGCCGCGCGGTCGTCGACCTGCTTCTGCACCAGCGGGGTCAGCACCCAGCCCGGGCAGATCGCGTTGCAGGTGACGCCGGTCTGGGCGTTTTCCAGCGCGGTGACCTTGGTCAGGCCGACCAGGCCGTGCTTGGCGGCCACATAAGCCGACTTGGCGGCGGAACCGACCAGGCCGTGCACCGAGGCCAGGTTGATGATGCGGCCCCAGTTTTTCTGCTTCATGCCGGGCAGGGCCAGGCGCGAGGTGTGGAAGGCCGAGGACAGGTTGATGGCGATGATCGCGTCCCATTTCTCGGGCGGAAAATCCTCGACATTGGCCACGTGCTGGATGCCGGCGTTGTTGACCAGCACGTCGACGCCGCCGAACTTCTCAGTGGCGAAGCGCATCATCGCCTCGATCTCGGCAGGCTTGGACATGTCGGCGTTGTGGTAGGCGGTCTGGACGCCGAATTCCTGGCCGATGTCGGTGTACAGCTTCTCGATCTGCTGGGCGTCGCCGAAGCCGTTGAAGACGATGTTGGCGCCTTGCTCGGCCAGCGCGCGCGCGATGCCGAGGCCAATGCCGGAGGTGGAACCGGTGACCAGGGCCGTTTTACCGCTAAGCAGGGTGGATTTCATGTGTGCCTCATCTCATCTGTAAAAGGGGGAGGGAATGCCGTGTCGGGGCTTCACGGCCGGACTTGGTAGAATTCTAATCGCAGCACCGTTTAAAATGTTGGCGGCGCTTCAAGATGAGCAGATCGCCAATTGATCGATGATGGGATAGCAGATGAGCGAACCAAGGCTGAAATCCGTGCAATGCAGCTCGCCGGCCGGCCTGCACCACATGGCGTACAAGGAATGGGGCGACCCGGCCAACCCGCGGGTGCTGGTGTGCGTGCACGGCGTCACGCGCGTGGCCGACGACTTCGACGCGCTGGCGCGCGCGCTGGCCGACCGCTACCGCGTGGTGTGCCCGGACGTGGTCGGGCGCGGGCGCTCCGGCCGCCTGCGCGACCCGCAGCACTACACGGTGCCGCAATACGCGGCCGACATGGTGACCCTGGTTGCGCGCGTGACCGAAGGCGATGAAGGCGTGCACTGGTTCGGCACCTCGATGGGCGGCCTGATCGGCATGGTGCTGGCGTCCTTCGAGGACAGCCCGATCCGGCGCCTGGTGCTGAACGATATCGGCCCGGTGCTCGATCCGGTGGCGATGGCGCGCATCGGCGACTACATCGGCCAGGACCTGCGCTTCCCCAGTTTCGAGGCCGGCGCCAGGTTCGTGCGCGAGGTGTCGGATGCCTTCGGCCCGCACAGCGACGAGCAGTGGCACAAGCTGGCCGCCGACGTGCTGGTGCGTACGGACGGAGGGCAGTGGACGCGCCACTACGACCCGGCCCTGGCCAAGCCCTTCGCCGCCATCACGCCCGAACGCGCGCAAGAGGACGAAGCCCGGCTGTGGGCCGCCTACGATGCGATCCGCTGCCCGACCCTGCTGGTGCGCGGCGAAACCTCGGACCTGCTGTCGCACGCGACGGCCGAGGCGATGACGCAGCGCGGACCGCGGCCGAAGCTGGTCGAGATCGCCGGCGTCGGCCACGCGCCGACCTTCCTGCAGCCGGACCAGATCGCGATCGCCCGAGAATTTTTGACCGGCTGAACAAAGCCATTTACATAAGAGAACCATGGAAATCAAACGACTGCATGTGGGCAAACGCCTGTCCGAAACCGCCATCCACAACGGCACCGTCTACCTGGCCGGCCAGATCGCCGAAGACACCACCCTGGACATCGTCGGCCAGACGCGCGAAGTGCTGGGCTTCATCGACCGCCTGTTGAATGAAGTCGGCAGCGACAAGACGCGCATTCTGTCGACGCAAATCTACATCTCGGACATGGCCCACTTCGAAGGCATGAACGCCGTGTGGGACGAATGGGTCGTGCCGGGCCACACCCCGCCGCGCGCCACCGTGGAAGCCAGGCTGGCCAACCCCGCCTGCCTGGTC
>Ga0265798_10003899_pt1 | contig 20959 bp, 31 predicted proteins | sample P3T30metagenome_FD_192430 | JGI IMG/M metagenome (GOLD analysis project Ga0265798, IMG submission 192430) | Plant litter microbial communities from East Loma Ridge, Irvine, California - P3 T30 | ecosystem: Environmental > Terrestrial > Plant litter > Unclassified | place: USA: California... | reverse complement strand
ACTGGACAAGCGGGATGGTCATTGCCCAATCCTCGATATTCAAATTCGGGCCAAAATCAAAGCCCATACGCTCATCAGGATGGGTACCCCACGCCCGTCACCGGATCAGCGACGGGATTTCCACAATCACAGCAACCTCAGGCTGGGCCGTCACGGAGCAGGATTGCGGCCGCGATGCAGATGGAGATTGATGGAATGGAGAACAAGGCTAGGGAGATGACTATCAATGAACCCTCGGATGGCAGAGTCGGGGTGGAGAAGCCTTGTGAGCACCCCGTAAACACCGTCCCTACATTGCTGACCACATCCTCTTCTTCCACAATTCCCTTTTATGCGCGATGTCTGGCACCTATCACCCACCAACAGATGCCGAACGAGATTACACCGAGATTAGGGAACTAGGAGACGGGTCATTTGGAACTGTCTTCCTGTGTGATTGGCACTCGCCCATCAAATCCGATCACATGCTATCAGCAATGCAGAGTGGAGCAGGGGCCAGACCGGAGTGGACAGGAAAGAGACTAGTCGCATTGAAGAGGATGAAACGAGCATGGGAAGGTGGATGGGATAATGCCAAAACACTACAGGAGCTTGCCGTGAGTTGACATCATACTCGATTGGGTGGCGCTGAGTCTAGTCACTACGGGAAATACCGTTTCATCCGGCAGTCATCCCTCTTTACGACGCATACATTTCACCTTCGACTCGCCAACTCCACTTCGTGTTCGAACCGATGGAGGGGAATCTCTACCAACTCACCAAAGCGCGCAATCGACGTCCTCTGGCCGCTGGATTAGTCGCGAGCTGCTTTCATCAGATTGTCGGAGGTCTTCATCACGTTCATGCCTATGGATACTTTCATCGAGATATGAAACCGGAGAATCTACTCGTCACCACGATCGGTTTAGCCGATTACCTCACCCCCGAAGCTCTAAAACATATAAACGCGAGTCGAGGTAGCTCTAGTGGATCAGAAGGTCCACTGCCAATTACTCCAAATGGGGAGATCCCAGGCAGGACCGAAACGGATGTCAGTGTTATCGTCAAATTGGCCGATTTCGGTCTAGCAAGAGAAACAAGATCAAAACCACCATATACAGTCTACGTGTCTACGAGATGGTATCGTGCGCCAGAAATTTTGTTGCGTGCCGATGACTATAATGCCGCAGTGGACATGTGGGCTTTAGGGACGATCTTGGCGGAGATGGTCACGCTGAAACCACTGTTCCCGGGAGTGTCGGAAATTGATCAGGTACACAAGATTGCGAAGACCCTAGGTGATCCTAATCCGGCTTATGGGGTCGATGAGAGGGGAATGACAATTGGTGGAGGAGTATGGAATACAGGTATCAAGCTGGCCAAGGCCGTCAATTTCAGGTTTCCTCAGGTATGTCACCATCATGTCAAGCAAATGAGGCGGACCTGATGTCTAGTACGTCCCGATCAATTTCCGAGCTCTGTTCGACGCTCGAGTCCCACAATCGCTAGTGGACTGTATTGCCGATCTCTTGCGGTGGAATCCTGCCGCTCGACTTACGTCGGAACAATGTATAGATCATCCCTACTTCCACGAAACCATTCCCCACCTGCAGCGGACCCCCCCTCTACCTCGTATACCATTCTCTAAAGGTCAACCACCGGTTGTACCACAGGTGCAACGAACTACCCCTCTGGACGCTCCACCTCGTTCAGTCCCGCCGTCTCATGCGCATCACACTGGATCCAGAACGACATTTGCAAATGGCGAAACACGAGTCCTACCGCCGCCGGTCGCTACGCCCGAGAACATGAACCGCATTTTCTTGCCTCCTGGGCATTATCGACCGGATGCATCTGCCGCTTCGGCACTGGTCAATCAATTACGGGAGTTGGATCTACCTACGGCGGAATTGGCAAGCTATGGAACGCGTCAACCTGCCCCCGCGGAGGAGAGATTCGAACAGAGACGTGCACCCCGCTCGCAGTATCTCGAAGAACCCCAGCGTCGTCATCCTTCCGGATCTGCATACGACGGATCCGTGTATGAGGGCTCGAACCCATCTGTCCAGCATATTTCCCGTTCGCATGGCAATTCCACGGCAAGCTTTCAGCAACAACATGCTCACGCACAACATCATGCTCCTCACTCCGACTCGAGCCGATCATCGCTCCCGCCTCACGTTACTGCCTATGTGCAGCAACAGCAACAGATGGTCCTCGATGCGCCTCAGGAAGCATATGCGCCGCCGCCTATCGAGCCTACACCCGGTGTCACTTCGCCCCCACCACCACCTGTGATTGGCAAGAAAAAGAAGTGGGGTTTATCATCGGTATTTGGTGGTGGGGATAAATCGTCCTCTACAGCAAGTATCGTCGCTTCATCAGCCAATCTCTTATCTGCAACGACCCTCAAACGGACCCAATCTGGTCAACATACCTCCGACCGGTCTCCTGTTGATGCTACTCCTCCGCCTCTTAGTGATGACCCCAAGAAAGCCAAGAAGGAAGCTGCTGCTCGCGCTAAGGAATTGGCCATGGCTCAGCGAGAAGCGACTGCTCGAGCACAGCAGGAACGAGCAAGAGCGGTCATGCAGAAGCGAAACCAGATTGTCGGTGATCGAGTCCATGGCAAGTCAAAGGCCAATCTAGAATTCGGCAGAGCTACCAGTGGGACTAGCGGGCCAACACCTGATCCGGGCGGTGCTATCGAACAAGCCGCCATGTCGGCTGCGTCCTTGCATGGACGATATGCCGCGTCCGGTTCAAGCTCGCGATTGGCTCCTGGTCCCGGAGGAGCCAACATGGGAGCTACCGCTTCCACACCCAATTTCCCGACTCAACGAACGTATGCTTCCATGCCGCCTTCAGCTTCACTGAGCTCGATCCGGTCACTTGATTCTGGTCAATCCCAGTCTGGTGGTAATCATTTGTCTGCCGAAACTTTGTCCAGGTATGATGCCGGATCGAGAAGCAAAGCAAGGAGGAGGAATGATGACTATGATCATTCTGAAAGCGATCATGCTTCGTTGAGGAATAGGAGTGTCTTGTCTATAGGCACAGTCGATAGCGAGTAAGTCATTGTTTCAGGTGCAGATGCAGATGTGATCTGACGATAGTCCCGGACCTCGAAGATCTCGAGATGCCCACCCAGACCCAATGATTGCTGCTGCTGAAGCACGTCGAAGACCTTCCGCATCCAACTTGAATCGACATAGATCGCCATCAAGGTTGATGTCCGGGTCCAACCCTTCCCTCGAGTCTCAACTTGCTCATGATTTCCAACGGCACGCTCCATTCGCTTCCAGCTCTGCGACATCTCTTGGCCGACATGGTGCCTCCCACTTATCTTTGCATGATGGCGCCCCGCCTGTTCCGCCGGTACCTTCCATCCATCAGCATGGTCTGGGTAGTGCGCCGCCCAGTCCTTATGGTCATCCCAAATCTGCTGCTGTAGCTAATGGTGCCGGATCGGGTAGGCAGGTACTACCCAGTATCTCGCAATGGGAAGAGGAAGTCAATCCAATGTTCAAAGTTGTGAGTCAGCTCCAGAAGATCACATGGCAATAGCTGACGTTCAGCCTCCCGCTCAACAAGGAAGTGGAACGACACTACCCCCTTTCTCCGCGATAGCTCAAGTGGCCGATAATAGTCCTTCACATTCTAGCCATTCTAGGCATGGAACCCCTTCCCGCCAATAATTCCACTCTAATCGATACTCCACCCTATAGTCTTCGCCCACCAATCCCAGATTCCCTTAACATATAGTATCTTGATTTGTAGCTCCATGCATAGTCATGCTAGTTCGCCTGCGTTGCAAGATCTAATTCATACATAACACTGGCACTGATATTTGATATGTCTACATCTCTTCACCTGCGCAGCACCCAGCCTAGGCAGCACTGGCTTTACCAAGACCCATCCGGATACTTGCGACGGAACCGTATTGAGCCTCGACCTCATCTTGAACTTTCTCGATAGACTTGAAGTATTTGACGGTCTTGACTCTCAATTCGTTTGTTGCGTCCTCACTATCTCGTTAGCATTCATCGAATCTCCATCATACTAGAAGCCAGACATTGAACTTACTCGGCAACAACAAGAGACCAAGGGTGAGTCTGTAAAGCCGAAGCGGTAACCATATGGTTTACTCCGCCCTCGATCATTTGACTGAGAGCAAGTGCCTTGTTCTGGCCAGTGACGACGAGCACAACTTCCCTGGCGTCCATTACTGTCTGGACACCAACGGTCAAAGCCATTCGAGGGACAGCCTCGAGATCATTGTTGAAGAATCGGCAGTTGTCCAGGATGGTCTCGTAAGCGAGAGTCTTGATCCGAGTTCGGGATTTCAAAGAAGATCCAGGCTCGTTGAATGCAATGTGACCATCTGCTCGTCAGCTTCGAGTGGTTCTGAGAGCGTCAAATGGCCTCACCTGCTCCAATACCACCTAGGAATAGATCAATACCGCCAACAGACTTGATTGCATCCTCGTAATCTTCGCACTCCTTGTACAGATCCTCGGCATTTCCATTCAGAATGTGTGTGTTTTTGGGGTCGACATCAACAAGAGAGAAGAAGTTCTTGAACATGAACGTGTGGTATGATTCTGGGTGATCTCGTGGAATGCCAACGTATTCATCCTGTTCGTCAGTCTTGCTTCGATCTGCCGTGAACGAATGGCTTACCATGTTGACTGGAAAAGGAAGAGGAGCGATTAGCAAAAGTTAACATCACCTGCGAGCTACTTACATGTGATGACATCCTGATTTATCAGCTGTCATCTTCTTCAGAAATGAAGAGGCTTACCTTGAAGCTGACTTTCCCCTCCTTGTACAGCTCAACCAATCGCTGGTAAACAGGCAAAGGGCTCGAACCTGTGGGTAGACCGAGGACAAAATGTGTTTTCTCAGCAGAAGGCTTGAAGAGCGACACTCTTCGGGCAATGTACTCGGCAATCTGAGGAGCGGAAGAGGGGAGGGAGAAGGGTATGATAAGGCAAACGTGTGTAACAGGTTCAAGAATCATGGTTAGCTGCGGAGTATATTGAAGTCGGTAAGACTCACGTAGTTTCCTACTTGCTGCTTGTTGTCTCTGATAGTTAATCTCATGCTGGGCGATAAACTGCGGTATTCGAACGGGGTATCGAAAGTGGATAGGAGTAATTCGAGTTACAGTTGTGGGATATCGACAAGAAGTACTGAAGTGGGGCTTTGCGACAAAGGACGATTCGATTAAAGGATATCGGATCGAGGTGCGATGGAGTGTATATACAAGGCTAGCCTAGACAAGAAAGATCAAGTAAGTAGTAGTCAATAGAGAGAATTCGGCGTCGGCGTTCATAATCAGCCACCCATAGCAAGATGTGTGATATAGATGATCCTGACTATTTCTCGTAATGTCCGGTGAAACCCGGCGCTTTCGCCGATCGCCCGAGTGTGCGTTTGATGGCCCTTAAAGGACACAGGTGGGGTCGCTTAAAACATCCGAAAGGTGGGTGGCGACACGTGCGTTTGTGCGTGCTGTGGGGCATCATGCGGAGTGACGAGTGGTTGCGAGAGGTGCTAAGCTTTGGACTGGGACGTATATGCATCCAGCTGATAATTTGCCACTCTACATGTACATACATGACCCTGCATACAATTCTGACATTTTACTCGAATTCGACCCTTGCTAGGCCTTTTGCGCCTTCCCCACCCGGGTCACCAATAACTAAAACCTCTTTGAAGTCTATCCCGTCCTTCCTTAAGCTATCCAAAAACAGTTTCCTATATCCCATTGAATTCCATAGCCCGCCACCGAGAGACAAAGCACTATGTCTAGGATCTACCACTGTCCTATCCCCCAGCAATTCCGTCGTAAGCTCGACCATCGGTTCCACTGACTTTGTTGCTAGTCTGAGCGCTTCTCGACGACTCTCCTGATATGGATCGAAACCTGATGCAGAGTCGGAATCGAGTGACATGGGTGGTGATGGTGGTGAGATAATATTATCGTCCGGGAAGGCGTATTTGAAGACGACCTTCGCTGCGCCGGCCATCAAGGCATTTCGTTTGGCGACAGCCTCGCCAACGGATAGGTCTTCGACATATGGTCCCGAGAGGGATGTGACATCGATAAGACCCATGGGCCCATCGCAACCAAAGTAAGACAGCAGGTCATCGTGGAGGGGTAATCGGCTGGGGGTCGACGAGGAGTGGATTGAGGTGGACGCCATTCGATCGGCGTAAAAGAGGATGGATCTTATTGCGAGTCGTCCAATCCAGAATGCGGAACCCTCATCACATAGCCTGCTTATTAGCGATGTCTGTGTCCGGCAAGGCACACTCACAGATAACCCCATCCCCTGGCTACAGCAACATCCTCCAGAGGCAGTCGACGCAGCTTGCCTACACCTTTTGTTCCGACATCGACCCCTTCTAAGCCAGGTGATGATTCCGCAGAGGTGACCTTATCAATTCTGATCGTTCTTCCGACGGTCCCAGTCCCGCAGACTACAGCCACAACATGGTCTACTCCGGGAATATCGAGAGCAGGGGCAGCCAGAATGTTGACATCTTGTAATCAGCTTGGCTCCATTGTCAACGGATCGTAGAGGCTTACCATTCGTAATTTTCACTCTGGCCTCGCTGACACAGAGGTCCCTGCTCACAAGCGCTGCGAAAGCCGTGGAATCAGCAGGTGTCGAGATCCCAGCAAGTCCACACCAGACATATTGGAACATGGGGACATTGATCGCTTGCAGCTTGGTGCGAGTAGGAGAGCCTGGTCTGGAAGCATATGGCGACGCGAGATCCGCTTGATTCAGTAGTTGATGCTTGACCGCAGTAGGCCGTGCTAGTGGGGACGAGGGCGCATGGAGAGGAGTCGCATGGCCATTCGTCGAGGTGGGGTCGGAAAGTGGGGGGATGTGGAGTTCAGGATGAAGGTGAGATGCGGGGAGTTGGGATAGTGCTCGATATGTCGCCAGGAGGATCTGCTTGATCGCATTGTGGTGTCCTACACTCAAGCTGTCTATTAGATCTGACTTTGATAGCAGGACAGGTGACTTACACGTTACATGGCCCGGCTGTGCCTCTGACTTCCAATCCGTCTTCGCTTCGGATTACTACGCAGACTTTGGATCCACCTCCATCGGCACAGAGCACTAAAGGGGGTGGAGAGCCCGGCGGCGTGGGCAATCTAGCAGGCATCGCGTCGAAGAGTTTCGTATCGATGGATGGATCGGCAAGCTGGTGGTCGACAAAGCAGTTGGACGCGTGGCTGACAAAGGAAGAGAATCCAGTTCCGGCTGTTCGGATGTCTCAGTGGACTGAGTCTTGCAGTTAAGCAATCGAATAGACCGAAAGTATACCACGGCAGTGATCTGGTGCGAAGCGAACGGGTGATAATTGGACAGGCAACGATGAACAGTAGTTGTAATGAAGTATGACAATGATCACATGTACCCGAGCTCGACGTAAGTCGTCAGTCTCATTCAAAGCTGAGCTAGGGGTAGGGAGCCGATCAATAATCCCACCAAAGCCGGTTCTATGACGGATAAATCGGCGCAGCCTAACCCTGCAAGTTTTTCCAGGAGGTGGCGTTTCTCGAGAGGGCAAACTCCAAGGATGTGAGTTGCCATCCTGCCCGGAAATGAAAGCATGACCTGATCGGTCAAACCGGCGAGTTCAGGGTGGCCTTTGAGCTTACAATCTGGAGATTTGTTGATCCGCCGAATGTAACCCGGTTAAGACTATACGTAGGTGGAGGTGGTTGGCATGCGATAAAGCCTCTGTTGAAAGCAACTACTAGGCCATACCGTGCGACAGAGAGCAAGCTTGCAAGTTATATCAGGTTGAAATCGTAATCAAAGGATCAAAGTTCAGTAGACTGGCCCGAAAGTGGAGCTCGAAGGCCCTCATCACAAGCTCAAGCCTATTGTCACGGAGCTGCATCAATCTCCTTACAACACACTACAATGTCGGACGTTGTCAGATTTACAAATGGCTACCTAGCCATGCCTAATGGTCAAGTGAGTCATTTGACATTCAAGTGAAGCTCGACGCTGACGTCAGGCGGTCAAAGCAGACCTATTCATTTCCCCCACATCAGGTACAATCATTTCGGGTCAATCCTCGTTCTTCTCCTCCAGACGCCCACCAGCCCGTACCATCGATCTAGGTGGGAACATCCTTTCTCCAGGAATGATTGATGTTCAAATCAACGGAGCCTATGGAATTGATTTTAGCGAGATTGATCTGGAAGATCCGGAGGCTGAGAGGAAATACACAGAGGGACTGGATGAAGTCGCTAGGCGCTTGGTAGAGATGGGGACTACAAGTTTTGTCCCTACTGTCATCACTCAAGAAGAAAGGCTATATAGGCGGGTATGTCATCTGGTCCACCGTATAGGTTCGCATTTTGACAGGTAGCTGCTACGCCTACTGAGACCACGGTCTATCACCGGACACGCCCACATACTAGGATACCACGCAGAGGGACCCTTCTTACATCCTCATAGAAGAGGTGCACACTCGCAAGCACTCCTCATGACCGCTACCGCATCGCCGCCAATTCAGACATTCGAGCAGGTCTACGGTGCCGATGGCCTGAATCAAGAGGGAGTCAAATTGATCACACTAGCTCCGGATGTTGAGGGCGTCATGGGCTGCGTGGAGGAGTTGACCAGGAGGGGTGTCACAGTATCGATCGGTCACAGGTGAGCAGCTCCTCGGGTCCATCTAATGTAGCTGACACGCAGTGATGCATCTCTTCAGGTAGCTTCAGAAGCAGTGGACAAGGGAGCTAGGATGATCACCCACCTCTTCAAGTGAGTCAGATGTAGCCTGAATCGAGCATGTGCTAACACGTAGCGCAATGCCGCCTATCCATCATCGAGACCCAGGTGTGATTGGTCTGCTAGGCGATCCAGCTCGATCGCCATACTATGGACTCATTGTGGACGGCCTGCACTCACATCCTAATACAGTCCGTATAGCGTATGCAGCAAAGAAAGACGGCTGTATCGTAGTGACCGATGGTAAGTCTCAAGTTTTCTGGTCAATTCTGACTATCAGCTCAATCGCCTATGGACCCCAATTTGCCCGATGGGGAACATCAATGGGGTACTAGACCTGGTGCAACATTCCGTAAACAGGGTCACGCTGTCTACGTAGGCGGAACAACGACATTAGCAGGATCATGTTGTCCCCTCAACGAATGTGTCAAGAACCTCTCCACCTACGCCTCCATCCCATTACCAGAAGCTATCCTTACGACGACTCTGCGCCCTGCACAAATGTTAGGTCCGAGTATCGCGGAACATAAGGGTAGACTGGAGGAGGGGTTCGATGCCGATCTGTGTGTTTTGGGGTGGGATGGAAGTGTGAAGAGTACCTGGATCATGGGTCAGGAGGTTTGGCGGACAGAACAATTGGGTGAGGTTGGTGAGGGTGATTATCTTGGATCTGTGCCTGCAGGGAAGGAAAGCTTGCCTAATGGGCACTAGACGTAGAGAGAGAGAGAGAGAGATTGACGTTGCATTGTATAGACGGAACGACTGCGCTTTACCCCCTTGTTTCAGGTTGCGGTGCAACCCCATAGAATTAGATGGATTGTTCCCTCTGCAGTTCTTCATCATCTCTAGATCATTCAGAGAGCTGCTAAGTACTGCAGGTAAGCTATGCATCTCTAGTCTATTCAGAGAGCTGATAAGTACTGCAGAGCCGACGAATTCATCTTGTATTACTGTAAGCATTTTACTTCTACACATCTATAGATGGATTGACACTGAATACCCGCAGAATGAGACAAGCAAAGTAGCATCCAAACCTGTACAACATTGACCAGAGGACGCGATTGCCGGTCCGAGAAGCCTCGTAGAGTCGAGATGAGGGGACAAGTCTTATATCTTGTGATCAATCCTATCGGCGAAATTCTGCATTAAGTCGGCGGTCATCTTCCAAGCGAGCCCACCGGTTTCACCGTGTCGCTCGCTGAATTTGTCCGCTAGTAGGTCCATCGTACTTCGGACTATAATGAGTCAGCTATGATCCAGTGAAGGCTTGTGACGAGACATACAATGGTGAAGATCCAACGGTCTCCGTTTGTCTCCGGCATCTCCCTCTGCAGGGCAACCAGTCTCGAGCATGAATTGTGTGACCGAGCTGATTAGCTGCCCCATCAGCCAGTCTTCGCGAAGTCTGAGACATCACACTCACATTCAAATCGTATGAGGGCATAGCGGCAAACTGCCTCGGTGTCCACTCGAGACACCTCTCGCAGAAATCAAGAGACGCATCTACAGCCTTCGAAAGACTTGATTGTCTAAAGCCTTCAGTACTCGATTGACCAGGTTCCAATTTCTCCACTGAATGAGCGTTGACCAAAACCCTGGCGAAATCGTAGAACAGAATCAATTGCCTAGATTGAGCTCTTGAAACCGTCTGGAAGAAATCGAAATCCTCTTTCCAGTCGTCGAGACGAGCGTTGGTAGCATTTGCCATCTTCTTTAAATCGTATTCAGCATTGGGTCCTTTGTTCCAAAGATTGGATGATTTCCGGTACCACCCCTTCAGCAGGTCGACAAGCTTGGCCCGATACACCAAGATGACATCGTATGGAGATGTGAGTGTTTTGGAGGATCCAGGAGGAATGAGCTGTTCGCAGTAGAAATCGGGATCGTGTCCGAGAGGTGGAGCTACTTGTCGGTTTCGAACAGTGACGAGCTGCTGGGTTCCTTGAATGACCTGAATGATCAGTTCGACAGCCGCGGCTTCGGAATGGATAACGTACGTAGCACAGTAGCCAGACCCGAGACATGTCGAGCAAATCTGCTTTTCGTTCCTCAGGGACTATCCCAAGATTCTCCGCAAACGACCATCTAGGAGCGCCCGACAATAGCTATATCATCAGCCTGTTGACCTCGACTTATGTCCGAAGCTTACCTTGATCCACCCTCTGGCCCAGCTGAATGCCATCTCGGCGATAGCAGCCGGCAATGACGGCTCATCAGTCCTCATGTACGAAGCCATAATACAAGCTCCAACGATCTCTTCTGGACCTATTCCTAATTCAGGATCAAGCTTATCTATAGTCTCGTCCGTGTTGTATTCCGCTTTGGACATGGCAAAGTTCTGCCAACTCTCGGCAGGCGATTCATCCAGCAGCTTGTGGACATATATCTTGAGGCTTTCGTAATGCGAGTTCGATTCTGGCACACGCTCCGACGATAGCATACACATGATACCCATGATAAAAGGGGTGAGACTGACGAGACCTTCCTTGAGGAAAGGGAATCGACCAATTTCGAGTTGGTAGCCGAACATGAACGGGGCAAGGTTGGCCTCGAAACTGTTGGATCAGCTTTGCTCAGAACGGCAGGTGATTTGACTAACTACTGAATCAAGGAAGTAGCTTCAGAATTACTGATGGACCCCTTTTTGACCAGATTCTGACGTCCATCAGTTGATCCAATGATCGGGTTTCCATCTTGATCATATTCAGGAACTTTCGCCGCTGCGATTGGCGCCATTATCTCGTCAACGATGGGCTCGGCGATGATATCCATATCTAGTGACTGTGCAAGAGGCGGAGCTGAGACTACTTGAGGCACGTTGTTACTGATGATAGGAGGCGTGAGGTGATTCGAAGAATTGCTGTTGGGAGTGATGTTCCGGATGCTGGGCGAGGGATAGACGATACCTTGACCTGGCATCTGCGGGAGCGGTGCCGATCGGACGTTGGATGTCATTGTCGAAGGCGAAGGTGCCAGAGGTGGATATGGGAAGGCAGAACCAGCTCGTACCATTTCCATCTCGTGTCGAGGCGGTAAATCAAGTTCGGATGTGGGGGTGAGCTGAACTTGACCAGGATGACCGGGAGCCCTATATGGTGGAAGTCGATGCATTCCAGATTGACCAACATCTGGTGAGAGGTGAGCCCAGCCGCTAGTGGAAGGTATTTGACCTATACCCATGTGAGGAGGTGGTGGTTGCGACATCATGGGCGGATTGACATGCTGCGGCGCCATCTCGTAGCGAAAATCGTCCTCGTCTTCGTCGTCTTCAACACGTTGCTTGCGCTTTGGTTTCCTAGCGCTATCCTCTCGCGACTTCTCAGCGTTCCAGCCTTGAAGTACCGTCATATCTCGATCCGGCACCTCGTAGGGCGGGACACCGTGGGGGAAATCCATAGGAGGCAGAGGCGGCATCATGTTGTGAGCGACCAAGTGGTTGACCATATGGCTCACTGCGAGCGAAACACTTCGGAGTTGTCCCAGTGCCGAGTATACGTCTTGCGTGATGGTTTGCTGCCAATCCTCATCCTATAGATATCAGCTTCAAACAGAAATCAGCCTCATACAACTGTACGTACGTGACTTCGTGGGAAGAAGACACATCTCTCCGACCTTGATTTACACCTCACACATTCACTGTCGCCGTCATTCAAGATACACTTGAGTTTCGCTCTTCGACAATTGCTGCATGCTTTCTGTTTGATCAGCTTGCAGTCCCGTCGAGCGAGCCATCGAGCGAGAGGTTGCTCACCTGCTTCTTCTCCCTTATCAGCACGGACGGTGCTGCCTTCCCATCCGATCCCGAGTCCGGCTTGGAAGCCTTGGATGTTGATGGTCTAGCAGGGGGCGATTGCTGGTCGGCCTCCTTACCAGAAAGCGATAATTCCCTTGGGCGTTTCTTCTTTCCATCCCCATTCTGTTCCGCTCCACCTCCATGTCCGTTCTGCTCCAGATAACCAGGTGGCATACTATATGGTCTTGAGTGTGTATCCGAAGGGTGCTGGAAGTACGATCGCTCATGGCTGGATGGTGGATGAGGGTGATTGATTGGCCCGTACATCCCGGGAGATTGAGGTATGGGGTATGAGGCGTGTCGCTCATATGGCGCTTGTGGGCGTGGGTACGGTGGATAAACAAACTCTCTACCGTCTGGTGGAGTCTGCCCGGGCCGCTGGGGTAGTTGACGAGTCGTAGACATCACGGAATCTGATATCGGGGCTTTATGTACAGTGTCGATAGCGTAGGGCCTAATACGATCTGTGTGTGTCGTGGGTGTGATATGTTACCCCTTGTCGTATTCTTCAAGAAGCTGATGAGGTTTTGGAAGACCACAACCACAACGCTGAGAGAAGGGGGACGATCGGACGATGTCGTGCGTGTGAATAGAAGACGAGGTCGAGGCTGATTACACACGACCCCTCCTTTTTCGGAGTCTTCTACCGGATATGACAGAAGTCGGTATCAGATGTATAATAGGTGTCGATCTATGCCGCTATTGAGGGGCAATACAACTGGCAGAGCGCTTCGCTGCAATGATGGATAAGACAGCACACGATAATGAAGGAGGCAACGGATATAGAAGACTCATGTGGTGACTATTCAGGGTATTTGTAGATAGGGTAACACGGCGAGCCAAAGGAGGGGCGGAACAACGGGGCTCATGTGTGGCACCCCATTAAGGACAATAAAGTCTTTACGAGGAGAGGAGCCGAGGTCAGTGTGTGTTGTGTGCGACCTCGAACGCACTCGATCTAATCCTGCGAGTGGGAGGAGAGCTGGAACTTGCAGCACGGTGTAATCGAATATCCATGGGACTAACGGACTTGACAATATCTACCCCTGAATCCCGCTCACAAGACCACTTCAAACACCACATCAAACGCCCTGAGTATACACATCCTGCTCCTTCTTGTCCTCTACGCCGACCCTGTTTCCAGCAAAGTTGGGATCATCGTGTAGATGATGCCCACTTGGGATAGCGGCTCCGTGCATAGCAGCTTTGTCGACATCTTCAGCATGAATGACACCTTCGACGTCGTAGTTGGTATCCCTGATACCCCAGAGAACGTATCCACAGAGTGGTAGCGAGATGACGAGCATGAGCCAAGAGACTAGGTGTTCGGTGAGATAAGCGGTCTGATATCAGACTCTGTGGTACGGTGGGTACACAAGAGCTTACCTTAACGGCGTCCATTCCGAATGATACTGCTGCTCCGGCGGACTGAATACCTTTGTAGTAACCTGCTTTGTCAATCGCAACCTTGAAGGGACAGTGAATGAGGCGTACCTGCCATTCGAGCGAGCTTGAAGGGGTCTGAGTATCAGCAAGGGTTCCCGGCATGGAAGTAAATACGCACCATTGGTCAAGGCAGACATGGTGTAGTAAGCCAATCCCTGGTAGGTAGCATCGGCAATGTAGTCTATATATCAGTCCAAGCTCAATTTATGTTGAAAGAGACTTACAAGCCATGAGGAGAGTGATAGGTCCTGCGGCGGCGGAAGCCATCTTCAGATCCCAGGGTAAAGGCTGGCCGTGGAACATAGTGCCTAGAGCAACGGTATCCCTGGTGAATTGGACTTGGAATCCAAGACCAGCTCCCCAGACACCGGCAGTCAAAAGGAAGACACATAGACAAGCGACGACAGCTCGATTTCGTCGTTTGAAAGGGAGTTTATCGGTAAGGAGACCAATGACGATTGAGCCGACCATTGATCCGAGACCGGTCAAAAGGGAGACAAGTGCTCGGGTTCGACCGTTGAAAAGTACGGCAGTGATGGCTCCTTGGTATGCGTAGACTGACTATCAATACAGTATCCTGGTTCATGATGAAAAGACTTGCAGTAGTTGGAAGAGAAGAACATGGGGAAAAGGAGCAACATTCGGATGTCCTTAAACATGTAGAGGAATTCCTTGAATTCCTGCTTGGGGCCAATGGCTCGCTCAAGCTCGACGATGGTACCGTCTCCTCGGATGACCTGGTCTAAACAGTTAGGATGGTTCAATGCTGGTGGTCTGAAAACGTACTAGGGGGCAGCAGTAGCCAGGAAGTAGCAATGGAGGTCTGTGGATTAGTTCATGTCTGCCAAGACTCCAGATGTAGCGTACAAGCATAATGATGAGGAAAGCCTGATAGTCAGCGAAATTCCAGTCAGGTCCTGTGCCAGAGACTTACGATGTATACCGAGGTCGATACACCGGGCAAGGTCGAGTTGTACTGAATACCAAGAGCAATGGCAGCACCGACAAGTGTACCCACTACCCAATTAGCGCATGCCTTCTCAAGTTTGGAGGTGACTTGCTTTGGAATAGAACCCAGAATAGGGAGAAGGACCTTCCCTTATCCTTCTCAAGAGGGTAAGACATCATGATGGCTCCCTGTGCAGCCCAGAGTAGAGCAGCGGTACATCCAAGTATACCTCCGGCGACGATCAAGAATGCCCGGGTGCCATGGACCTGGAAAGCCCAAAGGGATCCGACGTATAGTGAGTATCCGGTCGTACCGAGACTCATTGTGGCTCGGGGTCCGAGAATGTTCTGATGATCAGTCTTGCAACGTCTGCGGTCACGAGAGGACATACACAGATAGAACCGGCGACCTAAACATGTCAGCTATCTTAAGTGAAAAGGGGTGAAGGGTACTCACGAAACCACCAAAGCAGAAACATGCGTAAAGAACCGAGTTTGCAATATCGGACAAGACAACATCTTGAGTTCCTCTGGATGTGTTAGATGGGCAACAACCCAGATGCAGGTCACTCACCCCGCACCGAGACCACCGAGTGCCGAGAACATACCAACCGAACAGAAGGTAACGAAACCGAGGATTGTAATTTGGGTCCAAGGACTATTGTACCTGGCGGCCCCGACACGGATAGCAGCGAGATTGATCATGTTGTTTCGAGTCTTCTTGATGGCTGGGAAAAAAGTAAGCTCAAGATCTACAAGTAGTCGTCTGACTTACCGGAACTTCGCCACCTATATACTTGTGGTAGAGATACCGTATCAACACCAGCTCGTATCTCTCCGGATGCTGGCCGCTCAGCTGACGACCCGATCCCGCTCAACTCGCCGCAAAGGATCTAATAGAGGCGTTGTGGGTGACTACCCCTCAATTACCACTTCAGGAAACCGCTATCTCAGTCACGCGGTTACCCGTTTATTTATACTCCGAAAACTCTGGGGCTCTGGTCGTCCTTATCGCAAGTCAGGCTGACGACTTAGGGGTGTGGTGCCAGCCAGCGCTCGCGCGCCAAGGGTACACTTTGCTATTCTCTTGATAGCAGTTACGACGCTTAGCCCACCGGTCAACTCGCCGTTGTTGAGGTTTTCGGAGCTTCTGGACCGGTTTATCGGTGTATTACCGGGTTGGGTTTGGTTTGAGTGGATCCTAATTCGTCGAGCCGGGCTGAGATTTCGGGCTGAGTGGTGTAAGCAGAGTGAAGCAGTATTATAGCTGGCGAGGTGGGGTCAAGAAACCTACCGAGGTGCAGTACCACTCTATAAGTAGCATAGGTCCACACCATACTTTCTTTGTCTAGTTTAACCCTATCTCCCGAATTGAACAGGATTCTACAAGATCGAAACCGAACCAAGGGATAATTTCGAAAAGATGTCCGAGCTAGCGATCCCAGACGCCAATAAGCCCTCTACACTCCCTTCGACCACTGAGCACGGTATCGGAGCAACCCTAGACCTGCCCAATGGAACTACCAACGGCCACGGACCAGGATACGACGGAATGGCAAGCACGAATGGACATGCCCCCAAGAACCAAAAAGTAGTGACTATCGCCGTAGTCGGTGCTGGACAACGAGGACAGGTGAGTTCCGACGATCTGAGTTGATCATAAGACTGATGATCAGATCTACGCTAGCTATGCACTTGAGCATCCGGAGCTGTGCAAGGTGGTAGCTGTTGCTGAACCTCGACCTCATCGAAGAAAGGTCCTTTCTGCTCGACACAAGTGAGTGCATCTCTATCACAATGAGCATACCTGATCGACAGGATCGACCCAGAATATCAATTCTCAGATTGGAAAGACTTGGAATCGAAAGGTCGGATCGCAGATGCAGTCATCGTCTCTGTCCTTGTACGTCACCAATCTACCCTTCGTAGTATAGCCTTATCTGGCGCCTGCAATGAGGTAGCTGATGGCCAGGACCAGCTCCACGCGCCCCTCGTCGAGGCTTTTGCAAAGCAGGGATACCACATCCTATGTGAGAAGCCCATGGCTACTTCCATCGATGAATGTGTCGACATGGTGAAGCAGGTTCAAGCTAGTGACGAGAAGAAGATCTTTGGGGTTGGGCATGGTATGTCTCTCTACGTAGCTGCCGTCTATGCTAATGGAGCAGTGTTGCGATATTCACCTTACAATCGTGCTGTCAAGCAAGTCATTGATTCTGGAGCCTTGGGAGAGATTATCAATATCCAAGTGAGTCATCTCCAGTCATTTCCACAACGGAGGGCATCGCTGATGGTCAGCACATCGAGCCTGTAGGAAACCAACATTTCGCCCATTCTTTTGTCCGAGGAAACTGGCACAAGGAATCCGAAACTTCGTTTGGATTAATGACGAAATGTTGCCAGTACGTGCCATGATCTCTTTTTGCAACAACATAACTAATGACAAGCGACATTGACGTCTTGTCATTCTACCTATCTGGGCTGAAACCTTCCAAAGTTCAATCATTCGGTTCAGTCGGTCATTTCAAGCCTTCCAAGAAACCAAAAGAAGCTGGGGATGCCAAACGATGTGGAGATTGCGCATATGCAAGTGAATGCGTTTGGGAAGCAAAGAAGATCTACGTGGATCCACTGAGTCAGATTGAGGATTCTCAGCGTGTAAGTCCTTTTGGGCTCGAGCGTCAAATCCAGATCTGCATCTGAACTAGTTTGCTGATCCGCAGTGGGCTCAACACGTCCTTGATGCCGATGTACTCGATATTGAGAATGTCACCGAGGCACTCAAGACCAGTCCTTATGGAAGATGTGTATATGAATGTGGAAACGATATTGTCGATCATCAGGTCGTTAATGTAGAATACGAAGATGGGCCAACGGCTAGCATGACCATGTCTGCTTGTAAGCCTCCTCATAAACTGCTTAATAAGTCACAGATGCTGATGAGTAGTCACTGAGGCAATCTGTGATCGAGGCACAAGAATCCAAGGTTCAAAAGGAGAATTGATTGGTGACATGAACAATTTCGTATGTCCCCCTGCTTCTTCCTGGGCTCCGCTGATATTCAGACTGTATTCGATTTTCTGACCCGTACAAAGACCGTACACAACCCACCGAACGAAGGAGGAGGTCACGGAGGTGGAGATGCCGGTCTAGCTCGAGCATTCGTAGCTGCCGTTGCCAACAATGATCAGACATTATTAGGTGTAACACCGGAAGAAATCCTCAACAGTCACCTGTTGGTTTTCGCTGGTGAAAAGGCAAGGAGAGAAGAGAGAACTGTTAGGTTCGATGATTTCAAGAAGGATTGTCTGGAGGGTAAGGGAACTTTGTAGCTTGTGTAACGATCATGTATTTAATTGCTGTGCCCCACCCCCCCCAACTCCGCCGGCACGTGGTGATCGCTCTACGTCATCAACCCAGGCGTTTCTGGAGTCGACTTTACTTCATTTCACTTTATTCAACGACAATGCCATCGGAGCTACTTCATGCTCCACCCCTCTACACTCTGGTGGGGATTTATAGACTCCTGACAGATCCTCAGATCAGAGGTCCGGTTCTCGACAAAGTCAAACATGCCTCCGTACGAGGTCTGATCGTCGGTCTGATATATGCTATCGTTTCCTGGAGACCTTTAAGGTGGTTCATCAAGCGTTTTCTTGTCGGAGGGGAATGGACACTCTTTGGATTCAGAAAGGTGAAAGAAGTAGTAGAGGAGCACGGGAATGGCAAAGTCAAGTTCAGAGGGATTGAATTTGATATCGTCCTTTGTATGTCTGAGCCGTTGGTCGATTCTGACGACAGATACCCACCTATTGATATTGTTACCGCAAATATCAAGCATCCTTCGATTCTTCGTATACAAGAACCTCAAGCTAGCTCGGTCGAGAGCATACGCATTGACAGTCGCATCACGTCAAAAACCTCCTCAATTCTGGAATCAAGTAAGTGCCCGACGACATCTTCCGACAAAGCTGATACGAAGGGGTATATAGAAGAATGGGCCAATCCACCTCGAGCAGTCTCGGGTGAAGTAGCAAATGGACATAGTGCTGGTCCTAAGTGGGTTAGTTGGATCCTCTGGTGGCCAACTATGCTGGTCTTGAAACATTGTCAGTCCCCCTATCTCATGGAACTGGTCGAATTGATCTGGATTTCTGATGGCAGACTTCCTAATTCCCTTATCGCCAACACTACCTCTCATCTCACCACTCTTTGTCTCATTCTTGAGGTCAATTACTACCGCAGAGTACCTACATCAGCCGTATTTCGAAACAAAGGGGATGTCACGGGATGAGGTGTGGCGGTGGGTTGAGGAGAGGAAATGGGCTTATCGGGGTGAGCCCTCTCATTCTTCTTCTCCCTTGATCACCCTTTGCCTGAAGGGAAGGCACAAGATAGGAGATGGCCGAGGCTGACAGGTAGCTTTCGGGTTCGCAGCGAGCCTGCTGGAATCCATCCCCATAGCGGGTCTTTTCTTCTCAATCCCCAATCGTATAGGAGCAGCAATGATGTAAGTCTTCTCTCCTCATCTCCTCCTCATATATTTCCCAGATTCCTTCTTCACTCATCTCTTCACGAGGGCCTGGAACTGATGGCAAAGGGCGTTCGACATGGAGAAGCGTCAACATCTGTTCTCGGCCGGGGTGATCCAACCGCTCCAACCTCATCAAGTAGGGTTCTATGGTATGGGCTCTGTCAGCGATCTGGGTGTGGACATACAGGGTGCCGAGAAGGAGATCGAGAGGAAATTTGGCTCTTCTCCTGTATCGACAGAGGGGGAGAAGGGTTTGAGGGGGACCGACATTGGAGCTGGGAGTGCGAGGAGGGAGAAGCTGTTATAACTGAACCGATGTATGCTTTGTAATTAACGCCTACTGGGCTAGTGATCGATTGTGCCATTGATATTCTGACTGAACTGCATAGTTGAGCTACGCCAGCGTAGCTCCCTAATCGAACTGTCTATTCTGCAATCTATGCCATATAACGAAGACGGAGGTCCAATCATCTCACATCTAGTGAGGAAGGACAGTAAGAGGAGTATTCTTGTCGACCCATTGCCAAGTGAATCCAGGGGTGTAGCCATCAATGCCGAGCATACTATTTGTCAGCTTCTTCTAGCGATAATTCTGTAAAGAAGGATTACATACCCAACACTGGTAGCTGCAAAGTACTCGAAGATACCCTGTGAAACGTCGATCCAGCGCTTGGTACAACTTGGGCATGTATCTTGAACTTCTGCAATCAAAGTTTTTCCTTGATCTACTTATCAGTCTCCACTCTTCTTCCACTTGGTACGTGAGGGACAGTAAAGATGGACATACAGTTGAGTTGTAGTCTCTGACCACAAATTGGGTTATTATTTGGGTTTAATCCATTGTATCCTGGCCAATTATCCATCAATTCCCTCGAGAGTGCGACGGTAGGTTCCCAGTTCTTGTGCCATACTCCACACGATCCTGCTTGTCAGATGACGACCTCTGAGAGAGATTCGTAAACGTACCATATCCGACATCTGTGTCGTAGTCTGCTTATCAGCTTGGCTCTGAACAGAAGGGCTGTTCAACGTACAAGTGGCTTGGCCTTTGAATGGACCATTTCCATCGGGATCAACGGTAAAATTCGTAGCTGCCGGCTTGGGGCTTGTGGATGTAGTGCTAGCTTTTTTGGTGGTGGTAGTGGGCTTGGTGGTAGCTTGCCCTTGGGTTGTTGTACCAGGTCTGGTAGTAGCGGTAGTAGTGGGGGTCACTATGGTGGTACCAGTACCTGTGGGCTTGGGAATACAAGATCCGTTGGACTGCCTTTTGACTTTCCTGATCGAAGACCTCTTTCGGACTTCGTGTCGAGATTGACCGATCACTACTTGATGCTGAATGTCGGATAAGGCTCGTCGGGAGTTGAGGTCCCCATGGGAGATTGGGTTGTTCGAGTGTGTCAAAGCTGTAGGAGGGGCGAAGAAAGGGTTGTATGCTTCTGGAGCTGGCATCGGAGAAGGAAAGGCGAATGCCGCGGGGATTATGGC
>Ga0265798_10003898_pt1 | contig 20960 bp, 15 predicted proteins | sample P3T30metagenome_FD_192430 | JGI IMG/M metagenome (GOLD analysis project Ga0265798, IMG submission 192430) | Plant litter microbial communities from East Loma Ridge, Irvine, California - P3 T30 | ecosystem: Environmental > Terrestrial > Plant litter > Unclassified | place: USA: California... | reverse complement strand
CGCACTCGTCGCCGAAGGTTGTCTGCAGCAGGGCGAAGTATTTTTTCGGGAATACCGGGGTGCCCAGGCGCAGCACGCTGTGGGCATAGGCCTCGAACATACGGTCGACATTGTCTTCGACCACGCCCTTCAGGCCCAGCTTGATCCCCTTGCGCACCATCGCGCGCTGCTTGCGCGGGATGGCGTTCAGGTTCGCTTCGTCGTCGCTCGAGATCTCCTTGCGGAAGGTGACGTACAGCTCCTTGGTATGCCACGAGGCGTCGCCCGGATGCGCGCGGTGCATGCCGCGGTATTCCAGGTGGCCCACGCCGAGCTTCTTCGCCAGTTGATCGGCCGCGTCGTCGAGCAGCTGGCGCGACGTGTCGTCCAGTGCGGCCACGCCGCCATACACGCAGAACGGCATCGCGCCCAGCGAGTGGCCGAACAGGCGGCTCTTGATCTCGGCCAGCGGCAGTACGCCCTGGATCTGGCCATCCTGCTCGACGAAGTAGAACCAGGTCTTGATGCCGAACGACTGTTCGATCACGGTCTGCCAGCCCGACAGGTGGAAGAAGGTGGCCGTCGGGCAGGCGCGCACGAAGGCGTCCCAGCGGGCGGCGTCCTGCGGCCCCATCAGGTGCAGGGTATGCGGTGCAGCGGCCGCCGGGGCGGCGCGCTTGGCCTGCGCTGCTTCGATGATCGAATTCATGGCTTGTCCAGGAAGATGCGGTCCATGCGGTCCCACTTGAAGTCGCGCGCCAGCTGTTCCAGGCGGCGCTCCATGCGGTCGATATTGATGTAGTGGCGGAAGCGCGCCTTGGCGCCCAGGCCTTCGGGGCGCGGCTGGCCGGGATCGACTTCCCATGGGTGGAAGTAGAACAGGGCCGGCTCGCCGTCTTCGCGATTGACTTTTTCCATCATCCAGCGCGACAGCGCGTAGGGCAGCAGGCGGAAGTAGCCGCCGCCGCCCGCCGGCAGGTTGCGGCCGGCCATCTTGACGGTGGTGATCGGCACTTCGAGCAGGCCGTCCGGACCGTTCGGATAGAAGGCGAAACGCGGCGCGTCCGGCATGCCGTAGTGGTCGTGGGCGATCGGGTAGATACTCGAGCTGTACTTGTAGCCGGCTTCGTGCAGGGCCTCGAGCGCCCACAGGTTGGCATGGCCGATCGAGAAGCTCGGGGCGCGGTAGCCCACCACGGCCTGGCCGCCGATGTCTTCCAGCAGCGCCTTGGAGGAGCGGATGTCGTTGTCGAATTCTGCGCGGCTCTGGTCCGACGCGCGCAGGTGGCTGTAGCCGTGGCTGGCCAGCTCGTGGCCGGCATCGACGATGCGGCGCACCATGGCGGGATAGCGCTCGGCGATCCAGCCCAGGGTGAAGAAGGTGGCGCGCACGCCGTGACGCTCATACAGCGCCAGGATGCGTTCCATATTCGCTTCGACCCGGCATTCGCGGGTCGGCCAGCTGGCGCGGTCGATGTAGGGAGCGAAGGCGGAGACCTGGAAGTAATCTTCGACGTCGCAGGTCATGGCGTTGCTGATGCGTTCACCCGGCGCTGGTCGTGGCCGGGCTGCGGGAGCGGTCATTTTCATTGCGGGCTTCCTGGTTGGTCAGTCGTGGCGGGAATCGTGGTCCAGGTGCTGGGGCGCCTGGCCGGGTGGGGCGGCGGCGATCTTCTTCAGGATCGACAGCACCGAGACGATCGATTTCTCGAGACGCATCATGCGTTCGTCGAGCTGCTCGACGCTGGCGCTGCGGCGCTCGCCGCTGCGCATGTCGCCGCTGTGCAGGTCATGCTGGCCGGCGATCCGTGCGCTGGCCGCATCCGGCAGGCCCAGGTCGTCCGGCGCCTGGAATTCTTCCGAGATGTCGCGCACCACTTCGTCGATATGGGCGCCGGTGAAGCCGTCCAGTTCTTCGAGGTAGCCCATCAGGAGCACGCGGTCCATCAGCGTATTGGTCTTGCGCGGGATGCCGCCGCTGTAGGCGAAGATCGCGGCGTGGGCGCCATCGTCGAATGCCGGGGTGCCGTTCCAGCCCACCGTCGTCAGGCGGTGCTCGATATAGGCGCGGGTTTCCTGCGCATCCATCGGCCCCAGGTGGTAGCTGGCGATCACGCGCTGGCGCAGCTGCTGCATGGTGGGGCTGTGCAGGGTGGCGCGAAACTCCGGCTGGCCGAGCAGGAAGGTCTGCAGCAGCGAGCGGTCGTCGGTCTGGAAGTTCGACAGCATGCGCAGTTCTTCGACCGTGCGCGCGTTGAGGTTCTGGGCTTCGTCGATCACGAGCAGGGCGCGCTTGCCCTGGCGGTCGACGCTACGCAGGAACTGCTCCAGGCGGTTCAGCAGTTCGGCCTTGCTGGCGCCTTCGTACGGCAGTCCGAATGCCGAGACGACCATGCGCAGCGTGTCTTCCGGATCCAGGCTGGTGTTGACGATGTGGGCGGCCACGATCTGGTCGGTCGGCAGGTGGCCCAGCAGATTGCGCACCAGCGTGGTCTTGCCGGCGCCGACTTCGCCCGTGATGACGATGAAGCCTTCGCCCTGCGATAGGCCGTAGTCGAGGTAGGCCATGGCGCGCTTGTGGCCCTTGGAGCCGAAGAAGAAGTGCGGGTCCGGGCGCAGCTGGAAGGGCTTGGCCGACAGGCCGTAATAGGTTTCGTACATCGTGGTTCCGTTTATTCGGTTGCGCTCAGAATGTCTTGAACACGGTGGCCGAGATGGCGTTCTCGGTGAAGGTGCCGGTGCTGGCGCGGTTGCCGAGGTCGCCGCTGCGGCGGCGCAGGTCGAGCGAGCCGGTCATGTCGCCGAAGCGGCGCGACAGCCCCACCTGCAAGACCCGCTGGTAGCTGCGGTAGTCGCGGTCGCGCGCTTCGCTTTCGTTGAGACTGTAGCGGGCGGTCAGGTTGGCGCGCGTGTTGAGCCGATAAGTATAGTTCGCTTCAACGCCATGCTGGCGCACGTTGTCGCTGTAGCGGCCCTGCTGGCTGCCCAGCAGCGGGCTGTCGCTCTGCTGATCGGAAATCGCGTTGCGGTCGCTGAGGTGCCCCGACAGGACGGCGCTGCTGCGCCCCTTGCGGTACACCATCGAGGCGACCAGGCGCTTCTGGCGCATGAAGCGGTTGCTCAGGTAGTTGATGCTGTCCGACAGTGACGGCGGCAAACCGTTCTGCTGCATATAGGCTTGCACCACTTGCGCGCGCACGACCGGATCCGGGTAGGCGGTGGCGAACATGCCGTCGAGCAGGCCGGCGGTGTCGATCGTCGACGGCAGCAGGAACTGCTGGCGCGAGGTCGTGATGTCGTCGGTGTAGCTCAGGTTCCAGCTGGTGCTGCGGCTGCGGTGCATGGCCATCAGGCTGCCGGTATTGCCATAGAAGTGGCGGCCGGCGGTGGCCTGGAGGGTCGAGCGCGCGGTCGGCGTCCACAGGAAGCCGAGCGACCAGTTGGCGCCCTGGTCGCCGCCGCCCAGGCCTTCGTATTCGTAGCGGTCGTAGCCGGCGTTGGCCAGCAGCGAGATGCGTTGGGTGAGGATGTAGCGCAGGTTGGTGGCCAGCTTCTCGTTCGAAGAGTCGCCGTAGCGGCCGCCGTTCAGGTCCTGCTTGCTGTAGGTGGCGCCCCAGCCGATGGTGCGGAAGGCCGTGCCGCTGGTCAGCGTGGCCAGCAGGGTATTGCCGCCGGTGCGGCGAAAGCCAATGTTGTCGCCGCCGCCGACCGAGTCGCGGGTAAAGCGCAGCTGGCCGTCGGCGGTGCTGCCGAAGCGGTGCACGAGATAGGGGCTGATGCTCCAGGTGTCGATATCGGTGCGGTTGTTGCGCGAGTACTGGTCGTTGCCGGTTGCGCGCGGTCCGAACGGCGAGATGTTCTGCTGCCCGCGCGCGGCGCTGGCATCGACGAACAACAGGCCCTCGGCCAGCTCGCCGCGCAGGTTGCCGCGGTAGCTGCGCTGGACGCTGGCGACGCCGCCGTTGCCGCCGTCCGCCAGCTGGCCATCGCGGTCGCGTTTGTCGCTGTCGTGCAGATAGGCGAAGCTGTGCAGCTCGGCGGTGGCATTGACCGTCAGGCGCCGGGTCCGGTTGCTGATCACGAGGCCGGGAGAAACCTGGGTGATCAGGTCGCTGTACGCCAGTGCGTCCTCGCTCAGGTTGACGTTATCGGTCCAGATCTCGCTGACCCGCAGGGTCGGGGCGACGCGCCAGTCGGCGTGGGCCGGGACGGCGGTCAGCAGCAGCACGGCGGCTGCCAGCGCAGAGCGGCGCAGCGGCGTGCCGGCGATGGCTGGCTTAGCCGTAGTGGTAGTCATACGTTTCTTCGATGCCGGGGATGTCCCTGGTCTTGTTATAGATGAGATTAACGTTGCTCATGCCTTCCAGCTGGTGCAGCGATTCCTTGACTGCATGCTGGGTCGTGGTCTGGGCTTCCACCACGACCACGATCTGGCCCATGTGGCTGGCCAGCACCCGTGCTTCGGTGGTGAGCATCAGCGGCGGCGAATCGAAGATGATGATGCGGTCCGGGTAGCGGTTGGCCAGTTCGTGCAGCATGGCCGTCATCGTCGAACTGGCCAGCAGCTCGGTGGCGCTGGCGCTGGTCGAGCCGGCCGGCAGCAGCGCCAGCGTATCGACGTTGGTGCGCAGCATCACGTCCGACAGGTCGAGCTGGTCGTCCACCAGGATGTCCATCAGGCCGCGCTGGACCGGCAGGCCGAGCGTGCGCAGGACCGAAGGGCGCGCCACGTCGGCGTCAACCAGCAGCACGGTGTGATCCAGTTCCATGGCAATACTCATCGCCAGGTTGATCGCGCAATAGGTCTTGCCTTCGCCCGGCAGCGCGCTGGTCACCATGATCAGGTTGGCCGGGTTGTCCTTCGGGCCGCGTTCGGCGAACGCGCGCTTGAGCAGCGGGCGCTTGATGATGCGGAATTCCTCGAGCAGATTGGTACGGCCGCCGGCGGCGGTCACCATGCCGAGCTGGCGCATGCGGGTCAGGTCGAGTTCGACGCGGCGGGTGCGCGCCGTTGGCGCGGGCGTGTCGCCTGCCGGCTGGCCGGCGACCGGGGCCACCGGTATATCCACCAGCACGGCTGCGGGAGCGTCGCCCAGGGTGGGTTCGACCGGCAGGACGGCGGCGGTAGCCTGTTGGCGTTGTTTGTCGATGCGGCTGGCCGCTTTTTCGATAATGCTCACATTGTCTCCTTGTAGGCCGTCCGGCTTACATCGTAGGGCGGATAAGGATGGCGGCGACGCCGGCGGCATAGGCGCCGAACAGCAGCAGCACCGAGGCGGCCAGCGCGATCAGGCGGCGCTTGCGCAGCACGGTCTGTTCGGCGGTCCAGTTCATGCTCACCGATCCCAGGATCGGCAGGCCGGTGGCGTCGCGCAGCGCAGACTGGCTGAGGAAGGTCGGGCGTAGCTGGCTCAGCAGCAGGGCGCCGGCCAGGCCAGCCACCAGGGCGCCGACGAACACCAGCGAGAACAGCTGCAAGCGGTTAGGGCCGGTCGGCAGCGGCGGGGCGAGCGGCGGGTCGATCACGCGGAAGGTCAGCATGTCGGTGGCCGAGGACACCTCGCCCGACAACTTGGCCTGCTCGCGGCGCTCGACCAGACGCTGGTAGTTGCCACGGTTGACTTCGTAATCGCGGTTGAGCTGGGCCAGCTGGGCCTCGACCTCGGGCACCTGTTCGCTCTGGCCGCGCAGGCGTGCCACGCGCTGGCTGAATTCGTTCACCCGCGCCTGCAGCGAGGCCACCCGCGCTTCGGCTTCGGACAGCTGCACATTCAACTGCTGCAGCATCGGGCTGTAGGCGGCGCCAGGGTCCGAGCTGGCGACCGGGTTGCTGGCGGCCTCGGTGCGGCGCTGCATCAGTTGCTCAAGCAGACGGCGGTTGGCGACGATGTCGGGGTGTTGTTCGGTGTATTGCGTGCGCAGCGAATCCAGGTTCTTGTTCACCGCAGCGATACGCTCGTCCAGGACCGGATCGCGCAGCGCGATCGGCGCGGCGCGGCCGGCGCTGCCGCTGTTGTCGCCCGAAATCTTGCGGCGGATCGCATTGCGCGCCTGCTCGGCCTCGGCCAGGTCGAGCTGCGCCTGGTTCAGGGCTTCGCTGGTGGACATCATGCGCGCGCCATAGTCGGCGCCTTCGCGCGGCAACATGCCGATGTTCTTGATCTTGAATTCCTTGAGACGGTTCTCGGCCTCGGCCAGCCGCTCTTCATAGCCGCGGATCTGGTCGTCGATGAATTGCACCGCTTTTTCGGAGTCCTGCTTCTTGCCAGCAAAACTGCCTTCGACGAAGATGGTCAGGAAGGCCTGCACCACGTCCTTGCTCTGCTGCGCGCTGGTTCCGGTATAACTGATGGTGTAGATGTTTTCGCGGCCGGTGCCGACCATCTTGATCTTTTCCATCATGGTTTCGACGACCTTGTCGAAGTCCCTGCTGGTGCGGGTCTGGACGTCGAGGTCGAGTTCACGCACCACGCGTTCCACGTTCGGACGGCTCAGCAGGGTGCGGCGCATGAACTGCACCTGCTGGTCCAGGTTCGGCAGGGAAGTCATCCCCGACAGCAAGGGCTTGAGGATGGTCTGGGTATCGACGTAGACGCGGGCCGAGGCCTCGTACTGGTTAGGCAGCTTGAATACGATGCCCCATCCGATCAGCGCCACCACCCAGGTGATGGCGACGGCATGCCAGCGGTACTTGCCGATGGCTTTCAGTAAATTAAGAATCTGGGAAGTGATTTCAGCCATCGTGTGTCAATCTCGCCGGTGGGGTGTCTGGTCGGTAGGCCAGGCTCAACAAATAAACAATGTGCATGATCGCTTGTCCCCTAATCAATTGCAATTAGGGGTTGGGAAATCCAGCGATTCTCATTTCGGACTACCATCGCTTTGCAACACTAATTCTTTTAAGCAATAATGAGATCATCAATATCTCGCATTGCAGCATGTTTTATTGTTGCATAATCGCAAACATTTGTCGAACTCGTTTGTTGTGTTTTTCTAAATTTCAGTGCGTCTGATGTGTAGCGCCGTTTGCCACACCGGCTGGTCCGTTGGACCGTCAAATAGTTGCTGAAATTCAAAGAAGCTTATTGTAATGTTTAAAAATGGAAAGGGGCCGTACGATTGCCTCAATTCTGTTACACCTACCTGAAGATTGTGATGTCCTGATGACGCGTCGTTGCTTGAAGAAGTGCGTGGCTGCCGCTGCGCTGCTGGGTTGGATCGGGGCCTCCTCGCTCCTGGGGGCGGCGACACTGCCGCAAACAGTCGCTGCCGTGAAACCGTCGGTCGTCGGGATCGGTACCCAGCTGCAGACACGCAGCCCGGCAATCGTGTTCAGCGGCACCGGCTTCGTCGTCGGCGACGGCCTCAGCGTGATTACCAACGCCCATGTGGTGCCCGACAAACTTGACGCCCCGCGCATGGAGCAGCTGGGCATCGTACTGCCGGACGGCGCAGGCGTGCGCTTCCGCCCGGCCCAGCTGGTCGGGCTGGACCGCCAGCACGACCTGGCCCACCTGCGGCTGGACGGCGCGCCACTGCCGGCTTTACGCCTGGGCAAGACCGATGAGGCCCAGGAGGGACAGGCACTGGCGTTTACCGGTTTTCCGCTTGGCATGGTGCTGGGCCTGCATCCAGCCACTCATCGCGCACTGCTGGCGGCGATCACGCCAGTGATGCAGCCGTCGATGAGTGCGCGCCGCCTCGATGCGCGCGCTGTGGCGCAGTTGCAGCGCAGCCCTTTCAGTATCTATCAGCTCGACGGTACGGCCTATCCCGGGAACAGCGGGTCGCCGCTGTACGACCCCGAGACCGGTGCGGTCGTCGGCGTCATAAATATGGTCTTCGTCAAGGGCTTGAAGGAAACGGCCATCACGGCGCCGAGTGGCATTACTTACGCGATCCCGGTGCGCCATGTGCAGGAACTACTGGCGCGCTGATGCTGCGTGTGTGCGCGTTGAAATAACAACATGAAACTATTTCAATTGTGCATGGCTTGTCGCCGTCCAGGTCTGCGCTACAATAGCGCGGGCCATGATGGCGAAATAACAATTTTTGATGCGCGCCGCTCACCGTCCGATGAGGACGGCCAGGGCGCGATGGGGATGAACGCGATGATGACGAAAACGATGAAGAACCTGTTCGCAGCCGGCGCCGCCGCCTGCATGCTGGTGCTGGCTGGTTGCTCCACTCCGGTGCCGCCGAGCAGCGCCGCGCTGGCCCCGATCAATCCCGATTACCTGATCGGGCCTGGCGACGCCGTGAACATCATCGTGTGGCGTAATCCGGAAGTGTCGATGTCGGTGCCGGTGCGTCCTGACGGCAAGATCACCACCCCGCTGGTCGAAGACCTGCCTGCCGCCGGCAAAACTTCGACCCAGCTGGCGCGCGATATCGAGCAGGCGCTGGCGCAGTTCATCCAGCAGCCGGTGGTGACCGTGGTCGTCACCAATTTTGTTGGCAATTTCGGCGAACAGATCCGCGTGATCGGTCAGGCTTCGCGTCCACAGGCGCTGCCGTATCGTAAAGAGATGTCGCTGCTGGACGTGCTGATTGCCGTCGGTGGTGTCACCGAATTTGCTTCCGGTAACAAGGCCAGTATCGTGCGCAACGTCGACGGCAAGCAGGAAAAAATCGTCGTGCGCCTGGATGACCTGATCAACGATGGCGATATCTCGGCCAATATGATGATGCGCCCGGGCGACATCCTGGTGATCCCGGAAAGCTTCTTCTAATACTGCCGGAACCATGCCCCACGCTGCGCGGCGATCCGCCGCGCACGCCTTGCCTGTTGCTGGCGCGCCACCTGCTATGGGCATGATTTCTTGTCCGCGCGCGCCGCCGGGCCTGCTTAAACTGTTATCTTCCCTATGTACGCAGTCGACGGCCACGCCGACGGGCAGTACTTTTTGTTAATTTAATTGATAAATTGTAATTTCCGATGCTAAGATGATCAGGATTGCAGCCGGCGCTTGACGCGCCGGTCCAGCCTGGAGAAAGCACATGATCGAGACAGTAGCGCCGGCCTCCTTCAGCGCCGGTCCCGACGACAGCGCCGCAGCAGCAGCAGCTGGCAACCCCAGCATCATCGATGTCACCATCAATGAACGCGTGTTCGGCATTCGTGCTGCCGATATCGATACCCAGCGCAATTCCGCCAGCATGCTCATCAGTAAGATGTATGCCTGGCGCGGCTACAGCGGCAATCACCAGATTGCCAGCGATCCCAACAGAATTACCCTGACCGCCTCCGATCATGGACAGGTATTCGGCACCCTGAGCCTGGGGCTCGATTCCCCGATCGGCCTGCTAGCCGACGAAGTTTTCAAAGATGTCGTCGACACCCGTCGCGGCCTTGGCAAGGTCTGTGAAATCACCAAGCTGGCGGTCGATCCGGCCATCAAATCGAAAGCCGTGCTCGCATCGCTATTCCATGTCGCCCTGATCTATGCGCGCGACCTGAACGGCTGCACCGATATCTTTATCGAAGTCAATCCGCGCCATCGGCGCTTCTACGAGGCCATGCTCGGCTTTCAGACAGTCGGCGAGTCGCGTCCCAATCCGCGGGTGCAGGCCCCGGCCGTACTGCTGAGCGTGGCCACTTCCTACGGCATCGAGCAGGTCGAGAAATGGGGCGGCATGCAGGACAGGGCCGTCGGCGAGCGCTCGATGTTCCCGTGGTTCTTCTCGCCGCGCGAAGAGGCCGGCATCGTCAACCGGCTGCGCCAGCTCGGCTGACGCCCGCCCGGCGGCGGCGCTGCCGTATTTCATGTTGCCTGCCTGCCGAGAACGTCCTATATTCTGCGCTTCACTGCATTTAATAAAGGACGCTTCATGACGACCGGAAAAACCAGGGATGAAATTGCCGAAGCCTATTCATCCGAGCCGTGGTGGTATGACCTGCGCGGCTTTTTCATCCTGACGTTCGCCTATAACAGCACGATCGGCACCCAGATGCGGTTCTTTGGACCGAACTTCGGCCCCGAGCATCTGGAAGTCGCGTGCGGCACCGGTACCTTGCTCGAGATGATCTTGAACTGGCGCCGCCGCCGCAAGCTGCCTGCGGTCAAGGTGACCGGCATCGACTACGCCCCGTCGATGCTGGCCGGCGCCCGCCACCGTTTCCGTAACAACCCGCAGGTCGAGGTCCAGCATGCCGACGCGGCCCAGCTGCCGTTTGCCGACAACCATTTTGACACCGCCAATATTGCCAATTCGATCCATTGCTTCCCGACGATCGATGGCGCCTTGCGCGACATCCTGCGGGTGCTCAAGCCGGGCGGCACGATGGCGGCCAATGTGCTGTTGTATCCGACCGGATTTGCACCATTGCGCTGGGCTGCGCAGAAAATCAATGATTGGGGCATCCGTAAGGGCATCCTGTATAGCCCCTTCCATGTGGAAGAGCTGCGCGCCAAGATCCTGGCTGCAGGCTATGAGATCGCCAGTGAATTTACGTCCGGAAATACCTGGAATGTGGTGCTGCGGAAACCCCTGTAGGAAGGGGCTTACAGGGCTGTGAGAATCCTTGAGATTCGCTGTCGGGATACTTTACATTGTTGTTTTGCAACTATCGAAATTAGCGCTTAAGTCTTTGATTTATATAGGTCGAGGGGTCCTGGCACAGGAGTTGCTTACTAAGAGCTCGTTAGCATGACCCCTACAACCAGGAGATCCAAGATGAACGCAGTTTCGAAGACCTTTATTGCTTGCACTATCGCTGCCGGCTCGATGTTCAGCGGTGCAGCCATGGCTGCTCCTTTCAACCAGTTCACCGTCGATCCGATCAACGGCGCGCAGGCGAATTTCGTTGCTGACAAAATCACCGGCAACTACACCGAACAAGCCACCTTCAACACCGACGGCACCTTCGACGTGTCGCTGGTGTGGACCGCAGGCCAGTTCGTGACCAATGGCGGCAACACCGCGTACGAAGCCCGCCGCACCGGCCTGGGCGCCAACTATGGCCTGTACGCCACCTACAGCGCGAGCGGCACCTACTCGGTCGCCAACGGCATCACCACCTTCAACTTTGCCGCCAACTCGGGCAGCCTGAACCTGTTCCTGGACGACTACGCGACCGAATCGTCGATCCTGCTGGCGACCGGCAACCCACTGTCGGGCGAAGGCACCCTGAACCCAGGCCTGAGCACCTGCAGCGCCTCGGGCGGCATCAACTGCGGCAGCTTCGGCGCGTCGAGCACCTTCGATCTGACCGCAGCCGGCAGCGGTTTCTTCGTCGCACCAAACCCGTTCTACAACCTGACCTTCCAGTCGGGCCAGCTGAACAACTTCAACCCGACCGGCACCCAGACCATCAATGGTTCGCTGGACGTGGTGTTCGGCACCGCCGAAGTGCCTGAGCCAGCATCGGTCGGCCTGCTGGGCCTGGGCATGCTGGGTCTGTACGCAGCACGTCGCCGCAACAAGAAAGCCGCCTAAGAACGCTGGGCCTGCCTTGCAGGCCTGACGTTGCAAGCGCAAAAAAAGCCACTGCCGGAGCGATCCGGCAGTGGCTTTTTGACGTGCGACAGGCTGCGCCGGGAGAGTGCGCCGCGCTGCCTCAGCCGGCGCGCGCCATGCGCGCAAACTGGCGCCGCCCGATCGCCAGGATCAGTTGCTGGATCGGATTGCGGTTGCCGCCCGGGCGCCAGGTGCGCTTGACCCTGTTGCGATAGGCGTCGAACTGCATGCCCCAAGGCGCCGCCAGTACCTCGCCGCGGCCCAGCAGGATCTTGAGGGCCTCGGTGGCGCAAACCCCGGCGCACAACTGGCAGGCCATGAACGTCGACGGCCCGCGCCGTTCGGCCAGGTTGACCGCGCCCGGCACCATCAGGTAGGGGCGGTGCAGGCCCGCCGGCGCCAGGCCGACCACGAAGCGGATCGCTTTTTCATTGTCGGGCAGGTCGCCCCAGCCGAAATAGTCCTCGAACGTCATCTTGCCCGGCATAAAATTGAGCAGGGCCGTGCCCATGCCCAGCGGGGCGCCGGTCGTGGCTGGGATGCCGAGCCGGGCGCAGGCGGCGAAGGTCTGCTGGCGTGCATCGAAGGCAAAGAAGTCGAGCGCGTCGACGTACAGGTCGACCCCGGCCAGGAAGGCGTCCAGGTTGTCCTTGTGCACACCGTCGGGGAAGATCTCGATCTCGATCTCCGGGTTGATGTCGCGCGCCATGCGCGCCAGCACCTCGGCCTTGGGCTGGCCGACGGTCGACATCATGGCGCCGACTTGCCGGTTGAAGTTGGCGATGTCGAAGGTGTCGAAGTCGGCGATGTGAAAGCGCGTGATGCCCAGCCGGGCGAGGGTCAGCAGGTGCACGCCGCCGACGCCGCCGCCGCCAGCAATGGCGACACGCTTGCCGCGCAGTTGCTGTTGTTCGGCCTCGGTTACCCAGCCGATATTGCGTGAAAATGCCTGTTCGTAGTTGAACGGTGTGTTCATCGATATTGAAGGAATAAGTTGGGGAAGCAGCACTGCAGCGGCGCTCACGCCGGATGCGATTCATCCATGCGCAGCAGGCGATTGATAATGCCACGCTCTTCGCGCGGAGAAAAGAAATAGGGGTAGAACGAGCGCTCCTCGGTTTCGCCATCGGAAGCAAATGTGCCGCCGAACTGGCTGATCTGCCTGGTCACGTAGCGCAGGTTCACGCGCAGCAGGTAGGCTGGCGCATCGACCCGCGGGTTGGTCTTGAGTTCGCCTTCCTTGCGAAAGCCGAGCATGCGTTCATAGAAGCGGCGATGGCGCGGGTTGACCTCGATCACGATGTCGGTGCAACCGTGGATGTCGCGCGCGTAGATGACGGCCAGGTGGAATACATTGGCCAGCGCGGTTTTCGAGCGCACCGAGGGATCGAACGCGAATTTGGTGAACTCGCACAGTTTGGCGCCGGCGTTGCGGTGGGCGTCGAGCTCGTCCCTGAAGATCTCGTCGGCCATCAGGCCGACCTCGGAGTCGATGCCGATGCTGAGCGTGCCGACCACATCGCCCTTGTCGGTGGCGGTCAGGGTAATGCGGTTGGGGTCATTACTGGGCTGGTGATCTCCGGTGTAGCCACGCCAGGCATACATCCTGTTGATCAGCATACTGGCCGAGTTGCGGCCGTCCGAAGTATCGGTAAGCCGGATTCCGTACGAATCGTCGTCCACGATAAACATCCTCATTTGGGAGGCTGTCATCTTATCGCGACATCAATAAATCCAGCGTTCGATAGGATGAGGCAGGTATGCCCTCGATTTACCGATACTTGAGAAAAATTATGCGCCGTGGGTAGGAAGATTACCCACGGCACTTTCCGGTTTTACAGGGCCTTGAGCAGTGCGCGCGCTTCGTCGGCCTGGGCGAACGGCGTACTGGACGCCAGCAGCTTGTCGAGTTCACGTCGCGCGCCCTGCTTGTCGCCACTCTTGTGCAGGGCTTGGGCCAGGTGGAAGCGGATCTCGGCGGCATTCGGCGCCTGGTCGCTTGCCTTTTGCAGCAGCGGCAGGCCGCGCGCGGTGTCGCCCTGTTCCACCAGCATCCAGCCCAGGGTGTCCATCACGCCCGGATTATTGCCGCCCAGCTTGAACGCCTGTTCGGCCGTCGCCAGCGCGCGCGGATCCTTCACCTGCTGGTAGGCCCAGGCCAGGTTGTTGAGCACCAGCGGATTACCGGGTGCGCGCTTCTGCGCAGCTTCGAGCTGGACGATGGCAGCCTTGTAGTCCTTGCTCGCCAGGTTGAGCTCGGCCGCCATCAGGGCCACGCGCGCATCGTCCGGCTGCTTGGCCAGCCATTGCTGGCCGCGTGCCAGTGCTTCCTTGCCCTTGCCGCTGGCTTGCAGCGCCTGCATGGTCTTGGCCGTCAGCTCCGACGACGGGGCCAGGGCCAGGGCTTTCTCATAGGCTTGCACGGCCGCTGCGGATTTTTTCTGCGACATGAGGACGTCGCCTTCGATGGCAAAGCCGAGCGGGACATTGGGCGCCAGCTTCTGCAGCTCGCGCGCGACTGCCATCGCCTCGTCCGGACGGCCGCCGCGCAGCGCCAGCTCGACCTGCATCATGCGCGCCGGCACGAAGTCCGGCTGCAGGCCAACGGCGCGCTTGAGGTGGTCGGCTGCCGCGCGCTCGTTCTTGAGCGCCAGCTGCACCTGCGCCAGGCGCAATTGGGCCGCGGCCGATTTCGGCACCACATTGGCCAGCCGGCTATAGGTCTCAAGTGCGCCGTTGAAGTCCTTGCCGGCCGCCTGGGCCTGGCCGAGCATCTCGAGCACGCCGGCATCGGTCGGGTGTGCGGTCTGCAGCTTGCGGCCCAGCGCGAGCGCCTTGGGCGCCTGCTCGGTGGCCAGGTAGTGGGCGCCCAGCTTCAGGGCCGGCGCGGTGGCCTGCGGATTGGCATTGCTGGCCTTCTCGTACCAGCTGGTCGCTTCGGCGGTATCCTTGCGCAGCATGGCCAGCTCGCCCAGCGCCGACATGGCGTCGGCATTGTCCTTGTTCTTTTCGAGGAATGCGGTGAAGCGCGCTTTTGCCGCATCCGGCTTGTTGTCCTGCATGTCCAGGCGCGCCAGGTTGGTCACTGCCGGCAGGAAGGTTGGCTGCAGCGCCAGCGCCTTCTCGAAGGCGGCGCGGGCTTCCGCGCGTTTGTTCTGGACCATATACACCGCCCCCTTGAGCTGATGCACCTGGGCGTTGTTGGGCTGCTGTTTCTCGAGCGCATTCACCGCGGCCTCGGCCTTGTCATAGCGCTTCAGGCCCATCTCGGTCTGGACCAGGGCGACGGTGGCCTGCAGCGACTTCGGATCAAGCGTGGCCGCCATCTCCAGTTCGGAGATGCCACGCGCTTGGTCGCCCTGCGCCAGGCGCGACAGGCCGAGCGAGGTGCGCACGGCGGCAGCCTGCGGCGCCAGCGTGGCGGCCTGCTGCAGGTAGCCGCTGGCTTTTTCGAAGTCGCGCGCCTGCATATACGATTCGCCGGCCAGGGCCAGCAGCTGGGCGTCCTGCGGCGCGGCCTTCAGGGCCGGGGCCAGGGTCGCGGCGGCATCGGCCGGCTGGGAGTTCTTGAGCTGGGCCTGGGCCAGCAGCTTGCGTGCATAGACGTTGTCCGGATTGCTTTCCAGGTACTTGAGCAGGTGCTGCTGCGATTGCTCGAGATTACCCAGGTGCAGTTCGGACGCGCCTGCCAGCAGGATGGTCGGCTGGTGCTCCGGCGCGACCTTCAGGATTTTCATCAGCGCGTCTTTTGCTGCTGGATATTTACCTTGGGAGAATTCGTACAGGCCGCGGGTGTAGACCACCAGCAGGCTGCCCGGCGAACTCTTCTCCGCGGCCTCGACTTCTTTCTTGGCCGCGTCAAACTTGCCGCGCGCGATCTCGATATAGGCTTTCTCGATGTGGGCGCTACGGTGGTCCGGATCGAGCTTGAGCGCCTGGTCATAGGCGGCCAGCGCTTCATCGGGCTTGTTCATCATGCGCAGCATGCCACCCTGCATGATGAAGACGTCGGCGTTCTTCGGGTCCTTGGCCACCGCCTGGTCGATATACAGGACCGCGGCAGCGCGGTCGCCGCGCGCGGCCGACAGGCGCGCCAGGCCCATCAGGGCGTCACCCGAGTTGGCGTTGGCGGCCAGCGCCGCCTCGTAGGCCTGCTTGGCCTCGTCCTGCTTGCCGGTGCCCAGCAGTGCATCGCCGCGCAGGGACAGCATCGGGGCCGACTTGCCCGCGACTTCCGGCGTGATCAGTGCCAGCACTTCCTTGAACTTGCCCTGCTGCGCCAGCGTCTTGCCCAGTACCGGCAGCACGCGTTCGGCCGGAATGCCGAGGGAACGGGCGCGGCCCAGCTCTTTCTCGGCCGAGACATTGTCGCCGGAGGAAGACTGCAAGGTACCCAGCGCGAGGCGCGCTTCGCCGTCTTCCGGGCTGTTCGCCACGGCGTTCTTGAGCTGGATCAGGGCGGCCTTGATATCGCCCTTTTGCTGGTAAGCGGCAGCTTCGGCCAGCAGGGTTTCGGTCGACTGGGTCTTGTTGCAACCGGAGAGGCCAACCGTCAGGAGGGCGCTGGTCAGGAGGGCAGCGGTGAGTGTGAGCTTGGTGGCGTGGCGCGGCATGTGTGGAATTCCTCGGGCAGTGGAGATGGTCGTTGCGCCGGACAGGCGCAATTCCTCAGCCACAAATAATACCTGAATGCATAGCTCAGCTAGTGTTCAAACGGACACTTATGTTGCAAAACTTATCCGATGCACCACGCGTGACGATTGCCAAAAAGCCACGTCAGCCGTTCAGCCTCCTTCGGGACCAGGATCCTTGCGCAAGCGCTGCAGCAGGGCGTCGACATGCTCGCCCACCGGCAGGCCGTGGCGCCGCAGCAGCTGCACGTGCAGCACCAGGTTCTCCAGCACCAGCTTGGCCGAGACCGCGAGCAGGGTCATCAAGCGGTCTTCCTGGCTGAAGTTGTCCATGGCGGCCGCCATCTCGCACAGATGGGTGGCGACGATGGCGCGCAGTTCGTCCTCGGGAAAGGGCAGGTCGGCGAAGTCGATCGGGTCTTCCTGTTCGACTTCGCGCATCAGGGCGGCGAGCTCGTCGGGCTGGATCGTCATGCATGGCTCCGTGATGGTGACGCAGCCATTCTAGCGCCGCCCCTACATATTGCGCCGGTACTGCCCGCCGACCTCGAACAGCGCGGTCGTGATCTGCCCCAGCGAACACACCCGGACCGCGTCCATCAGGCGCGCGAACACGTTCTCGTTGTCGATCGCGGCCTGGCGCAGGGCCGCCAGCGCGGCCGGCGCGGTAGCAGCATGGCGTCCATGGAAGTCTTCCAGGCGCCGCAACTGCGACTGCTTCTCGTCGTCGGTCGAACGCGCCAGCTCGATCGTCGCGGGGGCGCCGGCGCCCTTCGGATTGCGGAAGGTGTTGACGCCGATGATGGGCAGCGTGCCGTCGTGCTTCTGGTGCTCGTACAGCATCGACTCTTCCTGGATCTTGCCGCGCTGGTAGCCGGTCTCCATCGCCCCCAGCACGCCGCCGCGCTCGGCGATGCGCTCGAATTCCTGCAATACCTGCTCTTCGACCAGGTCGGTCAGCTCGTCCATGATGAACGCGCCCTGGTTCGGGTTCTCGTTCCTGGCCAGGCCCCATTCGCGGTTGATGATCAGCTGGATCGCCAGTGCCCGGCGTACCGATTCGTCGGTCGGCGTCGTGATCGCCTCGTCATAGGCATTGGTGTGCAGCGAATTGCAGTTGTCGTAGATCGCGATCAGCGCCTGCAGCGTGGTGCGGATATCGTTGAAGTCGATCTCCTGCGCGTGCAGCGAGCGGCCCGACGTCTGGATATGGTACTTGAGCTTTTGCGAGCGGTCGTTGGCGCCGTACTTGTCGCGCATCGCCACCGCCCAGATGCGGCGCGCGACGCGGCCCAGCACTGTGTACTCCGGGTCCATGCCATTCGAGAAGAAGAACGACAGGTTCGGGGCGAAGTCGTCGATGTTCATGCCGCGCGCCAGGTAGGCTTCCACGAAGGTGAAGCCGTTCGACAGCGTGAAGGCGAGCTGCGAGATCGGGTTGGCGCCGGCTTCGGCGATGTGGTAGCCCGAGATCGAGACCGAGTAGAAGTTGCGCACGCCGTGGGTGACGAAGTATTCCTGGATGTCGCCCATGACTTTCAGCGAAAACTCGGTCGAGAAGATGCAGGTGTTCTGGCCCTGGTCTTCCTTGAGGATGTCGGCCTGCACCGTGCCGCGCACGGCGGTCAGGACCCAGGCGCGGATTTTTTCGGCTTCGTCCGCCGAAGGCTGGCGGCCTTCCTGTTCCACGAACTTGTCGAGCTGCTGGTCGATCGCGGTATTCATGAACATCGCCAGGATGGTCGGGGCCGGGCCGTTGATGGTCATCGAGACCGACGTGGACGGGCTGCACAGGTCGAAACCGTCGTACAGCACCTTCATGTCGTCGAGCGTCGCGATCGACACGCCCGAGTTGCCGACCTTGCCGTAGATATCGGGCCGCAGCGCCGGGTCGGCGCCGTACAGCGTCACCGAATCGAAGGCGGTCGACAGGCGCTTGGCGTCCATCCCGGTCGAGACCAGCTTGAAGCGCTTGTTGGTGCGGAAGGCGTCGCCTTCGCCGGCGAACATGCGGGTCGGGTCCTCGCCTTCGCGCTTGAACGGGAACACGCCCGCAGTGTAAGGAAAACTACCCGGTACGTTTTCCAGCATCAAAAAGCGCAGGATCTCGCCATGGTCCTCGAAGCGCGGCAGCGCCACCTTGCGGATCGGGTTGCCCGACAATGTCGTTGAAATCAGGCGCGTCCGGATTTCCTTGTCGCGGATTTTCACCACGTGTTCGTCGCCGGCATAGGTCGCCTGCAGCTGCGGCCAGGACGCGATCAGCGATTTGGCGTCGCCATCCATCGCGTTGTCGCGTTCCTGCACCAGCTCATCGAAGTCGGCCTGCTTGCCGGCCGCGGCCAGCATGCGTTTGGCTTCGCTGAGCTGCTGGCGTTCGCGCGCCAGCTTCACCTGCCGGGCGGTGTTGCGGTGGTAGCCGCGCACGGTGTCGGCGATCTCGGCCAGGTAGCGGCTGCGCGCCGGCGGCACGATCACGTTCTTGCCGCTCGAGTAGCGCTGGCCTGGTGCTTGCAGGCTGCCGGTGTCGACGGGCAGGCCGAGCGCGGCCAGCTTGGGCAGCAGGCCGTGATAAAGGGCGGTCACGCCATCGTCGTTGAAGCGCGACGCCTGGGTGCCGTATACCGGCATCTGGTCCGGGCTCACCGACCACAGCTCGCGGTTGCGCTGATACTGCTTGGCCACATCGCGTAGCGCGTCGAGCGCGCCCTTGCGGTCGAACTTGTTGATGGCGATGAGGTCGGCGAAATCGAGCATGTCGATTTTCTCGAGCTGGGAAGCTGCCCCGAATTCCGGGGTCATCACATACATCGAGGTATCGACGTGCGGCACGATGGCAGCGTCGCCCTGGCCGATGCCCGAGGTCTCGACGATCACCAGGTCGAAGCCGGCCACCTTGCAGGCGGCGATCACGTCGGGCAGGGCCTGCGAGATCTCGGAGCCGGCTTCGCGCGTGGCCAGCGAACGCATGAACACGCGCGTCTGCAGTTCTCCATCCCTGTTCCACGGATTGATCGCATTCATGCGGATACGGTCGCCCAGCAGGGCGCCGCCCGACTTGCGGCGCGACGGGTCGATCGAGATCACGGCGATGTGCAGGCGGTCGCCCTGGTCGAGGCGGATGCGGCGGATCAGCTCATCGGTCAGCGACGACTTGCCGGCGCCGCCGGTGCCGGTGATGCCCAGGGTCGGCACGCGCAGCGCCTCGGCGGTGTCGAGGATCTGGCGGCGCAATGCTGAGTCCACCTTGTCGTTCTCGAGCGCCGTGATCAGCTGGGCCAGCGGCCGGTGGCGCGCGGCGATCGCGCCGCTTTGCAGGGCGTCGAGCGAGGTCGGGGCATACGGCGACAGGTCGACGTCGCAGGCTTGCAGCATCGAGCGGATCATGCCGACCAGGCCCATGCGCTGGCCGTCTTCCGGGCTGAAGATGCGTGTCACGCCGTACGCGTGCAGTTCCTCGATTTCGCTGGCGACGATCACGCCGCCGCCGCCGCCGAACACCTTGATGTGCGCACCGCCGCGCTCGCGCAGCAGGTCGATCATGTACTTGAAGTATTCGACGTGGCCGCCCTGGTAGCTCGAGATGGCGATGCCCTGCGCGTCCTCGGCCAGCGCCGCCGTCACCACCTCGTCGACCGAACGGTTGTGGCCGAGGTGGATCACTTCGGCGCCGTTCGATTGCAGGATGCGGCGCATGATGTTGATCGAAGCGTCGTGGCCGTCGAACAGCGAGGCGGCGGTAACGAAGCGCACCTTGTTGGCCAGGCGTGGCTGTTCCGGCAGGTCGAGCCGGGCGGCGGGCGTGATGTCGTTCATGGGATGGTCCTGGTTTGGTACGGACGGGGATGCTGGTACGGTATATGACGTTAACGTTAACGTCAAGCTGAAGACGGGGTGCAAGCTGGGCTCGGGACGTGAAATAAGGGAAATCAGCGATTTCACATTGCGTATCCATGGGGCAACAAAAGGTTCCGTTGCGTAAGCGACTTGTTATACTCGGCGAATACAAGGCCAGGGCGCCGCTATGGATACGGAATAGGACGGCAGATGCTGAAAAAAGTGGACGCTTCACAGCTGAAGGTCGGGATGTATATCCACGACCTCGATTGCGGCTGGATGGAGCACCCATTCGTGCGCAACCAGTTCCTGATCGCCAACGACGACGAGATCCGCAAGATCGCCGACGCCCGCATCCGCGGCGTGGTGATCGATTGCAGCCGCGGCATGGATGTCGACGCCCCAACCCTCGATCAGGCCGCCGCGGCGACCGAGGCCGAAGTGACGGCGCTGGCCGCCACCCCGCGCGTCCAGACCCGGGTGTCGCTGGGCGAAGAGCTGCAGCGCGCCGCCAATGTGCGGCGCCAGGCGGCCGGCCTGGTGCGCACGGTGATGCAGGACGCGCGCTTGGGCAAGGCGGTCGAGCTCGACCAGGTCAGTCCGGTGGTGCAGAACGTGACCGAATCGATCCTGCGCAATTCGGGCGCCTTGCTCAGCCTTTTACAGATCAAGAACAAGGACGACTACACCTTCCTGCATTCGGTCAGCGTGTGCGCGCTGCTGGTGGCCTTCTGCCGTTCGCGCGGCATGGAGGAAGGCCTGACCCACCAGGCCGGCCTGGGCGGCCTGCTGCACGATACCGGCAAAGCGCTGGTGCCGGACACGATCCTCAACAAGCCGGGCCGCCTCACCGACGAGGAGTTCGACATCGTCAAGCGTCATCCGCGCGACGGCTATGACATCCTGGTCAAGACGCCCGGCATCGGCCCGATCCCGCTCGACATCACGCTGCACCACCACGAGCGGCGCGACGGCAGCGGCTATCCGGACCGCCAGGACGAGGGCAGCATCAGCGAGCTGGCGCAGATGGCGGCCATTGTCGACGTTTACGAC
>Ga0265798_10003897_pt1 | contig 20961 bp, 14 predicted proteins | sample P3T30metagenome_FD_192430 | JGI IMG/M metagenome (GOLD analysis project Ga0265798, IMG submission 192430) | Plant litter microbial communities from East Loma Ridge, Irvine, California - P3 T30 | ecosystem: Environmental > Terrestrial > Plant litter > Unclassified | place: USA: California... | reverse complement strand
TACGTAGACCCAGGTAATTTGAGAAATGGCAATGGAGTAGGCGATGGGAAGAGGCGTTTGCAGAACACGGTCCATACCAACAAGGACTTCGTTAAGCAGAACAATACTAGTAATGGCCTGGTTCTGGTAGAGGCCGACTTTGAGTGTGTCGTTTTCGATGATGCTGTGCACGTAGCAGGAGAGATGGTTTAGGATTTCGAGCGACAGGTTACCGAGAGGCTTCTTGGAGCGCTTGATCCTCTTGCGGGGGTTGGACTCTGCAAACGTGACACCGAGGTACTCGCCCACAGCCTTCATCTTCTTCTTGTCCGAGGGCTTGGGGATCTCGCATTCTGCAGCGCGGGCAAAGGTGTCGAGGTACTCGACACGATCGCGGAGATCGGGGTAGTCGATACCAGGTTCGAAGCGAAGCCTGTGCTTTACGGAGCATGCAAAAGCGTTGACCAGGTTGAGCGCCGAGAGCTTGTTGAGTAGATCCTCCTTGCCGAGCTCGCCCTCGCGTTCCGCCGCGTGGAACCAGATTGTCCTTGCCAAGTTTTGGCTTACGGTGATCAACTGACTCCAATATTTTCTGCCCTCGGTGTATCGCTCGTAGGCTGTGCTGGTTCGGAAGGAGATGGCGAGACCGACGACGAAACCAAGAACTGTCAAAAGTAGAGTGCTGACGGCTAGTGGGTGTACGAATTCAGAGACACAGGTGATAGCCGTCGACCAAATCGTTACAACTGTTAGAGGAAGGATCATTTTGGGGAAGACGGAGCCGTGCATGCGCATGAAGTAAGGCCATTTGCTGTGTTTTGACATGTCGCGAGGACCAACCTATTGCCTCCTTGTTAGTTTGATGTACATGCTATAAATTCTGGAGCATACGCACAAAGTAGTCCTCAGCATCGAGAGAGCCATTTGTTTGCCTTCTCGAGGGAACTTGGTACGTCACAGTACGGTGTCGCCATGAGCGCGGTGAGATGGGCCCGTCAAAGTCCTCAGGTGGCTGATTTGATCCGCTCGACGACGGGATTTCAATGTTGTCCGGCCGAAGCGTCTTGGTGGTGGAGGCGTTGGAGGCCGCCATTTTTGTGCGTATATCGCGGAAGCACGTGAGCAACCGTCCAGCAGTTCAGAGGGTGCGAGCCAGCAGTTCAAAGGATGGACTATGGTCAATGCCAAAAAAAAAGCAAAAGCGGTATCGTAGAATGAGTGACGAGCGACGAGGTGCAAGAGATGTGCGTTATGAAGCAAAGCGAGGCAAACAAGTCCCGGTCGGAGTAAGGATCTCCAGGTAGTATTTAAATATAAAACACCCGTATCTGCACCACGCACAAAATTTCTCGACAAACCCATGGCGCCCACGGGGATTCGCTCTCGCTCCCGCCGCCTCTCGGCTAGGGTCTATCAAGGCCAGACATGGACTCCGGGACACACGTTGGCACCTGGGCATGCAGGGGCCGTTTTGCACAGTGTGCCCCTGAGCCAAGTCGACGTGGTCTGGCCAATTGTCTTGGGGAGATCAGTGGACATGGCTTGGAAGGCATGTCACGTCGTAACGAATGACGGCAGGGGCGCTGCTTGACCAGCAAGGGACGCGACGCGGAGCTTCGTTTAGTGAAACGTTTTCACGCCGTGCCAAGTGCGCCGCTCGATGTGGGTTGTATGTATGGGGTTGTAGCCGGCATGCGTTTGTTGCTCGCCATCCCGCTGTCGCTTTGCCACCGGCAGTCGCGCGTCAAGCGTGGTGGATGGCAGCCGGCCAGCAACAGGCAGAAGCCTCAGTTGTGCATTGCCCGTCTGCATGAAAGCTTGTACTGGTGCGGGCAGCCGTGTTGGATCGACAAGTGTCTGTGTCAGGAATGTCTGTCAAAGGTCGTCGTCCGATGGCAGGTCGGTCCAGACAAGTGCGTGCCGAACCGAGGCTAGGCAGTTACCCCTGATGCCCTCTCTTGATCGAGCCAATAGGAACGCACGTGGCCGATTCAACGTCAAAAAGCCTCGTCAGCTTTCCCGGGCGTGTGCGGGCAGCGGGAAAGGTAGCGGGAGGCTGTCTGCTTGTGTAATTTCTATTTCTATTGTGGCTTGGAAGGTGCCTTGGACGCTACCTTGGCCGTTGAGAGGCCGCTATTGCTGCACGACGAGCAGAACTCTACCTCTTCCAACCCGGTGGAGAGATTTTCACAAGTAGGCGAGTTAATGTGACCATGGCCAGGGCTGTTTGGTGCCGACCATCCACGTCTTCCAGAACATACTTCGAGAACATGTCTAGACACAACTTACAACGCACAGAGCAGTCGCGACCCACATCATCTCCGAAATGCCCTTGCCCACCCGCGGCGCTCTCCGGACCGTGACGAGCAAACCATACCTCTACCGCATACGGATCCTCCTCATCTCAGCCCTGCCCCTCTCCAACTCGGCGGCCAGCTCTCGGGTACGAAACGTCTCGCCATTGACACATATCCTCACTTTCTTGATCTTCTCAAGCAGAAAGCGATAGTATCGTGCCCCCGGGTCGCTTGTAGGAAAGTCGTCCGCAGCCCAGATCTTAGTCCACACATCGACAAGCTCATTACGCGTCAATTCCGTTGGCGTGTGCTCCGTCTCTGGCACGAACAAGCTACCATTGCCATTGTCCAGAGCTTCGGGTGGCAAGGCGTTGGAGAACTGGGCCTGGGGTACAACGTTGAGGACGACTTCTTCGATAAAGTCAACCCTCCTCGCTGTATAGAGATCAGGCCCATTGTTGAGAACGTGGCCGAGAGCTGCGCAGACAGACCACGCTGTTGGGCTTCCGTGACGGCCTGGAAGTGTCGGGCTTAACGGGCCTGACTCGAAAAGCCGAATATCTATCCATAATCGCTCGATCACTGTGGAGAAGTGATGGGGATGCGCGGAAAAGATGCTGTTGCCCAATACGTGGCCGGTCCCTGCAGAAAGGAGTCTAGTTGCCCAGCTCGATATAGCTTTAGGCATTGGGGTGCCCTTGCATCCCAATGGCTTCGATGTTGCCTCCGTCTCCTCCGTCTTGACAAGTGGTACAGCAAGCCAAGTAAAATAGTGTATCTGATCATTCACCATACAGTCCATCAGTGCACACATCTGGCCTTTTTGCTTTTCTCGTCTAATGATATGCATCATCTCCACATTGATCTGGCGATTACATGCCAAGAAGCTTGCACAGGTAGGCGGTACTTCCTGTAATGACATGGCACAACCATAGTCTGTAACATCTCGTTGTGGCTGCTTTAGCGGACACCAATGAAATGGGAATCGCGTATCCTTCAAGCTCGGTAGTGAGGCAGATGATGTGAGAACCTCGATGTATATCAAATCGCGCAGCTCGCGTGGCAGATCGAAGAACTGCGGCATCGAGTCTGCATTCGAGTCGGGAACTGTACAGCGGCCGTGGTACGAGGGGTCAACAAGAATGACTCTGTATGCGTTTCCTTTCTTTTTTTCTACTTCCCCTCCCCTTCCGGTTGTTCAGTTGCTCGCGTGCCTGGGGCTGTTTCAGGAGGTGCAGGTACACCTGGTATTACCACGAGGCTGTCTGTTCGAGACGAGTTTCAAAGTAACCAAAAAGATATAGTGTTTGGCGACGGCGACTTGTAAACTTAGTGTGGAACTGAATGCCTGAGCACCACGTACGTTGTACGTGACGCACAATGGTTGTCCCGGCTTACTCAACTGCTTCCACCAAGTCCCGGCCGCCGGTTCCGGCTGCGCGATAATCATCCCGATCACGTGATCGTCGTCCTCGCCACGTACCGATCGGATTACCGGTCATGATGCGGTCTTACTTCAAACAAATTTGTCCCGGCAGGATAGTCAGGCCCTGATTACTACTACATGTAGCTCAAACGACAAGCCCAATGTAGCGACCGTCCTAGTCTAGCTATGCATATACCTTACTGCTGGCAAATATAACTATCCATCCCAACCCTGAGCAAATTGCACATGCAATTACTCACTTAAACCTTGCAGACTCATCAGCTACGGCAGCCGGGCAATCCCGCTCACATAAACGAATCACGATGCATCAGACACTTGGCGTTAGCTTGAACAATTCTTCATTGTAGTAGATAAGGAGACCTTTTAGTCCTGAGGAACTCCAGCTAGCAGCATACAAAGCTATGCTAAACCAATCAGACAAATATCACGTTAACACTATTCAAATACAGTGACAGAGGTGACTGGGGTCAGAGAGAGTTGCGAAGGGAAACCAACATGTCTCTCTCGACAGATGGAAAAAAGGGTATCACGTTAACCTGCTGTGGCAAGCAGGACAGAGGTGACTAAGATAAGCGGATCTACGACTCCGGAGGCGCAGGAACATCCTCGGTAGGCTCGCTCGAGACGGGAGCCTCGGTGGCCAGAGCGCGGAAACCCTCGGTCGTAATGTTGACAGCACCGGCTTGGACAAGCTACACGTCATTAGCATCGTGTCACAAGATGTTTGTTTCGCCATGGACTTACAGCACGGCTGAGATCATCCAACAAATCCTCTGGATCTTCAATACCGACACAGAGTCGAATGATGTCTTCAGGCATGTTCCTCTCTTTCCTCGTCTTCTCGTCAATACTGGCATGGCTCATACGGCATGGCATGCTGATGAGCGAGTTGACGCAACCAAAGCTCACACTGATTCCCCAGAGCCTTGCGCTCTCGACAATCCTTTCGCTGATATTGACATCGCCAGTCTCGAAAGACAACACGGCGCCCGCGCCGCGTGCCATGCTCCAGTGGAGATCGTATTGTGGGTGCGACTTTAGACCTGGGTAGCGGACCTTGAAGCCATGGGACTCAAGGAAGGTGGCAATTCGCATGGCGTTCGCCTGCTGCTTCTCCATGCGGACACCAAGCGTCTTGATGCCGCGGAGGAGTAGCCAGGAGTCAAAGGGTGAGAGGCCGCAACCCGAGGCATTGATGGTGAAGAAAAGACGATCCCCCAGCGCGGAATCATTTATGGCGATGACACCGGCCATGAGATCATGGTGGCCGGATAGGTACTTTGTACCGGATTCGTAGACGATATCGGACCCGAGATCGAGCGGGTTGAGCAGCATCGGCGACATCATGGTATTATCGACGGCAACGATAGCGGTAGGGTTCGCGGCGTGTGCAATGCTGGCGATGGCCGGAATATCGCAGATCTTGATTAGAGGGTTTGTGGGCGTCTCGAGGAGCACCATGGCCGTCTTGTTGTTTACGACGGCGCGTACCTTGTCCGGGTTCGTTGTGTCTACATGGTGGACTATAATTCCGCCGTGGGTCGAGAGGTACTTGAGCAGTCTGTTTGTTCCTCCGTACAAATCGTCACCAGTCACTACCTCGTCGCCGGGTCGGAGGAGACGGGTGATGACATCGAGGGCGCCCATGCCAGATGAGACGACGAGGGCGCGGTTCGCATTCATGATCTTGGCAAGATGCCTTTCAAGGTGTGTCCGTGTGGGGTTGCCGGAGCGTGTGTAGTCGTACTCGCCGCCGCCACCGGTCGCGGACTCTTGCTTGAACGTGGCAGACTGCACATGTTAGGCTTTGTTCGCTCGCGCCCGTGGCTGTTGTATGAAGTCGCCTTGACATACCTGGTAAATGGGTACGGAGCTGGCATTGTACTGGTCGCTACTCTCCGTGTACACCAACTCGGTCATGAGTGCATACTTCCTGCCATTGCGGGGTGAGCTTGGCGCAGGCGAAGGTGGAAGGTTGTGGCCGTCAATGTCGAGCGGGATGGCAGCTTTGCCAGCCGCAGCGGTCTGTTTGGAGGACTCGCCCGTCATTATCGCTATTGTGCGTCTGCGTTGCAGACTTGGTGAAAGTCGAGTGGCCGAGTTGCACAATGTTCGAGATACGCGTTGAGGCGATGACGAAGTCGGTGCGAGGTATAGATAAGAGCCGATGCAGAGATGCTCGACGGATTGCAAAGACTCGGATGACCAGAGTGTGAGTGCAGTGCAGTGCCAGAGATCAAGGGCATTGAATAGACTTCTCAAAGCCCACTTGCGCCAAACGTTAGCCTAAGCCCGGGGAGTCACCGCTGCAATTGCGCCATCAATGGCAAATCGGCAGTTTTCCCTCGCTCCGAACATCGCTCCCCCGGCGAAACAAGGGCATTTACCCCAGATCGAGGAACACACCAATCCACCTTCGCATTCGCACGCCGGCACGGGAGGTGTCATGATAAACTCAACGCTTCTTTTCGCGCATTGGCCCTACTCTGTCGGGTTTATCGCGACATCCCCCCCTATGCCAGGGAAACAAGACTGCAAGACCGTGTTGGAGAAGGGAGTTTAGAAATGCTTTCGACTAGCTAAATATACGGGTATACCTATTTTGACCAAGTTGTGCCTCCAAACAAGAATTACAACCATTACAACGAGGGTTCCAGTACGCCCCAACCTGTTCGCCAAGCCGAATGCCTACCGGCCTGGAATCATCAACCTAACAATAGGAAACCACAGTCTGAACTCAATTCAATGCGCCTAAACAGCTTTTGCTCATCGTGGCGTAATTGCAGGGAACGCCTTCCTCACGTGGAGGTTCATCTTGAACTCAAATATGCCTTCCTCTGTACCACAGTATAACGTCTTCCCATCCTGGCTCATGGCAAGCCCTGCTGTGCGCGCACCCAGCCTGGCATCATGCGTAGTGCGACTCGCCCGACGAAGGCCCAGGCTGAACTCGTAACTTTCGGTCATGGGCTGACCAGCGCGAGTGTTTCGGAGTCGCTCGCGCGCCTGCGTCAATTGGCGGATGCGGCGAAGTTCGCTGCGAAGTTCTGGCGCAGTGGGGTTGCCATCGGCACCGATTGTATTCAATGCTGTGCTACGGTTCGCAGCGCGTGCTTGCTCCACGGCAAGCGCCTCCTCCACGGTGCGCCACGCTGCATCCGTTGAAGCAATCATCTCGCTAGTCGGCATGCGTCGGGCGTGTGCTGGTACTGCATTGGGCGACCGCGTAATGGCCGTGTCGGTGATGTTGGTGATGTTGGTCACTATGGCAGGTGCGTTGACAGTGCCCTCGTTGATGGATACAATTACAGAGGCTTGGCGTCGGGGCGTTGTACGCTCTTGGAGCCAGCGATGTGAGTGGTTCTGACTAGTGCCCTCCATCATGAATTGGGCCATGACATCAGCTACGTCGCGAGCGGTAGGCTCCCTATAGATTGTCAATCTAAGCAGGTCAATGTCAACTCGTGGAGTGTGCAACGTACAGTGGAGTCTCAGTGCGGCCAGAAGTCGTGTAGTTGATGCTCCTGGGCGTTATTGCCTGCTCGCGAGCGTCCTCGCGCTGCCTTTGGCTAGTCCGTAGGGCACTGAGAACCTGCCGTTCGCGCGCCGTTAAGCCAAGCGGGTCATTGTCTGACTCTACCACACCCAATCGACGATGCAGTCTTTGTCGCTCAGAGTCGGCTTCGAAATATTCATTTGCTGCATTCACGGCAGCTGCAGTCCCTTCGGAATCTAGAGCACGACGGTATCTCCGAATAAAGTCTGCTTCTCTCCGCAACTCATGCATCTCCGGACTGAGAGTGAGGTCAAAGTCGGCTATTTCGACATTCTCCAAACCTTCCTCTTTCGAGTCCAATGTGAGGACTTGCTTGACCTTGAGACCAGCTCGCAGGTCAGCAATGCATACTCTTCCTTGGTCTTCACTCCATATGAGAAAGTCCCATGGGGCTGGTGAGAAGTGCATTGTTCGCACTGCACCAGCGCCGGTTCGGGTATCTGGTCTGGTAGAGCTGATTAACTGCAAGATGGCATCCTCGCCATATTCGACCCTCTTCAACAACTCTACATCGAATACAGTGATGTACCCACATTCTGAGCCAACAGCGCAGAGACGCCCTGCAGGCGACCATGCTGTTGTAAAGTAGCCGTCTGCATGCGAATTTGCGGGACGGTAAAGGGTCACATGCTTGAGCAGTTCCCACTCTGGAGGCGTCGACAGTATCCATGTCTCAATGGGCTTGCTGCCGGACTTTTGTGACTTGGTGCGCTGAAAAAAGTAGCCAATCGGGGCATCGCCGACAGCAACCAACATTTGTCCGTCAGGCGAGATGGTAGCATGATTCATGGCAAAAGGTAGGTCAAGCACTGCCAGTTCGAGGTTCTGAGTCAGCGAGTATATGCGCACCGTCTTGTCATTGTTGGTAAGGACTGCAACGACTTCGTCCTGGCCATGGCCATCTGCAGGCAGCTTATGTATTGATATGGAGTTGACGATATCCGTTCCAATCTTCTCGAGACGTATGCGCGATGCAGCGCCCAGGATTGGCGGTCGTGGCATGCGATGCTCCAAGTCTAGGGGCAGGGAGGCGTCGACGTCCGAGGGGTCGGTGGGAGGGAAGCCGACAACTTTGATGGCTGCAAAGTTGCCGTTTTCCTCTCCGCCAACGCAGACATAGCCGTGGCCGGATGCGGTGCAGCGTGCCTCCCAGGGTAGCGTGGTTACATGGGCTTGGGTTCGTGTAGCCGTGTTGAGGCAGTAGACGGCGGCGCCGCTCGCATAGTAGAGGAGGTCGGGTTCGGGACACGAGATGAAGTGGCGTAGTTGATAGTGTCTGCGCGTGTTAGTCGTGCCAACCGCCGGGCTCATGTGTGGAAGGCGCTCACGCGATGGGGATCTTTGTAGGGTAGTAAGCTTTCTGAGCCAATACAAAGACGTCCGTATCCCGACTCCTGTGGCAGTCAGTAGGCGGCAGCAGGCACGGCGGCATAGGTGCCTACAGAAAGTCATCGACGGCCATAGTTTGCAGTCAAGTGGAAGAAGGCTGCATGTCTCCGTGGAGCCGGGTGGAGACTGCTGAGGCTCAACGGTCGGAGGTGCTCTACGTCACAATACACTTGGGTGTAGAAGACTAGGTGAGAATTTTGGATAGGATAGGAGTGCGGAATATGGAATGCGGAGGGTTTTTGGGCGAGCAGACCCCTGGCTTGTGCTGCGTAGGTAGCTATTATGGGTGGGAGTAGGTTGATGTGTCTCGACGATGTTTGATTGATAGAGTGGCAGTGTTTCGACGTGGTCCATGGTCAAGCATCTTCCCCACACGCGAGCCACATGCGCCAAGCCTTGAGCGCCGCGACTGGCAGCGAAAGCTACCATGAATGACAAAGCCCGTGTCGCGTCATGGTCGACAACGGGAATACCTTTTGCTTTCGTAATTCGTCCCAAGTGCAGGAAATTGTCGACAGGACCAGCCGTATGCTAACGTTGTGCGTTTGCCGCTGGGAGGAGCACAGACGTCTTTTTACAGCGGAACCTCGGGCGGCGATTTTACACCAAAACGAGCTAGAATCTTCTCCGAGAATTTTGTCAAATCGTCCAAGCTTTCATCACTACATCATATATTCTACCCACACTCTCCCACCCATCCTCTCTACATCAATTCCTCTGTCGCCTGCATCCCCCCTCGCAGCGTCTCTCTCTTACCCACATACACGATAATGTTGTCCTCGAGATTATCACGGACTGTAAGTAATATTGCGTCTTGATGTTTGAACAAACACAATGTTCTGACCTCATCGAAGTTTTTGCCGCGTGCGGCTTCGGCGGCGCGATGCACACCCGCATTCAGGGCTCCGGCCATGTTTGCGCGAGGATATGCAGAGGGCGGCCAGGAGAAGGTCAAGGGCTCAGTCATTGGTATTGATCTGGGAACTACCAACTCGGCCGTTGCCGTCATGGAGGGCAAAGTTCCCCGCATCATTGAGAACTCAGAGGGTAAGTTTTCACCATCCACCAGGCCAGCAACGACACAATCAAACTAACACATACCAAAGGTGGCCGCACAACTCCATCCGTCGTTGGTTTCACAAAGGAGGGCGAGCGCCTCGTTGGTATCGCCGCCAAGCGTCAGGCAGTCGTTAACCCAGAAAACACTCTTTTTGCTACCAAGCGTCTTATCGGCCGCAAGTTCACCGACGCCGAGGTCCAGCGCGATATCCAGCAGGTCCCATACAAGATTGTTCAGCACACCAACGGTGATGCCTGGCTCGAGGCCCAAGGACAAAAGTACTCGCCTTCGCAGGTTGGTGGTTTCGTGCTTGGAAAGATGAAGGAGACCGCCGAGTCCTACATGGGCAAGAACGTCAAGAACGCCGTCGTCACCGTTCCCGCCTACTTCAACGACTCCCAGCGTCAAGCCACCAAGGATGCTGGTCAAATCGCTGGCCTCAATGTTCTCCGTGTTGTCAACGAACCCACTGCCGCTGCTCTCGCGTACGGCCTTGACAAGGCCACCGACAACGTTGTAGCCGTCTACGATTTGGGTGGCGGTACTTTCGATATCTCCATTCTCGAGATCCAGGCCGGTGTCTTCGAGGTCAAGTCTACCAACGGTGACACGCACCTTGGCGGAGAAGATTTTGACATCACCCTGGTCCGCCACCTTGTCGACCAGTTCAAGAAGGAGCAGGGCATTGACCTGAACAGCGACCGCATGGCCATCCAGCGTATTCGTGAGGCTGCTGAGAAGGCAAAGATTGAACTTTCTTCTTCTTCGCAAACCGACATTAACCTGCCTTTCATCACTGCCGACGCTTCCGGTCCCAAGCACATCAACACCAAGCTCAGCCGCGCTCAGCTTGAGAAGATGATGGACCCTCTCATCAGCCGTACTGTTGAGCCCGTCCGCAAGGCCCTGAAGGATGCCAACTTGAAGGCTACCGACATCTCTGAGGTCATTCTCGTTGGAGGTATGACCCGCATGCCCAAGGTCACCGAATCCGTCAAGAGCATCTTCGGCCGTGACCCCGCCAAGTCGGTTAACCCCGATGAGGCTGTCGCCATCGGTGCCGCTATTCAGGGTGCTGTCCTCGCTGGTGAGGTCACTGACCTTCTCCTGCTCGATGTCACCCCTCTTTCTCTCGGTATCGAGACTCTCGGCGGTGTCTTCACCCGTCTGATTAACCGCAACACCACCATCCCCACCAAGAAGTCCCAGGTCTTCTCTACTGCTGCCGACTTCCAGAGCGCCGTCGAGATCAAGGTCTACCAGGGTGAGCGTGAGCTTGTCCGTGACAACAAGCTTCTCGGAAACTTCCAGCTGGTTGGTATTCCTCCAGCCCACCGCGGTGTACCTCAGATCGAAGTCACCTTCGACATCGACGCTGACTCCATTGTCCACGTTCACGCTAAGGACAAGTCCACCAACAAGGACCAGTCCATTACCATCGCCTCTGGATCTGGTCTTTCCGAGTCTGAGATCGAGAACATGGTCAAGGACTCTGAGCAGTACGCTGAGCAAGACAAGGAGCGTAAGAACGCCATCGAGGCCGCCAACCGTGCCGACAGCGTTGTCAACGATACCGAGAAGGCCCTCAAGGAGTTCGAGGACCGCCTCGACAAGGCTGAGGCTGAGAAGATCAAGGAGAAGATTGCCTCTATGCGCGAGTTCATCTCCCAGAGTCAGTCTGGTGAGGGTTCCGCCACCGCCGCTGAGATCAAGGAGAAGACCGATGAGCTCCAGAACGCCTCTTTGAGCCTCTTCGACCAAATGCACAAGGCCCGATCCGAGAGCCAAAACCAGAGCGAGCAACCTCAGCAGCCTGGTGAGGGCGAGGGCGACAAGAAGCAGTAAACGCTCTAATTGTCGACTCTCGATTCAGTCTTTTCTATTAGTAACTTCTTAACGTCAAAAAGTTGGCGTCTTGCATCCGGTCACGGTCGGCTAGGTTGAGTCTGATCTTAGACTTGTACATGTCCCGCCAGGTGTTGAGCATCTTTGTATCATATTCCTGCGACGATTTCTCTTCTCACTTTAGCGTTTGTTTTATTACCCTTTACGAATCCTTGGATCATGTCGGAGTAACGAAAGAGTGATATCCTTTGGCGAAAAAGAGATGATGCGGGAAGGATAGTGTAATCTATGGCGGAGCCAATGAGTGTACCATAGTCTAGAGACGCGAGATGGTAACGCCCAGCTTACTTCTCCGCTCTACAATCAATGATTGAAATGTTAAAAACAAGTACTGTGCAATTGCGCGCTTGATTGCGATCCATGATCCATGATCTGTGGACTTGGTTCTCCATATTTTGCGTTTGCTACGTTTGAGCTATCAGCTCCTAACGGTTTTAGGCTTGATACAGACGTAGAAGTTGTGCACCCATGCCCCACCATCCATCCAGACCTCGGGACAGGCCACTCATGTTAACAACTGTTACGTCATGGACGAGAACCTCGGCCCCCGTCTTTGAAATCAACACGCGTAAGGTTGATAAGTTCTGGTTCAATCCTGTGTTGGTGGATCGGAAAAGCAGCACTTTGGCAAGGCAACCATCGACTCTTGCACGCCGATATACTAAACTACGGGCTTTGGCAGACCTATTGTATACAACAAACAAAAACTTATCTTGCACCCGGTTTCCTAACTGAGCACAAAAACGTCCAGTATAGATCTTCAGCCAGCAAATCTACAATGACAGATGCAACAAATCATCCCCTGTCCGGCCTCTGGCAGCCTACCCAACTCCAGAGACTGCACTACGGCCCCGAATCTGTCAAACATCATTTGCTGTCTTGTCTTCCGAAAGAATCCAGCAAAGCGTTCATCATCACCGGCAACTCACTCGCCAATAAAACTCCCCTAGTAGAACAAGTCGAAGAACTCCTGGGCTCGCGGCATGCAGGCACCTTTTCCAAAATCGGAGAACATGCTCCGGTCGCACAGCTCGACGAAGCAACTGAGTTGGTGAAGAGAGATGATAGCGTTGACACCGTCATCTCCATTGGCGGTGGAAGCCCCATTGACAGCGCCAAAGCAATTAGCTATCGTTTGCACGAAAAGACTGGAAACTATCTCTATCATATCGCTATACCTACCACGCTGAGTGCAAGTGAATGCACGTTCATGGCCGGTTACACACAATCCGATGGTGTTAAAACAGGTGTCAGAGCCAAAGAGCTGGTCCCGAGTGTCGTAATCTACGACGCCAGATTTGCGCTTCACACGCCTAAACGCTTATGGATGAGCACTGGTATGCGTGCCATGGACCACGCCATCGAGTTACTATATCATCCCACTGCAACCGAAATGCCTGCCCGGTGGCTTACTTTGCAATCTGCGGCTACGCTTTTTGAGATGCTCCCACACTATAAGAAGGATGTCAAAAATGAGGACACGATTACGAAGTTGCAGCTTGCGGCTTTTGCATCGCTGGGGTTTATGGGTTATAATTTCAAGGGGGGGTTGGGATTGAGCCATGCGTTAGGGTATGCGCTTGGCTCGCCATATTCGATTCCTCATGGTATCACGTCTTGTCTCACGCTGGGGCATGTAGTCCAACTTAGAGCCCAGGATCCTTCTGCCGCGGAGCAGATTGCGAGGCTGTTGCCGTTTATCGGGGAGAATGTATCAGGCGATGTGAAGAAGGATGCTGAGAAGGTTGGGGAGAGGATCTTGAAGTTGGTAATAGATCTCGAGCTGGACAGCGATTTGAGGAATTACAATGTTGGCAAAGATCAGATTCCGATCATTACGGAGCGTGCCACTGGCGGACAGAAGGAGGGCGCTGTTTATGAGGCAGTTGAGGGTTTGGTCAAGGGGCTGTTTGTTTGACTAAAAGGGAGGGGGAGATTGTGAGGATATTGCATTGATGGGACTTTGTATGTTAATTTTGTCAACAAAACATTGTTCTATTGTACATCACAGGAAAGAGGGAAAACAAACAGCCCTTGCGGAAACTCCATCTTGCACACATTTAACTCAACTGTCGCGCCCGGATCCCACCGGTTTTGCCATGTTCATGAGTACTACGCCTAGGTCTTGACGTTGGTCTTTCACCGTACCAACTGTGACAAAATAGTGGATGTATCTGTATAGCGTCAGCACAGGATTCTGTGTACGACTATACAGACATATGAAAACCTATTACAGGTGACGTATACTATATATCCATATTTTGACAGGTGAGATCTTGGAGCAGACGTCCGTTTCTTCGTTTGCTCTTTGCTTAAGTGCTCATGTCTCTCTTTGCGTTAACTCTAATCTTAAACTTTTTTTATATCTCTCAAGAGTGGAATCGGAACATATCTATCGCTTTAAATCTGGCATTTGATCCATAACGGCTCCTGGTGTGCTAGATTCTGAGGTGACAGTTCAACCTTCATATTATATCGATGAGGCTGCAGGATTGAAATACATAGGCTGCAGGAAGGCAGGCAGGCAGACAGGCAGGCAGTGTATTATTTGCAAGGCAACTACGCTATTGTAAGCTCAGATGGATGGAGCTCTCGGTAAATCTCAGGTCATCGGAGTTTCTCCAGTTTGGTACGCCAAGACAAAAACCTGGAGCAGTACCGTGGTACTGTAGCGATGTTAAAGTGTCCTCACTATTCGGCCGAAGCTGGTATATCAATAATGGTGTGATAGCAGCCACCATTAATATGCTTTAGGTTGCCTTGTGCCTACCCCTCTATACAATAACGACGAATGGCTTGTATAACCTGTGACTACGAGTGTGGCCTTTACAAAACCTGATATCTCAATACATCTCTTCATTAAAATCCATGAATAAATGCTCAACCCATAACCCACTTGAGCAACTTCAAACAGTCGAGATAGGCTTCCAAACACAATTCTCGTCACAAATCACCAACCGTCAGGGCTGAGTCTAACAAAATGTCGCGGCCACAATACCAGATCCACGTCCGCCATTACACCTTCTACAAGACCAGATTGATCAAGCACATCCGTCCGAAGCTCTACAACGACGTCCCTTCCGCTAATAATGCTGCGTACAAGTGGCTGCACGAGTTGGGGGGCGAGGGAGAAGTGGTACGGGTTCTCGAGACCAAAGATGAGGGAATGCAAATACAGGGGACAGCTGACTGGGAGAAACAAGATGAAATTACCGCCTGGGCTGAGGTCATGCGGGTTGAAGAAGAGAAAATAGAGGAGGATAGAAGCAGTTCAGCAGATCAAGAGGTATGCAAGGAACTTGAAAGACAGAAGCTTCGTATGGAGGAATAATTCTACTTGTGAAACTCTGCCAAAGCCTGCATCTTAAAACAGAATAACATGAGCATATGGTACCATATCAGGAGCTCGACTGATAGACGCCTACCAAGGCCAGGAGGATATCAGTATATTTTGCATTTATTTCCAGGCCATATGTAATTAAATTTGATAAACTAGAAGATGCTTCAGGTACGCAACTGGGCTAATATGAGGCTTATAAATGCTTCCCGAATATAGTCGGGATGGTAATGCTACGGTGGAAATTATGTAGGGAACTCCGCGCTGGAGCCCCACTTTCGGCCGATTGTTTGACCGTCCAAAATTTCGGGCTACCCAGAACTTTCTTGCGCATCTCGTGTTCACGCAACCACAAACCCTCTATCACCTGAATTGCCTGGAAATCATGTTCTCGGTACCTGGCTGGAACGTTGCTGCGCAGGTAAAGACTCAGGTTGAAGCGCCAAAGCCGAAAGACTCGAAACCAGGAAAGAAGGCGCAGAAACGGAAGGAGAAGCGAGAGGAGCAACAGGTGAACGCGGATAATTTGGCAGAGCAATGGGAGAGCATCGCGAATGGAAAAGGCAATGAGGTGGTGGAAACAAAAAAGGCTGAAGCAAACGGCGTAGAAGCTACGGATGAGGCGGCGCAAGAGAAGCGCGGAAAGAAGAGGAAGAGAGGAAAGGCTGGCGGTAACAAGGACAAGAAGCAGGAAGAAGACGGCACAAAGGATACAGAGACAGAGAGTGTGGCGGTAGCAGCTGATACAAAGGCTAGTCCCGCAAAATCTGGTGCGGAGAAACCTACAACGACCGACGGTGAATCCAAACGCGACAAGAAGAAGCGCAAGAAGGAGTCCAAGGCAGATAAGCTACTCGCTGCGAATGTAACCGACGCAACATCTACCCCTGCAGCTCCAACTCTCGAGAATCTCCTTCCCGAACCTAAGGGCCTAACCCCCCTCCAACGCTCAATGCGCAGCAAGCTCGCCAGTGCCCGCTTCCGCCATCTGAACGAAGCGCTATACACCAAGCCCTCGGCCGACAGTGCTTCTCTCTTTAAGGAAGACCCCTCCATGTTCGAAGATTACCACCGTGGTTTTGCACAGCAAGTCGAAGTTTGGCCGTCGAATCCTGTCGACAGCTACGTCAACAGCATACTAGTACGAGGCAAGCTACGGCCCAAGGACCAGCGAAGAGACCGAAGAGGACCGCCCAGAAACGCTGTTCGTCGAGGTCCTGGTTTTGAAGAAGAGGAAGAGACCACCAGCATCGCCCCTCCCCGCGGCGACGCGAAACCCCTCCCCAGAGACCTTAAAGGCCACAGCACAATCGCGGACTTGGGGTGCGGCACAGCCTCCCTCTCCTACCGCCTCCAACCCCACCTCCAAACCCTAAACCTCACATTCCACTCGTTCGACCTCTCGCAGCCTACAGGCCCGTCGAAAAACCTCGTGACTATCGCAGACATCAAGGCGCTTCCGCTCCCCGAAAACTCGGTCGACGTAGCCATTTTTTGTCTGGCGCTCATGGGCACAAACTGGCTCGACTTTATCGACGAAGCCTACCGGATCCTGCGCTGGAAAGGCGAGTTGTGGGTGTCGGAGATCAAATCACGCTTTGGCCGGGTAGACAAGAAGAAGGGCGGTGTTCCCATCAATTCAATCGGCTCGCTGAAGAAGCAGGTGGATAAGAAACTGTTGAAGTCGACGAAGAAGCAAAAGACGGACAAGGCGCCTGCCGAGGGGCCAGAGGACTCGGAAGACGAGGCCGAACTCGCGGTTGTTGTAGATGGGCAAGAGGGCAAGGACGGCACAGATGTGTCTGCTTTTATCAATGTGCTGCGTAAGCGCGGCTTCGTGCTCGATGCATTGCCAGAGAGACCGGGCGATGCGATTGATCTGAGCAACAAGATGTTTGTCAAGATGCAGTTTGTCAAGGCTGCACATGCTAGCAAGGGCAAGAATGCAAGGGATGACCAAAAGGCTGGTGCAGTGGCGCAGAGAGGCGGGGGACTCAAGTTTGGGCTCAAGGGAAAGAGAATGAGTGCCGTTGCTGAAGAAGAAGAGGGTGATGAGGAAAAGGAAAAGGCCGTGTTGAAGCCGTGTTTGTACAAGATTAGATAGAGACCAAGGCGGGCTACAGCAGATCAGGAAGGGAGAAGAAAAGGATTTGTGAAGCTTTTGCTTCGTTTGCATCTATCTAAATAACATGAAACCTCCCATGTCGTATGGGAAGGAAGCGTCAAGCTTTCATCCTTGTCCCTGCTCGTGAAAAAAAAATATATATGTATGCTCGCTGTTCATGACATGTCATGAAGCTCGTTGACACGATCGTTGCCGTGCGTCTTCCATGTGCCGCTTGCATAACCATGCCCTGTGCCGGCCGGCAACGAACTATGTATTGCGTCGGGTCATCTTCATGGACCAATCTTATGATCAGGATAAGCAAAAGTCCGGCAATAACGATGAAGATGTGGTGTTGGCTTATTGCCTTCTCCTGCGCACTACCCGCCCAGCAGGAAACTCGCGGCATGTTCGACATTACCGCCAAACATCTCCAGTGCTTGCGTGGCTTCTTGCTCGGTGCAGCCGAACATGCCCGTCAGCTGCTGGATATGGTCTCGGGGAAAGGCACCTTGTGATGCAGACGACACGGGTGCCTTGGATGCAATGGGCTGTGCTTGCGGTTGCGCCGGTTGGGACGATGACGATGGGCCGGCGTTGGAGGCACCAGCTTGAGCAGAGCCCTTGGGCCGCACTGCACCAGTCTTGGCACCGATTTCCTCTCCATTGGGACCGGTAACGGTAGGCTCGTTCAGCTCGGCTTCCTCAAAGCTCCTGGGAATCTCCGACTCATGCAAGAACGGTACTTCCTGGCCTTCGAAGCATAGTGCATTCTTCTCAAGATCGATCTTGGCACGGTAGCGCTTGAGCATGTCCAAGCCAAACAGTAGGTCAACGTCCTTGCCTTCCATGACGGTGAAGGCGCACGGCATGACTGCACCCCCAATCTTGATCTCGGCGTGGTGCACACGACCCAGGATGCGTGCAGTACCGACACCACGTGCCATGCCAGCATACCGCACATCCATCAAACGCATGATTCCACACCGCTCTGCACAGTCGGGTGACATGATGGTAGCCTGGGCGCCCGAGTCGACAAAGGCCTTGACGGGGACGCCATTGACTTCGGTATTGACGTAGAGCATGTGCACGCGTGTGAATACTGTTGGCAGTTAGTGGTGGTGGTGGGCAGACAGGATGGAAATACCCCGCGCCCGGGCTATATTGGCACGGCAAGTTTTCAGGAAGCGATTATGCATACCTTCGGGGTTCTCGTCGTAGGCCTTTTGCAGGTTCTCGACGACGCGGTCCTGGCGAATAATGTCTTCAATTTTCCGTTGTGCCTCGACGTTGAAGGGGTCCTCGTTGAGCAGCGCAATCTGGTTCTGACGCTCGCGCTCAGACTCCTCTGCTTGACGCTGTCGCATGGCGTACGTCTCTCTCCACCGGGCGGCGTCGTTGACGGCAGCGGCGAGCTCGGGGTCGGCCTGACGCAGCTTATGCATCTGTTGGGGGTCGTTGAGGACAAGTTGGCGTACACCCTCTGGATCAGGCTGGGTAGGCCGTCCGGGCTGCTGAAGATTCCGGTTTTGTCGAGGTGCGGCGCGCATCACGACGGCCAGCATTTCGCCATCCCTTATTCCGGCATCCTCTAGTGTTTGTGTGTCAATGGATACCGGCTGGCCGTTCAAGTAGAGGCTCTGTGACGCCGAAGGGAGACTGGTGTCGGCCTCGATGAAGGCCTTGAGGTCCTTGACGGTGCTCCCCGGGGGCAGTTCGAGCGTCAGCAGATCCGTGTCGGACTGGGTGCCGGGCGCGGTGATGGATATGGTGACGCGAGGCCTGGAAGCGGCAGGTTAGCAGAGGGCTTGGGGTGGTCGCACAGCAACGGTTTCGGTGCAAACTCACATGGCGGGTGTTCGGAGCGGGTCTTGGGGGCGTATGCGGGTGAATCTGGAAGAGGCCAAAGAATGTGACACGGGTGGTGGTTGAGCTTGGGATCTGGGTTGGATGGCGGGACAGCGGGATGGGTCGGGAGATTGTGTCTCGGTGCGGTGGTGGGTATATGGCAGGACGCACTGGGCGGTGGGCTTTTGGCAGCAGGTACGTCGGTTGCGCGCTGAGGCCGTTGTTGTCGCCGTGGGCCGGTGTTTCTGGACGTGGGCCGGTGTTCCTCGTAGTGAAGGGCAAGGGCACAGTCGCCGCCTCGGGTTTGCTAGAAGGGAATGGAACGCAGTGGAGCCGCAAAACCCACGACGCGGATGAATCAGCGCTCAGAGTGCACAAGCAGCAGCGCCATGTTGTGAGAGTATGGCGTTGGCCGGTAGTCCGTCACCTGCAATATATCAGACGTCGGGCTGGGGGCTTGGGGCGTAGACGTGGATGCACACGAGCACGAGTACTGCTGCTGCCGGCGGCTGATGGCCAGCCCCAGGCCAGCATTGACGGCGGCGGCGGCGGCGGCAGGCGGGTAGGGCAGCACCATCAAAAACAGCGACGGGACTTGTTCAAGATGCATGTGGGACTGGCTCTCCTCTTTCGTCTGCTATGCCATCCATGACAGATGACAGATGGGGCAGATCCGAGGTTATGCGCGCCTTGTCCACCATCTCCGCGGGGGCACCTCTATCACGACTCGCGAGCATACCACGGCCGACAATGCCAGTCCAACCGCATGAAAAGAATGACGCCGGCGTCGACTCCACAGAAGATGCAGGAGAATTTCTGGCCACCACCGCCGCCGTCGCAGCAGCAGCAGCAGCATGTCTAGACCCGGTGCCCTGCAACTGCAACCGGTCACCGGTGACTTGTACATGTGTAGCCTCATGCGGTGTGCGGTGCATCTCCCCACGACTCACCCCACGTATCGCCGGCATATGTATGCGCGATCAGGAGTTGTAAGCAGAGCAGTATTGTCGAGGCCGAAGAAGAAAAACGCAATGGCAAGCATGGGAGATTGACAACATGACCAAGCACGTCACCAGAAGAAGAAGAAAAAAAAACACAGGAGCAAAAAAGAAAGGAAGAGAAACACCCCACCCGTTCAGTCTGATACTGTACAGTACGGTAGCTAGCTGGCCTTGACCATCGTCAGGGCGTCCCCCAGCCCTGACGCTACGATCTGCAGCGGCACTCGAAGCGAGCCGCTAGCAAAGGCGGGGGCTTGGGCCGCAGACAAGTCTCGTGAACATTAACATTCCAGGCACCGCGAATCCTACCAGCTCACACACAGCGTTTCCTCCTGCAGTGCCATCAAAAACAAAACACCCCGTCCATTGCTTCGGCCGCACGTCGCTGAACAACGCCAAGATGCCGCGAGACTTATTAGCAGACAAGAAGACGCTGGACGGCATGCCCAAACTGTCAAGAAACCCAGACACGGTCGCTAGCCCGGAGCCGGTGGAGCAATCGTCAAATAGCTTGGTGCCGCACCGCAGCTCCCACATTGCCCAGGAGGAGAGGCTCAAGCAGATGGGTGTCAGGCCTTATTCTTCGCTGCTCAACCTGGCCGACTTGGACGACTGCGACTGGCTCGAACACGCGGCTTTTGATCCCATTGAGGCGGCATCGCGGGAAAAGGTGAGGACTACTTTTCTCCCTCAGTGTTGGCAACATCGCGCTCGCGGCTTGCTCCCTTCCTCTCTCTCTCTCTCTCTCACACACAGTACTACCGTTGGGCATCGTCGGGCATCGAGCAGTGCGCTCTGCTCCATCTTTCCCGCCCTGCCTCGATCGAGGTCACTGCATTTTAGTTAGCCGTCTGTATATCGTCACTCAGCGTGTCTCATGCTTATACGCCGTTACGAGCGTCGTCCTAACTTTGTGTGTCTCGATAATCTAAGCTCATTGATCGTGGCCTACTTGGGCCTGACCTAGTGAGATGCTCTTTCTTTTTACGGTGGCTTGTGTGACCCGCCCTTTCCTTGCACACATCTACAATCCCACAC
>Ga0265798_10003896_pt1 | contig 20966 bp, 13 predicted proteins | sample P3T30metagenome_FD_192430 | JGI IMG/M metagenome (GOLD analysis project Ga0265798, IMG submission 192430) | Plant litter microbial communities from East Loma Ridge, Irvine, California - P3 T30 | ecosystem: Environmental > Terrestrial > Plant litter > Unclassified | place: USA: California... | reverse complement strand
GCCGCGTGATCGTAGATCTGCGACGTGATCATCAGCTCGTCCGGCTTGGTTTTTTCAATGAAGGCGCGCAGCTGGTGCGCTACCGTCACGCGCGAACCGATCGCCGAGGCCGACAGCACGCTGTCGAGCATCATGCGTTCCGGCAGGTCCAGCGCGTCGAGGTAGCCGCTCACCGGTGGCTTGAGCTTGCTCGGGCGGCCGGTCCGCAGGTTCACGAAGGCCTGCTGCATCGAAGTCGCCAGCAGCTGCGCTTCCTCATCGGTATCGGCCGCGAACACATTAAAACCGAGCATGATGTACGGTTTGTCGAGCTGCTCCGATGGACGGAAGTTGGACCGGTACATATCGATCGCCTGCATCATCATCTGCGGCGCGAAGTGCGACGCGAATGCGTACGGCAGGCCGAGATGCGCCGCGAGCTGCGCGCCGAACAGGCTCGAACCGAGGATCCACACCGGGACATTGAGGCCCGCGCCAGGCACGGCCTGGACCGCGCGCCGGCTCGCACCGGCGAAATAATCCATCAGTTCCACCACGTCTTGCGGGAACTCGTCGGCGTCCGACGCCAGGTTGCGGCGCAGGGCGCGCGCGGTCACCTGGTCGGAGCCCGGGGCACGGCCCAGGCCAAGGTCGATCCGGCCCGGATGCAGCGACTCGAGCGTGCCGAACTGTTCGGCGATCACGAGCGGTGAGTGGTTCGGCAGCATGATGCCGCCGGCGCCGACGCGGATGGTCGAGGTGCCGGCCGCCACATGGCCGATCAGCACCGCGGTGGCGGCACTGGCAATGCCGGGCATGCCGTGGTGTTCGGCCAGCCAGAAACGGTTGTAGCCCCAGCGTTCGCCATGCTGGGCGAGGTCGAGGGAGCGTTGGAAGGAAGTGCGCGCATCGCTGCCTTCAGCGATTGGCGAGAGGTCGAGTATCGAGAAAGGAATCATGGATTCATGATACGCCGATGCAAAAAAACGCGTGCGCGACGGTCCAAAAACGTGGCTGCGCTTGCCGAATCGGCAAGAGGCGGCAGGGGCCGGCAGCCACGCGTATAGTGTCTTTCATGATGCCGAGCCATTTTTTTCGCATGCTTCCGGTTGCCGTGCTGATGGCCGGCTGTGTCCACCCGCACGTTCCTTCCGCCATGACCAAGCCTGAACCAGCTTTCGCCCAGGAGCGCTTGTCGAGTATCGACCTCGCCATCGGCAAGGCCATCGCCGAGCGCAAGCTGCCGGGCGCGGTGTACCACCTCGAACGTGGCGCCGCACGTTATGAGCATGCCTACGGACGGCTCAGTTACGACGACGGCGCCGCTGCCGTCACGCCAGACACGGTGTTCGATGCCGCGTCATTGACCAAGGTACTGGTCACGGCGCCGGCGGTGCTGATGCTGGCGGAAGAAGGCAAGGTCGATCTCGAAGCGCCCATGACGCGCTACTTCCCGGAATGCACCGGTGGCGGCAAGGAAGCGATCACCGTGCGCCAGCTGCTGACCCATACCTCGGGACTGGCTTCCGGCCTGCCAGCGAAACCGGCATGGCAGGGCGAGGCGGCTGCGCTGGCGCTGGCCTGCGAGCAGGCCGTGACCCATCCTCCAGGCAGTTTCTTTCGATATTCGGACATCAATTACATCCTGCTCGGGCTGCTGGTGCAGCGCACCGCGCAGATGCCCCTGGATCGCTTTGCTGAAGCAAGAATTTTCGCCCCACTGGGCATGCGCACCACCGGCTACCGGCCTTTACTGCGCCAGCCGGTGCCGACGATCGCCCCGACCCAGCGCGCCGCCACCCAGCCGCAGCAACTGCCCACGGCCCATGGCGACCTGGACTCAGGCATGGATCTGGTGGGCGTGGTGCATGACCCGACCGTGCGCCGCATGGGCGGCGTGGCTGGATCGGCTGGCCTGTTTTCGACCGCCGGCGATATCGCGCGCTTTGCGCGCATGTTGCTGGGCGACGGTCAGCTGGATGGCGTACGGATATTGTCACCGCAAAGTATTCGCCTGTTGAGCACGGTGCAGTCGCCGCCCGCTATTGCCGCACTGCGCGGCATGGGCATGGACATCGATTCGCCGTATGCCAAGCGTCCGCGCGGGACGGTGTATCCGGTCGGCAGCTACGGCCATACCGGCTTCACCGGCTGCATCCTGTGGGTCGATCCGACGTCGCGCAGCTTTTATGTCTTCCTGTCGAACCGGGTCTATCCGGACGACCGCAGCGTGGTATTGCCCCTGTATTCCGAGCTCGGAACGCGCTCTGCGCAGGCTGCGCTGGAAACTCTGCAATAAGCAAAAGATAGGCGCAAGATAAAAGAAAATAGCCGACGATTTGTGTTTCCGCGCGGCTACCGTGCGCTTCTTTTGAGTGGCCGGCTTTACACTGGACTCCTGATTCGACGCAATGTACCCAGCAGTTTGATTGTCTACGTCGACTTCCACCCATGAACTATTGAGGAGAACGCCATGAACAAGCTACTCAAAGGAATGATCGGTATTTCGGCCGCCGCCGCCATGTTCGGCGCCACTGCAGTCCAGGCGCAAACCAGCGCCACCTCGACTACCGGCGCCACCGGCCAGGTGGGCACTGCCGGGGTTACCGGCACCAGCGGCCAGATCGGCAGCATGAACGACCGCAGCACCGGCACGCCACCAAGCAGCGCGGTCGGCCGTACCAGCACCGATCCGCAAGACCAGCGTAGCAGCGACCGTCGCAGCACCACCGGCACCAGCAGCGGCACCGGCGCAACCGGCACCAGCGGCATGACCGGTACGACTGGCACCAGCGGCATGACCGGGACCACCAGTGGCGCGACCGGCACCATGGGCACCGGCCGCACCGGCACCATGGATTCGGCAACCGGCCGCACCGGCACCTCGACGGGCACGACCGGCACCACGGGCGTGACCGGCGCAACGGGCACCACCGGTACGACTGGCGCCACCGGCACCACCGGTACCACCGGCACCGGCACCACCGGTACGGCGACCGGCACCACCGGCCGCGGTTACTGATCGGCCAGTCGCCCTTCATTGCAACACGGGCGGCTTTTCTAGCCGCCCCTGATTTAATGACAAATGCCGTTCAGCCTGCGCTGAACGGCATTTGTCGTTCCGACCGTCTGTTCTGGTGACCCGGCACGCCGCAATCCTTGCTGAAGAATGTCTGCACGCCTGACGGCCATTTCTCGAACCAGCCCGCCTCTTTGTAAAGTCCAGTCAGGGCCATGGCACAAACCGTGGCGCGCGAAGCACGCTAAACGTGCGAGGTGTGGCGCGGACGCCCAATTCGATGCGGGTTGGGCAGCTTGGCGAAGATGGTGGGCGCTTATCGCGTAGTATCAAATCTTATTGCATTCTGGAATCAATATGGATTTGGTCGATGCACCGGCGGAAGCGCTCACCCCGAGCGCCATGAAGCTCTCCGAGCTGATCGGGGCGCTCAGCTATGCGCTCGACATCACCGAGGGCCAGCCGGAAGGGCATTGCGTACGCTGTTGCTGGATCGGCATGCATATCGGCCGCGGCATCGGCCTGTCCGACAGTCAGTTATGGGAGCTGTATTACACGCTGTTGCTCAAGGACCTTGGGTGCAGCAGCAACGCCGCCCGCATCTGCGAGCTGTATCTCACCGACGACCTCGGTTTCAAGCGCGACTTCAAGACGGTCGGCGACAGCCTGCCGCAGGTGCTGGGCTTCGTGCTCAAGCATACCGGCCTGAAAGCCGGCCTGGCAGAACGTTTCCTGAGCGTGATGACGATCCTGCGCGACGGTCCTGCCATCGCGCAGGGCTTGATTGCTACCCGCTGCCAGCGCGGCGCCGATATCGCGCGCCTGCTGCGCTTCCCCGAAGGCGTCGCGGCCGGCATCCATTCGCTCGACGAACACTTCAATGGCAAGGGCAAGCCCGACCGGCTCGCAGGCGACGCCATTCCCGTGTACGCGCGTATTGCACTGCTGGCCCAGGTGATCGACGTGTTCCACACCGCGCACGGGCGCAAGGCTGCGCTGCATGAAGTGCGTGCGCGCGCCGGCAGCTGGTTCGATCCGCGCCTGGTCACGGCGTTCGAGGGGGTAGCGGGTGACCAGGCCTTCTGGCGCACGCTCGGGACGCAGGACATCGACCGCGCCGTGTTCGCGCTCGAGCCGGCCGGCCACGAGGTGGCGCTGGACGAGGACTACCTGGACGATATCGCCGCCGCCTTCGGCCAGGTGGTCGACGCCAAGAGCCCCTACACCAGCGGCCACAGTGCCAGGGTGGCGCTGTACACCGACATGATCGGCGAAGCGCTGGGCCTGTCGGCGCAGCGGCGCCGCTGGCTCAGGCGCGGCGCGCTGCTGCACGATGTCGGCAAGCTGGGCGTGAGCAACAGCGTGCTCGACAAAGCCGGCGCGCTCGACCGCGACGAATGGGACGCGGTGCGCCTGCACGCCGAATACACCGAAACCATCCTGGGCCGCATCGCGGCCTTTGGCGAGCTGGCGGCGGTTGCCAGTGCCCACCACGAACGGCTCGACGGCGGCGGCTATCCGCGCGGCCTGGTGGCCGACGAGATCAGCCTCGAGACCCGCATCATCACCACCGCCGACATCTTCGACGCCATCACCGCCGAGCGTCCTTACCGCGGTGCCATCCCCGTGCCGCAAGCGCTTGCCATGATGGAAAAGACGGTCGGCACCGCGCTCGACCCGGCCTGCTTCGCCGCCTTGAAACAGGCGATGGCAGGGGCGCCACTCCCCGCCACCTGAGGCGCGCACTGCCACTGCACGACCCGCATCCTCGCCGCAGGAGGCGCGGGTGCATTCGGCGCCCGTTTGGCCAGCCTGACATCGGTATATGTCAGGCCGATGAATTGTCGGAATGGATAGCAAGATTTGACAAACATGGCTTGCTCGATGCCACCACAATGGGTTCATAAACAAGAGACGCCCGAACGTCCACGCTTGTACGCACGCGGGTGTGAACAACAACCAACCTGGTTTTGGGAGAGCACATGAATGAGTTGATGGCACGGCAGTACCAGCGGACCGCGATCGCGGCAGCAGCGGCAATGGTGGCGATCCTGGCCATGCAGCAGGCACGGGCACAGGAGGCGCCGCCGGTGGTACCAGACGCCGGGCCCCAGACCGTGGTCGTGACCGGCGTGCGCGCCGCGCTCGAACAATCGCTGCGCCAGAAGAGGAATGCCGACGCGGTGGTCGAAGTCGTGACCGCCGAAGACATCGGCAAGATGCCCGATAAAAACGTGGCCGACGCGATCCAGCGCCTCCCGGGCGTGAACACGCAATCGTCGGCCGGCGGCGAGGGCGGCTTCGGCGAGAACGACCGCGTCAGCCTGCGCGGCACCAGCCCCAGCCTGCAGCAAACTTTATTCAACGGCCACGCGATCAGCACCGGCGACTGGTTCGTGCTGAACCAGATCGGCGGCAACGTCGGCCGCTCCAGCAGCTTCTCGCTGCTGCCGTCCGAACTGGTGGGCTCGATCGTGGTGCAGAAAAGCCCGACCGCCGACCTGGTCGAAGGCGGTGTTTCCGGCGCCATCAACGTCATCACGCGCCGTCCGCTCGACTTCAAACAGCAGCTGACGGTGGAAGGCTCGGTACAGGCCAACTACAACGATTTGTCGGGCAAGACCGAGCCGCACATCTCGGGCCTGGTGAGCTGGAAGAACGCGGCCAATACCGCAGGCATCCTGGTGCAGGGCTTCTCCGAAAAGGCGAGCGTGCGCCGCGACGGCCAGGAAATCCTCGGCTACACGCCGATCAGCGCGACCAGCGCGGCGGCGCTTGCCGATCCTTCGCTGGCCGGCGTGGTGGTGCCGACCTTTATTGGCGCGGCCCTGTTCGAGCAGGAGAAGAAACGCCAAGGCGGCGCGTTCGATGCCGAGATCCGTCCGAACCGCGATGTGACGCTGGACTTCAACGGCTTCTATTCGAAGCTCGAAGCGCCGCACCAGAACACCAACTGGCTCGCGGCCCCGGCCAACTCGATCAACAGCCTGGGTCTCATCCCGATCAATCCGGTGGTGCGCAATAACACCCTGGTGGGCGCCGCCTTCACCCGCAATGCGGGCGAGGTCGATAATATCTATCGTCCGGATGCGGGCGGCGAATCGTGGTACCTCGACCTGAACGGCAAGTGGCGCGTCAACGAGCGTTTGAGCCTGTCGGGCAAGGCTGGCAAGACCCACGGCGTGGGCTGGGACCGCGACGACGTCTATTACCAGAACAATGTCGATGGCGGCATGGTGTATGGCCTGAATGGTCTGTCGCCGGCTTCGGTCAGCTACCCCGGCGGCACCACGAATGCGCCCGGCTCGACGGCCTGGGCCGGCGGCGGCGAATCGCAGTCGGTGGACAAGGAAAAATACGCCCAGCTCGATGGCGAACTGCGCCTGGACAACCCGACCTTCCACGCAGTGCGTTTCGGCGCGCGCTGGACCGACCACGAACGCACCGCCGAACATCCGCTCGAGACCCGTCCGGGCCCGGTCGGCTTCACCAATCCGGGCCCGGCCTGGAGCGGCCAGATGTACCCGGGCGACTTCGGCAGCGACCTGGGTGGCAACATCCTGAACAACTACTTCAAGTACGACGGCGCCGCGCTCGGCGCCTGGGGCGCGATCCCCGGCAACCGCCTGCTCGACTATGTGCTGCGCCATAACTGGATGAACGAGTTCGAGGTGGCCGAGAAGACTGCCGCGGTGTACGGCATGGTCGATTTCGGCGGCGACGGCTGGAGCGGCAATATCGGCCTGCGCGCGATCGAAACGCGCCAGACCACGACCGTCAACCTGCCGGGCGGCCCGAGCCCGATTACCGGTTCGGCCTTCGGTCCCTACACGCCGACCACGTTCAAGCGCACCTACCGCGATTACCTGCCGAGCGCCAACCTGAAATACAACGTAACGCCCGACCTGACGCTGCGCACCGCGCTGGGCAAGACGATTGCGCGGCCGGACTACAGCGCCCTGGGTGGTTCGGTGTCGCTCAATGACGACGCCCTGAGCGGCAGCGGCGGCAACGTCAATCTCGATCCGGTGCGTTCGACCAACTTCGACATCGGCGCCGAGTGGTACTACGCACCGAAGGCGCTGCTGTCGGCCGGCCTGTTCTACATGGACCTGCGCTCGATCGTGGCCCAGGGCACGTCCACGGGCAGCTACTACAACAACAAGCGCGAGACCTTCACCGAGTACCAGATCACGTCGCCCTACAACACCAGCGGCAAGAACAAGGGCGTGGAATTGAGCTGGCAGCAGCCGTTCGCCAACAACTTCGGCATGCTGGTCAACTACACCTTCGCCGACGGTGAACTCGACGATGGCGGTGAACTGCTCAACTCCTCGAAGAACACCTATAACGTGACCGGTTACTTCGAGAACGAGCGTTTCTCGGCGCGCCTGGCCTACAACTGGCGTTCCAAGTACAAGGCCGGCGTGGACCGCGGCGCCAGCCAGCACGTGGACGACATGCCGTCGCTGGCGGCCTCGGTCAACGTCAAGCTGACCGAGAAGCTGACGCTGACCTTCGATGCGCTCAACCTCACCAACGAGACCATCAAGATGTACGCCGAGAACGAGGACCGGCCACGCGCCTTCTACTCGAACGGCCGTACCTTCTACCTCGGCCTGCGCGGCAAGCTGTAAGCCACCCCGGGCGGCGGCCGGTGCGCCGTCGCCCTACCTGGAACAAGAACCATGACGGACCATCAAGATGGCGGCCCGGCGATCTCGGTCGCCTGGGAATGCCTCTCCAACTTCACGCGCGACGACGCTTTTACAGCGCGTCTCACGCTGCGCAACGACAGCCTGACGCAGATCGCGGCCGGCTGGACGCTGTGCTTCAATACCTGCCGCAAGATCCTCTCGGAGAGCGTGACGAGCGGCTATGCCATGACGCACCTGAACGGCGACCTGTTTTCCATGACCATGCCGGCGGGCGGCGCTTGGCTGCCGGGGCAGGTCCACACGGTCGTCTACGACTCCCTGCACTGGGCGATCAGCATCACCGATGCGCCGCTCGGTTTCTATCTGCTGGACGTGAACGGCCATGCATTCGACCTGGGCGACCCGCAGATTGCGCCATTCGTGCGCGAGGAACAGCGCCAGCGCATGCGCGGCGACCTGGTGCCGACGATGGATGCGGCCTGGCGCTTCGAACAGAATACGGCACTGTCCCTGCTGCCGATCGATGACGTCGGCCGCATCACGCCGCGCCCGCGCGCGGCGCGCTTCGACGCGCGCCAGTGCCGGCTCGGAGCTTCATCGGCCATTGTCAGTGGGCCAGGATTGGAAAATGAAACCGCCTTGCTGCGCGCGATGCTGCCACCAGGCGAGGGCGCTGCCGATGTGGTGCTCGAGATAGGCCCAGTCGACGCAGGCGAGACCGATCCGCGCGTGCAGCACGAAGCCTATCTGCTCGAGATCGCGCCAAGCCAGGTGCGGATACGCGGCGCCAGCGCCCACGGCGTGTTCAATGGCCTGCACAGCCTGGCGCAACTGATGGCGCCGGACGGCGCGCTGCCGTGCGGTGCGGTCCTCGACGCGCCGCGCTTCGCCTACCGCGGCATGATGCTCGACGTGGCGCGCCACTTCTCCAGCGTCGACACCGTGCTGCGCCTGCTCGACTGCATGGCCAGCTACAAGCTCAATCGTTTTCACTTTCACCTCACGGACGACGAGGGCTGGCGCCTGGCGATTGCCGCCTTGCCCGAGCTGACCGGGGTCGGCGCGCGGCGCGGCGTGGATGCCGCACCGTCCTTGCCGCCATCGTTTGGCTCCGGCGCGCGCGTCGACGCGTCGAATGGCAGCGGCTACTACACGGCCGCGCAATTCGTGGCCATCCTGCGCCATGCGCACGCCCTGCACATCGAGGTCATCCCCGAATTCAATATGCCGGGCCACGCGCGTGCAGCGGTCCAGGCGATGCGGGTGCGCCATGCGCGCCTGCTGGCTGCCGGCGACGTCGCGGGCGCCGCAGAATACCTGCTCAGTGATCCGGACGACACCTCGCGCTACGAATCGGTCCAGCTGTGGCACGACAATGTGATGTGCATCGCCTTGCCGTCGGTCCTGCACTTTGTCGATACCGTGGTGAGCGAAGTCGCCGACTTGTACCGCCAGGCCGGCGCGCCATTGCGCGTGCTGCACACGGGCGGCGACGAAGTCCCGGTCGGCGCATGGCGCGATTCCCCGGTGTGCCAGGCGCGCATGCGCGAGCGTGGCTGGAGCGATGTGCGCCAGCTGCGCGATGATTTTCAATCGCGCTGCCACGCCATCCTGGAACGCCACGGCATCGCCTTCGCCGGCTGGGAAGAGACGGCGCTGGCGCCGGGCGGCCCGGATGGCGCGCTGCGGCCCGATCCCGCGACTAGCGGCAAGGGCCAGCACGTCTATGTCTGGAACAACGGCTGGGGCTCCGGCCAGGAAGACTGCGCCAATCGTCTGGCCAATGCCGGCTACGATGTGGTGCTGTGCAGCGCCGCCAGCCTGTATTTCGATTTCGCCTACGCCAAGCATCCGCAGGAACCCGGTTATTACTGGGCCGGCTTTGTCGACACGCGCGAACCCTTCGGCATGCCTCCCCTCGATGCCCCGTTGACCCAGGGACGTGACGCCATGGGTCGCACGCCGGCGCCGGCGAGGGTCGCGGCCCTGGCGCCGCTCGATGCGCAAGGCCGCAGCCGCGTCGCCGGCCTGCAGGGCCAGTTATGGGGCGAGAACGCGTGCTCGCGCGAGCGGGTCGAGTACCTCGCCATGCCGCGCATGATTGCCCTGGCCGAGCGCGCGTGGAGAAGCGATCCCGCATGGCAGGACGGCGCCGACCTGGCGCGCGACTGGAACGAATTCGCCAACCGCCTCGGCCAGCGCGTGCTGCCGCAGCTGGACCGCCTGCCGCAGCCGTGGGCCTACCGCCTGCCGCCGCCCGGCGCGATCGTCACGGATGGCGTGCTGCATGCGAACGTCGACCTGCCGGGACTGGCCCTGCATTACACTCTGGATAGTTGCGAACCGACGACCGCGAGCGCGCGCTACACGGCGCCTGTTACGCTGACGCAGAACGCGACCATCAAGCTGGCCAGCTTCGACCACAACGGACGCGCCAGCCGCATTGTCACTCTGACCCCGGAACAGCCATGAACGCGATGACCGACGCTCCCGCCGCCACGCTCACCAAGCACCAGCGTCGCCATCCACTGACCTGGGTGCCGACCCTGTACCTGGCCCAGGGCCTGCCGTTCTACGCAGTGGCCCTGGTGGCGGGCCAGATGCTCAAGAGTATGGGTGTGCCGAACGACCAGATCGCGCGCTGGACGGGCCTGCTTGGCCTGGCCTGGGCCTTCAAGGCGTTGTGGAGTCCCTTCATGGAACTCGCGCCGAGCCGGCGCCTGGCGGTGGTGGCCTGCCAGATGGTCGGCGGCGCCTGCCTGGCCCTGGTTGCGCTGGCGCTGCAGCTGCCGATGTGGTTCGCGCTGTGCATGGCGCTCCTGGCAATCGTCTCGCTGGCCTCGAGCACCCACGACATCGTCGCCGACGGCATCTATATCGCCAGCCTCGACACGCGCGAGCAGGCCGCCTATGCCGGCTGGCAGGGCGCTTTCTTCAATGCGGCCAAGTTCATCTCGCTCGGCGGCCTGCTGATCCTGGCCGGCGAACTCGAACAGCGCTTCGGTATCGCGGCCGCCTGGACCACGGTGTTCGTGCTGCTGGGCGGCCTGATGCTGGTGCTCGGCCTGTACCATCTGCGCGCCTTGCCGGCCACGCCGCGCCAGGCTGCGGGCGGCAGCAGCCTGGCAACGATCGGCGCGACGCTGCTGGACGTACTCAAGACCTTCTTCGCCAAGCCGGGCATCTGGGTGGCGATCCTGTTCATCATCCTGTTCCGCGCCGGCGAAGGGCAGATCCAGTCGATCGGACCGCTGTTCTTGCGCGATGCGCGCGACGTCGGCGGGCTGGGGCTGACCACCGCCGAAGTGGGCTGGGCCTATGGCACCGTCGGGACCGGCGCGTTCTTGGTGGGCAGCATCGCCGGCGGCTATTTCACGGCCTGGCTGGGATTGAAGCGCGCCTTGCCGCTGCTGATCCTGGCAATGAATTTGCCGAACGCCGCGTTCTGGTACTTGAGCCACGTCCAGCCCGAATCGTTCACGACCATCGTGGCGCTGCTCGGGATCGAGATGTTCGGCTACGGCTTCGGCTTCGTCGGCGTGATCCTGTTCATCATGCAGGTGGTGGCCAGCGGCCGCTATCAAGCTGCCCACTACGCGCTGGGCACCGGCTTCATGCAACTGGGCTTCGTGCTGTTCCGGACCATCAGCGGCGACATCCAGCAGGCGCTGGGTTATCGCGATTTCTTCCTGTGGGTGCTGCTGGCCAGCGTGCCGGTGCTGGTGCTAAGTCGCTTCATGCGACTGGACAGCGCACCTAGCGCTTCTTGACCGGCAGCGCCAGCCAGCCCTGCCACTGGCCGCCGCCGTCGCGTTCGACCTTCTGGATGTGTGGACGGGTCGCGTCCAGGCGCCACACCGCCTGGCGTTCGAGCCAGTCCTCGTACATCGCGCGAAAGCGCGGCCATTCGCCGTGGAAGTCGAGGCAGGCATACATCCCGGCCGGCAGCAGGCGCATGCCGAGCAGCGGATCGTCGCCGGCCTGCGCGCCATCGAAACCGAAGTCGTAGCAGTATTCGCGTTCGCCGGTAAAGCCCGGATCCTCGTCGAACACGCCATACCAGGGCGTGCCGCGCGTCAGGGCCGCTTCGCGTTCGCAGATGAAGGCATTGCAGGCCAGCGACAGCGCGGCGCCCGACTGGCCGAAGAAGCGCTGGTAGCGCAGCCGCACGCCCGGCAGACTGCGCACCGCGACGCGCGCGGCCACGCTGCCCGGCGCCGGCGGGCAATAGGGCGCCTGCAGGGCGGCCAGGTTGGCCGGTTCGGCCACGAAAAAGCTGACATCGCTTTCGCGCCCGACCTGGGCGTCCATGTAGGCGCGCCAGCCGCCGTCGCGCCATTCCTTGGCCGACATGGCAAATTGCTGCTTGAAAGCCTTGGCGAAGGCCGCGTTGGATGGGAAGCCGCAATCCTGGGCGATGCGCCCGACCGGCACGTCCGGCTCGTGGCGCAGCAGGTGCGCAGCGCGGCGCAGGCGGCGCTTGCGCTGGTACTCGACCGCCGAGAAGCCGGTGAGTTCGCGGAAGATGCGGTCGAAGTGATAGCTCGAATAGCTGGCCGAGGCAGCCAGGCTGCCCAGCGCCAGCGGATCGCCGACGGAGTCGAGCATCAGGTCCATCACCTCGTACAGGCGCGAGTCGCGCGCGACGGCGCGCGCATGCATGGCTGGCTGGCGGTGCTCGACAGGTGACGGGACCAATGGCGGCATTTCGCATAATGTCATTACAAAACTGAATGAATTATGCGGCCAAACGCCTGGCCGTGGCGAACTGTGTGTGTCCTGGACAACACCAGCGCTGTGCCGCGGCGCGTCAGCCGCCCCAGGCCTGGTAGGCGATGCCCTGCCCAATCAGTCCCGCCACCGCATCGACGTTTTCAAGGCTCTCGCTGAACGAGCCGAGCACGCCGGCCAGGTTGTCGCGGCCAGAGTCGAGCACCTCGAGCCAGAAGGCAAAGCCGCCCGCGTCGGGCGTGCGGTCCAGCACGTTGCGGTACAGCAGCGTGACAACCTCGGCGTGGGTCGGCGCGCCGTACAGGCTGTTGAACTCGGCCGAGGCGGCGAATTCGGCGGCCACGTCATTGAGCGCGACCCCGCGGTCGAGCGCCGCCATCCAGAAGCCCAGGCCGATTTCGTCCGGCGTGCGGTCGAAGGCGGCGCGGTAGATGCGGTAGGCCTGGCCGGCGACGCCGTCGATGTCGAGTGCGAGGTTGCCATTAATGAAGCGCAGGCGCTCGACGCCGTCGAGCAGGTCGCGTCCATCGCCCAGCGCGCCGGCCTGCTGGGCGGTCACCGACCAGACGCCATCCTGTCCCTCCCTGCGCACCACATAGTCGCCACGCAGGCGCCCATAATGGGCCAGGTCGAGCCCGGCCCCGCCGTGCAGGATATCGTCGCCGGCGCCACCCCAGAACGTGTCATTGCCGGCGCCGCCGAACAGCTGGTCGTTGCCTTCCTGGCCTCCCAGCAGGTCGTCGCCGGCACCGCCGTCCAGGCGGTCGTTGCCCAGGCCGCCGCCGAGGCTGTCGTTGCCGTCGCCGCCTTCCAGGATATCGTCGCCGGCGCCGCCGCTGAGGCTGTCATTGCCGGCGCCGCCGAGCAGGGTGTCGTTGAGGCGGCCACCCTCGAGCAGGTCGTCATCTGGCGTGCCGTCGATGCGCAAGCCGGTCGCGCTGCCGTCGGGACGCATTCCTTCGGTGAAGTTGGCGCTGGTGAAGGCGCTGGCCGTGGTGTTCTCGAACACGACCCAGGTCGTGAAGCCGTCCGGGCCGGCGCTGCCGTCGCGGTCGATCTGGAGCAGGGTGCTGCTGCCCTGCTGCACCAGGCGGGCGTGGCCGGCGGCCCCGAAAGGATTGGCCTCGAGATAGGGGAAGGTGGCGAACAGGTCGATCGCGTCGCCGCCGGCGCCGGTGCGGAAGTCGGTGACGGTGACGTCGAGCGCGCTGCCGGCGCTGGAGAACACATACCGGTCGATGCCGGCGCCGCCGGTGAGCGTGATCTTGCGCGTCTCGCCGCCACTGGCATAGACCGTGATGCGGTCGTCGCCGTCGCCGCCATCGGCCGTCAGCGCGATCTGCGGGGCGTTGCCGAAGGTGGCGTCGATGCCGATCGTGTCGTTGCCGGTTCCGCCCAGCACGCGGGCCACGTTCCAGCCGGCGCCGATCTCGTCGTCGCCGGCGCCGCCGTCGAGCAGCGAGCCGCCGGTATCGCCGCGCTGGCCGAAGCCGGTCGCCGACAGGCGGTCATTGCCGGCGCCGCCGCGCAGGATATTGTTGCCGCTGGCATCGATCAGCACATCGTCGCCGTCGCCGCCTTCGAGCAGGTCGTCGCCCTTGCCGCCTTCGAGCTGGTCGTCGCCGTCGCCGCCGTAGAGCTGGTCATTGCCATCGCCGCCCAGCAGCAGGTCGTTGCCGGCGTCGCCGCGCAGGATGTCGTTGCCGGCCAGGCCTTCGAGGCGGTCGGCGCCATTGCCGCCGCTGATGGTGTCGTCCAGCGCCGCGCCGACCAGCACGTCGTTGCCGGCGCCGCCGACCAGCGTCAGGCCGCGGCTGGTGCCGCTCGGGTCGTAGCCATTGACGAATTGCGCCGCCGTGAGCGCCGCCAGCGTGGTGCCGGCCAGGCGCGCCAGCGGCTGGAGGCTGAGCGCACTGCCGGCGGCGCCGTCCTGGTCGACGTACAGCACGACGTCAAGGCCTTCCTGCACCGCCTTCAGGTAGCCGGCCGCGCCGAAGGGATTGACGCCCAGGTCGCCGGGCACGAAGGCGGTGAGGTCGAGCACATCGTTCGCCTCGAGGTCGAGGATGGCGAGATCCAGGCCGGCGCGCTTGAACACGAAGCGGTCGGCCCCGGCGCCGCCGCGCGCCGTGATCGCGGCGTTGCCTTCGACGAAGCCGAAGGTCAGCGTATCGTTGCCGTCGCCGCCATCGAGCACCACGCTGCGCGCCGGGCCGAAACTGGCGCGGCCTTCGGCCAGCAGCCGGTCGTCGCCGCTGCCGCCGAGCAGGGTATCGTTGCCGCCGCCGCCAGTGAGCAGGTCATTGCCGGCGCCGCCGTCGAGCAGGTTGGTGCCGGAACCGGTGCTCACCAGTTCATCGTTGCCGTTGCCGCCCCTCAGGATGTCGCTGCCGGTCCCGCCGTCCAGCCGGTCGTTGCCGTCGCCGCCCTCGAGCAGGTCGTCGCCGTCTTCACCGAACAGCGTATCGTCGCCGCCCAGGCCACGCAGGGTATCGGCCAGGCGGCCGCCGCGCAGGATGTCGGCGCCGGCGGTGCCGGTCAGGGTCAGGCCGATTGCGCTGCCATGCGGATCGAAGCCGTCGGCGAAGTCGGCGCCGCTCAGCTGTTCCGGGCGCACGCCACGCAGCATCACCAGGGTCTCGTAGGTAGTCGGATCCAACTGGCTGCGCTGCTGGACCAGCGTATCGGCGCCGGACGCCAGCAGCCGCACGCGGCCATCGGCGAAAGGATTGCCGTCGCCCAGGACGCCATGCAGCTGGCGCAGGTCGATCTGGTCGCCGCGCGTAAAGTCGGTGATCACCGCCAGGGCGATGCCGTCGAGGGTGCCGGAGCCGCGCAGGATGAACACATCCTTGCCGGCGCCGCCGGTCAGCGTGGTCTGGCCGCGCGCCCAGGGCAAGGCATCGATCTCGATCGTGTCGTCGCCGTCGCCGCCATCCACCAGCGAGGTCGTGGCCCGGGTCGAGCGCTGCGCGATCCGGATGGTGTCGTTGCCGGCCCCGCCGAGGAAGGTCATGCCGCCGATGCCCAGCAGCAGATCATCGCCTTCGCCGCCGTCCAGCACGCCGCTGCTGCCTTCGATCTGCATGGCGAGTACGTCGTTGCCGGCGCCGCCGTACAGCAGGTTGTGGCCGGAATAATCGTCGAGGTGGTCGTCGCCGTCGCCGCCTTCGAGCCGGTCGTCGCCGTAGCCGCCCTGCAACCGGTCGCTGCCGGCGCCGCCGTACAGGATGTCGTTGCCGTCCTCGCCATCGAGGTTGTCCTCGCCGCCGTGGCCGTACAGGATGTCGTTACCGTCACCGCCGGCGATGGTGTCCGCCAGGTCGCTGCCTTCCAGGATATCGTTGCCCGGCGTGCCGGTGAGGTTGACGGCGGTGGCGCTGCGGGAAGTGGTGATGGACATTCGAACAGGCCAGTAACGATGAGCAGGAGTATCACTATTGCCGATCGTACTGACAATGTCCATTAGCAATTCGCGTAAATGCTACACCGGTGAGGCTGAGCAAGAGAAGGAGTGCGCACGCAACAGGGTCTGCCGTGCTGCAAGAGTGGATTAAGTCACCTAAAATGATGAATTAATTCGATCAATCCGAACGCCTGCGCGCGTTACTGTCTTCGGAGACGACATGCAGACAGCACTCTCGGCAGGTTTCATCCTCGCCATCGTTTTATGGGGCGTGATCGCGCCCGAGGCCATGGGATCGGTGTTCGACACCGCACTGGCCTACGTTACACGCAACTTCGGCTGGTTCTACCTGTGGGTGGTGCTGGGAATGGTCGCGTTCGCCTTGTTCATGGCGTTCAGCCGCTATGGCAACCTCAAGCTCGGCGACGACGATGACGAGCCCGAGTTTTCGCTCGGCAGCTGGTTCTCGATGCTGTTCGCGGCCGGGATGGGCATCGGCCTGGTGTTCTTCGGCGTGGCCGAACCGATTTCGCATTACATCGATGCGCCGCCCGGCACCGTCTCCGGGACGCCCGAAGCGGCCGGCGTGGCCATGCGGTATACCTTCTTCCACTGGGGTATCCACCCGTGGGCCGTGTACAGCGCGGTGGCGCTGGCCATTGCTTTCTTCCAGTACCGGCGCGGCGGCGACGCCCTGGTCAGTACCGCGACCAATGCATTGCCCTGGCCGATCGTCAAGCGCATGGGCGGCCTGTTCAACGGGCTGGCCGTGGTGGCAACCGCCTTTGGCGTGGCCGCCTCGCTCGGCGTCGGCGCCTTGCAGATCAACAGCGGCATGAACACCGTGTTCGGACTGCCGGTCAGCGAAGTGTCGCAGATCGGGATCATCGTGGTTGCCACCGTCCTGTTCCTCGGTTCGGCGATCAGCGGCGTGACGCGTGGCGTCAAAATCCTGTCGAACGCCAATATGATCATGGCGGCGCTGCTGGCGCTGGTCGTGTTCCTGGTCGGGCCGACGGTGGCCATCATCGATACCTTTACCAGCACCCTGGGCAGTTACGCGTCCGAGTTCGTGCGCATGAGCCTGCGCGCCACCCCGTTCCGCGACAGCACCTGGGTCGGCAGCTGGACCATCTTCTACTGGGCCTGGTGGATTTCGTGGTCGCCGTTCGTCGGCCTGTTCATCGCCCGTGTCTCGCGCGGCCGCACCATCCGCGAATTCATCATCGGCACCATGCTGGCGCCGACCGTGGCCGCCTTCATCTGGTTCTCGATCTTTGGCGGCACCGCGCTGCACATGGAGATCTGGCAGCAGATCCCGATCTCGGACGCCGTGCGCGCCGACACCTCGACCGCGCTGTTCGCGCTGTTCGACGCGCTGCCGTTCGGGATGGTCATGTCGGCCGTGGCCACGGTCCTGGTGCTGGTGTTCTTCGTCACCTCGGGCGATTCGGCAGTGCTGGTGCTGGGGATGATGAGCAGCGGCGGCAATCCGAATCCGTCCACCAGATCCAAGCTGCTGTGGGGCGGACTGATCGCGGGCATCGCCATCAGCCTGTTGCTGGCCGGCGGCCTGAAGGCGCTGCAGACGGCGACCATCGTGTTCGCGGTGCCGTTCTCGCTGGTGATCATCCTGATGATGATCTCGCTGTGGCGCGGCGTACGTGAAGACTGGACCGCGCACGAGAAGCGCGAGCGCGAACTGCGCCGCCGCATGCGCCAGATGGTCGAGAAGTAAGGGGGGCGCCGCCCCCCCTCCACGTGGTCAGGTGGCCAGCATGCGCAGCAGCAGGCCGGTGACGTAGGCGCAGTAGGTGCCGAGCGCGTAGCCGATCACCGCCAGCAATACCCCGACCGGAGCCAGCGCCGGATGGAAGGCGCTGGCGATCACCGGGGCCGAGGCGGCGCCGCCGATATTGGCTTGCGAGCCGACCGCCATGAAGAACAGCGGCGCCCGGATCAGCTTGGCCACCAGCAGCAGCAGGCCACCGTGCACCGCGATCCAGATCAGGCCCAGCAGGAACAGCCACGGGCGGTCGAGCAGGGCGTTCAGGTCCATGTGCATGCCGATGGTGGCCACCAGGATGTACAGCATGGCCGAGCCGATGGTCGAGGCGCCGGCGCCTTCCAGGCTGCGCGCCCGCGTAAAGCTCAGCGCCAGGCCAATAGTGGTGGCATACACCACGATCCAGAAGAAGCCCGAGGTCAGGCTGTAGTCCTGCAAGCGCCATTCGGCCGGCAGGCTGGCGATCCAGGCCACGGTGGGGCCGGTCAGCGCATGCGACAGTCCGGTCGCGCCCAGGCCCACGGCCAGCACCACCATCACGTCGGTGAGCGAAGGAATGCGCGCGTGCTCGGCCTTGTAATGCTCGATGCTGTCCTTGAGCGCATTGATGGCGGAAACGTCGGCGCCGGTCCAGCGGTCGAAGGCCTGGGCGCGGCCGGCCAGGAACAGCAGCACCGCCATCCACAGGCTGGCGACCAGCACGTCGACCGCGACGAACTGGCCGAACAGGGTGGCGTCGACCTCGAACACCTCTTTCATCGCGGCCTGGTTGGCGCCGCCGCCAATCCAGGCGCCGGTGACCGTGGTCATGCCGCGCCAGGTATCGCCGGCGACCGTCTCGGGGTGGATGAAGCCCATCGCGGTGAACGAGACGATGGCGCCCAGCATGACGCCGAGCGTGCCGGTCAAGAACATGATGATGGCCTTCGGACCGAGGCGCAGCACGGCGCCGAAGTCGATCGCCACGCACAGCAGTACCAGGGCGGTCGGCAGCAGATAGTCGCGCGCCATCGGATACAGGGCCGAGGCATTGCCGTCGATGATGCCGGCGGTATTGAGCAGGGCCGGCAGCAGGTAGCACAGCAGCAGCGCCGGCACGTAGGTATAGAAGCGTTTCCAGAAGCCGGAGGGGCGGGCGGCGCTCCAGAACACGGCGCCGAGGATGACGGCCAGCATGCCCAGTACGACGGCATCGTTGGTGACCAGCGGGGAAGCAGTTTGCATCTAGGGTCCAGGTAAGGGGAATCGGCATCCGCAGCATGCGCGGCAGGACGGCGCATTCTACATTTTTCCCCTTAAAAATCATGTCTTTACGACATCGAGAACTTTCTGGGGAGGCTAGGCCTGTCTCCGGTTTGTCACGCTGGCGCGCGCGGGCATTGGCGGCACGCGTGGTCAAATGGGCCTGACATCATTCAAGGAGCGCATCATGACAGGAACGTTCAAGGCGGGCGACAAGGTGCAGTGGAAGTCGTCGCAGGGTACGGTCACGGGCAAGGTCAAGAAAAAGCTGACGTCGCCGACCGACATCAAGAGCCACCACGTGGCGGCATCCAAAGACAATCCCGAATACCTGGTGGCCAGCGACAAGACCGGGGCCGAGGCGGCGCACAAGCCGGGGTCCCTGAAGAAGGCTTAAGATTGGTTTCATCTTCGCGCGGCATGCTCGGCGGCGAACGGTTTGCGCCATACTGGCGCTTATCTCTTAGCCGGAACCTCGCATGCGCATCCTGTTGGTCGAAGACGATCTTTCCCTTGGCGACACCATCCAGGCCTGGCTGCGCCTGGACCAGCACGCGGTCGACTGGGTCCAGCGCGGCGATTCGGCCGATACCGCCCTCAAGACGCACCATTACGATTGCGTGCTGCTGGACCGTGGCCTGCCGGGCCTGACGGGCGACGCCCTGCTGGCGCGCCTGCGCGCGGCCGGCAACGGCGTGCCGGTCATCCTGATCACCGCCTTCAATGCGCTGGCCGACCGGGTCGAGGGCCTGGACCTGGGCGCCGACGACTACCTGGTCAAGCCCTTCGAGCTCGAGGAAATGTCGGCCCGCATCCGCGCCGCCGTGCGGCGCGGCGCCAGCCAGGCCGCCAATGAACTGACCCACGCCGGCATCGCGCTGAACCTCGACACCAAGGGCGCGTCGCTGGACGGCCAGCCGGTCGCCCTGACCGCGCGCGAGCACAATGTGCTGTATGCGCTGCTGCTGCGCAAGAACGCGATCGTCACACGGGCCCAGATCGAGGAAACCCTGTACGGCTGGGGCGACGAGGTCGAGAGCAATGCGATCGAAGTCTATATCCACAACCTGCGCAAGAAATTCGGGAGCGACGCCATCGTCACCGTGCGCGGCCTGGGCTACCGGCTGAAGAACGATGGCGAATAAGGCCCACGCACGGGATGCGGCGCCGTGGTCGCTGCGGCGCCGCCTGTTGGCCGCGATCGTGGCCGCCAGTACCGTGCTGTGGCTGGCCAGCCTGGGCATCGTCACCGTGATCGCCTGGCAGGAAACCAACGAGGTATTCGACGACGCGCTGGAAGAATCGGGCTATATGATCATGGCCGCGACCACCGACTGGAGCGAGCGCGGGCTGCTGCCCGAGCCGGGCGCCAGCGGCCAGCATGGCCGCAAGGTCGACATGCAGTACCAGATCGTGGCGGACGGGCGCGTGATCCAGCGTACCGGCGACGCGCCGGCGCGGCCGTATGTCTCCAACTTCGATGACGACCACGGTTTTGCCGAAGCGCTGGCCGGCGGCGAGCGCTGGCGCGTGTTCGTGGTGCGCGACGAGGCGCGCAAGGTCGAGGTGCAGGTGGGGCAGCAGGTCGAGAAGCGCTTCGATATCCTGGAAGAGCTGGCCGACTCGCTGCTGTTGCCGGTGCTGGGCTTCCTGGTGCTGCTGGCGCTGGTGTGCTGGGTGCTGACCGGACGCGTCTTGAAACCGCTGCGCCAAACCGCCGCCAGCATCGCGGCCAAGACCCCGCTTGACCTGACGCTGGTCGACACGGGCGGCCAGGCGCGCGAAGTGCTGCCGATCGTACAGGCCCTGAACGGGGTGCTGGGCCGGCTGGACGCGGCGCTGCAGGCCGAGCGCCGCTTCACCGCCGACGCCGCGCACGAGCTGCGCACGCCGCTGGCCGGACTGCATATGCACGTGCAGCTGCTGCAGCGCCAGCACCCCGACCTGGCGGCGCCGTTCCAGAAGCTGCGCCAGGACATCGCGCGCATGACGGCGCTGGTCGACAGCCTGCTCACGCTGGCGCGCCTGGATCCGCTGGCGCGCGAGCAGCTGGTAGCGCAGCAGGTGGCATTGCCGCCGCTGCTCGAGCGCATCGTCGGCGCGCACACCCAGGAGGCGGAACAGCGCGGCATTACGCTCACGCTG
>Ga0265798_10003894_pt1 | contig 20977 bp, 18 predicted proteins | sample P3T30metagenome_FD_192430 | JGI IMG/M metagenome (GOLD analysis project Ga0265798, IMG submission 192430) | Plant litter microbial communities from East Loma Ridge, Irvine, California - P3 T30 | ecosystem: Environmental > Terrestrial > Plant litter > Unclassified | place: USA: California... | reverse complement strand
TACGAACTAAAAAAACAGATTCCTTCAGTGGCTTAAAACCAACCTCGCAATGGAGATAAACAAAAAAGCCTCACATTTCTGTGAAGCTTTCTGTGATCCCGCTGGGATTCGAACCCAGGACCACTACATTAAAAGTGTAATGCTCTACCAGCTGAGCTACGGAATCATTATTGAGGTCGCAAAGATAGAAATTTTTTATAAAAAACAACAAGCATTTAAACAAACTCATCCCCTGCTATCCAAAACCACTGATTCACAGTAAAATATTTTTCACAGATACGATATGGAAGCGCTTTTAGCAACACATCGCCAACTTAATAATCAATAAAGCTTAAACTAAGCCGTTGAAAACTTTTGATAGATAGCTTCATTAAAATTATAGATATTTGCCGAAATATTGCCTGTATATGCTTTAAAACAATAAAGCATGGTTCAGGAAAACAGCAGCCTATTCAAAATCAATAAATTATTATTAACTGATTAAAAATTAACAGAATTTTCTAAACTATATCTTAGCGAATTAACACGTTGATTTTGAGCGGGATGTTACGGGCATCTCCCCTCCTATTTCTCCGATCTAGTTCAATTACTTTGTTAAAAAGGAATGCGAAGAAAATTTAAATTCAAGTTTACATGGGTAACTTTTTATACGGAATCGATTTTGGAACAACCAACTCTGCTCTCTCTATTTATGATGAGCAGAAAAAAGAAATTATTGATACAATCTCCATTCCATCGTTAATTTATTTTACAGAGACTAAAAGTTTTGTAGATGGCGAAAGTCACATTGTTGGTGAGAAAGCGATTGATGCTTATTTGAATGATGGCATGAAAGGGCGTTTCATCAAATCCATTAAGCAGATTCTATCCAGAACCACTTTTACTGAAACCCGGATTCACAATAAACGCTACACCGCATCAGATTTAGTAACACTTATTCTAAAGGATTTGAAAGCTAAAGCCGATGATATTATTGGCGAAGAATGCGAACGGGCAGTAATTGGTCGTCCGGTTTTCTTCGATGATGACAATACCGCAAAAGATACGCTGGCACAAACCCGGCTGAAAAAAGCGGCTGAAATGGCTGGCTTTACTGAAGTCCGTTTTCAGTTTGAACCCATTGGCGCGGCCTTCGCTTATGAGAAGACCATTAAAAGTAAAGAACGGGTGTTGGTTGCGGATTTAGGTGGCGGTACAACTGATTTCACTTACCTCATTCTCGACCCGGAAAAGGTTGGCAGTAAAGACCGGAAAAACGACATGATCGCCTCAGGCGGTATTTATATTGGTGGCGACAGTCTGGATTCTGCCATGATGTGGGACCGCGGAACGCCTTACTTCGGCAAAAACACCATGTATGAAGCCACGCCTGGTAAGGTATTAAACGTTCCGAAGTCGCTATTCGCCAACATCTGCACCTGGGATAAAATGAATTTCTTCAACGGCTTGAAAATCCAGAAGGAGATAGAAGACTATTACTATTACTCTGGGAACGATCCGAAATTTAAAAACCTGATCACCCTGGTAGACCACAATCTGGGCTATTCCGTTTTCAGATCTATTGAGAAAACGAAGATCGAACTCTCCGATCAGCAGGAATCTGACTTTCAGTATCATAATATGGGTATTGAAATCGAGGAAAAAATCACCCTCGATCAATACAATGGCATCATTGAAAAGGATGTAAACAAAATTGAAAATTACCTGACAAGCTTTATGGAAACCCACCAAATAAAACCAGAAGATATCGACTGCCTGTTTCTAACCGGCGGAACCTCCATGGTAGCGGCGATTCAAAATTTATTTAAAAGCAAGTTTCCGCACATCCCGCTAAATTCAGGTGATAACTTTAAAAGTGTGGCGAAAGGTTTGGCATATAGCGGGTATCTTTTTGAGAATTAATTTCGTTTTTCGTTAACCGTTTTTCGTTGGTCGTTGTTCGTTCTTGGTCTTTCGTAAATTCAGCTTTCAGCTTTCAACTTTAATCTTTAAGCTTTAAGCTTTAAGCTTTCGGCTTTAGCCTTCTACCACCCTAACCCTCTAACCCATCCTAACCTCTAACCAACCCTATCCATTACCCTATAATCAAATCGACCCCCCTTCAATCAACCGCGATTCATCTACAATGGTTTGTGCAAAAGAACTACCAGCAATGCAGCGCATCATCCGGTTAAGTGCCAGTTTACCCAATTTGAAGCCACTTGTTTCAGCGTATGTAATTTCCGGGTAGAATAATTTTGGGATCATACCATCGCTGATACTGATGATGCCAACATCCTTGAGCACCTTCAAATTTTTCCGCTGTACGGCCTTCATCACACCAGCCAGAATTTCATCGCTCATACAGAAAATAGCGAAATATTCCCCGTTGAAGTCTGCAAGAGCGGAAAGTACCGCCTGTTCAGCCGCTTCAGAATTAGTGGCATGTACCGTTTGAAGCTGAATTTTTTTATTTCCCTCAGCCAGCACTTTTTTAAACTTCTGAAAGCGTGCCTGGGTGATCGACATATTTAGGTCGCCAAATATACCCAGCACGTTTTTAATTCCCTTCTTCAGGATTTCTGATGCCGCAAGCAACGCCGCATGTTCGTCGCCTACGCAAATTTTATTGCACAGTTCCGAATTGGGTACTTTATCAAAAAAGATGACGGGAATGCCATAACCATCCAGTTTGGTAAAGGGCGAAATGTCTTTTGTTTCGGTGGTAATGGAAATAAATACACCCGACACCCTTTTAAGTCTGCAGCTCTTTAAAATTTCGAGTTCTATTTGAGGATCATTGGATGAGCGGTAAATGAAAACGGAATAACCCTGACGCCTGGCATCTTCCTCAATCGCACTGATAAAAGAGTGATAAAAGAAATTGGATAAACTCGGCACCACAATAGCAAACTCCTTATTATTGTGTGTGCGCAGGTTTACAGCATATGGATTGGGATCGTATTCGATCAGAACCGCCAGTTCATTTACCTTTCGTTTCGTTTCTGCAGAAATATCCGGATGATCTTTCAATGCCCTAGAAACCGTAGAGATACTTACATTTAACTGTTCGGCAATTTTTTTAAGCGTTGGACTTAATCTCATATATAATACTTGGTTACTCAAATATAAGTTTTCCACAACAAACATTTGCGGAAATGTTTCCGCAAACGTTTGCAGTCATAAATAGCGCAATTCCATTATTTTAATTGGAATTAAACCTATCTTCATACTAACAAAAAAATAAGCAGCACCAGTTTTAGCATCCCGCTTTACTTGCTGCCTAACACTAACCAAATTATAATTACTGTTGCCGTAGCAATACAGCCGCAGTGTAAAAATGTATCTATGAGATTTCTATATCTGCTGACGGTTATTTTCATGTTCAATTTTGGAGTCGGGAAAACCTGCGCCCGGGAAAAAGCTACTTACCAATTGACCTTACCGAAAGCAGCACTGCTTGATCATCCTGAGTTAAAAACTATCTTCCGCTTTGAAATAATAAACTTCGGGAACGATCCCAAAAATGTTCCGCTGACCAGTTTTAATAAAACCTTCCATAACAATATCGAAATCAACCCTGGCCAATCATCATATTATAAATTCAAAAACCGTTAACATGATCGTTGCACAACCAGATCAGGCAGAAAAGATTTCCTCAGCAATCAAATTGAACTTTGGTTCCATTATCGCCATGAATCTTGGCTTCTTCGGAATCCAATATAGTTTCGGGTTGCAGCAAACCAACATGACTCCCATTTACTCCTATCTGGGTGCCAATGCGGATCAATTGCCCTTGCTCAATTTAGCCGGACCAATGACGGGCCTGATCATCCAGCCGATTATTGGTGCCATGAGCGATAAAACAACGAGCAGATTTGGCCGAAGGCGCCCTTATTTTCTAATTGGTGCCATCATTTGCAGCATCTGTTTGTTCGCCATGCCTTATAGCAGCTCCATTTGGGTGGCTGCCAGCATTTTATGGATTCTTGATGCCGGGAATAATATTACCATGGAGCCATACCGTGCTTTCGTGAGCGATAAACTTCCCTCTGAACAACATGCGCTCGGCTTTTTGACCCAAAGTTTTTTTACCGGTTTAGGTATTACCTTAGCCAATCTTACACCCGGCATCCTCATCGCCGCTGGCCTGATTAGCATTCACTCCAGAAGCGGAAATAATATCCCCTACACGACTTATGCAGCTTTTTTTATTGGTGGCGCAGTATCCATTGGTTCTATCATGTACAGTTGTTTCACTACAAAAGAAACGCCCCTAACCGAGGAAGAGATTAAAAAAATAAAAGCAGCACCAGGCGGCATTGGAAGCATTTTAAAAGACATTGGCGAAGCGTTTAAAACCATGCCGCTAACCATGAAAAAACTGGGCATTGTTTATCTTTTCAACTGGTACGCCATGTTTGTGTACTGGCAATTCATTACTCTCTGCCTTGCCAAAACCATTTACCATACCAACAATGCCGCATCAGAAGGTTTTGCCTCGGCTCAGTTACTCACCGGAACGGTAAATGGTGGCTATAACGTGGTAACTTTTCTGGTAGCCTTTCCGCTGGCCTTCTTCGCCCGGAAAATTACGGCACAAAAGGTACACCTATTGAGCTTAATCTTCGGAGGCCTCTGCCTCATCTCCTTACCCATGATTCACAACGCGACACTTCTGTTTATCCCGATCATTGGTTTGGGTGTGGCCTGGGCCAGCATGATGGGTACGCCTTATGCTATGCTCGCGGGCAGTATCCCCAAGGAAAAAACCGGTATTTTTATGGGCATTTTAAATATGTTCATCGTAATGCCAATGCTACTGGAAACCATCACTTTTAAGTATGTATACAAATATTTGTTAGGTCATCACCCGGAAAACGCTATCATTTTTGCCGGCGTACTGATTACCATTGCCGGTGGTTTCGTTTTATTAATTAAGCGCAAAGATATCCAAGTTTAAATCTATGGTAAACGCAGAATCATACCAGCAAGCACTAAACCTGCTACACGAGGCATCAACACCATCTGGCTTTGTAGCTGCCGTAAACGAACACGATAATTATAAACGCGTTTGGACCAGAGATGGTGTAATTACCAGTATTGCCGCACTTTTGAGTGGTGATAAGGAATTAATTAAAACGGCCAAATCAACAATCGACACCCTTTTTGCCAAACAGCATGCAAATGGCTTTATGCCTTCAAATGTTGCACCGAAAGATGGTGCAGCCAGTTATGGAGGGACTTCCGGCAGGGCCGATAATCCATCATGGGCGGTCATTGGTTTATGTACCTATACCATTTTAACCGAAGATTACACACTACTGGAGAAGTATCAACAACAACTGGAGAAATGCCTGGCGGTAATGGAAACCTGGGAATTTAATGGCAAACACCTGATCTATGTTCCGCAAAGCGGCGATTGGGCCGATGAATACATTCAACACGGTTACATTCTTTTTGATCAGTTACTTCGGGTTTGGGCATTGAGACTGGCTTCCAGGCTCACAAAAAATGGCGATTATTCTGTTAAAGCGCAAAACATTACCTCCACCATAATTAATAATTACTGGAAAACAGAAAAGCAGCAAAACGCCTATGCACCTAACCTGGTGCATCAGTTAAAAGAGGCCTCTGGCAATTTCTGGCTAATGGGCTTTAACCCGGCAAGGATTTATCCGTATTTCGACCTCCAGGCTAACGCTTTTTCTTTATTGCTCGGCATTGGAAATGATCAGCAAAATGATGTTTTAATCAACTACCTGAAAAATAATTATGCAGTTGATCAATCTTTAATCCCATCATTCGCACCTACTATTAGAGAACTTGATGCGGATATGAATGAATTAAAAAACAACTATGCTTATTCATTCAGAAACCTGCCTGACTATTTCCATAACGGTGGTTTGTGGCCAGTATGGAACGGCTGGATGGCGGCAGCTTTACACACAGCAGGCGAAACTGCTCTGGCAACTCGGTTAACCGGAAGCATCCATGCGGCCAATCACAATGAAAACAGCTTCAATGAATGTTTGCACGGATTAAGCAAAATGCCCTGTGGAGTAGAAAAATGTACCTGGAGCGCCGCGGGTGCCATCATTGCCGAACAAGCCATGATTCATCCAAGCTTTAAAACCTTATTTAACGCATAGTGAGCGAGCAAAATGGAATCGATCAATAACATTTCACAAAAAAAGGCACTGGTAATCGGTGAGTTACTTGCCGATATCATTTCCGAGGAAAATATCCCCTCCCTGGCATCGCCTTCTGCATTTAAGATTAGCCAGGGTGGCAGTGCGGCTAACTTTTGCTGCAACCTGAAATGGCTGGGCATAAATGCTGATTTAGTCGCCACCGTTGGCGATGATAACCTGGGCCTTTTCTTAATCAATGCGATCAATGCCGCAGGGCTTTCAGATCAGTATGTGCTGCGCTCGGCCAAACACCAAACCACTATGGTACTGGTTGGAAAAAATACAGAAACACCGGATTTTATTGCTTACCGCAGCGCCGATGCTTACCTCACACCAATCGACGATCAACTAATCGCATCTGCAGATCTTTTGCATACCACGGCTTTTTCACTCAGCCTTGCGCCAGCTCAGCAACACATCCTCGCTGCTTTTTCAAAAGCAAATCATCTGAAGAAACAGGTATCCATCGACTGGAACTTTGCACCATCCATCTGGGGCGAAAATGACGGTAAGGCTGTTTTTGAGCAACTTTGCCAGCTAAATCCCCTCCTCAAAATCAGTGTGGATGACCTGGAGCGTTTTACCGGGAAATCTTTAAGCAAGGAAGAATCCAGGGAATGGTTAGACCAGCTGGATATAAAATTGATTTGCCTCACCTGTGGTAAAGATGGCGTATGGTACAAAGCGCAAAACGGGCAGTGGCAACATCGGCCGGCGCTTCCGGTAGCTGCTGTAACTGGTGTAACAGGCGCAGGAGACGCTTTTTGGTCGGGCTTTATTGCCTCTTATCTTCAAGATCAACCACTTAACAGCTGCATTGATCATGCCCTCGAAATCGCAAGGAAAAAAATAGAAAAACCTCAACCATTATACAAGTAACTACAACTAACTTAAATCCAATATGAACCCAATTAAACCTGTACCCCCTTAAAACCGGAACACTCCATTAAAATAAAATTTTTTCTAACCAATTAATTAAAACTAATATGAACCTTACTTTACTCAGCAATTGGTCTGTTTTCCATAATAAACAGAAATTGCATTTTTTAGGGAAACTGACGACCATTATTTTTCTAATGATTTCTCTCAGCATTACCACCTTTGCCCAAACCGTGGTAAAAGGAATTATCTACGACAATGACAAGCTTCCATTAGTCGGTGCCACCATTCAGGTAGCGGGTACAAATGTAAAAGCCCAGACTGATGCAGAAGGAAAATACCAGATCGCTGTACCCTCTGCAACTTCAAAATTAATCGTCAGTTTTGTTGGTTTCGAATCGCAGACGGTGAGCGTAAACAATCAAACTCTGGTAAATGTTACCCTATCCTCCCTTAATAACCTGGAGGCGGTAGTGGTAGTTGGCTATGCCTCCGTTAGGAAAAATGACTTAACTGGTGCGGCCACAACGGTTTCTGCTAAAGATTTTAACAAAGGCCCGCTAAACGCACCGGATCAATTGATTCAGGGTAAAGTTGCAGGTGTGCAAATGATCAACAATAGCGGTCAGCCGGGTGGTGCTTCTACGGTTCGAATCAGGGGTAACTCGGCTATCACCGGATCAGGACAACCTTTATACGTTGTGGATGGAGTGGCTTTAGACGGACGTTCTGCCAGACCATCTACCAGTGCGGGTATTGGTATTGCACCAGATGGTAACCCGCTTAACTTCATCAATCCGGCAGATATCGAATCGATGGAAATTTTAAAAGATGCCTCTGCAACTGCAATTTATGGTTCAAGAGCGGCCTATGGTGTAGTTCTGATCACCACTAAACGTGGAAAATCCGGCGATCCTAAAATTGATATCAGCGCATCGGCAGGCGTTGGAACCATTTCCAGAAAAGTAGATGTTTTATCTGGCGATGAATACAGAGCCGCACTTAGAAAATACGGTTTAACCGCGGGCGATTTCGGCACGAGTGTGAATGCATTGGATGAAGTATTGCGCACCGCCTACAACCAGAATTATTCTGTAGGCATCAGTGGCGGTACAAATGGCAACACTTTCCGGGCATCTTTAGGCTACCAGAATCAACAAGGGATTATCAAAGGGTCTGATTTTAAAAAATACAGTGCCGGTTTTAACGGAAACTTCAAATTCCTGGAAAGCAAAAAACTAGGTTTGGATGTGAACATGATCAGCAATCAATATCTGGAAAATATTGCTCCGATCACTACTGATGCTGGTTTCACCGGAAGTTTGATTAGTCAGGCTTTAGCCTGGAACCCAACACAGTCATTCTACAACCCGGATGGAAGCCTGTTTATTGATTATGGCTCCACCACCATTAACCCGCTTGCTGCATTGGCTGCAAACAGCGATAAAGCGAAAGTATCTACTATTTTAGGTAGCGTCTCGCCTTACTATAAAATCACGCCTTGGTTGGAATACAGGATGTTAGCCAGTGTAAATTACAGCACAGGAATTAGAAGGGCATCTACCAGAAGTACATTGAACCTTCAGGGAATTCAACCTTCCGGAGACTTTTTAGGGGGCTATGCCAGTTACTCGAATACCGAATTGATTACCCAACAGTTCACCAATACGTTAAATTTCAACAAGGAAATTGTTTCCAAACTGAATTTAAACGCCGTTATTGGTTATGAGTATTCAAGTTTTGTAAACAAGGGTGCTGTAAATACGGCTACTGGTTTTGGCAATATTGCCGTCGATTATACTGATGCTTTTGAGGCCACTTTACCAGCCAACCGTACCCTTGTAACCAATAATGACCCGACTACCGAATTGCAATCTTACTTTGGAAGGGCAATTTTTAATTATGATAGTAAATATATCTTAACCGCTACTTTCAGAGCAGATGGTTCTACTAAATTCGGAACGAACAACAAGTATGGCTATTTCCCTTCTTTCGCTGCCGCCTGGGACATTAAAAAAGAAAGTTTCTTAAGTGATGTACAGTGGATTAACTTATTAAAAATCAGAGCAGGTTACGGTAAAACCGGGAACCAGGATTTCCCTTCAGGATCATCTCAACAACGTTTCGTAATCAGAGGTGTAGATGGTTTGGTAGGCATCAACAATGCTAATCCGGATTTGAAATGGCAGGAAGATAAACAAACCAACGTGGGGATCGATTTCGGTTTCTTAGGCAGCAGACTTACCGGATCAATTGACTATTTCAATAAGGTGACCACCGATTTGTTATTCCCTCAAAATGCCTTTTCTCCAGCAGCACCAAATGGTGTAATTACCTGGTATAATTTAGATGGTGAGGTGCAAAACAAAGGTTTAGAATTGAGTTTAAATGGTAGCATCATCGAAAAAGATAACCTCTCATGGTCTTTAGGTGGTAACGTAACCTTCATCAAAAACAACGTCAGTAACTTAACCGGATTAATCAGAACAGGATCTTTAAGTGGTCAGGGATTAAGTGGTGTAAATTTAGAAGTAATCCAGAACGGACTTCCGCTATTCGCGATGGTAACCAGACAGTACAATGGCTTAGATGCAAACGGATTTTCTACTTATACTGATGACGGTTTCACGAGGTATTACCTTGGAAATCCAAATCCAAAAGTAATCCTTGGTTTAACAACGAACCTCAGGTACAAAAAATTCTCTTTCACGGCGAACATGAACGGATCTTTCGGGCAGAGTATTTACAACAACACGGCCAATTCTGTGCTTGCCATCTCCAACCTGGGAACGAGAAATATCGCTTCGGCACTTGTTAATTCGGGCATTCAGGAATCATTGGCTAACCCCATTGCAGCATCATCAAGATATATAGAAAAAGGAAATTACGTGAAGCTGGCCAATGCCACCATTAACTATAACTTAGGTAATATTGGCAAGGCGATAAAATCGTTAAATATCTTCGTAAACGGGCAAAATCTGCTTGTAATCACCAACTACACTGGTTTCGATCCGGAGGTAAATGTGAACAAGAGCATTAATGGTGTACCATCAGCTGGTATTGATTATACTGCCTATCCAACTGCACGCACTTTCAACTTTGGTGTTAACTTCTCTCTTTAATCTTTCAACGATAATCACATGAAAAATAAATATATTTTCAGCTTCGTAGCCGCTACTTTAGCGCTATCAGGCTGTACCAAGTTAGATGAAAATTTAAATGGTCAGGTAGGTTCAGGTTCATTGGGTGCCAATGATGTTCCGGGTTTAATCACTGCAAGTTACACCGCCATGAGAGGCCCATACCAGGCACCATGGAACTGGTCTGCCTTGCAGGAAGTGACTTCTGATGAGGCGATTGTACCCACACGTGCCGGTGACTGGGATGATAATGGCGCATGGCGTGCGCTGCATTTACATAAATGGGCATCAGATGACGCCAGAATTTCGGATGTTTTCAGAGATTTAAATAGTATCAGTTATGTAAGTACGAATGTGTTGGGTTTTAATCCTACTCCGGCTCAGGCGGCTACTGCACGTTTTTTACGTGCATTTTCACAGTTTTCAATTCTTGATGGCTGGGGTCAGGTACCTTACCGCGAGCCGGGAGAAGGTGTGACGAGGCCATCAAAAGTAAGAAACGCAAGCGAGCAGATTGCTTACCTGATTTCTGAACTTACGGCTATCATCCCAACGCTCCCTGATGGCCCAACACATCAGGCCAATAAAAATGCAGCCAGAACTTTATTGATGAAGGTTTACCTGAACAAAGGCGCATTTCTAAACCGTGCCGCGCCGACATTTGATCCGGCAGATATGGCAAGAGTGATCTCATTAGCTGATGAAATTGCAACCGGCGGATACACCCTGAGCACCAATTATTTCGACAATTTCGCGCCAACGAATGATGTATTATCAAGAGAAAATATCTTCACCTCGCAAAACCTGGGCGGTGTTGCAGGAAGTGATTTAGACGGACAGTGGAAATGTACTTTGCACTATAATCAAAATCCGAATGGTTACAATGGTTTTGCAACCTTATCAAATTTCTATAACAAGTTCGAAGCAACTGATAAACGCAGAGGAGGAGCCTATACCGGGCAAACCAATGTTTCTGGTATCAGGGTAGGCTTTTTAGTGGGTCCGCAATTCGATCAGACTGGTGCAGCTTTGAAAGATAGAAAAGGAAATGCACTGGCTTTTACCCCGGAGGTAAACATCATCGAAAGAGATCCAAATCACTTAGAGGTAGCCGGGATCAGGGTGGTTAAATATCCTATTGATTATCCAAATTCCGGAACCAGAAGACCAGATAACGACTGGGTGTATTACCGCTATGCTGATGTGCTATTGATGAAAGCGGAGGCTTTATTGAGAACTTCACAAGCCGGCGCAGCGCTAACAATCGTTAATTCAATCAGAACGGCTAGAGGCGCATCAGCTTTCACGAGTTTGAATTTAGATAACCTCTTAGAAGAACGCGGACGTGAATTGTACTGGGAAAGTTTCAGAAGACAAGATTTAATCCGCTTCGGAAAATTCCTTGCTGCATGGCAGGAAAAACCAGCCAGCGAATCCAAATACCTGTTGTTCCCGATTCCTGATAATCAGCTTGGAAATCCAAACCTGATTCAGAATCCCGGTTTTTAATCCCGTAAACTAATGACTTTAAAGGCTGAACGCTCAAATCCCGATCAACAATCAGTGTTTGAGATTCAGCCTTTTTATTTAATTAATCAATCAAATATAGTTTAGAATTTCATGATCAGAACCATACGAATACTTTTATTGCTGATGCTGATACAATTGTATGCCGCAGCACAAGATCCCTGGAAACTTAAAGCCGAAAAAATTGACCTCGGAAATTATTACGGCATCACCGTAGCCAATGGCATTATCGGCGTGGTTTCTGCTCCGGAACCTTTTAAGGTAAAAAATGTGGTGTTGGCCGGTGCCTACGATACCTATGGTCGCGGACGGGTTAGTAACTTTTTAAACGGTTTCAACCTGCTAAATATGTATCTGGAAGTGGATGGCAAACGACTTGATGCAAATAACACACAAAACCTGCAGCAAGAGCTGGATATGCAACATGCTACTTTTAGCACCCAGCTTCAATACGGTAAGAAAGCAACTATAAAATATACTTATTATGCATTACGGCATTTGCCTTATACCGTTCTAATGGATGTAACCATTACTGCCAATGAAGATTTAAAACTCACTGCAGCAAGTATAATGGAAACGCCAGATGCGCTTCGGGATGTGCAAAATTATTATAACGAAATAGACAGGCCACATGTAACACTGAGCCTGCTTACTTCAACAGCCAAAAGCCCTACCGGCAAATTACAACTTTGTGCTTCGAACAGTTTTATGTTTACGGAGCCACACGGCAGCGAGCCAAAAATCACCCATGAAATGTGGGATAACAACAGTCACCTGATGAAGTTTAACAAAACGCTGAAAGCGGGCGAAACATATACGTACTCAGTGGTGGGAAGCACCATTAGTTCCGCACAACATGCTGATCCTTTAAATGAAGCAGAACGTATGAGCATCTTCGCCAAGCTGGAGGGGAGAACGCGTTTGATTAAATTCCATAATAAAGCCTGGGATGAATTATGGAAAGCTGACATCATCATCGATGGTGATCCGCAGGCACAACAGGATATTCACAGCATGCTGTATCACCTTACCTCATTTTCCCGCCCTGGCACGTCTTATTCACTTTCACCAATGGGACTATCAGGTTTGGGTTATAATGGTCATGTGTTTTGGGATACGGATATCTGGATGTTTCCGGCCCTACTTGTTCTTCATCCGGACATGGCTAAATCCTTAATAGAGTATCGGTTTGAACGCCTGGACGCTGCTAAACGAAATGCCTTTTCTCACGGTTATAAAGGCGCTATGTATCCCTGGGAAAGTGCGGATACCGGTGTAGAAGAAACGCCGGTTTGGGCCTTGAGCGGACCATTTGAACACCACATTTCTGCTGATGTTGCCCTGGCCGCCTGGAATTATTACTGCGTTACGCAGGATAAGGACTGGCTGAAGGAGAAAGGCTGGCCAATCCTCTCTGAAACTGCAGATTTTTGGGCAAGCCGGGTAGAGCGAAATGGAACCAATCAGTTTGACATCAAGAATGTAGTGGCCGCAGATGAATGGGCAGAAAATGTAAATAACAATGCGTTCACCAACGCAGCGGCGAAGCTGAACCTCAAAAATGCCAATGCAGCAGCTGCTATTTTAGGTCTGCCGGAAAACAAAGACTGGGAACTTGTGGAGCAGAATATCCCGATTTTGAAATTTCCAGATGGCGTAACCAAAGAGCATGAAACCTATAAAGGTGAAGGAATTAAGCAAGCTGATGTAAATTTGCTCGCATACCCGCTAAAAACCATCACCGATAAAAATCAGATTGAAAACGACCTGGCTTATTATGAAACCAGAATCCCTGATGAAGGTACACCAGCGATGACGCATGCTATTTTTGCATTATTGTATTCCAGGATAGGAAACCCAGATCAGGCGTATAAATATTTCAGGGAATCTTATCAGCCGAATTTAAACCCGCCATTCAGGGTAATTGCTGAAACAAAAGGTGGCACAAACCCCTATTTTGCAACCGGTGCAGGCGGCGTTTTACAAAGCGTATTAATGGGATTTGCCGGATTGGATATTACCAGTAAAGGCCTGGTTCAGGTGCCGAGCGTATTACCAAAACAGTGGAAATCTGTTAACATTACAGGAGTTGGACCGGCAAAAAAAACTTTTATGGTAACTGGCAAAAATTAGCAGATCAGCATTATTATTTCAGACAATTAAATAATAATGCTGATTTTCAAAACAAATCTATTTCTTGAGCAACTTCAACAATACACCATTTGTCCAGCCAAAACCATCTTGAAGTGGATATTCGCCACCGCCGCCGCCTTTACTGTTTGTTTCTACTACATTATATTTCTCCATCAACTTTCCGGTTTCCTTAAAAACTGAGATATTGAGGTTTACCCATCTGTTCGAGATGGTATCTGCCAGTTGACCATAACCATACTGGCGTAAGCCTGCAATACTTACCCATTGCAGAGGTGCCCAGGCATTAGGCGCATCCCATTGCTCCTTGGTCGTTTTCAGGGTAGTAATCAATCCGCCAGGCTTTAAAAAATCTCTTTCTAATCGCTGTGATACCTGCTTAGCCTGTGCAACTGTGGCCAATTTGAAATAAAGCGGAAAGGAAGCTGCCAATGTTAATTGATTGGAGAAACTTCTGGCTTTCCAATTGTAATCGGTAAAAAAATTTTGTTTACTATTCCAGAAATATTTTAAAATTGCGGCTTTGCGTTTAGCTGCTTTCGCCGTGAACAAAGCTGCTTTTTTTGAATCGCCTGCTTTCTTGTTAGCTGCCGCGATGGTGCTTTCAAGATTATACATCAATGTATTTAAATCAACAGGTAAAAGATCTGTGGTAGTAATCTGGCTGAAACTTTTCCCATCTGCAAACCATCGGCTGCTAAAATCCCAGCCCGACTCTGCCGCCGAACGTACGTTTCTAAGGAAGATTGCCGGATGTTGCTTAGTTAACTTCGCAGCTTCATAATCTTCCCGATAGGATTCTTCCCGGGGCTGATCTCCTGCATCATAATACCGGTTCAAGAGGGTTCCATCGGACAACTTCACCACATGGCCGATGGCCTTTCCCGGTGCAAGTTGCACTGATCCCTTCATCCAGAAGTTATATTCTTTTTCCAATACGACTTTATAGTCACTTAGCTTTACATCCGGATTGTCCTGAGCAAGCAATTGCACCATCGCCGCGAAAAAAGGTGGTTGCGAACGTGTTAAATAATAACTTCGGTTTCCATTCGGGATAAATCCATAAGTATTAATTAAGTAGGCAAAATTGTCCACCATGTCTTTCATTACTTTTGTTTTTCCAGCTTCTTTTAAACCCAGCATCGTAAAATAAGAATCCCAATAGTATACTTCCCTGAAACGCCCGCCTGGAACAATATAAGGGTTCGGTAAAGGAAGTAGGGAAGTTTGCATGGCCGATACCGTATCCGGATTCCGCTGAAGAACAGTCCATAAAGTATCCAGATGCTTTTCTATACCAGCTTTAATGTCTGACTGATAAAAGGCCGTATGACTTTCGGGTAAACTAAAATGAGCCGCTACAAACGTCTTTAAGTTAAAGCTATTTTTGTTTTTCTCTGCCAGATAAGCTTTCATAATAGCTGATGGCTTACTTTTTGGAATCGCGTCAGCAAAAGATTTTCCGTCTGCATAAATCCTGCCGAGCTGTACTTCTTCAAATAAGCCGGGATAGATTACCCGGGGCGACTTCTGATTTTGGGCAAATAATCCGCCTGAAACAAATAAAAGGAGGTATAGAAAAATGTGCTTCATATTTTAATGTAATAAAAAATGCTGTTTAATAAAGATATTGTAACGTAGCCATGCTAAGTTATCTATGTTTAGGCTAAAACCATTAAATTAGGTGTGAATAAACAACACCGGCTCACTTTGTTTGTTTTATAACACCACTTACACTTTAACTAATCGGTTTTCAATGATACAATCTGCTATGCATTACCAATCCAACAACTTATTAGTTAGCAAAATATGTCTAACTTAAACATTCATCAGTTGTAAACTTATAACTTACTGTATAGACCTATAAGAATACATATTCCTTTTGAAATAACCCCTTACAAATTAAGAAGGCAATAAAACATTATACAGACAAGTTATTTAGATTTCATATAAATTAGCTACTATGTGTTAGCAATTTCCACTACTTGATGGAATATCATGTAAAATCTGCACAAGTTTTTCTAATTTAGCGAATGAAAAATTGATGCTGCTGGTAGTAGATAGTAGTAAGCAAAGCCTTACGCGTCAGGCGCACAGCAAATGATGTTTGTGAGGTCAGGAAAACCTGCTATTGAGAAGGGGCAGAATCTACGCGATTTGCGTTTCTTTAACAGCAGCATCAACTTTCATTTTAACCCAAATTTGCAAACTGCGATACTGAAATTCCTTTGTATCGCTTAAATGCATTATTGAAGTTTGAGGTTTGTTGAAAACCCAACATGGCTGCAATCTCATCAACGGTATAATCACTGTGTAAAAGCAATTCTTCAGCTTCTCTCATCACCCGTCCCTTAATTAATACAAACAGGCTCTTGCCTAATACCCGATCTAAAAAGGAATTTAATTTTTTAGGACTCATACCCATGCCTTCAGCATAAAACACAATAGACTTTTCCCGCTTGTAAAAATTTTCCAGAATTGCCCTGAATCGCAACGTCTGTTCCAATTCATCTAATGTTAGCGCAGCCAGATACCCATCAAAACCAGCAGTAAAACCTAAAAACAAGGAAAGATATTGGCCAAGAAACTTCACATCTTTATTTGCCTCAATATCTTTCTTTAATTGCTCCATTAAACTAAAGGCTTTTTTAAGAGCGTTGCCTTCCAGATCTCTGAAGGAGAGATTTAAGAAGAGATTTTTAGCCAAAGGATCCAGATTTTGAAGCAGGAATTCGGAATAAAGTGCACTGCTGAAATTTACCCAGTAACCGCTACCAATTTCACCTTCTAACCGCACTAAACCTTCTTCAGGAATAAAAAATATCCTTCCATCTTTTAAATCGTAATCACCTGAATTCATACAAAGACAGCCGTTGGCATCTTTGATGATCAGGATTCTCATGGGGTATGTTGCAGTTAATGCGCTTTCTCTTTTAAAAGTTCCTTTTATCAGTTCCAGTTTTATCATCTTCGTAAACAGGCTATTTGTAATTAGATCAGTTATCTACCAATTGGTTACATCATATTAGTTTAGGTAATGATTTAAAAAATCTGAACAAATTAATGCCGCATTGGTGTGATCCTCCCCTTCATATCGTGAGGAATTCACATTATTGCCCTTATCCGTTCAAGTGGTTCAGTAATATGGGGTAAACTTACAAAACTCAAACAGATTCCTTACAGATAGTTGTAAAAATGTAAAGTTATAACGACTTTTTGTAAATTATCGTAAATATATTGATTTGAGAAGGTCCATTACAATAACGAGATCCCAACTGGCGTTGGGTTCAAATTGTCTTAAAACATATGGCATGAACAGCAGTCTAAATCGAATATAATTCAACTGCAGTGCATGAAAATTTACAGACTGATTTTATAGACTGACTTTATGTTTCTTGCTAAACTTAGCCATACTTACTATATTCTTAGCCACTACCCCCCTTTTCGTTATGGCTACATCAAATTCTACAGCGCTGCCAATATATAATCCTTTAGCTTTGCAATCTATAATATCGAAATAGATGCTGCTGATTACCATTTCCTGAGAGATAAGACCGAAGCCTCTTTGTTTGTTATAGGCTGTAATTACACCATTCATAAATCGTTTTTTAATAAATTAATTATCAAGTCTACAGACGAATCAATCAAAAGTTTGCTTCAGTGACTCATTCCAACTAAACGGTTTTAAAATAAATCAAAATTGATTTATTTGTTACGTAGAACCCTCCATTGTAACAAATAGTTTGCCATATAAGGTATGGATGATTAACTTTTCATGAAACCAATTGAAAATATGCGTGTTGATATTAAAGAATCTAACCAAAAAAAAGTTTCAATTATGAAAAAATTAAGCAAGAAAAGCTCTGCTCAACAACTGGATGATGTTAAACAAGGCGATTTGATTAAAGACGATACAGGAAAGGCGGGCGAAGTTGAAAATATCGAAATCTTGAACCGCAAGAAAGAAACTCAGTATTATTATAAACTAAAACACGACGGCACTATTCTGGTCATCAAGTAATCTGCCAGTCGGAATAAGTGTTATTCTTAAGAAAAATTATAGACGCTGAGATTAAATAATGATATTTGCTGCAAATTTTTAGCATGCAAAATATAAAGAACATCATTTTCGATTATGGAAATGTAATTTTCGACATTGATTTTAAAATTGCACAAGCATCATTTCAGAAGCTTGGCATTACAGACATAGAAAATTTCTTCGCACATAAAGGGCATAATCAACTGTTTGATGATTTCGAAACCGGTGCTATTTCACCCGCAGAATTTCGTGCAGGCATCAGAAAAGCAGCAAATAAACCAGATCTCACAGATGCAGAGATTGATGCAGCCTGGAACAGTTTACTAATTGGAACCATCCAGGAGAACCATGATATTTTACTAAAAGTAAAAGAGAAATACCGGACATTTTTATTGAGCAATAACAATGAGATACACTACGATTGGATCATAAACTATCTTAAAACCACTTTCGAATTAAACAATTATGATGATTACTTCGAAAAAGCTTATTTTTCTCAGCACATGAAGCTGCGGAAGCCTAATACGAATATTTTTGAACAGGTTTTAACAGATAATAACCTCGATCCTGCAGAGACTTTATTCATTGATGACAGTCCGCAACACATTGAGGGCGCTAAAAAGGTGGGATTAAATACTTTGTTAATGACGGAGAAACCGGCTCAACTCGAATCTTTTTTAAAGGCTAACGGAATCATCTAAATGAGCGAAAAAAAGTTTAAATCACTTAAAGATTTTTATCCGTTCTATTTATCACAACATACCAATACGACATCGAGGGTATTGCATTTTATTGGAACAGGCTTGGTTGCGCTAACGCTTTTCACCGGATTTTTATTTCATCAATCGCGTTTCTTCCTTGCTTTACCATTATTCGTTTTTAGCCTTCCATGGGTTGGTCACTTCTTTTTTGAGAAGAATAAATCTACTTTTTTTCAATATCCGATTTATACGCTAGCCAGCGACTTTCTTATGTTCTATGATCTGCTTAATGGAAAGCAATCTTTTGTGGTAAAACATGATTAGTTAGTTTTCAGTTGGCAGTTTTATGTTTACCTGGAAATTTACTGAACATCCTTTCCAAATTGATCAATTATAAGAAAGTAGATATGCTGAACCAGATCCATCAGAATAAGAGTAAACCAAAACAGTTGGTAATTTTCAGTTGACTGGGCAATAACCGCCAGAAACTGAAAACCACCAACTGCCAACAGAAAACTGAATTAAAGTTTTCTCCTTTTCAATTCTCTTTCAATTAAGCCTAATTCACGTCCTGTTTGTCCGGCAACTGACGTATTTTCCTGTGCTCTTCTAAACAGGTATGGCATTACTGCTTTAATTGGCCCGTAAGGAACATATTTAGCCACATTGTAATTGGCATCGGCGAGATTAAAACTGAGGTTATCGCTCATGCCTAAAAGTTGTGCAAAATAAACATGTGGGTGATTGTGTACTATATTTTTCTCGTCGAGCAGATAAGTCAGCAGGCGACTGCTATCTTCATTATGTGTACCACAAACAATCGCAATTTCTTCAATATGATCTACACAATAACGAAGTGATTCATTATAATCGCGATCAGATGATTCTTTGTCGGGTTGGATCGGAGACGGATAGCCCATTTCCGCAGCACGTTTACGCTCTTTTTCCATATACGCGCCACGTACCATTTTAACACCTAAAATAAAGCCTGCAGCTTTGGCAATCAAATGATCAGCCTTCATATCAGCCAGTTTATCATGGCGATACATTTGGTAAGTGTTATAAACAATAATGCGTTCCTGGTTAAATTTCCGCATCATATCTAAGGCCAGTTCATCAATAGTATTTTGAATCCAGGTTTCTTCAGCATCGATCATAATTGGAACACCCTTATCAAACGCCGTTCTGCAAATCATTTCGCAACGCAGTTTCACCTTGTCAAACTCGGCCTGTTCATCAGAAGATAACGTTTTCTTCGCATCTAATTTTTCTAATAAGGCAAAGCGTCCGATACCCGTAATTTTGAAAACAGTAATGGGAATATTTTTATCACCATCAGCACGAAGGATAGTTAAAATAATTTCCTGACAAGTTGCATCAAAAACAGCTTCTTCCTCTTCACCCTCAACAGAGTAGTCTAAAATGGTACCCACACCACCTTTTGCCAACTGCGCAATTGCATGATCACATTCAGCAATGGTTTCACCACCACAGAATTGCTGGAAAATAGTCGTTTTAATGGCACCTTGAATGGGTAAGCCGATGTTTAAAAAGAAATTGGTAATCGGAGGGCCAACCTTCGTTAGAAAGTTACTGCCTATCATTTTAAAAAGCCAGAACGCTTTTTTTAATTCACCGTTAGTTTTCTGACGGAAAGCTACTTCCGTATTGTCGAAATTCGGCTGTTTACTCGGGGATAAATCCATTTTAAGCTATGTAATAAGTCAGTTGGATGCAAAATTATAAAAAGCATCCATTGTTAAAACTAAAAACATGTAAATAATCGTATTTTTGTACCAAAATGATACAATTCAAATTAGAGGGCGAGTTTATTCCATTAATCCAGTTGTTAAAAGCGACAGGATTAGTGGGCACCGGCGGAGATGCTCAGGCAGCAGTAATGGACGGATTAGTAAAATGTAATGGCGAAGTCGAATTTCGCAAACGTTATAAAGTACGAGTTGGAGACATCATCACATTTGCACAAGATAAAATCGAAATCATTTAATGGAAACTTTAACAAGCGCAGGCCATTCAGTTTATTTCGAAAGTAATTTTGAAGCCTTAAAAACATTAGTAGAAAGCGGTAATTATAGTAAGGTCTTTATCCTTGCTGATGAAAATACGAGTGAAATCTGTTTACCTGTATTTCAATCTTTGATGGATGACTTTGGTGATTTTGATCTGATCGAAACATCTGCAGGTGAAGAAAATAAAAACATCGATTTTTGTATCGGAATATGGAAAACGCTTCTGGATTTTGAGGCCGACCGTAAAAGTCTGATGATTAATTTAGGCGGTGGCGTGATTACTGATATGGGTGGTTTTATTGCTTCGACCTATAAACGCGGAATTGATTTCATCAAC
>Ga0265798_10003892_pt1 | contig 20979 bp, 23 predicted proteins | sample P3T30metagenome_FD_192430 | JGI IMG/M metagenome (GOLD analysis project Ga0265798, IMG submission 192430) | Plant litter microbial communities from East Loma Ridge, Irvine, California - P3 T30 | ecosystem: Environmental > Terrestrial > Plant litter > Unclassified | place: USA: California... | reverse complement strand
CGAGCGCTCTCAGGCAACGGAGCGCGCGCACCGGCCGCCAAGCACGGAGACCGCCCGCCGGTCAGGCCCCGTACCGTGCGACGGCGGCCGGGTGCTCTCCCACGGCGTCGAAGCGGGCGCCGACATGGTCGAGGTGCAGGTAGTTCGGGTTGAACAGCGCGGCCTTCTCCAGGGTCGGCAGGTCCGGGATGGTCAGGCGACGGCTCTTCAGCTCGACCAGCCTCTGCCGGCGCAGCATCTGCAACACGCGGTTGACGTGCACCGGCGTCATGCCGATCAGGTCGGCGAGGTCGGTCTGCGTCAGGGGCATGTCGCAGGTGGTGCCCTGGGTCAGCCCGATGCCGCGCAGGCGGTAGAACACCTCGCAGAACACGTGGGCCAGCCGCTCGCCGGCGCTGCGGCGGCCGAGGTTCAGCATCCACTCGCGCTGTACCGCGGCGCTCACCAGCCCTTCCCACCACAGCGCCCGCGTCACGCGCGGATGCTCGGCCATCAACGTCTCGAAGGTCGCGGGCTGGATCTCGACCAGGGTCACGGCACTGAGCGCGCCGATGGAATGATCCATCTCGGACAGCACGAAGACGGTGTGGTCGCACAGGTCGCCGGGCAGGAACAGCGCCACCACCTGGCGGCGCCCGTCCGGCAACTGCTTGTAGCGGTAGGCCCAGCCGGCCAGGACGAGGCGCACGACCTTCGGGTCGTCACCCTCGGACACGATGTCGGTGCCCGGCCGGTAGCAGCGTAACGGTTCGGCGACCAGGTTCTGCAGCCCCGCCCGGTCGATGTCCGACAGGTGCGTGAACTGCTCGAGCTTTGCGATGAGAGGGTTGAGCATCGGCAGCCTCCGCATCACAGGTCAACCCGCGCCAATGGACGCAGTTCAAATCGCTCTTAACGCATGTGAGACCGGATTGTATCGTCCGGCGTTATGAACGCGATGGTCCACCCGAACGGCGCGGCCGCATTCGTGAGGCGCCCGTGCCCCTGTTCTACTTTCATTTGCGTACGCCCACCGGCCTCGACCCGGACGAAGACGGGCTGACGATGCCGAATATCGAGACCGCCTATCTCGAAGCCTGCGCGTCGATTCCCGACATGGCGATCGACCTCATCCGCGAGGGCTTGAGCCCGATGCCGTATGCGTTCGTAATCACGAACGAGGCCGGCGAGATCCTGATGGAGATCCCCTTCGCCGAGCGGCTGCGCGACCCGCAGCGGCAGATCAGGCCGAAGCAGACCACCCGGGCGCGCCGGCTGTCGCAGGAAATCGCGGACGCGATCGGCGCGGCGCGGGCGACCACGCAGCGGTCCCGCGAGATCCTGGCCCGCGCGCGCGGGACATCGTGAGGCGGGACATCATGGGCGCGGCTTGACCCGGTGACGGACGCGGGCCACGACATTTCTCCGTGAGACCCCGTTCCCGCCGCCCCGGACCATGCCGACGCCGTCCGCAGCGCCGACGGGCTCCACTCCCCGGTCCCGTGGATCCTGCCGATGGCTGACGACGCAGCGCCCTTCCCCATCGTCGGCATCGGCGCCTCCGCGGGGGGCATCGAGGCCCTCGACACGCTGTTCGCCGGCCTCGGTCTCGACGGCGGCCTCGCCTACGTCGTCGTCACCCATATCAGTGCGGACCGCGAGAGCCTGCTGCACGAGGTGCTGGCCCGCCTGACGCCGATGCCGGTGATGGTGGCGGCACATGGGATGCGGGTCGAGCCCGGGCATATCTACGTGCTGCCCGCCCGCGCCATCCTCGGGCTCCAGGATGGATGCCTGACGATCCGCGAGCAGGATCCGGTCCGGCGCGAGCGCAACCCGATCGACCTGTTCTTCAGCGACCTCGCCAAGGCGTGCGGCGAGTACGCGATCGGCATCATCCTGTCGGGCGGGGGCACCGACGGCACGCTCGGTATCAAGGCGATCAAGGAGCGTGGCGGCCTGACCTTCGCCCAGGTCGCCGACGGCACCGCTCCGCGCCACCCCGACATGCCGGCCAGCGCCATCGCCACCGGCCTGATCGACTTCGCGCTCCCGGCCGACGAGATCGCGGCCAAGCTCCTCGAGTATGCCCGCAGCTTCGGCGTGATCGAGGATCTGCAGGGGGCGGCCGCCAAGGCGGCGACCGCGGAGATCTACGGGCTGCTGCGCGAGCAGATCGGCCACGACTTCTCCGGCTACAAGCCCCGGACCTTCATCCGGAGGGTGCAGCGGCGCATGCAGATCGCCCGCCTCGCGCGGGTCGAGGACTATGTCGAGCGCCTGCGCCAGGACGGCGACGAGGTCACGGCCCTGTTCCGCGACCTGCTGATCAACGTCACCAACTTCTTCCGCGATTCCAGCGCGTTCGAGGTGCTCAAGGCCCAGGTGCTGCCGCGCCTGTTCGAGGGCCGCGGAGCTGGCGACACCATCCGGGCCTGGGTGCCCGGCTGCGCCACCGGCGAGGAGGTCTATTCCCTCGCCATGCTGATGCGCGAGCTCATGGATGGGATGCGCTCCGTGCCCCGGGTGCAGATCTTCGCCACCGACATCGACGACCTGGCCCTGGGCGTGGCCCGAGCCGGCCGCTACCCGGAGGCGCTGCTCGACACCGTCTCCCCCGAGCGGCGCAAGCGCTTCTTCACGAGCGACGGCGGCTCCTACGTGATCACCAAGGAGGTGCGCGAACTGTGCGTGTTCTCGCCCCACAGCGTGATCCGCGACCCGCCATTTTCCCGGATCGACCTCGTCTCGTGCCGCAACCTGCTGATCTATTTCGGCCAGGCCGTGCAGGCGCAGGTCATCCCGATCTTCCACTACGCCCTGCGCCCGCGCGGCTACCTGTTCCTGGGCACGGCGGAGAACATCAGCCAGTTCACCGACCTGTTCACGACGGTCGAACGGAAGCACCGCATCTTCCAGGCCCGGGAGACCGACGGGTACGCCGCGCGGCTGCCGCTGACCGTCACCGGCACGCAGCCGGCCCCGTTCGGCCGCACCGCCGCGTTCAACCGCGGCCTCCGGTCGGCCTCGCCGATGCACCAGGCCGGGCCGCCCCTGCGCCAGCTGGTCGAGAGCCACGTCATCGAGCGCTTCGCGTCGCCGCACGTGGTGGTCGACCGGGACGGCGACATCGTCCACTACTCGCCGCGGACCGGCAAGTACCTGGAGGCCCCGGTCGGGCTGCCGAGCCGTCAGCTTCTGACGCTGGCGCGGCGGGGGCTGCGCCTGGATCTGCGCTCGGCCCTGCGCGAGGCGATCGAGACGCGCCGGCCGGCCCGGCGCGACAACCTCGCGATCGAGGGCGAGGAGGGGCGCGTGCAGCTGGCCTCCGTCACGGTGGAGCCGCTGATGCAGGGCGACGGCGCCGAGCCGCTGCTGCTCGTGCTGTTCCACGACCAGGGCCCATCCCTCAGCCGGGCGGCGGACGAGACGCGCGACACGCAGCTGCGACCGGATACGGACGTGCTGCAACTGGAGCGCGAGCTGCGCGACACCCGCGAGCGGCTGCAAACCATGATCGAGGAATACGAGACCGCGCTGGAGGAGCTGAAATCGTCCAACGAGGAGCTGATCTCGGTGAACGAGGAGCTGCAATCGACCAACGAGGAGCTCGAAGCGTCCAAGGAGGAGCTGCAGTCGCTCAACGAGGAGCTGCAGACGGTCAACAGCGAGCTGAGCGGCAAGATCGACGACCTAGACCGGGCGAACGGCGACCTGCGCAACCTGTTCAACGCCAGCGGCCTGGCCACCGTGTTCCTCGACCGCAACCTCGTCATCCGGACGTTCACGCCGGCGGTGGCGCAGTTCGTCCCGATCCAGGAGGGCGACCGCGGCCGGCCGCTCACCGACTTCGCCCTGCGACCGGCCTATCCGGACCTCGCCGAGGACCTGCGGAGCGTGCTGTCCGCCGGGCAGGACATCGAGCGCCGGATCGAGCCCTCCGGCGAGACGCCGAGCCAGCACCACCTCGTGCGGATCGTGCCCTACCGGGTCCAGACGGGCGCGATCGCGGGCGTGGTGGTCACCTTCGTGGCCGTCCCGCCGGCCGGGTGAGGGGCGGCGCCCGGATCCGGTGCGCGCCGGACCGGGTGACCCGGGACGAAAGTCGCATGCGTCCGTCCCCCATTCGGGGGAAACGGAACGGGCCGTTCTTACGTAGGTGTTCGGGCGCGATTCCTCCCGAGCCCGGACATGGCCGACGAAGACCTCAAGAAGCTCGACGAGACGATCGCCGCGCTGAACGCCCTCATCGCAAGGACCGGTTCGCCACAGCTGCGCGCCCTCATGGAGCAGCTGCGGCGCAGGCTCGCCAAGGAGTTTCCCGGCCGACGCGGGTGAGGCACGCTGCGGGAAGGCCTGGAATCGCGGGTATAAATCGCGGGCTCGGGATCGCAGGGCCGAGACGCACCTGAGACGCGCCCGAGGCGGCGGCGGATAACAAGATCCCTCAGGCCGCCTGCGCGCCCTCCGCCCCCAGATAATCCTGAACCGGCTGCGCGGGCCCGCTGCGCAGCAGCACGTAGAGGAACGGCACCAGCAGCAGGGTCGCCGGGGTAGCAAAGGCGATGCCGCCCATCACGGCGCGGGCGAGCGCGGCGTTCTGCTCGCCGCCCTCGCCGGTGCCGAGCGCCATCGGGATCAGTCCGAAGAACATCGCCGAGGCGGTCATCAGCACGGGCCTGAGCCGGGTCTCGCCGGCCGTGATCGCCGCCTCGAGGGCGCTGCAGCCGGTGGCTTCCCGGTGCTCCTTGGCGAAGGTGACGAGCAGGATCGAGTTCGCCGAGGCGATGCCCACCGACATGATCGCCCCGAAGATCGACGGGATCGAGAAGGTCGTGCCGGTGATGAACAGCGCGAAGGTGATGCCGCAGAACGCCATCGGCAGGGCTGCGATCACCACGAACGGGTCGCCCCAGCTCTGGTAGTTCACCGCCATCAGCAGGTAGACGGCGATCAGCGCGATCCCGAGCCCGATCTCCAGGCGGAAGAACGCGCTGCGCATGTTCTCGATCTGGCCGCGCACCGCGATCTTGTCGGGCGCCTGAAGGTTCTTCTGCTCGTCCTGGACGATCGCGTCGATCTCGCGGGCGACCGAGCCGAGGTCGCGGTCCTGGACCGAGGCGAAGACGTCGAAGGTCGGCTGGATGTTGACGTGGTTGATCACCGTCTGGGTCGGCACCCGGCGCAGCTCGGCGAGGCTCGACAGCAGGGTCAGCACGCCGGGGCCGGTGCCCGCGGTCGCGGCCGCGCGCACGAACATCGGCGTGTTGCGCAGGTCGGCCAGCGACGCGTTGCGGTATTCCGGCGTCTGCACCCAGAGCTGGTAGGGGATGCCGGTCTTGGGATCGGGCCAGAAGTTCGGCGTCACCTGGTAGCTGCCCGACAGCGAGATGTTCATGTTCTGCGCCACCTGCTGCTCGGTGAGCCCGAGTTCGGAGGCGAGGCGCCGGTCGACGTCCACGTAGAATTGCGGCTCGTTGACGATCTGCTGCAGGTGGACGTCGACCAGGCCCTTGGTGTGCTTGAGCCGCTGGACGATGCGCTGGGCGACCTCCAGGTCCTTCTCCTTGTTCCGGCCGGAGACCTGCACGTCGATCGGCGTGATGACGCCGAAGTTCAGGATCTGGGTGATCATGTCGGCGGGCTGGAAATAGGCGATCAGGTCGGGGAAACGCTGCATCAGCACCGCGCGCAGGCGCTTCATGTAGCCGGCGACCGAGCCGTGGCCCTCCTTCAGGCTGATCAGCATCTGGCCGTCGTTGTAGGAGACGAACGAGCCGTCCGAGAAGGCGAAGTTGTAGTTGGTCGAGGGCAGGCCGATGTTGTCGAGGATCTGCTCGATCTCGCCCGGCGGGATCACCTCCCGGACCGTGTCCTCGACCTCAGCGAAGACCTGCTGGGTGGTCTCGATGCGCATACCCGTGCGGGTGCGCAGGTGCAGGGTCATCTGGCTCGCCTCGATCTGCGGGAAGTAATCCTGCCCGACGAAGACGAACAGCACGCCGGTCGTCCCGAACACGAGCCCGACCACGGCCAACGTGGCGATCCGGCGGGCCAGCACCGCGTGCAGCAGCCCGATATAGCCCCGGTGGAACCGGCTGAAGCCGCGCTCGAACGCCCCGTGGGCGCGCCCGGCGAGGCGGAACACGGGTCCCGAGACGAGGCCGAACGCCCGGGCGATCCGGCCCCGGCGGGGCGGATCGGCCGCGTTCCGGTCTTTGGCGTGCTTCTGGGCGTATTCCGGCGCCACGATCACGTCGATCAGCAGCGGCACCAGGGTGCGCGACAGCAGGTAGGAGGTCAGCATCGCGAACACGACCGCGAGCGCCTGCGGGGTGAACAGGTATTTCGGCGTGTCGGCAAGCGCGAACACCGCCGTGAACGCTGCGCAGATCGACAGCGTCGAGATCAGCGCCGGCTTGGCGATGCCGGCGGCGCCGTGGACCACGCTCTCGCGGAACTCCTCGCCCTCCTCGAACAGCCGGTAGGTGTTCTCGATCGCCACCGTGGCGTCGTCCACCAGGATGCCGACCGCGAGCGCGAGGCCGCCCAGGGTCATCACGTTGATGGTCTCGCCGAGTGCGGCCAGCACGGCCAGCGAGGTCATCACGCAGAGCGGGATCGAGATCAGCACGATCAGGGTCGAGCGCCACGAGCCCAGGAACAGCAGGATCGCCAGTCCCGTGAGCGCCGCCGCGATGGCGGCCTCGTGCAGCACGCCCTCGATGGCGTTCGAGACGAACACCGACTGGTCGAACAGCGGCTTGATCGTCAGCCCCTCGGGGGCGGCGGCCCGGATCGTCGGCATCGCCGCCTTGACGTTGTTGACGACGTTCAGCGTCGAGGCGGTGCCGTTCTTGATCACCTGCATCAGCACGGCCTGGCCGCCATCGGCCCGGACCACGTTGATCTGCGGCGGCCCGCCGTCGCGGACATAGGCGACGTCGCGCATCAGCACCGGCTGGCCGGCCACCACCTTGATCGGCGCGAGGTTGAGGGTCTCGATCGAGGGCGGCGTGGCGTTGAGCTGGATCGGGTATTGCTGCTCGCCGATCTTGGCGAGGCCGGACGGCACCGTCAGGTTCTGGGCCGTCATGGCGTTGGTGACGTCGAGCGGCGTCAGGCCGAGCGCCTGGAGGGCGTTGAGGTCGAGATCGACCATGATCTGCCGGGGCGCCCCGCCGAACGGCGCCGGCAGGGTCGAGCCCGGCACCTGCGCCAGGGTCTGCCGGATCCGGTACTGGGCGTAGTCGTAGACCTGGTTGAGGCTGTCCTTGGCGGAGGTCAGCGCCAGCTGGATCACCGGCACCGAGGAGGCCGAGTAGCGCACGATGATCGGCGGCTGGGTGCCGGCCGGCATCGCGGCCCGGATCGAGTTGGTGGAGGACACGACCTGGGCGATGGCCAGGTCGATGCTGACCGCGGGATCGAAGTAGATCCGCTGCACCGCCGTGCCCTGCAGCGTGGTCGACTCCATCCGGCGGATGTTGTTGACGTTGTTGGAGATGCCGTACTCGGCATAGGTCGTGATGCGCTGTTCCATCTCCGGCGTGGACAGGCCGGTATAGGTCCAGACCACGACGACGACCGGGATGTCGACGACCGGCAGCACGTCCTTGGGCGTGACGATCAGCGCGCCGACGCCGCCGAGCATCATCAGCACGGCGAGCACGTAGGTCGTGATCCGGAACTTGAGCGCGTAGAGGACGAGTCCCATGCGGTCTCCGCCAGCCGGCGCAGGGCCGGCCTGTTCACGTCGCGTGTTGGCGTACCAAATACCCGTTCGGTTTCGCTAACATGTCCGGGCAGGCAAGAGGCAGGCCGCGACGCCGCAGGGCGGGTCGCTCCGGACGGCGATGGCTCTTCGGCATCGACGGATGGGCGGCCGAACCGGCACGGCCTTCCCCCCTTCGCGGGAGGGAAGGCGTGGCGTCCGCCTCAGCGCAGCAGCGCCGACTTGTCCACGTGGAGCGCCGCGCCGATCTCGTCGAGCGCCTTGTGCTCGACTTCGCTGATGCCGCCGAAATCGGCCACGTCGGCGCCGATCAGGAAGACGTCCTGGCGCTGGTCGATCGGCCGTTCCGCAATGGCGCCCATCAGGCGCAGGTTCTCCTGGCGGCCGGCCCGGGTCTTGGCCCGGGCGATGGCCTCGTAGAGCTCCTGCTCGACCCGCAGCGTGTCGTAGGACTTCTCGAGGATCGGGTTGGCGCGGATGCCGGCGATCGCCGACTCGATCTCCTCCTCGGCGACGTCGCCGTCGGCCACGATGACGTTGGCCGCGGCCGACACCGCCGCCTGGAGGAAGACGGCATCGCCCGCATACGACATGATCGTGCGGCCGAACCGAAGGATGGCGTCCTGGAAAATGCTCATGCCGAGCTCCCGTGCGGTCGGAGATGGCGGATATTGTGGCGGCCGAGTCAAGATCCGGCCGCGCTTGCACCGGGGACCGATCTCGCGCGCACGGATTGTGGTTTCACGGGCGGGCGCGGCGCAGGCGCCGAATCCGGTCTCCGAGGGCAGGCGCGCACCCGCCGTCGTATGGTGCGGGACGACGAGCCCTGCACCGTACGACGGCATCGCCCCCGCTCAGCAGCAGCGGAACCCCGAGGTGTTGCCCACGCCGAACCGGGCGTTCTCGCGGTTGCGGAAGAACTCCAGCTCGGTCATCGGGGTCTGGTCGGGATGGGTGCGGCGGATATGCGCGGCGTAGGCCGTGTAATCCCCCTGCCCCACCATCAGCCGAGCGCCGTCGCAGACGCATTTGGACAGCACCTGGAGGCGGCGGCGCAGGCTCTGCTGTGGTTCCATGACGGTCCCTACTCCGCCGGCGCCAAGTGCGGCTCGGTCTCGAGGGCGGTCCAGCGGTCGGCCCGCCAGGCTTTCAGGCAGGCGGCGATGCCGAAGCCCGCGATGGCGACCACGAGGCCGATGAACAGGGCCGCCAGCACGGCGTCGATCCGGTCGTTGAGGATGATCTGCGCCATCTGGTCGGCGTTCTTGGCCGGCGCCAGGAGCTTGCCCTCGGCGGCCGCCGTCGCGTAGCGCTCGGCATGGGCCAGGAACCCGATCTTCGGGTCGGCGGAGAACAGCTTCTGCCAGCCGGCCGTGAGGGTGCACAGGCACAGCCACGCGGTCGGGATGATGGTCACGAACGCGTAGCGCTCGCGCTTCATCTTGAAGATCACCACCGTGCAGAGCGTCAGCGCCACCGCGGCCAGCATCTGGTTGGAGATGCCGAACAGCGGCCACAGGGTGTTGATGCCGCCGAGCGGGTCGGTCACGCCCTGGTACAGGAAGTAGCCCCAGGCGCCGACCGCGATGGCGGTGGCCGCGATGCTCGGCCCCCAGGACGTGGTGTTCCGGAACGACGGCACCGCCAGCCCGACGAGGTCCTGCACCATGAACCGGCAGGCCCGGGTGCCCGCGTCCACGGCCGTGAGGATGAACAGGGCCTCGAACAGGATCGCGAAATGGTACCAGAAGGCCATCATCGCCTTGCCGCCGATGGCCGAGGAGATGATGTGGGCCATGCCGACCGCGAGCGTCGGGGCGCCGCCGGCGCGCGAGATGATCGTGTGCTCGCCGACATCCGCGGCAGTCTGGGTGATCACCTCGGGGGTGGTCGCGAAGCCGAGCTTGGTCACGGCCGCGGCGGCGGTCTCGGGCGTGGTGCCGACGAGCGCCGCGGGCGAGTTCATGGTGAAGTAGACGCCCGGGTCGATCACGCAGGCCGAGACCAGCGCCATGATCGCCACGAACGATTCCATGAGCATGCCGCCGTAGCCGATGAAGCGGGCATCCGCCTCGCTGGCGATGAGCTTGGGCGTGGTGCCCGACGAGATCAGGGCGTGGAAGCCGGAGACCGCGCCGCACGCGATGGTGATGAACAGGAACGGGAACAGGCTGCCCGCCCAGACCGGGCCGGTCCCGTCCACGAACTTCGTCACCGCCGGCATCTGGACGTGCGGGGCGACGACCGCGATGCCGAGCGCCAGCCCGACGATGGTGCCGATCTTGAGGAAGGTCGAGAGGTAGTCCCGCGGCGCCAGCAGCAGCCAGACCGGCAGGATCGAGGCCACGAAGCCGTAGCCGATCAGCATCCAGCACAGTTGCGGGCCCGTGAAGGTGAAGGCCGGGCCCCAGACCGGGCTGGCGGCCACCGAGCCGCCGCCCAGGATCGCCAGCATCAGCAGGACGAAGCCGAGGATCGAGACCTCGCCGATCCGGCCCGGGCGGATGTAGCGCGCGTAGACGCCCATCAGCATGGCGATCGGGATCGTCGACATCACCGTGAAGGTGCCCCACGGGCTCTCGGCCAGGGCCTTGACCACGATCAGCGCCAGCACGGCCAGCAGGATCACCATGATCAGGAAGGTGCCGAACAGCGCGATGATGCCCGGCACCGTGCCGAGCTCGGCCCGGATCAGCTCGCCGAGCGACCGGCCGTCCCGGCGCATCGACACGAACAGGACCATGAAGTCCTGCACCGCGCCCGCCAGCACCACGCCGGCCAGGATCCACAGCATGCCGGGCAGGTAGCCCATCTGGGCGGCGAGCACCGGGCCGACCAGCGGGCCCGCCCCCGCGATCGCCGCGAAATGGTGGCCGAACAGGACGCTGCGGTTGGTGGGGACGTAGTCGAGCCCGTCATTGTGCCGGACCGCGGGCGTGAGGCGCTTCGGATCGAGGCGCATCACCTTCTCGGAGATGAATTTCGAGTAGTAGCGGTAGGCGATCAGGTAGACGCAGACCGCCGCGACCACGATCCAGAGGGCGTTGATCGTCTCGCCGCGCTGGGTGGCCACGATCGCCAGCGCCGCGGCGCCGAGCGCTCCCACGAGGGCCCAGGGCCCGTGGTCGCGAACCTGCCTGCCGATCGCCGTACCCATCCGTCCCGCTCCCTGACCGACCGCCTCGCGCTCGGGGCCGCGGGGGCCGCCGGCTGGGACTCGCGGGTCCCGGGCTACAGGGGCGGTTTATCCTATTCGTCCGCCGTTGACGCAAGCGATCCGAGCTGTGATGCAGCTTTGGCGGCGGCACGACGCCCAATCTGTCACATCGGGACTTCGGCACGGCGACAGCGCCTTCACGGGCCGGCTGCCGAACCCCGTCCCCGCCTGCCGTGAGCGAAGGAAGGGCGCCGGCGCGATCCGGCCCCGCGAGGAGCGGACAACAATGGCGAAGGTCGCATTCCTGGGTCTCGGCGTGATGGGCGGCCCGATGGCCGGACACCTCGCCAAGAAGGGCCACGACGTCACCGTCTACAACCGGACCACCCCCAAGGCCGAGGCCTGGGTGAAGGCCCATGGCGGCGCCTTCGCGGCGACGCCCCGGGAGGCCGTCGCGGGCGCCGAGATCGTGTTCGCCTGCGTGGGCAACGACGACGACCTGCGCAGCGTCGTGCTGGGCGACGACGGCGCGCTCGCCGGCATGGCGTCCGGTGCGGTGTTCGTCGACCACACCACCGCGTCGGCCGAGGTCGCCCGGGAACTCGCCGAGGTCGCCCAGGCCAAGGGGCTCGGCTTCATCGACGCGCCGGTCTCCGGCGGCCAGGCCGGCGCCGAGAACGGCGTGCTCACCGTGATGTGCGGCGGCGAGCCGGCGACCTACGCCAAGGTCGAGGCGGCGATCGGGTCCTTCGCCCGCGCCTGCCGGCTGATGGGCCCGGTGGGTTCCGGCCAGCTCACCAAGATGGTCAACCAGATCTGCATCGCCGGCCTGGTCCAGGGGCTGTCCGAGGGCGTCCACTTCGCCAAGCGCGCCGGCCTCGACGTGGAGGCCGTGCTCGACGTGATCTCCAAGGGCGCCGCCGGCTCCTGGCAGATGGAGAACCGCGGCAAGACCATGAACCAGGGCCAGTTCGAGTTCGGCTTCGCGGTCGACTGGATGCGCAAGGACCTGGGCATCCTGCTGGACGAGGCCCGCCGCAACGGCGCCAAGCTCCCGGTCTCGGCCCTGGTCGACCAGTTCTACGCCGAGGTGCAGTCCATGGGCGGCAACCGCTGGGACACGTCGAGCCTGGTGGCGCGCCTGGAGCGCTGAGGCTCGGCCCGCCGCGACACGATCCGGCGGCCCCGCGCGGCGCTGGATCGTGTCGCGGATCCCGCCTGGGCGGGGCCCGGGGTCGGCGCGCGTCAGATCCCCCAGTAGGGCGCGGCGTCGTAATAACGGTGGATCTGCTCCTCCCAGGCGCCGTCCTCGGCCGGGTCGGTGCTCTCCGGGGTACGGGCGGGGGCGGCGCGCAGCTGCTCCTCGGTGATGTCGAGCATGTAGGCGTCCTGCTCGGGCGCGAAGCGCAGCACCGTCCAGGGCAGCGTGTAGAAATCCTCGCCGAGGCCCAGGAAGCCGCCGAAGCTCATCACCGCGTAGGCGACCCGGCCGGAGACCTTGTCGAGCATCAGCCGCTCGATCCGGCCGACCTTGCTGCCGTCCGGCCGGCGCACGTCGGTGCCGATGACCCGATCGCTGGCGATCAGGCTGCGGGGATGCCGCCGCGCGGGGTGGGGCTGCCGCTCCGCGGGGTGGGGATGGTCCGCCATGGTCGCCTCCGGGATCGCGCGTCGCGTTTCGGTCGTTGCCTGAAAAAATGCGTTGCCTGAAAAACGCCCGGCCCGTGCGCGACGTTCCGGTCCGGGCCTGCGCCCGCCCCCTCCGACGGACGAACAGCTCCCGCATGCAGAACCCGTTCACCGCCCCAGGTTTCGGCCCTCGCTCGGGCTTCGGCCTGAAGCCCGGCCTCGCGCTCGCCGCCCTGGTCCTGTCCGTGACCGGCGGGCACGCCCAGGACCGCGGCAGCGTCAACCCGAAGCCGCTGCCGCCGCTCGAGCATCCGGACGCGCCCTCGACCCCGGCCAAGGCCCTGTTCGGCCGCGTCACCCGGGCCTCCGGCGGGCCGGCCCACATCTACGGGTTCTACGCCAAGGGCTGCTTCGCCGGCGGCGAGGCGCTGGCGATGGACGGGCCGAACTGGCAGGTGATGCGTCCGTCCCGCAACCGGATGTGGGGCACGCCGGTCCTGATCGATTTCGTCGAGCGCCTGGCGCAGAAGGCCGCCCGGGTCGGCTGGCCGGGGCTGCTCGTCGGCGACATGGCCCAGCCCCGCGGCGGCCCGATGATCACCGGCCACGCCTCGCACCAGATCGGCATCGACGCCGACATCTGGCTGACCCCGATGCCCGACCACCGTATGAGCCGGGCGGAGCGCGAGGAGACCTCGGCCACCGACATGGTCCGCCGGGACCGCCTCGACATCGACCCCGAGGTCTGGACCCCGACGCACCTGCAGCTGATCAAGCTCACCGCCGAGCAGCCGGAGGTGGAGCGCATCTTCGTCAACGCGGCGATCAAGAAGGCCCTGTGCCGGGACGCCGCGGGCAGCCGCTGGATGTCGAAGGTGCGCCCGATGTACGGGCACAATTACCACTACCATATCCGGCTCTCCTGCCCGGCCGGCCAGGACGATTGCCAGCCCCAGGGGGCGCCCCCGGCCGGGGATGGCTGCGACGACCTGAGCTACTGGTTCTCGGACGCGGTGCTGCATCCGAAGCCGCCCAAGGTGCCGCCGAAGGCCAAGCCCGCCATGACCATGGCGGCCCTGCCGTCCGCCTGCCGGGCGGTGCTCAAGGCGCCGTAGCCTCGCCGGGACCGGGATCGCGGCGGCTCAGTCCAGGCAGCGCGCGAAGTAGAGCTGCCGGATCCGCTCCATGGCCTGATACGCCTCCCCCGGCCTGAAGGTCATGAGCTCCGGGCCGTCGGGGACGCGGCCGAAGAACGACCGGGGGAGATCGACCACGAAGCCGCGCTCGCCCGTGTACAGCCCGTCCCGGTTCTTCACGTTGACCGAGCCGCAGATGATCGACCCGCCGCTGCGGCGCAGCACGGTGACCTTCGTGTCCGGGCTGTTCAGGTGCCGCCCGATCAGGTCGAGGACCGCGCGGGTGTCCGCCGGTCCCAGGGCGGCGCCGGAGCCGTCGTCCACCGTCTGGGCGCGGGCTCCCGACGCGGCGGCGGCCATCGCGAGGCAGAGCAGGGCGGATACGGCTCGGATCATGCGGTGCTGCCTGCGCTCCTCGCGCATCGTCTTCTTCCGAGAGCCGGCGGCCGACATTCGGGACGAGGCTCCAGACGCGCCACGCTACGGGGTGCGAGGCCAGCGGGAAAGCGTGCGATCCGGATTTCGAAGCCACTCCGGACCGATTGCAGCACTATCCATGACGTCATCGCCCACCGACAGAGCCTCACGGGAGGTTTCGGCAGGCTATAACGGCGCCGGTCAATAATAATATGCGCCTTCTATGAGGCCGGAGTCTTATTTTTTCCTGTCGGCTTACGGCTCACTTGTTTCCCGGGACGAACCCGTATGGAACGGGCGGCGTGCCCGTGCGGGCGCGGACGAGGAGATCGCAGCGTGACCCGATGGCTGACGGCCGTGATGATCTCCACCACGCTGATGAGCGCGCCGGCGTGGGCGCGCCTCGGGGTGGACGACAAGGCGTCGCTCTGGCCGCGCGCCTCCAGGGCCGACAAGGTCGATTTCACCGACCGGATGGGCAAGGCGATGCGCACGCTCTCGCCCGATCTCGACAGCCGCTACTTCATGCACTGCCTGGAGGAGACGGCGAATATCGGCGACACCAAGGACCTGACGCTGAACGACATGGTGCGCACCTGCCTGTCGCTGCACGCCCGGGACGCGAAGGATCCGGAATGAGCGCCCGGTGCCGGGCGTGATCCGCCGGGCCGGCAGGCGGATCGCCGGCGCGGCGCTCGGCCTCACCCTGCTCGCAGCCGCGGCGACCGGCGGCCCGGCCCAGGGCCTGCCCGACCGCCCCGGCGCGGCGATCGGTCCGGACGACGCGCAGGCGGTGCTCGCCCTCATCGAACGGGACCTGCGGAGCACCGACGCCCGGCTGGCCGGCCTCCGGCGGGGCCGCGCCGGGGGGATCTGCGGGACGGTCGAGGTCAGGAACCGCATGGGAACCTACACGGGCCCGCGCCCCTTCGTGGCCGATCTCGGTGCCGGGTTCGCCGGGCGGCTGCCGGAGGGCGCCGAACTGCGCAATCCCGGGAGCGCGGCCGACTTCACGAGACTGGAGCGCGCGCGGGCGATGTTCGTGGAGAACTGTATCGACCGGTGATATCCAGGCCCGATCCCAGATCCGCGCCGGACGCGCCCGCCGGATCGGCTGTCGGGATCGCCACACGGCACCGGCGTCCCTGATGGAGTGTTCCCGCATGCGAATCCGCAGCCTGTTGCCGACGACGCTCGTGTTGGCCGTCCTCGCGGCGCCGGCCCTGGGCCAGGCGCCGAAAGAGCCGCCGGCAGAACCGCCGGCCAACGCCCTGAAGGCCGCAAAGCTCGCCGGGCTGGCCGGCTTCGTGAACGTCCATTGCCAGGCGCTGCGGACCGACGGCGACCGCTTCAAGAGCGTGGTCCAGGCGATGGGCGTCGATCCGGCGGACCTCGAGCGCGACACCCTGCTGCTGCAGGCGCGCGCCTACCTCGCCGTCTACGAGAAGGACGTGCCGGCCAGCTGTGCCCGCGCGGACGAGATGTTCGGCCGCACCGGCAAGGTCGTCCCGGGCGTGTTCGTGCCGCGCTGATCGCCGAACCCGGCGCGACGTGCTAGGGCCACCAAATGCCCCGCTGGCTTTTCCTCATCCTCGTCACCGCCCTCGCCCTCTCGGTCGTGGGCGGGGTGCTCATCGTGCTGCGCAGCCCGCGGAGCACCCCCCAGCCCGAAGCGGGCGCCGTCACCGCGCCGGCGGTGCCGGTGCCGGCTGCGCCGACGCGGCCGGGCGGCAACCCGTAACGGCTCAGGCGGCGATCCCGGTCCCCACCGGGCAGCTCACGCCGGTGCCGCCGAGCCCGCAATAGCCCGCCGGGTTCTTGGCGAGGTATTGCTGGTGGTAGCCTTCCGCGAAGTAGAAGTGCTGCAGCGGCACGATCTCGGTGGTGATGTCGGGGAAGTCGCGCGCCCGCAGGGCCTCGGCGTAGGCCGCGCGCACGGCCTTGGCGGTCGCCTCCTGCTCCGGGCCGGTGGTGTAGATGCCCGAGCGGTACTGCGTGCCGACATCGTTGCCCTGGCGCATGCCCTGCGTCGGGTTGTGGCTCTCGAAGAACGTCCGCAGCAGGGCGTCGCGGGGCAGAACCGCGGGATCGAAGGCCACCAGCACGACCTCGTTGTGACCGGTCTTGCCGGTGCAGACCTCCTCGTAGGTCGGGTTCGGGGTGTAGCCCCCGGCATAGCCGACCGCCGTGACGAACACGCCCTTAGGCAGCTGCCAGAACCGGCGCTCGGCCCCCCAGAAGCAGCCGAGCCCGAGCACGATCGTCTCGATCCCCGGGGGATAGGGGCCCTTGAGCGGGTTGCCGTTGACGAAATGGGTCTCGGTGGTCGGGACGGGATTCGGGCGGCCCGGCAGAGCCGCGGCGGGGCTCGGCATCTCGGGGCGCTTGCGGAACAGGAACATCGTCTCTCGCCTTCCGGGGCTCAGGGCTCGATCGGAATATGGGGCCGGCCCGGACGCCAAAGAAGCGGGCGGAAAAGCGGCCGAGACGCTGGGCATGACAGCTTTGGCCGTCTGCAAGAGCGTACAGCCTGCTGGAAACCCGTGCGTCCGTGGCTAATCCCGACCGGAGGACTGGACCGGGCCTGCGAATTCCGGCTTGTAGGCGCAAGGGAGCCGCCCGCACAGGTCGCGGCGTGAGGGGCTGAAGCCGGATGGAGACGGGCTGGACCGCCACGAGCCACGTGCTGGACAATCTCAGGGCGGAATCGAACCGGGGCGACCCGTTCGCCGCGGCCGTGCGGGCGACCCGGATGCCGATGATCGTCACCGATCCCCGGCAACACGACAACCCGATCGTGTTCGCGAACGACGCCTTCCTGACGCTCACCGGTTATTCGCGGCTGGAGGTGACCGGGCGCAATTGCCGCTTCCTGCAGGGGCCGGAGACCGACCCGGCCGCGATCGACCGCCTGCGCGCCGCGGTCCGGCGGGAGGACGACATCAAGATCGACCTCCTGAACTACCGCAAGGACGGCTCGGTCTTCCAGAACGCGCTGTATGTCGGGCCGGTGCGGGATGCGGCCGGGACGGTCGTCTACTATTTCGCGTCCCAGATCGACGTGAGCGAGCACTACGCGCTCACCGCCGAGATCGCGCGGCTGACGGAGGAGCTCGCCGCGGCGCGGGCCCAGCTCGCGGGGCGGTAGGACCGCCGATCAGGGCTTCGTCAGGAACCCGATCGGCTCCCGGCCCGGCTGGCCGAGCCAGAGCAGCACCGCGCCGAGCCCCAGGCCGATCAGCGAGGCCGGGGCCAGGGTGAGCGGCAGGCCCAGGAGGTGCCAGAGCCAGGGCGCCGCCCCCTCGATGCTGCCCTGCAGGGTGCCGGCCTTGTCCTTGGACAGGGTCGCGATCACGTCCGAGAGCGGCGTCACCCGCAGGCCGTTGTTGGCGATCGAGCGGGCGCCGTCATAGACCAGGGCGACGAAGCCGCCGGCCATCAGCAGGAAGCCCAGGACGCGGGCCAGGAAGCGGAACATCGCGGGGTCTTCTGAGCCATGTCTGGCGCCGGGAGGGACGCCCGCCCCGGGAGTATGGGGCCGGGCCGCCGGGTGCAAGCGGCGGCATGCTGCGCGCGGCCTGCGAGCGGTTGCCGGCCCCGGGGGGCCATGCCACAGGGTCGCCCGGCGGGGGCTTGCCGTGAGGATTTCCCCCGGAGGACCGGTCGACCTTGGATGCGCGCGTGAACACACTCGGCCTGGTGATCTTCGATTGCGACGGCGTCCTCGTGGACAGCGAGCCCCTGAGCCTCGCCTGCCTCACCGCCGGCCTGAACCGGATCGGGGTCGCGATCACCTTCGAGACGGTGCGGGCGCGCTTCACCGGCACCTCCATGGTGTCGATCATGGACCACGTCGCGCGCGATTACGGCGTCACCGCGCCCCCGGGCTTCGTGGAGGCGGTCAAGGCCGAGACGCTGGCGCTGTTCGATGCCGAGCTGCGAGCGATGCGGGGCGTCGCCGAGGCGGTCGCGGCCCTGGGCCTGCCGTCCTGCGTCGCGTCGAGCAGCGACCCGGTGCGGCTGCGCCATTCCCTCAGCCTGACCGGGCTCCTGCCGCTGTTCGGCGAGCGCGTCTTCTCCTCGGCGCAGGTCGCCCGGGGCAAGCCCTTCCCGGACCTGTTCCTGTTCGCGGCCGCCCGCATGGGCGCGGCGCCGGACGCCTGCCTGGTGATCGAGGACAGCGTGCCCGGGGTCACGGCGGCCCGAAGCGCCGGCATGCGGGTCGCCGGCTTCACCGGCGGCGGCCATTGGGGGCACGACCCCGCGGGCGCGGACCTGATGACGGCCGGCGCCGACCAGGTCTTCTCGGATTTCTCCGACCTCGCCGCGGTGATCGCCGCCGCCTGACCGATCGCATCTCCCGGAGGCCCGAACCGGACCGGCTTCCTGCCAGGCCGGCCCCGAAAATCGGAACCCCATTCCGTTGACGGACCGGCGGCCGGCGCCCATCTTGATCGTCGCCGAACCGGACGTTTCGCGACCTCCGACGGCCGCGGTGATTTGAGAAGCGTAGCTTGCGCCGCGTCATCAAACGCTAAAGCACTGCGACGGCGCCCGCGCCGCGCGGTCCTTCAGTCTGGAGGACAGTCGATGTCGATCCGAACCGTCTCCCTTCGACGCCCGCTCCGTTCCGTATCCGGCGCCCCGGCCCATCGGTGGCGCTGTCGATGCCGCGTGGGTCTCACGGCAAAACCCGGGATGCGCGCCCGAGCCTGAACCGACCGAGCGTCGGTCCGGCGCCAGCGCATCCGTCACATCGGGGGCGCAAGAGACGCGCGCGCGCCGATCGGCGAGCCCCGAGCCCTTCGACGATTCAAACCATCACCCGCATTCCGGCACGGCCCTGGCGCCGGCCATCGCAGGATTCCGTCCCATGCCCAGTCTCGACATCGCGTTCACGCCGACAGACCGTCCCGACCTCCCCGACACGCTTCCACCTGACGGCACCTTTGCGCCTGACGATCTGGCCCGCCCGGAGCGGACCGAGCCGCCGCGGGTGATCGAGATCGGCGAGATCACCGCCGGCATCGCCGTGCCGGAGGGGCGCGGCGTGCGGTTCTTCTCGTCGGCGCGGGATTTCGACGGGCTCGACGGCGCGGTATTCCGCAACGCCGAGCAGGCGGCCCGTGCCGCCCGCGAGCGGATTGCAGGCCGCCGCTCAGCCGCCCGTGGCGGTGAGGCTGCGGCTGCGGAGCTCCGGCGCCGCCGGGCCTGACGGGGCGCGCTCTACCGCGCGCACTCGTCCCGGGTGCGCTTCATCGCCTCCGCGAACCCGGCGAGCGCATATTCGTCGCTCGTCGGGTTGCCGCGCAGCGAGGTGGTCTTGATCACCAGCTTCGGGTTGCGCGCGCTCATCTCGGAGACCACCCGGGCCTCCTCGGCGGGGTTCTGCAGCCAGGCATTCCCGTCCTTCACGACGAGGCCGTAGCGGCCGGCGCCGAGGTTGAGGCTCGGGTCCGTCGGGGCCGCGGCGGAGCCCGGCTTGACCTGGGAGGCCGCGGGCTTTGACGGGAAGCCCAACATCACCGCGACCTCGTTCTGGACGTTCTCGCCCTTGCGCACGCTCACGAACAGGTAGGCGGTGTCGCGCTTCAGGGTCTTGGGCGAGCGGGCCTGCGGCTGCGCGATGGCGTAGCAGAGCTTGGCGCGGCCATCGCCGTTCACGAACACGTTCCAGTCGCCGAAGATCGCCACCGGGGTGGCCTGCTGCATCCCGGGTGGGGTCGCGGCCTTCTTCTCGGCCCGCGGCGTCCGCTCCCGGCGCGAGCGGCGCCCGCGCCGGGCGGGGGCGGCATCCGTGAAGCCGTCCGGCTGCGCCTCCTGGGCCTGGGCGACCGACGCGGACAGGCCGACGCTCCCGACAACGGCGCCGACGAGGCCGGTGACGAGACCGGATGCGAGCAGGGCGAGGGCTCCGACCGGGAGCAGGCGGGGGACGCGGACCATCTTCACTTCCTGACGACGGGCGGCCCCATGCGCGGGGCCGGACCGGGGATCGGGAATAGTGAAGCTCGCGTAAGAAGTCGGCAAGATGGCGGCCAAGGTCTTCATCGCGGCCGGGATCTTCGGTCACCGCGATTCGCGGTCGGCCGAAGCGATGGCGGCCCGGCGCGCGGCGGACCGGCTCAGACGGCCCGCACCTCGGCGGCCAGCGCCGCGATCACCGCCGCGGGCACTGGCACGGTCGCGGCCGGCTCGGCCTGTGCGGCGGCGGGCGTGACGGCGTTCGGCTGAGCCGGCGCGGCGCGCTTGCGGGGCGGATCGTTGTAGGGGGTGTTGTAGCCCTTGCGGACGGCCGACCAGTAGGTTTCCCGGGTCAGGCCCGAGCCCGTCAGGGCGGCATCGATCATGGCGGTGGCCCGTGCCGCGAGGTCTGGCACCTCGTCCGGCTTCAGCCAACTCTCGACAGGCATCATGCGATCTCCGATCCACACAGCCGAGCTTCTAACGGACCACACTTAGCAAGAGGGTGAACGCGCGTGCCGGCGGAAGGTTGCGATGCACAAATTTCCGCCGGGCCTGTGGGTTGGTGTGGAGCATCGCCCCCGCCGGGTCGGAGCGGGCGGAGGGAGGCGCAGGGACCGATACCCGGCGCAGCCAATCCTGCCTCGCGGCTGAGGCTGTGTCCGCGTAGGTCGCGCGCGAGGTTGCGATCATCGACGGCATCAAGCCCGCCATGGCCGACGCGCAGCACGGTCGCGTCGTAGCCCACGACGGCGCGCCGGCCGAGGCTGGGCAACGCTGCGACGGGGCGTCCCGGGCGCGCGAGCGGGACTTCTGAGAAGTCCCTGATCCGGGTGCCGTATATCATCCCGGATAGGCCGGAGCCGACCGCGGGCCGGACAGCGCGGTGATCCGGCGCAGCGTTCACAGGGCGCGGGATCGGAGGCTCAATGAAGGGCCGACCGGATGATCCCCCGGCTGTC
>Ga0265798_10003891_pt1 | contig 20982 bp, 13 predicted proteins | sample P3T30metagenome_FD_192430 | JGI IMG/M metagenome (GOLD analysis project Ga0265798, IMG submission 192430) | Plant litter microbial communities from East Loma Ridge, Irvine, California - P3 T30 | ecosystem: Environmental > Terrestrial > Plant litter > Unclassified | place: USA: California... | reverse complement strand
CTGGCATCGTGACCATCCTGGTTCTCACGTCGTTTCTGCTGCTCCTAAATGTCATCAATGCCGCCCTCGACAGGCTCTTGTACTGTGGTCTGCTCGGCCAAGTCTTGGTAGGCATCGCATGGGGTGCCCCGGGTGCCAAATGGCTCACAGCGAGCCTGCAAGAGACGGTTGTGCAGCTAGGCTATCTGGGCCTGATACTCCTGGTTTATCAAGGTCTGTCTACCCGCCATATCCTTTTCTTCTTCTTCTTCTTTTCTTGCTGGACTGCAGGATTCGTCCCGTGTTGGTAGAGCATGCTACTACTCGGAGTGCCGGTGATGCTCAACATCCTACTAAGGGCGAAACAGGTGGCCTCTCTACCTCGTTTCCGTCTTTGAAAGCGAATTTGCTCTTGTCTTGCGCTGTCGCTCTGACTGGCATTGCGCTCCCCATTGGTCTCTCCTACAGCCTGCAGGGTCTACTAGATGCTACTCCCGTACAGGCCTTTGCCGCGGGCGCTGCTTTATGCTCCACTAGCCTAGGGACAACCTTTACAGTTCTCGCCTCAAGTGGTCTAGCGTCCTCCCGTTTAGGCGTCGTCCTCACGAGCGCGGCAATGATGGACGACGTCGTTGGACTAGTTATGGTGCAGGTCATTTCCAACCTGGGCGGCGACAGCTTTGGCTGGGTCACTGTAGTTCGTCCCGTGCTTGTCTCGGTTGGTTTCGCTGTCGTTGCTCCGCTCCTTTGTCTCCTTGTTGCAAAGCCTGTGACAGTATGGCTAAACTCGTACCGCGACGCTCACCCGAGCACACGACTACACAATCTACTACAAAGAACCCAGACGGCTTTTGCGATTCATGCTTTGATCCTCATCGGATTGGTCACGGGGGCTACTTATGCAGGCACGTCCAACTTGTTTGCTGCTTACATTGCCGGAGCCGCTATCAGTTGGTGGGACTCTGAGGTGGCACATCCCATCTGCCAGACGTCAAAGCCTGTAGAACCGGCAGGGCACGAAAAGACAGTCGCAAGCGCCACTGGAGCACGAGAGGGCGCATCGCCGTCGCCGACACCGACACCTCCCACAGCGGCCGATTCAGATGGCATCATCACGAATGTGCCAACGACTCAAGTTGATCAGACGAACGATTCGAAGCAGCCTCACCAAACAAGCCCAAGCCCAGGCATAGCCACGTATCAAACAGGCGGCTCTGCAATCTACGAGCATTACTACCAGCCCGCAGTGTCCAAGATCCTACAGCCCTTCTTCTTTGCATCGATTGGCTTCTCAATACCCATTACGCGCATGTTCAGCGGCGCCATTGTCTGGCGTGGTTTCGTGTACACCATGCTGATGGCAGCCGCGAAGCTGGCATGTGGTGTCTGGCTCATCCGACTCCCGGCACTCTCGGGCAGAGGAAGGGCCGGCAAAGTGCTGTCCAGGGTGCAACTGCCCTCGGTACCTCATCTATGGGGAAAGAGCGACCCCACGCAGACGCGGCCGCAAACATCATCGACAAACGCCACGACCGGCGACAGGAGGAGCTCGCCCAATGCACAAAAGCCCGTTTCGCTGCACCCGCCACTTATACTGGCCCTCGCCATGTGCGCCCGAGGGGAGATTGGCTTCCTAATTTCCGGAGTCGCCGAGTCAAGAGGCGTCTTCTCCGCCGACCAAAGGGCTGCAGACGAGCCAACCGACATCTTCCTCGTTGTAACTTGGGCAATCGTTCTCTGCACCATCGTGGGCCCTCTTGGCGTTGGGCTGGCCGTTCGCAGGGTGAAGAAGCTCGAATCGCGCAAGGACAAGCAAGAGGACGGTGCTGGGAGAGATGTGCTGGGCGTTTGGGGGGTAAAATAAGGTCGAGCAGAGTAAGCCATGACATGTCGTTATGTCCTGATGTCGTGCGTCTTTGACGGGACAGGGATACGGGTTGGGTGGCGGGGTCAGTTGCGGACGCTATCGACCAAGGGGGGGTGAAACATGCGGGAAGTTGTGCCTCATGTATCGAGCGCCGCTCTGCATCTGAAACAGCAACGCTCAACATGTAGTCTTTTTTTTTCTATTTACAGTGGTCCTGTACTTGCAGTGCGTGGGAGACACGGGGGATGGGTATGTACCGGTAGTCGGCGGCGTCAAGACAGACACTTTGACAGTTTGACACCAGGTGCTAGCGACCTCTTCCTGGAACTGGCACCACTTGTAATCTTGCACGGGCAAGCAGCTAGAAGGCGTGGCGAGCGGCACAGTTTCCAAGTGTGCCCATGTGGCGGTTATAGAAGATTTTTGGTGCAACCCAGAAGCGTTTCAGAATTTGACTTGCTCCGGCGGGCTGGCGTCTGAAACGCTGAGCGCGATTGTGTAGAGACAGCCACTGGGCAGCCAGGCCGGGCGCTTTTGGCGTTGTCGCGCATGCCCAACCATGAGACGACTTTGCACAAGTAGCGCGCGCGGGGGCGTGGCGTCCGAGAGCTCGTCGCTGACCATGGGCGGCCCTTTGGCTTGCATCGAACAGGCCATGGCCTATAATCCAACTCGTTATTGGTGCGGCCTCTCCCTTTCACGGCCGACGCCCGTCCAGAGGCACGTGAGAGAAGTTTGTGTCTGCCGTTTTAGCGCGCCATCATCGGAGACGCTCCCAGTCCACAGTCCAACCAGCACGAGGGGCGATCCACTAAAGACACCACTCCAACTGTACCAGACACGACCGCGCTCTCTTGGACTACCACCGTTCCCCTATTCTCCCCTCCTCCATTGCCTGCTGCACTTTCCCATGTGGCTTTTTCGCTGAACAGCACTCGGTGCGACGCATTGTGACTTGGATCGGCAGCCGCTCCCGCACACTTTTAGCACCCACTACTATCCCGTCGTGTAGCAGCCCAAGCCAGGCTGGTATTGCTGCTTACTCTACGCGACGCTCCCACCCAAGCATTCCCCGTCCTCAACTCTGTTCCCAAAAGCCCCGCCCTCTAGTTCACAAACGGCTGCTTTCGCTGGCTGGCCGACCGCCACACTGTTACTTACTCACCTTCACGGAGCACGGTTCACCCCGCCATTCACCGCACACACCCCCCCGACTGCCTGGCTGCACTCGAGGTAGCGACGGCACCCTCGACGCTCTTGTAGCCATCCTTCCGCTCCTGCAACCATCGTTTGATCAAGACCTTGCCCATGTAAGTGTTTCAGCCCGCTCCCACGGCCGTGTGTATGCTCTTCTGCTACAAAACTCGAACTCGACTCAAACTGTACACCGGTAGCACTAGTTGCCCCCGTCCTGCCATCTGCCGACCCCTCCGCTAACACCGGCTCCTCAGCATGTACTCGCGCGAACAGTTCATGAACCCTGGTCCCGCACCACGCCCGCCAACAGACCGCCCGCGCCTTGCCCTTACACCCAACACCAGCAGCACCCTCCCCGGGAACATGGCCGGCCTGAGTCTGCAATCTCCCGCCTTCAACAACGGTTCTCAAATGTCTCTCACACGCACCCAGACCGAGAGGTCGGTCTCGTCCACGTCCACGGTCAAGGAGGGAATGGTCAAGGTCAAAGATGAGGGCCTTTTCAAGTCTTTCGTCTGGGCCGACCGGTGGCTGGTCCTGCGCGAATTCGAACTCAACTTCTTCAAGAGTCCCAATGCCTCAAAGGTATCCAACACCATCCAGCTGCGGGATATTCTCGGCGTCGAGCGATCGGACACGCAGCCGCTCTCCTTTGAGATCACCCGCGCCCTCAACACCAGCAAAGGCTCCTCCCCGCCCCGAGACGGTCCTACCAAGATCATCACATGCAGAGTCGAGACCGACGACGAGGTCTACTCGTGGATAGACAGCATCTACCAGCGATGTCCCAGCATGGGCGGCGTCAGCAACCCCACCAACTTTACACATAGAGTGCACGTAGGCTTCGACCCCAATAGCGGAGCCTTTGTCGGTCTGCCGGTCGAATGGGAGAAGTTGCTCACAGCATCCGCACTCACCAAAGATGACTACGCGAAGAACCCCAAGGCTGTTCTCGAGGTTTTGGAGTTTTACACCGAGAAGCTCGTCAAGCGCGACGACCAGCAATACCCTCCAACCCCACCAACCAACTCTGGCACGGAGAAGCAGCTCGGTTACCAAGGCGGCGGCAATTCTGTTGCACCCCCACGTCCTGCACCCCCGGGCAACTACCAGCGCAAAGACAGCTACAGCCAAGGCCAGGGCCAAGGCTACTCTGGCCAGCAGAACTCGGCCTCGCAGCAACAGGAGCGCTACGAAAACGAGAGGAGGCGGCAAGAAGAACAAGCAAGGGTACAGCGTGAGCGTGAGCGTGAGAGGCAGAGACAGGAGTATGAGCGTCAACAACGTGAAGAGCTGGCCGAGTACAACGCTTCGCTTCCGCAGAAGAAACTTCCGCTAGCCCAACAGGAAATTGGTGGAGGTGGTTACGACTCACGAGACACGAGCCCATCCGGTCAGCGGTATAACCCAAGTCGTCCAGCTCCATCGACTCCAGGCGCGCAGCGAACCCAACAGCAGGGCCAACAACCCCCGGGTTCGCTGCGTCAAATGGCCGCACAGCGGCCGGCCCCTCCAGCCCCTCAACAGAACGGCGGTTACAGCAGTTCTCCTACAAAGGTACCCTCCACCCAACAACGGCCACCGATTGTACCTAACCAAAGCTACAAGGGCTCGAGCAACAACGTACCTCGCGCGGCCAATGGCCAGCCGCAACAGCAAAAACAATACCAAGGCTCTGCCGCGCCCAAGCCATTGAACGTAGCCAAGCCTAGTGGTGCCCCCGTCAGTGATGCCGTCAAGAAGGCCGAGCAGGCTCTTACGGCCAAGCCCAAGGAAGAGACTCCACGCAAGGATGTACGCATGTCGAGCATGTCAGAGAGTGAGGTCATGGCCAAACTCCGGGAGGTTGTTTCCAAGGAAAAGCCGCTGGACTCGTACAACAAGCAGAAGAAGATTGGTCAAGGTGCCAGTGGTTCCGTGTACGTGGCTCGCATCCGCGAGGGCGCGACTTCGCCCATGGCAAGGAGGGTGATGCAGGAGAATGGACCCCGTGCTCAAGTTGCCATCAAGCAAATGGACCTCCGCAACCAGCCACGCAAGGAGTTGATCGTCAACGAGATTATCGTTATGAAGGACAGCAAGCACCCCAACATTGTCAACTTCCTGGACGCGTTTTTGCAAGAAGAACAGTCTGAGCTTTGGGTAGTCATGGAGTTTATGGAGGGAGGTGCCTTGACTGATATTATTGACAACAACCCTTCCATCACTGAAGACCAGATCGCCACTATTTGCTTCGAGGTAAGTCTACAAGCCTCCGGAATGACAGGCTTATGCTAACTCAGAGTAGACCTGCAAGGGACTTGAGTACCTACACAACCTGAACATCATCCACAGAGACATTAAGAGTGACAATGTCTTGCTCGACGGTCGTGGCAACGTGAAGATTAGTGCGTATACCAGCAGTCTTCATTCAGTCGCAGTTCGCTAACCTCTACTAGCCGATTTTGGCTTCAGCGCCAAGCTTACCGAGCAACGCAGCAAGCGTGCGACGATGGTCGGAACCCCATACTGGATTGCACCCGAGGTTGTCAAGCAGAAAGAGTATGGTAACAAGGTTGATATCTGGTCTTTGGGTATCATGGCTATTGAGATGATCGAGTCTGAACCACCCTACCTGAACGAGGAGCCGCTCAAGGCTCTATATCTCATTGCGACCAACGGTACCCCGCGTCTCAAGAAGCCTGATAAGCTGTCCAAGGAGCTCAAGGCCTTCTTGTCTGTCTGTCTTTGTGTCGATGTCAAGTCGCGCGCCAGCGCAGGGGAGCTGATTAGCCACGACTTCCTCAAGAGCGGATGCAGCTTGGCGAGCTTGTCTCAGCTGCTCAACTTCAGAAAGAACGGCGGCCACTAGAAACGGTCGCACGACCCCAGAGTGAAGAGGCCTTCGCTTTGAGATGACGAGAGTAGTGGTGGGCATTTTTATGAAGCGTTCTGGACTTGATCGATACCCCTTCCATGTACATTTTCACAGCTATACCCCACATCGGTCGGCCTTCTCACTATACCGAACGACCAACGACACATCACAAGGCCCAAACGAGCGACGGGGCGTTTGAGCGATATCAGGCTGATAAACTGGACTCCTCCCTGGCTACTTCGGAAAATACTTTTACATTTGTCATATTTATACGCTATTCCCTACATGCTCTACCTGTTTCCCATCTCTCGGTGTCACAGATCTGTCTTTCGGAGCACTGTGATCAAGCAATCATGCGTAGCTGCACCCAGCAAACTATGACCTCAATCTTAGGCATCAGGGGAGCCAGTCCTGGAGACGACGGAGTTTGGATAACGGGGCCAGTCATACCCCACTACGCCTAGTAGCCTCTCTACGACCAGCGAAAAGAATGTCTAATACCGCGGATACATGTTATACATTTTTATTGTCATTGTTATTTTACGCTTTTCTGCGGAACAGGACGCAGCAAACAACACGATGGGGATATCCAATTAGGCCTGGCAGATGGGCTTGGTTTTGCGCAAACGGCGTGCAGCGAGGCGTTGTTTGTTTGTCGCTTTTGTTGTTCTTGTTTTTTTAGCTAGGACACTTTCTTGATTCTAGTAAAATGCCAGACTTTTTCATATTACGATTACTATATGGGACAGACATGTACTGATGTAGATTTGAATGAATATTATTGAGTTGAACTCATCTAATCGGCCAGGTGAGCTGACATTTCGTATGGCCTCAAACTCGTTTGTATTTTGCGTGTATGTCTACGGAAATACAGAAACAATAAAAAAACACTCGTCCAGCATCATACAAATATAGCATGTGCGTGGTCGCGCCGCAAAAGCAAAACAAAACATGAACGTTTCCCCTCGTTTATTAGTTCGGAGGCGAAGGGTTCGTTCGTCGTGTTAGTGTGATGCACGAAAGATGCGGACAACAACCACTAAAGCTTAGCGTACAAAAGACGTGTTGTGTTTTACCGACCTTATTCTTTTTTATACCGTCTTGCCACTCCTGCTTTTGCTTGCCTTTCTTTTTCTTTTCCATTCTACACACACACACACACACACAGTCCACCTTTGTCCGGGATCTGCAATAAAAGCGAAGCCTATCAACGCATCTCCATTGCGCGATTTCCCCCCACCCCCCAAAGTGATGGCAAAAGACGGGATGTAGATCAGCTTTTTTGTGTCCTTAATTTCTCCTATGGTTAGTGCCTTTTTCTTTTCTTTCCTTTTTACTCAATCGGATTCTTCATGTCAGTGTTTAGTTTCCCATGCTCGTCTTTTCTTTTTCTGCTCGCCCGCGTACTCTTCTTTTTTCGGCTTTTTTCTTCTTCTTCACTTCTTTTCATTCTTCTATCTCTGGCTGTCTTTGGCTGGTTGATGTTCTCTTTGTTTTCCTCTCGTGGGGTGGTGCTGCTGCAGGTCGGGTCGGGTCGGGTCGGGTCGAGTCGAGTCAAATCGAGCTGGTGTCAGGGTCTTGCTTTTCCGGTTTTTTTATTCTTTTTGCCGTCTTTCATCTTTTTGGTCATGGCAATCTTTTGTCGTTGTACGATATTAGTCGTTAATTAAGACACCCTTTGTTTTCAACAAGATTATAGCGGTGTCCCTTTTTATTTGTTTGCTTACGAACTCGCCGTTTGGCACCCAGCTCATATTCTTCTTAGCGTCTTATGCAGATCGCTTTCTTTTGGGTATAGTGTTATTATAGTTTATGTGAGTCGGTAATTTTTGAGCCTGCCTCATAGGGCTCTCTTTGCAATCCGGGCAGGGAGGTTTATTCCTTTCCTTTTGTTATCACGCTCTGTGTAAACATGGGTTATACCAAGATTATCATTCTAAATACCACCTCACTTCTGTCCAAGGTTTCAAGTCCGTTACTCTTTTTTTATGGCACATCGTTAAAGTTTCTATCTCTCTCTCTCTATTACCAAGTCTTATGATTCAAGTGTATGCATAATCAACCTTTGAGCCAAGGAAAATACAGATCAGACGGCGCAAACACGATCCAAAAATGTATCCCTAAACTAGGCGTAAAACATACTCACCACTCCATCGATGGATCTGTTTACATCACCAGCCGCTCTGGAAAGTCCAAAACGCACTTCTCTCACCTCTTCTCTCCCCGCACTTCCCTACACCTCCACACTTAGCAATTACAATTCCAAGATTAAGTGCTCTATTGGAACAATATGTCAACATGTTGTAGAGCATTTCATAACCATGGGAACCTTCTACCTGTTCCCTCTCAGCCTACAAACGAATCATCGCGATGGTATTACACATTCAACTCAAAAGATCCATCGTCCTTGTCCCCCCTAGTTCCATCACAACCCAGCACTTTCAATTAACCCCCAACAGATCCGGTAACTCAACCATATTCCTCTGCACATGCCTACACATATCCAAAAACTCCTTCTTCTCCCCCTCACTTGCGAACTCGACTTTAGCCCCGCTAATAATCCCCTTCTCTTTTTCCCTCTCGCTCATTCTGCCCTTTCCCTTTCCTTCAACAACGCTATCTTTCCTACTGGCCCCTTCAATCGGGACCCTTAGCCCTTTGATCTTGACCTCTCTGCCCCCATCGTCTTTTACTTTGACAGGGTGCAACGCGTCGTTTAGATAAAAAGCCAGATAGCCCTGGCGGAAATGTGCCGAAAAGTGAATCAACGCAATGATGGCACCGCTATCGCTATCTTCCCAAACACGCAAGTTCTCCAGGCCACACATTTGCTCAGCGTAAGAGAAAGATTTACCTACGAGTGATGTGTGTAGCCGCATAGTCTTTTCTGTACGGAATGTAGCCAGAAGCGTACGACCCATAAGCTCGTTCTGGAAGAGTGCAGCCGCTTGCGGGGTGTCAAACACATAGTTTACCCAACTTGTTTTTACTATCCGCATAGGGCGATTCCCATGCTTGATGTCGTGAAATTTGAGCTCGCATGGCACCGTGATGGATGCTTTGGAGGGGGAGAAGTAGCTTGAATAGGGAATGTACATTTGGTCGTCTTCCATGCGGAGTTCGACTCGCGTGAGGTTGTCGTCGCTGAAAGCCCATATCGACGTTACAACGCGCACTATGCGCGACTCTGGATCTGTGATGCGTTTCCGCACGACGGCGATGCGGCATTCGTCAGAGGCTTGTAGCATCTCGACGTCGTGGGGATCGTCTTGGTTGATGCGATGTGAGTACTCGACTAGTCTGCCGCGACTGGGAGCGTGGACGGTTAGCAGGGGTGGGTTCTCTGGCGTTTGAGGACATGGGTCTTACACATCACATAAGACGGCTGAGTTGCGGAACGCTTCCTTTTCAAAAGCGGCTTTTTGACTCGTCGTTGTTGAGCTGCGGTGTAGTTTCATAATCTCAGGCTGGGACGAAGGAAATGGAGTTGATTTGGCTTGGGATGTGTATGTCGAGGTTCTTTGAAACTCATACGGGGGTGCTAGCCCAGTCGCCGGCAACGAATGCAATGACGAATGTCGGTTATCAGCAATCGGGCCTGCTCTACACTCTTCCGGGGTCCGTGGTAGGGGAGTTGTCTTCTTTGTTGACGTTGAATGGTCTCGGTTATGGAAGTAGTCATTTGAGAGCTGCGGGGGACTTTGCCAGCCAGCAGAGCTTGTACCGGCTTCTGAAGATGCATGACTGCTGCTCGAGTACCGGGTTGATGAGCCGCCGAAGCTAAAGTCTGACATGCGAGATGCACGTCTCTGAATCAAATCAGACGTTCTAGACATAGAAATAGTCTCCATGGGCAACGGTTCAGACGGTGACCTAGCATCTAAGCCAGTTGGAATAATTTGATGGGGTGTAATTCGGCGCTGAGGGAATCGAGGTAGTGAAGCCTTAGTGTTTGGGTGCCGAGACGACGAGGAAGGTACAAAATTTGATACAAGCGGATTTGGTACTTCAGTAGTTGGTGATCGCGCTGGATTCCTCGCCGGAACTGGTGGTGTCTGTGGGTCTGGAGGAGTGACGGTAAGACCCTGCACCATGCGATGTACTTTATCTATCTGTTGATCAAGAGTTCCGCTTGTATGATACATGATGTTGATCCGTTCTACCATCGGTGTAACCACGCTCTCTAAGCGAGTCGCAGACTTGCTGTAAGAAGTCAGCCAAATGTCGGTTACAAGTTCAGTTGCAACTGGCCTTTGGAGTGCTTGCATCAGGACAGTCATGGAGTTTATATGCATTCCCAACAGGTCCCTCAAGTCTTGCAGATTCCCACCCTCCGTAGTCCATATCATTGTCCTGTATTCGGACAGGACCAGGTCGGTCCACGATCGCTCAATAGCGAAGCCTCCGACTGTACGGTGCTTTTTGATAACTTGATACTGTTCGACAAGCGAGTCGAGACCATCCACTGTGCATTGGCAATAGTACAATATTGCGCCTATCCCATCTTGCACCCTCTGGTCAGCACTCTGAAACAGGTCTCTCTCGGATTCGGCATGCAGCGTCTCCGCCAGCTGTCTGAGTGCTTTTGCCAAGCCGCCGATCTCCGTCTCGACAAACTGGAGCTCAGATGGGGCATCTCTGTGACAAGATGCGAAAGCCTGACCGATCTTCCAGGCTTTCTGGGATAGCATCAGTATGTTCTCAACGCTGAGGATAGTCATGTTGCCGGATGTTGCCGGATCGTGTAAATGTACCGATAGTTAGCCCGATATCTAAACAATACGGTGAGCAATACGAGTGCGAGTAGGACGGGAGTGGTGCGAGTAGGCCATGCGATATGTAGACTGATCATCCGGGGGAAGCTTGCGATATACAGTAGACACGGGAGACGTGGGGGCCATTGCGTGAGCGCTCGCGACGCAGCCTAGAGCAGGCCCAGCGCCATGCACCTGGATATACGGACCCCATAGTCCTCATGTTGTGGGGATGAGTGGCCGGTTATTTCAATTCAGAAAAGGTTGGGAGGGGAGGAGCAGGGCGCGACGCTCAAGTAGGCGAACCAGGATAGCACGTGGGGTAAGTAGCGTATCATCATTGGCGTCCTTAGTCTACCACACAGCCGGCAAGCTGCCCCGCCCAGCTGTCGAGTATCGCTGGGCTCACCGGCACCGGCTTCGAGCTTGGACTACGCAATTTCCAGCAGCTGTGACATGCATATTCACTGCGCCTATGTTTGGTGCGAATAGCGAGCTGCAGCTACGGCTGAGCACGCCACGGCGCAAGCCGACTGCAGTGTGCCATTGATCTATCTGCAGTGCTCGGATATAAATACACAAAGCTCAATTCATGTGGAAAATGGCTTGCCGTTTGCGATACGGCATGAAAGAGCAGAGGAAGTGTAGAAACCCCCGTGTATCAATCGACCCGCCTTACCAACCATAGCGGCCGATGTCATACGCGAGAACCCCTGCGCCTGAGAGTGTAATAATGTACAAATAATCGCAAATGGTCGTTGACATGTCGTTGTTCCGTTTTTACGCAAGTGGAGAGAAAAGGCTGGACTTATTAGCCAGTTGTACGAGCAAGTGATATTACAGAAATGGTAGTATCCAGCAGCCAATGCTTCATGGATCCATTCTCCCAAGGCACAGAGCAGTGCAATCGGATACAACCCTTTTTACAGCACTTGCGGAAAAAAGGTTGTTGTGTTCGGTTGAACTTTATCCGATGTAAATATCCTCTTTCTGTGCCTTGAGAGGTACCCTTATTGGTAATCATTGGGACACGAACGTTCTTGATCCGAACATTACACCAGTTGGTGTGTGGTTGAGAAATTGCAGGAAAAGTTACCAACTCACCGGATGAGAGAAGGCTTGGGCTCGCTTCGGGAGTAGCCGAGGTATAGGATTAGAGGAAGGTATCCGTAGTGGATAGCGACACGGGAGACATCGATGATGCGCGCGATGCGCTCCTAAGGGACAGTCAATATCTGTTCGATATGCGTGCTTCTATCCATGTGGACGTACTTTAGACTCTTCCGATAATTGGTACATTTTTCCTATATGACCGACTCTCTATTGGGGCAGGTCGAAACGTGTGATGGGTTGGTCGGCTGCGGGCTTTGTGGAGTCGGTTTGCGATGATGCGTAAAGGTCAAATTCTTGGGATCCAGAGCACGGGCCGGAGGTTTGGGCGGTATTAACTCTATTCGTGTTAGCGCGACGAGCTCCAAAGATCTTCAAGATGTGCTTCACCCAGTCTTGTATATCCACCAGACTCACCGCGCTAAGATTTCTGTTATCAAGTAGCTTAACCACGTATTGCGACCTGGATAATCGACTTTCAAGCGTTCCGGACACGACAAATTCGCCATGTCAGCTCCTAGCGCCCGTCACTGGTATGTTATACTCAATAACTTCAGTGTCAGGCGGCAGCTCACAGATTCGTAGGGAACAGAACAAGGAAGCTACCGTCTACGTCGGGAACCTCCATGAGCGCGTTACACCCCGTATTCTTCACGAGCTAATGCTCAACACCGGCCGAGTACGAAATGTCAACATGCCTGTTGATCGCGTCAACGGCCAGCACCAAGGCTTTGGGTTTGTTGAATTCCACACCGAGGAAGAAGCCGACTATGCGCCAAAGATAATGAACAATGTGGCTTTATATGGAAGTCGTATACGCGTTAACAAGGCGTCCGCGGACAAGCAAAAGAATGTTGAGATTGGCGCAGAGCTATTCATTGGTAACCTTGATCATGGCGTGGACGAGAGGACACTCTACGACACATTCGGACAATTTGGGCCTCTCGTAAATGCACCAAAGATCGCGCGCGACGAAATAACGGCCGAATCCAAGGGCTACGGCTTCATCTCATACGGCGATTTCGAGTCCTCGGATGCGGCCATCGCCAGTATGCACAACCAATATATTATGAGCAAGCAAATCACAGTACAATATGCGTACAAGAAAGATGGAAAAGGCGAGCGACACGGAGATGAAGCCGAACGGTTACTCGCGAAACAGGCCAAGGCTCATGGAGTTGCGCCTGCTGTTCAGCCTTTGCCAGCTCATCTCTTCCAGCTCCCGGCCGGTGTAGCTCCTAGTGGCCCAGCAATGGGTGTAGATGGCCGAGGTGTACCTGGTGCACCGAACGGACCTGGAGCAGGTTACGGACCTCCTGGCGGACCTTCCGGCGGACCTCCCGGCTTCAACCCGAACGGACCTCCAGGTTATGGGCGACCACCCCCCGCAGCTCCTCCCATGCATGCATCACTTCCACAGGCTCCAGCTGGTTTGCCTGCTCGCCCACCAAGCGGTGCTCCTACCAACTTCTATCCTCCCCCGCCTGCGTTCAACGCACCGCCTGGACCCGGCTTTGGGGGACCACCTGGTTATGGACCTCCTCCTGGCTACCCACCGGCGCCGAGGTAGATGAGACAAGTTTAAGTATAAGATACTTGCAGTGACAATCTGCATCACACTAAGAGGTCTCATATGCATGAGGCGTTTCTGAGGGTACTTCGAGCGCGTGCTTGGGCAAGCCAGAATGCAGAAGTTTTCTGCGCGACGAAGTAGTCATTGCGTCATTTTCATTGGCAAGAGCCAGAACGGGAAGAGTGAATCACAGATGAAAGCAGAATATTCACAAAACTGTGCGTTTGATAAGGGAGACCTCGAAAGGTGCTTTGAAGAGATGCTAAGAAGGCCCGCGAAAGAAATGAGAAGTAAGAAAGTCAGGACAGAAAGAAAGAACATTCGGCATCCGGACATCCGAACCCATACTCGCAGACAATCCAACCCAAGCAGAAATATACCAGTTAATCCAACAAACGAAACATAATGATTTGCCCAACCCCTTACAAAGGAAATATTGTCTGAAATAGTCTTGTGAATAGTGCCCCTCACTGTCCCAGGCTCGGTTTTACGAGAAGCTGACAAACTTGGGGTCACGGGGTACCCCGTCGGCTCCAATATTATTCTTCTTGAACCTTTCCTGCATGAAAATCCTTCGGGCCTCATCAAAGTCAACGCCCCGTCTCTTCATGATGCGCATGACCTCTTTCTTCCCTGCGTCATCCAGGCCTTGGCGCGAATCACCCTCTTCCACATTTCCACTAAGGTCGAAGGCTGATGAGGAGAGACCGGCTTCGATATCCTCACGGAAGGAGCTTGGTAGACGCGTGTAGATGGGTTCGGGGATGGGTAGCAGGTGTAGCCAGTGGTGCCGAGTGAAGTAGGCAGCTGCGCGACGTTAGTACGTGGGCTAAGGGGCAGTAGTATGGATAACGTACCTGTTCCAGCCACGAGGGCAAGGAACGAGAGATAATAAAGCATGTACTGCATGTTGGCACCGGATTCTGCGGCTTTCACGAATGTCTATGATGTATGCGACAAGGCGGAGGTCTTCGGGAGTGCTTAATAATGCTCGTGGAGAGCGTCGCGGGATGAGTAAAGGTGACAAAGGAAAAAGAAGATGGTAAATTACACGGGGATTTGTAGAAGCGAAGCTGGTCACGTCAGAGGCATTGGAAACTGATAGCCGGACGACAGTGATGCCATGTAATGTTGAAGTTGCGGACAATGCATCTCGGCTGCACCGCCCCATAGCTGCTGCGCCTCGCGTTCCCAGCGCCCGGCCTCGGCACCAATGTTGATCCATCCCGGAAACACGCACTAAGCGCATCCGGTCACGTAGACGAGATATCCATTCAATATTGGCGTAAACTTCCAGCGACAAGCCCTCGACCACGTCCGTATCCACATTCCATACAGACAAAATGGCCACGACTATTTCGCACGATCTTGCCTGGGAGGTTACCAGTGAGTGAAGAATCGGGACTGGGATTTGGCACAAGGACTGGGGTTGACATGTGGCAGAGGGACGCAGCTCTACGCTCGTCAAGAGGGCGAATGGCGTCCAGTTCTCGCGCGATCCTCTTAACCTGAGGAACGTGTACAGCCGCAAGGTATGCAGGATATTTCTGCCATTTTGAACGAGCAATTGGCTGACTGTGCGCTTAGAACGAGGGCTCCATCGCCAACAAGGTACGCCGACCACGAACCACGGATGCGCAATGTTGGAAAAGGCAATATTGATTGTGTTTGATTAGGCTATCGGCGTCATTCCCGGAAAAGAGGGTGGTGTCACACTTCTGGTCAAGAAGGCCGACAAGCACCACCAGCCCGCGTCCTCCATCCAGACCACCACCTTCGGTCCCAGCAAGTCCACCCGCAAGTACGTCTTCCCAAGCCACAACCGTCGTACTCTGAACGAAGCGCCATTTATTTTTTTCCTCGGAACACCCGCTAACTGTCGCAGGACATACTCCGCCATCGTCAACTCCACCACCAAGCGCAACTACCGCCCCGACCTCCGCAGGGACGCTGTCGCCAAGGCCTCCGCTATCCGCAAGAGCCAGAGGCCCGTCAAGGACGACAAGCCATCAAAGGTCCGGGGTGTCAAGGCAAAGGCCGCTGCTGAGAAGGCATAGAGGATCAACGTGTAAAGGATGTGGTGCATGCACAAATGGACGGAGTTAACTTCATTCGGTTCATCATCTTCTGGGATTCGGAGCTCATGAAATGAGTATGAGCATGGTTGCATGAACGAACACCGCTAGCGTCTTCATAGCGAATAGACTCGGCGAGAAATGAAATTTGCTTCGAGATTCCAAACCGGGTTACTGGGTCATGGTGGTTCATCTAGTCCTGCAACCAACGCTGGGTTATACACAAACCTAGATCTTCTACCGTTTCAGTACACACTTACAATCCGGTTCGAATCGATAATTGAGCATGAATTGCTTCGCAATCAATCGATGGCGATTTCTCTTGTCACCCGAGCACCTAAACACACACTCCACCCTGCACTTTGATCACGTCCGGAGAGAAATACCTAGCCTCTTCCTAAAGTCCCTAAGCGCGAATGGTTATGATAGTTATAGTTGGGTTTGATGTAATTGAACGTAGTCGAATCGGGAATGGTGGTTCACCATCGATTTAGAGAAAAGGTATGAAGAGTTTTGTGCAAAATCGCTAGGTAGTATCGTAGGAATGTGTCCATCTTGCAAGTGTCTTGTTCTGGGTTGTTTAGGTGTAGGTAGATGGTTCGACGGAGCTGGTGAAGTGGGTACGTTGAACCTTGGCCCGAAGGCGGTGTCATTGCCGAAATGAGCTGGGGAATCATTTTGATGCCGACGCGACAGGTATGTGTGATGGTGTCTACAACATCGCCCCGAAGAGCTTTCGAGCAAGGGAGGAGGGGAATGAACTTTGTGCTCGAAGAAGGTGCGGAATATGCGACAGGGCTGGTGATGGCTAAGGACTAGGTCAGTGTTCAGACTTTGACTGGGAGAGCGGCGAATGCGCTAATTGGGGTTGATGGAACTGCCATTTTGGGAGTTGCGCTGCGTAATGGGAGAAGAACGTACAAAGGTTTAATATGCAGATATATCAAGAGAAGTGTGGTTTATATGATTGCTTGATGGTTACTCATAGTATTTCACATAAGATAGAAAAATATGGGTCTGTAGGAAGTTACTTGTGTCGGTTTGGAGGAAAATATAGCCATAAATGTCTACACTATAGAGTATTATTCCAAACCCCTTCCTAACATTTAACTTCTAGTTTCTTCTACAATATTGTCGCATTTTTTGGAGCTAGCTGATCTCGTTTTGAAGGCCATCGCAACGTCATTCTTACAGTTGTGTTGAGCTCGAGTCATTCATTCTTCCGTTAATGAACTGACCTATCACCTATAATGAAGTATCACCAACTTCGAAGCCTAGGCTTACATTCGATGTGTGATGATATCAACAATGGTTTGTGGAACGGTCCTCCCACTAAAGTCTAGGGTATATTTCGTGAAATTGACGTATGGATTCAAAAAGACCAATACGTCTATCTGTATATATGGACTGTAGTGCATGTACGCGATAGGTTGTTCTTTCCTGTTCTTTCACTACCTTCCATGTTTCTAGGGCGTATTAAACTTACTGCAGGATATCTATTATTGGACCTATATGCCATGAATCAGATATGATGATGTTGTAGCTAGGACGAGATGAGACAGCCTTTTGTAGGCATGTTCTTGCTACATACAGGGAGCATGATTACAAGAAATAGCAAGTTGATTGAAAGTTGGATGCAAGCTGCTAGATATCGATAACAATCTTCGATTTACCTGTTATCAGCCAATGCTCACTTCAGTGATGGAGATTAACTGATTATGCCTCCATTCGCACAACTCCGATCGCAAGGCCGAAAAAGCTCTGAACAGTTGAGGCTTGCTCACCATATATCTGAGAAGCACAACAAACTGTTCATGCCAATGTAAAAGTTGCTAATGAGTGAACAGAAGCTCCTGACAACGCCGTCAGCAGCTGTTACTCTTAGAAGTTCGCAATAGCACGAAGATCAATACTCAAAAAGACCGACTATGGCATTTATGAGAGCTCAAAACAGAGCAGATACTACATCCAGTGTGTCGTATATCCAACTATAAGTGGTAAAGAGATGCTTAGCTAATGGTGAGGATGAGAGCAATCTGTTGAGTAGGCTAACCGAGTATCCGGCACGCTGCGGGCCGCGAGCGTGGACCCATGTCAACGCTCCTCGTCTACCAGCTATCGTGGCAATCTTCCATCAACATTCTATCATGATCCCCCAACGCGCACGCTGCACGATAACCATTGGCAAATCTGATTGATAAAAGAGCTGTCTGAGTCAGGTCAGCATGTCACCACGTCTGACCGGTAGTTCCCCCGCCCCATTGCGGTAAAATGCACAAGCAGGGATGTGCTGGGTATAACAGATCAAGCCCGCGTGTCACCAAATCATCAAATCTACTATTTGCCGAGCGGCCTCGTCCTCCCACGTCGCACATACATGGCGCATCTCGCCGGTCAATCGCGGCCACCTGGCTCGGATCCGCTCATACCATTGCTTCTAACGAGCTGGGCTGCATATACCTTGCAGGCGGGCCGCTGGACGCATCGCGATTGGCCCCCGTTTGCTTTCTGATCAACAGCCTAGTACCCACCGGCAGCTAGTGTCTTACCGCATGTCTTTTAGGACTGCCGTTCGGCCCACCGCTGTTCTTGCTAGAGGGCAGTACAAGGCGGGTTGCCACTGACAATCTAGCATTTACACTACCGGACCACGTCGTCAGAACCATCCCAGCGACATGTCGTGGACTCAGATAGACTTTAGCTGTGTACGGTACTCGCCCGTAGAGGGCACACACTATTTCTATGACCCCGCGTACCCTGCATCCATCCAGTTTCTGCTGTCCGGTCGATGGGAATCATGGGACGTCAGCTACGTGAAATAGTACGTCACGCTCTCCCTAACACGAAACTCACGTGTCCGTATTAACATCGTGTAGCAAGGCTCAAGATCCTGACATACGCCGCATTGCAGAGGAAGCCGAGACGCGACTTGTTAGGGATCCATACGCAGGATATGCTCCATGGCCGTCTCCACCTCCATCCTCTACAGGTCCTCCAGCGCTAGCTTCTGTCCACAGACAGGCCCCACCCGATCCTAACATCCATCCAGCTTTCCTGACACCGTCTCCATCCACGGCAGTCGAACAAGCTGTTCCACCGTCGCCACGAGATCTTAGTACCCCTCCGTCAGCGACGGGGGGACCCACCACTTATGCCTCGCCATATGCACCTCAACCTGCTACTAATGATGCTCCCACGCAACCACTGGAGCAACCGCCAGTAGGGCAGACGACACCGCCGACCGATGTTCCTCTGAACCACAGTAATGGCGGTCCATCGCCTCCACAGTTCAGGCCCATCACATGTGATCCCGTCTTTGCCCCTCCATTAAGACCAGCATCACCCCAAAAGGCCATCCTCTCGCGTACACGTGAAACCAAAATCTTGCTTTCAATCGATGGCGACGGTATCCGAGGATTATCTGCTCTTCTTTTGGTTGAATCGCTGGTCAATGCAATATGTGTCAAAGTGGGACAGCGTTTAGATAGCCACCAGATCTTCGACCTGACGGGCGGTAGTTCTCTCGGTGGCGTGATAGCAATCATGCTTTGCCGCCTTCGGATGCAAGCCCATCGAGCTAGGGAAGCATACAAGCAGATTGCGAAACAGGTCTTCCGCAACAAGCGGGATTACTTCAAATATCTTGATCCTCACGCACATGGAAGAACGGTTGATGACACTGCGCTGGAGAACGAGATCAAGGATGTCGTGCAGCAGGAGTTGGGTAACCCAGATGCGATACTTCTTGATGTAAGAACAGATTCGGGAGACGTGTAAGTATATTATGCCCACTAGCTCGCGGGAAGTTTCTGATCTTGCATCCAGTTTTGCAATCACGACGCAGATGGATATTGGTATGTACCATAAATAAGGCAGAGCATTAGCCTCACGGATATCGCACTAACGAATACAAGGTACCAACCGAGCAGCACTGATACGGTCGTACCAAACTCGACGGATTACCGGACCAGATTTGGACCAAAACATGCCAATATGGAAAGCCATGAAGGCGACCTCGGCAGCCCCAAGATACGTACAATCGGAGCCCGGCTTTCCTCAACGCTTCGTCATCGAAAAGGGCCTCGTAGATCATGGAACCTCAAAGAACAACCCTGTACGAGACATACTCTTCGAATGCCGGAAGCTATTCCGCTATGCCAATGACATGATGATTGTGGTCTCCGTCGGCACAGGCGTCGGTCTGAATCGCAACAACGAAATCCCGGAGATGGCGAATAGTGTCGAGGACCGAAAAGCCGAAGCGAGAACATGGGGCGAGAAATTCGAAGCAGAACATACAGCTCTTATGGAGAGAAACTGGATGAAGTACTTTAGGTTTGATGTCACGGGCTTGGAAGACGTGCCGCTGGAGGAGTGGTGTCATGAGGATGTCATCATGGAGAAGACGTCTGCATACTTGGCACAGGCTGAAGTAGGCGAGAAATTTTATGCCTGCGTGGATGCGATTACGGCGTTATTGCTAGGTCCCCAGGGGAGATAGAAAGATGTGAACTAGTTGTATAAATAGTAGCGTGAATAAATAATATGCAGGTAATCTCAGCAACCCAATGTCAAGTAGGAACTTCGGTCAGCACTTGGTCTCATATTGCTCTGGTTACTTTAGATGGACGAATAGAATAAAACTTGGTTCTATTAGGGTTTAAGATTCTGGGAATTAAAGTATGCGTGCCAGCTGCTCCACTCGATCTGCTCGCACGTGCATGAAAGAAAGGGCGTCTTGTAGTTGATTAATCTAGCGCGAATGTACCTATGTTCCTGGACAGACACGCACACACACCATGTCTCAATCTGCATTCGAAAACGGGCTTAGAAAGACATTCGTTGAAAAATCAAATCTCCAAATATAGCACTTCTTATCACCTGCTAACATTACCTTCGCTTTCGTAATACGTCTTAAGTGCATCTCCAAAATACCACGACTCCACATATACTTCTTACTAACATAGTATTCTGTCAGTTTTTAGGGGGGGGTTTTTTTATTTCTTATGCAAACTTGTGGATTCGATGGAGAACATATCGATATGTGTTTTGCATGTGCGTGTCCATAAATAGTATTTTGTACATTTACTATGCAAATACTGTATTCAAATGAGTAAAAAGTGCGAAGATAGCACCCTTACTGCTTTCTTATATTACTGTTACAACTATACCGCGTTGTGAAAATCTGCTGTTAGCATCGATATGTCTTGCAAAAAAATTTTATTTACCACATCATTTTCTCTGTTCTTCATATTACGAAATCTGTCTGATAATAGTGATAATAGTATTAAAAGTAATACTCAGAGCAGAAAAAAAAACTTACTTTACCAGTTCATATGTATTACCCAAACTTGATCCACCCCTTATCGACGCCCTACTAACGGTGTGGTACTTTTCCTCCCGGTCAAGTCTCGAGTCCCTGCTATATAGCTCTACGCTCTTAGTTCGCTTGAAAGGTAGTGGCCCATGATGCGCTTCTTTGGAAATTTTGGCGCTAGTTAAGTGTCAGAGGAGAATGAGCAAATGCGACTTTTTTCTCTGTGCTAGGCTGATGGTAGCAAGGAGACATG
>Ga0265798_10003890_pt1 | contig 20982 bp, 20 predicted proteins | sample P3T30metagenome_FD_192430 | JGI IMG/M metagenome (GOLD analysis project Ga0265798, IMG submission 192430) | Plant litter microbial communities from East Loma Ridge, Irvine, California - P3 T30 | ecosystem: Environmental > Terrestrial > Plant litter > Unclassified | place: USA: California... | reverse complement strand
TCATCGGAATCCCCATGTTTGGTGCCTCTGTCGTGATGCGATTGAAAGTACCGCACGTCTACGCGGATATTTGAGTTTGTCGAGACTAACTGCTTCTAAGAGATGCTACAGTGAGTCAATTAGAGTATAGATGATAGTAGGATGTCCCTACGTACTGAACAGACATTCAGTGATAACAAAATATTACTTGGCCACGCCCATACACATGGTAGCCACTTCCGATAATGTTGGTCTGGCGTCAGCGAAGCGAACGCCGAAGTGCATTGACAGGTACGCGAATCCAGCAGCCGGGATCAAGGCCAGTATGCCAACATGCTAACCATGGCTGTGGCCAAACTTAGATCTGGCGATCGGTCTGCCGCACACGAGGAGGCGCATCTGGTGATTAACTTTGCTCCAGATCCGCGCAGAGAGGTGTTGCCATAGCGGAACAGGTATCAGATGTGGAAGTCGAGGTGAGCTTAGGTCGACTGAATGCCACAGCTCCTGTCGATTTAGGACTTTAGATGTCGCTTACACTCGCTGTGAAAGAGCGCCGTTGAAGCTACGCAATCTCAAATTTGCATTTGTGCCACGGCTGTTCGTGCGGTTCTGCCTGCAGCCACGATCAGTAATCTCCCCAAGGCGAGCTCTCGTGATCAGGTCGATATAAAGGTGTGCCTGGCCCATTGTTGTAGACTTGCAGCAGCGTAGCCGTGCCTCCTATGGCGACCTTGGAACGTATAAAGCGCAAGGCCCACGTGCCGAATACGCGAGCAGACACGCGAAGTCCGTCGATGCACAACGGACGGCTGGTCCCGCCATGTCCGGACTTCGAATCCACGGGATGGCATCCGGGTACTCAGCTTCATGGGCCTGTTGGGCGATCGATCTCGGTTCGTATCTCGCTGGTATCTGGTGGACGTAGCTTTCTCTACAAGCTGCAGGTACGTGCATCGTGGCATCAATTGGCGCGACAAGCTGGTAGAAGAGTAGACAAACCAGCTGGCAGTCCATGTAGGTACTTCCTTCGGTCATGATGAAACTATCGATACTCATCTAGGCAGCAAATTGTTAATGCGATGCGAAGACCCGGCGGTGTGAAGAGGGTGCACACGCAAGCGCAACATCGTGTTTCTGTGCACCTTGGCCTACTTTGCGAATCGTGTTGAGTTAGATTATTGAGAGGACTTCTCTTAGCCCGCGTCCCATGAATATCGTGATCGTTGACGTTACGAGAGAGGTTGACCGCGTTGTGAACGAGAAGGCACGGCGGCACGTGCACGCGCACAGACCTGAGGTAGGGCGAATCGCGCCAACGCCAACGACTTCTTCCTAACCCTCGATGCAACTTCTGCAAACTGCATCTTACAACACTCCATCCTGAGAGCCCGCGCGCTTGTCCCTGAAGCTCACCTCACGTATGCTAGCTTGGATAAAGCTCTTTCAAGCTGTCGAGCACCAGGATCCAGGTAATTTCAAGGCGCACCTTCGAGGGTAGAAGTGTCGCGGCATAGCGTTTCGCTGGCCGAGCCATCAGCCTGCGCATGTCACAATCATGTGGAGAGCACATCAATAGCGAGAGATCTTGGTCTTCGGGATTGAGGCACCGAGGCCAACAGACGTTGTACTTGTTGAGGAAACTGATCAACGCGGCCAAGCACGAAGTCGAAGATTCGCCAAGTCACGCTCCTCAACGTCATGCCGCCATTGTGTTTTCGATCGTTCAACGATCATGATTCGAGAATTTCAACCCAAAGATTGGTTGGGAGTGTGCGCCGTTAGGCGTTCCGCGCAGAAAGTTCACGTGAGCCTCTTGGTTGCCACGAGCCCGCCTAGACGCGTTCCGCTGCCAAGTACATTTTATGCTCCGCCGAGCCAGACAATTGCTCCACTATGACATCGTCCCAGAAGTGTTATGCTGCAGGAATACACTCTTTGGTCTTGGAACGGGCACTCCGTTGCCTGGTGTCGATGTATGGTTACATGTGCCAACGCGTTGGATGGTGTGGAGAAACGGCCCATGGGGTGGGCTCCTTTCATCGAGGAAAAAGCGGAACACAGTCAGTCGTCCGAGCGGCGAAGCACTAAGTATATAACAAGACCTGCCACGTTCCCTACAGCGTCCACTTTTCTCCCCAGAGATTCCTGACATTGGAAAGTGCTTGGTCAACCTTGGTTGATACTCAAAGAGCTATCCCACCATGCCCGTGCAGAAACCTGACATCGAGGCTACCGAGCCTGAGGTGTCGTCTTCGGGCAACAGCAGCAAGACTGATGTCAACGGAATACACCACATGGAAAACGCGCAAGGCACTGGACGAAAAGCTTCCGCCGCCCATGTTGCCCAAAAGCTTCGCAACCCACTTACTGGACTCACGGAAGAGCAGGTCCTCGCCGACGTCGAGACATGGTGTGCTGAAAAGGGCCTCACAGAAGACCTCGACTCTTTCCGTAAAGGTGCATTGATTGCCCGTGTCGGCGCACGAGAAGACGGCTTCGAGTATGTCAACATCCTGAGCGAGGAGGAGAAGGGATGGCTACGGCACGAAGTCTCGCATCGCTGGAGCCAGCCTTTCATGCTCTACTTCTTGGTAGTCTTGTGTGCTGGATCTGCCATCGTACAAGGCATGGACCAGACTGCCGTCAACGGCGCTCAGGTATGTTGCTCCTATCCACATTCTATGCACACGCACACTTACTCATTGCAAGAGTTTCTATTTCGACGAGTTTGACATCACAGATGTATGGCTGCAGGGTCTGCTAAACGGCGCCCCCTATCTCTGTTCTGCGTTGATTGGCTGCTGGTCCAATGCCCCCCTTAACAAGTATTTCGGACGCCGTGGAACCATCTTCATCTCTTGTATCATCTCATTCATCACCGGCATCTGGATGGCTGCAGCGAACAACTGGTACAATTTGCTCATCGCACGCTTCTTCCTCGGATTCGCCGTCGGCGCTAAATCATCCACCACGCCTGTCTACGCCGCCGAGTCGGCACCAAAGAACATTCGCGGCGCCCTTACCATGATGTGGCAAATGTGGACGGCGTTTGGTACGTGTGTCTATGTACGAAGTATTTCGGAGACAAACACTGACTTCGTATATCTACCCTAAAGGTATAATGTTGGGATTCATCGTCTCCGTCGCTTTCTACGACGTACGCTTCTTGGGAGAAACCTCGCCTTGGCGATGGATGCTGGGCAGCACTAGTATCCCGCCATTCATTGTTTGTCTGCAGGTCTATTTTTGCCCGGAGTCTCCTCGCTGGTACATGGAAAAAGGCAAATTCGACAAAGCCTTCAACTCCCTATGTCGCCTACGCAAGCACAAAATACAAGCCGCGCGCGACATGTACTACGCACACAAGCTGCTCGAAGTCGAAGCGGCCGAGCGCGAAGGACGCAACCCATGGAAAGAGTTCTTCTTTGTACGCCGAAACCGTCGCGCGGCGCAGAGTGCATTCTTTGTCATGTTCATGCAGCAATTCTGCGGTAAGAGGACCCTAGAAACCAATTTTACCCTGTAACATCCACTGACGTCCTGATGTAGGCGTCAATGTCATTGCGTATTACTGTAAGTGCACTGGGACACGGTAACATGAGCGACAGATGCTAACTTTGCCAGCAACGGAAATCTTCAGACAAGCCGGCTTCACCAGGCCAAATGCCCTCCTGACCAGCATGGGCACCGGCATAACAAACTTCCTCTTCGCCATCCCCGCCATCTACACAATCGACACTTTCGGCCGCAGGAACCTCCTCCTTACCACCTTTCCCCTTATGGGCATCTGCCTCCTCTGGTGCGGCATGTCCTTTTACCTCCCTCTCGACGCTGAAGACGAGCCCACGCCCGCGCGCCTCGGATCCATCGCCGCTGCCATATACGTCTTCATGGCGGTGTACTCGCCCGGCGAGGGTCCCGTGCCCTTCACCTACAGCGCCGAAGCATTCCCCTTGCATCTGCGCGACGTGGGCATGTCCTTCGCGACCGCAACGTGCTGGGGCTTCAACTTCATTCTGTCTCTGACATGGCCCGCGCTCGTCGATGCCTTCTCGGAACAGGGCGCCTTCGGATGGTACGCGGCGTGGAACTTCTTTGGCTGGGTGTACTGCTACTTCCTGCTGCCTGAAACGAAGAACCTGACGCTCGAGGAGCTCGATACCGTGTTCGACGTGGGTAACAGGGACTTTGCGAGTTACTACCGTGCGAAGCTGCCGTGGTATGTGCAGACGAAGATTCTGAGGAGGGATGTTGCGCCGATGCCGCCGCTGTATCAGATTCATGATGAAGAGCTGATGGGTGAGAATGATGAGACGGCGAGGATGAGGAATGGTGGTGTGGGTGCGACGGAGAGTCATGGAGAAAAGAATGAGGTGGTTCAAATCTGAGCGAGGTGTGGTGTTGCAATTCAGCCAGCTTCAGTGCGCTTCCCCGTTTCGCGAGTGTAGGACTTGTTGTACACTGCAAATACTTAGATACAATGTACAAGAATATCTCTAGATCGTCCATCAACTGCCCTTCACGTGCTGCGTTCTATTGTTTCGAAACACATTAAACAACGAGATGCCTGTGGGAATATAAGCTACACGCAGGACGTAGTGCTATTAATCGAACTCGTGTCACGTAACGATGAAGAAGCAGATAGGCATTAAACGCGTTATTGATTGAGTGAGGTCTATAGGAAAGCACTACGGAGAAAAGAAAAAGCCTCACACTTAAAAGATCAGTGAAAGACGTGTGTACACGCGAAGTGTTACCGAACAGCGTCCTCATCATACAGGAAGCAATACATCACTTTGGGCTTATCATTCGAAGACGGCGATGCTTCAATGCGAAGGTCGTCGGCCGCAAGGCAGCGCGCATTTGCGATGGAAGATAAGACCGCGTACTTTGAGGCTTATTCGACGCAAGGCAGCAGGCAGCTAAGCTTATCGTAAATCTGTCTGACACGTTAGCACCTGAAAGTATGGCGCAATGAGGTGTGTGAATGATGGGATGCTAATCAGACTCTTGCCCGGTCAGGGGCAGTTATCACCATTGCCGTAGCTCGGTAGACCGTCGTGATAAATTGAATGTTCATCTTGTAAAGTGGAGGGGAAGGGAGGGTTTGTGCGTACCTATACAACAGTACTCACTGGGAGATCATACTGTACTTACGGCCTGCGCAGCTAGTCAGCAAGCGCCCATCAGCCAGATCGTTGTTCAATTGGGAGTGGCGTTGCGGATCAGCCATGACTGTCTCGTCTTTGCCGAAGCTTGGACATATGCTTGTCTTTGTGTTTGTGATGTATCATCATTGCGAAGGAAGGGCCGAGGGTGGAGGACATACGTTGAGGGGTGCGCGGAAATGATCTGAAGTCTAAGTCAGCTGTATGTCATGAAATTGCTGAAAAAGAAGATGGTAGGTAGGGTGGATCAGTAATGACATGAATGGATATTAAATGAAGTCTTCACCGGGCGAACCCGTCAGACTCGTCATCTATAGGTCTCCTCATTTCCAAGATGGTAGGGATGTGAAGTACTTACTCAGTGACATCTGAGACATCTGAACACAGGCACACATGCTGTAGCTACTGTGAGTCAGCTTGATCCTTGGACGGCGTTGACAAGAGCTTCAGGTGAGCGCGAGTATCAGTCCGGCGAGGTTTCTGAGGCCTGCCATAAATAGCGTATCCGTCAAGAATTGTCGGAGCCCAGTGCTGTGTATCATCATATTGCGAGGGCGAGTCCGGAAGGGAAGGTTGAGCATACCCTAGTAAGGTGTCGTGACAAGCCTGCAGGGAAGCGGTGATTAGCATGGGCTTCCAAAGGCTAGAAAGCAAGAACAGTGTGTGAGAGGTATTTCAGATACAGCCTTTTTTATCGCCATAGACCGAAGTCTCGGTCGGTAATTTCCAGCGTGCAAAGCACATCTGATCATCATTGGAAGAGGAAAGGAAAGGGAAAGCAGGTAGTACTTACGACGGAGATAGAGTACTCAAGGTAGACCATCGCATGCTGCTGGTGGGTACCTAGCCCTGCTCTACAATTGAAGCTGTCGCATTGTTGGCGTCTATGATCTGTTGGAGGTCAGCTGCAATGCTCGAAGCGCGAGGCGTGCAAATAGCGAGAATCGAGAGTCGCGTTTCAGACTGACGTGCAAGCAAGAGTTTCATTGCCCGGAGGCTCAAAGACTCTAGTTTGAATTTGGCTTTGTGTATCATCATGTAAGTCCGGGGAGGGTGAGACATGCGAGCTTACCTCAATGCGTTATCGCTGCACCTCAGCGCTCACGACGCGTATAGCATGACTGATGGCCATGATCGGGTGCCGGGCGTGGCTGTGGAATCGTGAGCGTGAGGTGCCGTGGTGTGGTGATGGTGATGGAAAAGTCTCGCGAAAAGTTAAAGCTTGCAGGAAGCTTGGACCATGGTTAGCGCGATAATGATGACTCAGCTGGAATCGCGAAAGGATCATCTTCATCTCGTCTGTCAGATAATTTACAAGACGACTTGGGATGCGTCAAATTTATATAGATTGATAGCACCCTTCTGTACATGTGGTGGCTACACCTTTGCTTCGTGATTATCGACCGTCTAAATCTCAATATCCTCCCCAGTAATGCATCTCTCCAGCCTCCCAAAATGCCATGTCGTGAGCACGTAAGACGTCTATCATTGCTTCGTAAATGAACCATGCGTACGTCGATTCGTCAAAACCACCAAGTTCGACTCAGCACCGAAGCTTTCACCACCCCAGCTCACTGGAAATTTGACCTGGTATGCGCTCGGCTTTCGAGAGCTCAGGAGCGACGCTGGTGATTCGATTCGCCGCGAAACGAACAATATCTAGTTCCTCTCAACTACGAAGCGAATATGCGAACGTTGAGATCCACGGACCCGGTTGCAATGACACATCTTATGCCTGCCTTCGCGGCCTCCTCCTCTTTCTTCTTGCTCGTTCCGTTCGTTGTTGCACCGTTCGACGCTTCTCCGTTGACTGGCACGTCCTTGACTACCCTAGGCGCCCATCGCATGCAGCTGACGAAATGGCCATGAGCATCTGTTACAACCTTGACGCACCGACCTTCCTGCGTGAGGTCCCAGCATCGTATGGTTTTGTCGTCGCTGGCCGATAAGAGGTACTTTCCTCCAGGATGGAAAATCAACGCGCGTACCCAGTTATCGTGACCCACGAGGGTCTTGATCAGCGTGCCTCGTCCGTCCCAAATTTTGATTGTTTTGTCTCTCGACCCCGTCGCTACATACTCGGCGGAGCTGCTGAGAGGTGGCGGTTTCTTGAGTCCAGCCAGTGCAGAGAGATTTGCATACGAGACAGGCGGCGCTATTGTCACGCACTCGATGACATGTTCGTGCCCCAGGTAAGTGCATTTGGGCTCTCCTGACGATGCATCCCATAGTCGCGCCGTCTGGTCATTGCCTGCAGACAGCAGCCACCGTCCATCGAAACTTGGCGCGACGTCTCGCACCCAGTCGGCATGACCTCGTATTGTCTTTACGCAGTACCCAGTTGTCACGTCCCATATGCGTAGGGTCTTGTCTCGAGATGCGGAAACCAGTAAGTTGCCAGAGGACGGCGAGCCTGCTGCTCCACTCGGGATGAAGCGAATTGCTGAGACGGAGTGGTCGTGTCCAGGCAGCGTCCGAATGTTCTTATACTCGTCTGAAGGGTCCCAGAGTTTGATTGTCAGATCACTAGAGCAGGACGCCAAAAGTGTACCCCCTCTTGGCCCTCCAAAGTCCACATCTAGGACACCTTTGGTATGTCCCTTCACTGTTCGTTCAAGTTCGCCCAGCTCCCAGTCCCAAATTTTGATTGTGGTATCTTCCGAGCCAGACGCGAGCGAGGAAAAGACGGGGTGAAAGGCGACACATGTGATGGGCGAGCGGTGAGATTGAAGAGTATGCCGTGCTGGAGCTCGCGGTAGCCAGCTTGTGGGGTCTTGGTTCTTGCGAAGGAGTGAGGTGGGGGTGCCAGAGTCGAGCTCGCTCTGAAGTGTCGCGTTTCGTTGTTCCAGCTCTAGGACCTGCAGATTATGAGAATTGCTTATACTCCTTCTAGACAGTGACAAGGTACCTTCTTTTGCAAGCGGACGACGCTGGTCCACTTCTTCTCCAAGATGCCCTCGTACTTTCGCCTGGTCGCATCGTCGAAGGTCGATGGGATGCTGGCCTCCTCGCGCAGTGCCGCTGCTGTCTTTGGCGCATTTATGACGCCCAAGTATGCTAGTATGGACTTGTGTCTACTGCTGCATTAGTATGGCCCTGGGACGTGCTGATCACGGTTCTCTCACAGCTCTTCCGCCTGCCGGTCGGTCAGGAGAGCGCTCATCCTGGGCGTGGCCTATTCATGCACGAGCGCCAACTTCTGCTACCATGCACAACAGGAATAGGGCGTGGCTTGCGCGAAGACGTGTGCTGCGGTGGTGGTTGGGCGCTTTTTTGGCGCACGGCGGGGATGTGCGGTGAGCGATGCGGACGGAGGTTGCTGTTGTTGTCCAGTGGGGAAAGACGGTGGAAGGAATTGGCACAGGAGGAAGAGACGGCGGTATAGCGAGTGGGATGGAGCAATGCGGAGTGCGGGGAGGCTATTGGCGGTAGTTTGACATTTTGAGGTCTGTCTGTCTAGGTCTACCAGGGCGATGATGCAGCGGCTCCCGTCACTACGGGAACGAGCCACACCAAAATACTGCCCAACTTTTGCGACCCGTCCGAGGCACGAGCACCCCACCACTAAATACCGTCTGCACCACCACATGCACCACTGCCGCGCACTAGCTACCGCCCCATCATAGTCGCAACACTGCCCTCTACATCGACGCGTAAACAAAACATTCACATGCACCCGCAGTAACAGTACGTCACCCAACCGCTCTTTCCTCCTGTCTTGTCTGTTGTCTCTTGCCTCAACACTAGTCTAGCCTCTACGGCGCATTGCATATTGATCCCTCTCCGCCTGTAGCGCATCTTCTGCTGGGTTGTCTCTTCGTACATGCCTCAGACACTGTCACTGACCCGCTAAAGCCCTTCCTTCACCCCCCCAGTACCCCGCAGTCACATCACAACATGGCCGACCAGGAAGAAGACTTCAGCGCCCTCCCGCTGCCCGACCGCTTCGTCCACAAGAACTGGAAAGTGCGGAAAGAGGCATACGAGGCCGCCGCCAAAGAGTTCAGTCTCGCCGCCAGCGAATCGGAGCCCGTCGTGCGCCAGTTCATCAGCGATGCGAGCATATGGAAGGGCGTGGTAGGCGACTCCAACGTCGCAGCACAACAAGAAGGGCTCGCCGCAATCTGCGCATTTTTAGAGGTTGCCGGTCGCGATGGGTGCACACGGTACGTCTTCGTGAGGTAGTCATGTTGTATATGCTCACTAACAATGCCAGGACGCGTCAGATCACCATCGCAACAATTGCGGAGAAGGGTCTGCCGTCGACGAGAGCGGCCGCAAAGCAGAAGGCGCTCGAGGCCCTGATGCTGTACATCGAGACCGACAAGTCCGAGCCCGTCATCGAAGAACTGCTGCCCGTCCTGTCCTCCAAGCAGCCCAAAGTCATCGCCGCCACGCTCGAAGCGCTCACTCAGATATACCATGCATATGGCTGCAAGACAGTCAACCCGAAGCCGGTACTCCAGGCATTGACCAAGATGTACGGTCACGCGGACAAGAACGTGCGAGCTAAGGCGCAAGAGCTGACCGTCGAACTCTACCGCTGGCTGAAGGAGGCCATGAAACCAATGTTCTGGAACGACCTGAAGCCCGTACAGCAGACGGACCTTGATAAGCTGTTCGAGAAGGTCAAGGACGAGCCACCACCAAAGCAGGAGAGGCTTCTGCGGTCCCAACAGGCTGCGAAAGAGGCTGCAGCTGCAGCGCCACAGGCTGAGGAAGAGGAGGAAGAAGAAGAGGCTGCACTTGACCTAGAGCCAGAATTCGAAGCAGTAAACGCATACGCCAACATCCCTGCGGATTACAACGAGCGACTCGGATCGTCCAAGTGGAAGGACCGCAAAGAGGTGCTCGAGGAGGTACAAAAAGCTCTGAATCACCCGAAGATCGCCGAAGCACCTTTCGACGATTTGGTCCGTGGGTTCGCCAAAAGCATGAAGGACGCCAACATCGCCGTGGTATCTACAGCAGCCAACTGCGTCGAGCTACTTGCCAAGGGTCTGAAGAAAAGCTTCCACAAGTATCGCAAAGACATCATGGGCGCGATGATGGAACGATTGAAGGAGAAGAAGCAGGCCGTCACAGATGCCATCGGAGCAGCACTCGACGCCGTATTCGCCACAAGCAATATTCAAGACTGTCTGGAGGAGATCCTGGAGTTTCTGAAGCACAAAAACCCTCAAGTCAAACTGGAGTCGACCCGTTTTCTCATTCGAAGTCTGACGAGCACACGGGATGCGCCAACACCAGAGCAAGCCAAAGCAATCGCAGAGTCCTCCACAAAGCTGTTGACCGAGTCACAAGAAGTGCAGCGTTCTGCAGGTGCTGAGGTACTTGGCACATTGTGGAAAATTATGGGTGACCGCATCATGAGTGCTCATCTCGACGGGCTCGACGAGATCAGGAAGACCAAGATCAAAGAATACTTCGATGCCGCGGAAGTCAAGTCAAAGTACAAGCCAAAGGCCGCCGCCCCGCCCAAGCCTGTAGCCGCGCCACCAGCGAAGAAGAAGTTCGGTCAAAAAGCAGTGGCAGCTGCCAAAAAGCCCACCCCCGTAGCTAAGCCAGCTCCACCCTCAGCAGCAGAAGAGCCCACGGCTCCTCTGGCACCGAAGCCCACGTCAAGACCAGCGGCTTCAAAATTGGGTGCCCCGAAATCAGGTCTTGCTGCGCCTTCAAGGTTGGGGGGACTAAAGAAACCCGGCTCTGGCATGTCTGCGCCATCACCAGCACGGCCGATCGCGTCTCCTGATTTTGAAGAGTCTGCACCACCACCACAGCCAAAGTTCGGAGCAGGACGTGGGCTTGCAGGTCGTCCATTAGGCAGACCAGCTGCAGAGTTGGTCGCCGAACAGCCAGCTCCGCAAGCACCCACAGGTCTTGGTTTGGTGGAGCGGGCAGAGTTAGAGGAGCTCAGGGCCGAAGTTGAGCGCGTTCGGCGACAGAATGAGGATCTCCGGAGTGAGAGACAAAAGCTCACTTCACAGATTCACGAGCTTCAGAACCAGAACGCTCAACTTATCGAAGATCACACGCGTGACGTGCTCTCGATCAAAGCGAAAGAAACACAGCTTGTCCGCGCCCGCTCGGACTATGAGGCTGCAGAGCAGACTGTGCAGAACCAGCGCCGAGAGGTTGATCGCCTTAAGAGGGAGCTCAGCCGGCAAGTGCGCGCTTCGTCACCAGCACCCAACGAGTATGGCGAGCAGATCTATTCCGACAACACGAACGGTGGTTCCCGCATGACAGATTCTAGCTACTCCAACCAAGGACAATATCCTAGGCGAGAGAGGAGTTTTGCGAATGGACCTGGAAGTCCTGGCCCTGACGGTAAGGAGAATTTCGATGCGCTGTCACGGCCAAGCAGCAACTTGAGTGGAAAGCTGAGTCCACTTCGCGTAGATGCATCGGCCAAGTCGTCGTTATCATCACGAGGAGGCGGTACCATTAGTCCAGCAGAGAACGGCAGCACCACACGGCCCGGCATATCGCAAGCTAGCTCCGGCGCTGAGAGCTGGAAACGCGCCGCAGAAGTCACGCAGAACTTGAAGCAGAGGATAGAAATGATGAAGGTGAGTGAAGTGCGTCCTAGATGGTGTGCATGTGGCTAACAAGAGTTAGGCAAAGCAGGGCATAGGAAGACCGCCGCAGTAACCTGTCACAGCAACGGGTAACTTTCACTTCCTCGGTTACATGTGTTGTGCACAAGTACCGATTTCTCAGTCGCACGACTCAGACTTCTGTTCTAAGCATGCCTATTCTGACATGCGTGTCCTTTGCATCGGCGTTCGTTGCCGCTCCGCACTCTTCGCATTTCCATTGTTGGCATTTTAGCGGTGTTCGGCGTGCCCGTGTGATTGGGATGAACAGGTACATGTGCGGATGGGACCTGCATGCATAGTAGCGCCCCGATTGCGCACTCGAGTCTTTCTGTTACGATTCCCCTGGCGCTTGCCTTTTCCCATCTTAGGATATATCTTACAGTAATGCAATGCGCGAAGTTTGTCGCTTGTGCTTGCCGCGGTCATCAGCCTCGATACCAGTACAATGGGTCCCACCAACTGTGCCGCAGAACATGCACACTTGGCGCGTCTATTTTCATGTCGTAAGGAGTGGGCGTCCCGCTCTTCGTGAAGTTAGCTGGCGTGAACGATAAAACGTTGCCATTATGGATTCGGGACTGTCGACACGTATGAATGAGACACTTGCGGCGCTCCTTCCTGCAGCTACCCCACCATCCCACCAGTACAACTCCAACGCCACAGCGGTTGTCGATCTGTCGACCGCGCAGAACGAAGTCATTCGGCCCGAGCTGCTTGAGTTCTTCAAGAGTACTGTCGAGGACAAAGTCACGAGCGCGGTAATTTCCCACTTTAGCTTGAGACGCATTCAAACTGACTACGAGTAGACATTCAGCCTCCCAGCACCGAATGGCGGAGACCCTTACCTCCGCAATGTCCTCGCCTTATTCTTTAACTCCTACTTCAACCCAATCCACGCCGTGAAGCCCGAACATATTGTCCTCACAGCAGGCGCCACAGATGCCATTGAAACCCTAATTCACGCCATCTGCGACGATGGCGACAGCGTCCTAGTACCCGGCCCATCATGGCGTACGTAAAGTCACATGACCCTATTTCCTTCCCTCAAGCATGCCATATCTAATATCGAACGTTGGCAGATGGCTTCCACCCCATGCTCGCCTCCCGCGCAAACGTCTCCATCGTCCCCGCCCAGCCCCCCACCTACGCCAACTGGGACAACTACCTCGTCCCCTCCCTCCAAGCCGTCTACGACTTCAGCGCGTCCAAATCGCGCATCAAAGCCGTGCTACTATGTAACCCGCACAACCCCTTGTCGCGCTGCTATCCCAAGAAAGCGCTCCTCGAGGTCATGGAGTTCTGCCAGGAACACGGCTTGCATCTGATTGTGGATGAGATTTACGGGTGCTTGGAGTTAGGCGGCGGGGAAGGGGGGTTTGTGTCTGCGCTGGAGTTGGTGGAGCCGTTGAGGAGGGAGGGCGCGGTTAAGGTGGAGGCTAGTCGGGTGCATGTTGTTTGGAGTGCGAGTAAGGTGTTTGGTATGAGTGGGTTTAGAGTCGTACGTACCCTGTCCCCTTCCTACACACGCACCAAGATTCTAATCGCGAATGTTTGTAGGGCTGCGTCGTTTCCCAGCAGAACCCCACCCTGCTACGCGCCCTCTCGCACCTCACCACCTCGCACGTCTCAAAAATATCCTCACTTTACCTCGCCTCCCTCCTCTCATGGTCCCAACTCCCCACCCTCCTCAACCTCAACTCCGAGCGCCTCACAACCTCCTACCACCTCCTCGCCTCCGCCCTACGCAAGTGGAACATCGACTTCGTCACGCCCACGCACGGTCTTTTCTTATTCGCCAAAGTTGCAAGGCGGGCGCGGAATGTAGCCGACGAGAAGATGATCTTCGACGAGCTTGCGAGATGTGGTGTCAAGGTGTGCGGGGGAAGTGGGTTTAAAGGCGTGGAGGGCGAGTTTGGCTGGGCGAGGATTAGGTTCTCGGTTGAGGGGGAGACTATGCGGGTGGCGCTGGGGAGGATGGAGAAGGTGTTGGCGTGAGGGGGGAGTGAGTGGTTGGAGGAATTGAGAGGGGACGTGGTCGCGCTTCGGCGGACTCCGATGGGTGGCTGTGTTGGAGTCGAGATTTGTCTATTTGCGGTGCCTTCGATTCCAGCATGTTCTTTTGTTTGGAAAGGGATGTCTTATCGGGATTCAGTGATGTGATCGAGATCTGGATCGTCGGATCGCCAGTGCGTGTGTGTGGTCGATCTATCTACAGCAAATACCAAGATGGCGATCCTGACATCAAAGCCAATTCAGCACTACCGCCTCCTTCAGCACACGACGGAAATTTCTAAAAGTCTAATGAATACAGACAGCCCTACCAGAGTTGTTTGAGACATGCAAGAGCGAATAGCAACTCCTGGTGACTAGACCAAAATCCCTGTCGGTTTCAGTCGTGTCTTGCGACAGGCAGTAAGAGCCTGCCGAGCTCCCTACATCGGTAGTTTGGGGTGTGTGATTTGTTCTGCTTGGTCTGTAGAAAACGTTTCTATAGGGCAAGTTTAGTTCCTCACTTGCTCTCGCGGTGCGAGCATGTCTACCATGTGACAAAGACTGCAAGATTGGCATATATAACATCACATCACAGTTCGAATTGATTGATGTTCGAGAGAGTGGCAGTAGAAAGAATGCTTATGCGTGCGAAGTACTATATCATTGGGAATGCGAGCTCTATCGACACATCTTGTCTAGTGTACTTGCATGTCGAGCAAGCATTCTACTTGATTTCCCAACTAGACCAAACCATCACCCTTCATCGGTATCGCCCTCATCCTCCCGGCTCACCCGCCCGTTGTATAATGTACCACTTCCAGAAACTTTCACTGCATCCCCATCAATCACATCATACTTCATCTCAACAAATTCCCACTTTCTCCCCCTCCCCCTAAGCTCCTCCGCCCTCCTAAGCTCTTCCGCCCTTTCTAACCTTTCCACCCTTCTAGCCTCCTTCAACTTTCTCACCCCATCCATGAGCCAGCTCCAGTCCCGGGTCTCCTAGGCCTTGCCCAGCACTCCCTCTTTCTCAACAATCCACGCGACCAGATCCTCAATCGTGCACACGCGGATACCCCATTCTTTACCAAACGCAAGACACTCATCTCGCCTCATCATGCCTCCGCCCTCAAACGATGGCTGACCCTGCACGACTGCTCCGTCCGTGATGAGCTCGCAGATGACACCGACCGGTGGCTTCCCTGCTAACCGGCACAAATCAACCGCAGCCTCCGTATGTCCCTGCCTAACCCTAACACCCCCCTCCCTCGCCCTCAGCGGCAGAATATGCCCGGGCCTCCTGAAACTCTCCTTGGTACTCTTCCCATCCGCCAGCATCCGACACGTCAGCGCCCTATCATGCGCACTTATCCCCGTCGTAACGCTCTCGTGCTCCGCATCAATCGACACCGTGTACGCCGTGCGATTCGGGTCCGCGTTCTCGTCGACCATTTGCGGGAGGTGCAGGTTCTCGGCGTACGAGGTGGGCAGCGGCGCGCAGAGGTAGCCGGATGTGTAGCGGATCATGAAGGAGGCTTTGGCGGTGGTGAGGGCGGAGGCGGCGATTATGAGGTCGCCTTCGTTTTCGCGCGAGGTGTCGTCGAGGACGATGACGAATTCGTCGTTAGCTGGGGGAATGGGGAGTTAGCATGTGATTGGAGGGGTGCTGGTAGGGCTGGGTAGGTAGAAAGGGAAAAGGTGGCATACCGACGGCTTGTATTATGTCTGGTATCGAGTCGAATGCTGGGTGTGAGGGCGTGGTGCCGTTCTGGGTGCCATTGACGGCGGGGACGCTGTCTACTTCGCCCGGCATGATGGTGTCTTGCGCGTCGTCAAGCTTCAATTGTGATGTCGTGTCACCTTTCCAATGTAACAAGCGGTGTTATATCTCGGAAGATTGTGCTATAAGGACAATCACGAAGCTGCTGAGTCGTTGCTTAGCAAATTGCCATTCGCTTTGGTAAGCCGAAGCCGGAAGGATCCGCAGTGGAGGCACTGTTCTGCGAGGGCGATGTGTAAGAATGCGGTGGAAGAAGTGGAAGTAGTTTTATTGTATGGTCACAGTCACGGTATCAATTGCGCGTTCGAAGGTATCGGATCTGCGGCTCCGCGCAATCACCAAAATTCCCGGCATCATGTGTCGAAGCGGCAGGTGGGGGTTGGGAAGCCTCGGTCCCTGCGTCCCTGCGTCCCTGCGTCGGCCAAAATCTAGATCCGACAGGGCTGCAGAAAGTCGGTATGCTGTGCGAGCTGTCTGTGTATCAGCGTTATGATGCTGTGCGTTGATTGTGATGCTTGTCACTTGTCACAGTGGGGAAAGGTGGTACATGTCAACCTCATCATGCGGAGTGACAGTGCGAGAACAAGGTATTGAACAAAAGATCCTTGGTATTGATATTGACAAACCAAGGTGCCAACGAGGGTATATTCCGAGAAGCAAAGATACACGCCCAATCTAAAAGTCTTACACCCCATACCATCTGTTGTGAATATACAGCATTTGGAACCCAATGGTGTACAGTATCACGAAACGCCAGACCCATTTTCCACGAAACATTTGCAGTGAACACTGCCGTCTATGCAACGTGACCCTTATCAGTTACACCCTTCTCAGTCACATACTCCTTCTCATGCTGAGTGTGAGCCGAGCCGTCGTCGCTTCGTGGATCGTTGACACCCTCCGACTCGGGGTGCGCCTTCCAGAAGTCCTTCTTCCCGCTTGTGAGCCTCTGCATCCACGGCGGGAGGAAGCCGCCAGGGATCTTGTAGGTCCAGTGCTCCTTTTCGTCCTTGTTGGGTGGCACAACGCGACCACCTGACGCCTTCTCGATGACCCAGACAAGGGTGTTGATGATCATGTACGAGCAGATACCCGCGATCAAGCCGTACGCAATCGAATAGGTGAAGGGCATGACGGCCAGGGTGAGGAAAGCGGGAATGGCATCGCCCATGTAGCGCCAGTTGATGTCCTTGGCTGAAGTGGCCATGAGTGAGCCGACGATGACCAGGGTACAGCCGGTGGCCCATGGAGGGATGGAGGCGAAGATGGGCGCGAAGAAGATGGAGATGAAGAAGCAGAGGCCGGTGAAGATGGAGGTAAGGCCGGTCTTGCCACCCTCAGAGATACCAGCACCGGATTCGATGAAGGCGGTGACTGGGGTAACACCCATGAGAGAGCCGATCGATATGCCCATGGCGTCGACGGTGTAGGCAATGGATGAGTTCTCGAAGTCCTGGGTGCGCTCGTCGATGGCGCCGCAGAAGCGAGCCATGGAGTAAAGAGTACCAGTGCCTAATGTAGTTAGCAAGGATGTTCCGAAGCAGACTTTGCATATGCTTACAGTCGAGGATATCAACGTAGAGGAAAGTGATGAAAGCAAGTCCCCATTGACCAGCGTATTCAGAAACGTTCCATTCTTGCACCGCCAGAATGCGGGTGATTGGGTGGAAGGTAACAACTTTCTTGAAGAAGTCGAATCGGCTGTCACCGAGAGGGTCGTGTGGGAAGTAGGTCACAGCAGTTGTGCGCGGCCAGGAGATGATGGAGACGAGCAGGATACCGAAGATGATTGCTCCCTTGACGCGGTACATCATCAGCAGAACTGTGAGAAAACCGCCGCAGAAAATGCCGATCCACATGGTTGGGCTCCTCATCTTGGTTCCGTTGGAGCAAAGGCCAGTGTCCGGGTCCCGCAGTCCAACAGAGCATCCAGCAAGCTCAAGCGGAGTGGCAGTGGCACCAGTGATCAGACCAATACCAGCAGAGTACGCAAGACCGATGATGGTGAGGTAAAGACCGATACCGACTCCAGTGGCAAGTTTGATGCTGGCTGGAATGGCTCGTGCAAGCCACTGGCGGATACCGAGAATGGTAAGACCAACGAAGACGAAACCTTCAACGAAGACAGCGGTGAGAGCAACCTCGTAGGGGACCATGCCTGGATTCTGATTAGTACATGATATTGCAGATGATGAAGTGTCCGGGTCCATCCTGAGACACAATATAGAAAGACGTACCATTGCCGTGAAATCCAACAACAGTATAGGCGAAGTAGGCGTTCAGACCCATGCCAGGCGCAAGTGCAATAGGCATATTGGCAAACAGGCCCATACAGAAGGTAGTCAGAGCAGAGATGGCGGCGGTCGCGGTGACCAAGTCACGCTTGACTTCCTCCACGCACTGCAAGTAGACCAAGGGCGAATCAGTGAGGCAGTTGTCTTTGCTCTCCGCGGGGCAGACGCAGTTGCCGCCAGAGTCGGATACGATAGCGGCTGAAGCACATTAGCCGGAGTTCCTCGACAAGATCCAATTGTCGAAAGACGTACAATTGACGGAGAGAATGTACGCCATAGCGAAGAAGGTCGCGAGGCCGGCACGAAACTCGGTCAAGAACTTTGAGCCTACGCGCTCTTTGGCCTGTGATCATCGTAAGCTGATGTTCAGATGCTGATCTTGAGATATACATACGTGACCTGAACCCTCGAGGCGGAAGTACTTGCCCACAACGGAGCGGGCAACAGCCCTATTCAGATTCTCCATCCAGACAGCCATGTTGAAGAGTCCGATGTGCGGCGGTGGTTGTGTGATGTTCAAGTAAGGGAGGTCCGCCGAGTGGAGAGAGTGTGTCGAGGGCTGTGACCGGCAGAGGTTTGCGTCGGTTAGTGAATGTGAACGTAAGGCGACGCGAACCTTTAAGCTAAGTTGACGCTCATCACGGGTCTCTAAGTGAGTGAGGCATCCGGGAGCATCCCGCACACCCAAAAGATAAGAAAAAGATTTGTGGCGTAACCGACAGGGTCAGGGAGGGTCTCGCCGTTTGCTCATCCAATCCCAACCACAGTCCCCATCAAAATTCTTACTCAAGATAGTTTAGCCGACTGGCCACGCGAGTTCCCATCGGCAGGCTCCCTTACCACGGCGTGCTGCGATGGTGTTGACCGCGATGCGGAAAGGTACACTGCATCTCGTCTACCGCTGGGCACCCCGCTTGCTTGCTTTTTGCTTGGTACGTCCAAAGCAGACAGCCACACAGTGCTCCAACAAGCTCCAGATGAGATGCAGGTGGGAGGCGGAGGCCGCCGAGACGCAGCCAGACTCTCCAGCAGGGACTCGCCTCTATCATCTCAGCTCTTACACTAAAGCCATGTTATCGTGGCTGGTAACTCACCAATGCGCAAGTGCTAATCATTGCAAATGCGATTTGGTCAAGATTTGACGGCCCACAAGAATACGGTCACTCCAGCCAGAAGCAGAGACGGGGATCCGGACGAGGCAACCTAGCCGTTGGGTGGATACCGTTACTACCGTGGTGAAACCTTGCGCAATGCAAAGAGCGACTCCAAGTGCTGACGCCTTGTGACAGACCGCAACATGACCACCAAAAGAAAATGCGTTATCATGCCATTCTGTGTGGCTTGCGGAGCGACGCGAGATGAGGTGCGAAGAGAGGGCCACTAAGGTTTCTCGGCGGGCGGGAGAAGGTTTTGGGCCCGAAGACCAGGATTCGTCGATCTATCGCGTATGTGCGACTTCCCTTTGGGGTGTTTGTGGTTACGCAACACCACGATTCGCTCTGACATCTCATCACGATGCGGTATCCACTGCCGTACACGATGCACTCGGGGTTTGCTGTAAATGCTCTATCCTGCGCCCTGATTATGCCATCGGTCTCATATTAGACATCCTTCGAGGCGACATCTCCGAAATCCACTCAGATCTGTCCAAACTTTGCAACAACTGGCGCATGTCAGGCCTTCCACAGGTCTTCTTTTCCACACACCGCCATGGGGAGAAAGCCACGGCGCCTTGCCGTGAGCGTTTGACCCTTCGCTGTGGCTCTCCGACGCGTGCTGTCGACGTCGGCTGCCGGTTACCTGGACAGCGGGTCGCTGCGCTTTCGAAACAAGCGGTAAGGCTACCATGATCGACCTGCGTTGCGGTGATCATTTGAACTTTGGCTCTTTGGCTAGAAAAAACCGTCTTTCTAGTGTGAAGATCTAGTTGGGCCGATATCGGATATATCCGTTTCCTCAACGGTCGTTGACAAAACCTAAGTGTACACCTCACGAATAGGCAAAAAAGACGCCGCTTACCATTCTTCGCCTCTTCCGGTCTGTTTGAAGGACAGATGACAGGATCACAGGAGGATCACATTTGAGGCGACGAGCCTCTTTGTGCTACAGTACCATGTCACATCGTATAGTACTTTTGTCTTCTAGTCTTTGCTATTTCTCTTTTGTCAAGACTCACGAAAGAGCCTCGTTCTTTTTCATCCCGCAAGCTCTGCATCGGTCACCGCTTCTTCATGGTGTTACTTCTGCTGTTCTGTGTAACACTAATCTGGCGAACGACAGCCATTGCTGGCTTGTTGCACACAGTTGGTAATACCGCCTTGGCTCATCATCGACAAGCATGAGATCAGGCAGATGGTGCAAAACAAAATCATTGCTGTCCTTTTGGCGCAGCATTGCATATTTATCCCATCATTCGCTTTGAATGCCCGCATGGCTTGCTTCTTGCCCAAAGCATGACAGAAGGTGAGCATGATGATAATCATTTCGATGTGTTCGGCAAGGCCTACGCGATGACCCGTATGGAATTTCGTGGATGTTGCTACGCGCTGAGCCACTTGATTTCAACGAAGAGGAAGTTGTAGGTGGCCAAGGGCGAAGGTCCTTAGTATCTGGGGCATAGATTATCTGATGACCATACAGACACCACTAACAGCAATCCCATCGGATAGCAGTCGACAGCACCAGGCGCCGCGAGAATTCGTGAGACTACGTTAGCGAAGCTCTACCACCAAACACAATGAGTACGTTGAGATTGGAGCCTGGCTATCCTTGACATATCATGTATAGCTATCTTACCCTAACGTGTTTTACAAGCGAGGCGCCCGTACAAGCGAGGCGCCCGTACAAGCGACGCGCCCACCCAACCAACTTTGATCACCTTTGAAAATCAAATCAACTATGCCTCAACCACAACAAGCTCTGTCACGCTCAAATGAAGCTGATATACAGCTTACTTTAGCCTCTCTTAATAGGAATCAGATCCAGACAGTAAGAGCTGCTGCTCAGACTTTCAATGTCCCTCGAACGACGCTACGCGAACGACGCGCTGGCAAGCCTGCCCGACGCGATTGCCAGCCCAACTCAAAGAAGCTTACCCAGCTAGAAGAGGAGGTGATTGTTAGCTACATACTCGACCTAGATCAACGTGGATTTGCGCCTACGTA